>Ga0182017_10000584_pt1 | contig 28898 bp, 27 predicted proteins | sample 712E3DmetaG_FD_120492 | JGI IMG/M metagenome (GOLD analysis project Ga0182017, IMG submission 120492) | Permafrost microbial communities from Stordalen Mire, Sweden - 712E3D metaG | ecosystem: Environmental > Terrestrial > Soil > Wetlands > Permafrost | place: Sweden: Stordalen | collected... | reverse complement strand
GTCGTGGAGGCTTCGTCCATCGAGTCGAAGAAAGCGGTTTCGAACAGCACCACTAGCGGAAGGCGCGGAAGGGTTTTCCGGAACGCGCGGATGGCGGCGATGTACGGCGGGTTGTGAGCCGGCGCATGAAAGGAGAACTCCTCCATAGCCTTCAGCACCGAGTCGTCCACCAGATGCGCGCCGCTCAGCGGACCGGCATGAACGGCCTTGAAACCGACTGCGTCCAGACTCGCCGGGTCGCCGATCTCCGCCAGCGCGCGCCGTATGGCCGAGTCGTAGTCGGGGCATGCGCTGCCCGGCTGACCGATTCGCTCTACCCGCCCTTCGACGAGCGCCTGTTCGTTCGCCATGTCGATCAGGCGGTACTTGAAGGATGTGCTGCCGATGTTGGCGACGAGGATCTTCATGAGCCGATTTGATTGACTATGACAGTTTACATGTAGTATCCGTCAAAGTCAATCAAAGAGTGCCGCGGCAGGCGGAACCGCCTGCCCCACGTGGCGCAAGCGATTCCGCCTGCGCAAGCCTCTGGCCCTCACCCCGCCGCGGCCACCTTCGGCGTGAACGTCAGCTCGCCGCGCGCCGCATCGAAATCCACGTCCACCGTCTGCCCGTCGCGGACCTTCGCCGCCAGAACCAGCCGCGCCAGCGGCGTCTCGATCTCCTTCTGGATGGCGCGTTTGAGCGGCCGTGCGCCGTAGGTGGGATCGTAGCCGCTGCGCACCAGGTGGGTGCGGGCCGCGTCGGTGAGTTCGAGCGCGATATGCCGTTCCGCCAGCCGCGCGCGCAAATGCCCGAGCTGAATATCGACGATCTGCTTCAAGTGCGCTTCCGAGAGCGAATGGAACACGATGGTCTCGTCCACGCGGTTCAGGAACTCGGGCCGGAAGCTGCGCCGCATCTCTTCGAGCACGGCCTGCTTCATGCGCTCGTAAGGCTCGCCTTCAAACGCGCCGCGGTATTCCAGAATGCGGTTGCTGCCGATATTGGAGGTCATGATCGCGATGGTGTTCTTGAAGTTGACCGTGCGGCCCTGGCCGTCGGTGAGCCGGCCGTCGTCCAGGATCTGGAGCATGACATTGAACACGTCGTGATGCGCCTTCTCGATCTCGTCGAATAGGATCACCGAGTAAGGCCGCCGCCGCACGGCTTCGGTGAGCTGTCCGCCTTCCTCGTAGCCGACGTAGCCGGGAGGCGCGCCGATCAGCCGCGCCACGGTGTGCTTCTCCTGGTACTCGGACATGTCGATGCGGATCATGGCCCGCTCATCGTCGAACAGGAACTCGGCCAGCGCCCGCGCCAGCTCGGTCTTGCCAACTCCGGTCGGCCCCAGAAAAATGAAACTGCCGATGGGGCGGTTGGGGTCCTTAAGCCCGGAGCGCGCGCGCAGCACGGCCTCGGCCACCGCTGTCACGGCTTCGTCCTGGCCCACCACCCGCTTGTGCAGCTCTTCTTCGAGGTGCAGCAGCTTGCCCAACTCGCCTTCGAGCAGCTTCGAGACCGGAACGCCGGTCCAGCGGCTCACCACTTCGGCGATGTCTTCCTCGTCCACTTCCTCCTTGAGCAGCCGCGGCACGCCGTCCTTGCTTGAAAGGTTCGCCTCTTCGGCCTTGAGCTGGCGCTCGAGCCCGGCCAGCGTGCCGTACTTGAGCTCGGCCACGCGGTTGAGGTCGTACTGGCGCTCTGCCTGGTCGATTTCGACCTTGGTCTTCTCGATCTTCTCGCGCAGGCTGCGCAGCCGCGCCACGGCCTGCTTCTCGGTCTGCCAGCGCGCTTGCAGCGCGTCGGCTTCGGCATGGAGATCGGCCAGCTCCTTCTCGATTCTTGCCAGCCGGTCGCGGGAGGCGGCGTCCTTCTCCTTCTTCAACGCTTCGCGCTCGATTTCGAGCTGCATGATGCGCCGCAGCCGTTCGTCCAGCTCGGTCGGCATGGAGTCGATCTCCGTGCGCAGCCGCGCCGCGGCTTCATCCACCAGGTCGATCGCCTTGTCGGGCAGGAAGCGGTCGCTGATGTAGCGGTTCGACAGCACCGCGGCCGAGACCAGCGCGCCGTCCTTGATGCGCACGCCGTGATGCACTTCGTAGCGCTCGCGCAGGCCGCGCAGGATCGAAACCGTGTCCTCGACCGAGGGCTGGTCCACCAGAATGGGCTGGAAGCGCCGCTCGAGCGCAGCGTCCTTCTCGATGTATTTGCGGTACTCGTTGGTGGTGGTCGCGCCGATGCAGTGCAGCTCCCCGCGCGCCAGCATCGGCTTGAGCAGGTTGCTCGCGTCCATGGCGCCTTCCGCCGCGCCCGCGCCCACCACCGTGTGCAACTCGTCGATGAACAGGACGATCTCGCCTTCCGAGGTCTGCACTTCTTTGAGAACGGCCTTCAGGCGCTCCTCGAACTCGCCGCGGAACTTCGCGCCGGCGATCAGCGCGCCCATATCCAGCCCCACCACGCTCTTGTTCTTCAAGCCTTCGGGCACGTCGCCGCGCACGATGCGCTGGGCCAGCCCCTCGACAATGGCGGTCTTTCCAACGCCCGGTTCGCCGATCAGAACGGGGTTGTTCTTGGTGCGCCGGGAGAGAACCTGGATGACGCGGCGGATCTCGTCGTCGCGGCCGATCACCGGGTCGAGCTTGCCTTGCGCCGCCAGCTTGGTGAGATCTCGCCCGTAGCGCTCCAGGGCCTGGTAGGTGCTCTCCGGCGTTTGCGATGTCACGCGCTGGTTGCCCCGGACTTCCTGTAGTGCGTTGAGCAGCCGCTCGCGCGTCACGCCGAATTCCTTCAGGAGCCGGCCCGCGGCGCCGCCGTCTTCGGTCATGGCTAGCAGCAGGTGCTCGATCGAGATGTACTCGTCCTTGAGCCTCCGCGCTTCGTCCTCGGCCTGCGTGACCAAGCGGTTCAGACGGCTGGTGACGTAGACCTGGTCGGGGGCGCCGGAAACGCCCGCTACCTTCGGCAGCCGCTCGATCTCCTGGACCGTGCGGCGGTGCAAGCCCTCGACGTTGGCCCCTGCCTTGATGAGGATGGCGGGAGCGAGGCCCTCGGCCTGTTCGAGCAGTGCGGCAAGGAGGTGCTCGACGTCGATCTGCTGGTTGCCGTAGCGGACAGCGGTGGATTGCGCGGCGCGGACGGCCTCCTGGGCCTTTTCGGTGAAGCGGTTGAAGTCCATGGTATTGGTCTCTTTTGTGCCTAAATCTTAGTGTACAACCATCAACTAAGATTAGTGTAGCACATTCACATTAAGTGGGAAACCCGTCCGTTCCGACAGTAGGTGTGTCGGGGCCGCAGTCCGGGAATCCCGGCGTGATTCGAGACGTGGGTCGGCTTCGAGCAGACGATCCTGGATCGTTACGTTGCGCTATCCTGTTGGCATGACCGGGATTCAGTTCATTACCGACGCGAAGGGCCGCAAGACGGCGGCGGTGATCGACCTCAAGAAGCACAGGGCGCTGTGGGAAGATATCGAGGACGTGCTGGTCTCCCGGTCGCGGCGGCATGAAAAGCGCATTCCGCTCGAAAAGGTGAAGGCCGACCTGATCGCAAGCGGAAAGCTGCGTGGCTAAATACCAGGTCGCATTCGGGTCAAGTGCCGAGAGGGAACTCAAGAAGCTCCCCAGCCCATTGATCGTGCGCCTCCTTCCTCACCTGGAAAGCCTTGAATCCAATCCTCGTCCATCTGGCTCCAGGAAGCTCAGGGGCGGCGATAGCGAGTGGCGCATTCGCGTCGGTGACTACCGCGTCGTGTACACCATCGACGACGCGAAACTGCTGGTTGAAGTGACGCGCATCCGTCACCGAAGCGAAGTGTACAGACGCTGAGTGCCGTGCGCCCCGCCGGCAATGCGCCTGCCGGGGGTGAGCGGAAACCGAGAGCTCCCCACCCCTCATCCCCGCCGTTGCCGGCTATAGTGGCCGCCGCCGATCCCGCCGAGATCGATGACCACCGCGACTACCAGCGCCACCAGGTAGATGCCTTGGATGGGGTAGTGCGAGTTCACCAGAAAGGCATAAACGATGGTGGTGAGCGGCAGGAAGATGAACCCGAGCAGCGGGATAAGAAAACCGTGGTAGGCGCGCCCGAGGTAATTGCTGAACAGGAACATCAGCGCCAGCACCACCCGGGGAGTCAGGACCAGGAGCAGAGCGAAAACGCAGCAGGGCATACTCAGATTATCGCCCCATTCGCAGCCGCCCCAGCACGCCGTCAGACCGAAGTACACCGCCCCGCACGCCGGCAGGACTAGCGCTGCGGCCGATCGCCACACGCACAGCCCAGCCCGCGGCCGCGGCGGCGATCCAGACCCGGGCTGTGCAGCCGGGCGCGAGATAATTTCTGGGACCTTAGGAGGACTGGCAGGATTTGCTCAGCTTTGTTCGGCAGTGAGTCTGGAATTCCCCTTGACTGGTGTTTTTCTCCCCTCATACTGTTGCCATGCGAGGAATGAAGCGGCAAACCTCGTGGAATGCAACATGTCCGGCTGTCAGCTTACGGATACCTGCCCAGGTTTCCCGCCGGACCTGATTCGATGTGCTACCGGAGGTTAGGAGGGCGACGATGGGCAAACATCGTGTCAGAGGCATTCTTCTTGCGGCGAGCATCGGTCTCATCGGGTTCGCCGGAACGCGGGCGCTGGTCCGCATCTCTCGGGTGTGGGCGCAAACGGGTTTGACGCCTTTCACACTTGAAGCGGAACTCCACGATCAGACGGGGATGCTATTCGCCAAGGAACTGGTTGCCCGCCGAGCCGACGGGACCAGGGTTGTGCGCAGGAGCGCCGGCCCCATGGACAAGCCGATCTGGGCCCGAAAGCTCTCCTACCCGGACGGCCGGGAAGTTGACATTCACGAGGCAATCGGCACGAAGACGACCTTCCCAGCGACCTCGCAGACGAAAGCGAGGGCGGCGGAAGCGCTCCAATCCTCGGGGAGGTGCGTCGCCGCGGGTGAGCAACTGGTCCGGACGGATGTGGTGCTCGGACAAAACGCAGCGGTGGTCGAATTGCAGAACGGGGACTCGCGTAGCACCGAATGGCGGGCCCAGGACCTGGCATGCGAGGAGCTCGGTTACACATACGAGCAGAAGGGCCAGGACGGCGCCTGGCGCACGGTCACCCAGCGGAAGTCCGTCAGCCTCACGCTTGGCGAGCCGGACCCAAAACTCTTTGAGATCCCGGCTACCGCGGTGGAAGCCAAGCCTTCGGACGTGTCAGCGAGGTACAGAGCTCTCCTCGGGGTGGCAGGAAGCCCACAAGACAAGGCGCAAGACGAGCGTCGCGATCGGCGCTACGCCGCGGAGCAAGCGCCCGGGCGGTAGCTCGCGCGAGCGGCCAGGCGGTGCGGCTGTCCGCCAACGACAAATCAAGCGGCGGCAAGCGCCGTATAATTCCGGGCAAAGCGCTCGATTTTGGACACCAGACGCTGCACATCACGGAGCACTGGGTACCGAAGGATCCTGCAGATGCCATTGAGCGCTGGATGATCCCCGAGCTGGATTGTTTTACGGTCAAGGAGATCTACCGCAGCGCCGGGGCGCGCACGGAGGAAGTTGTCGAGTCGCTGGAGGAAGGCGAGCCGGACCGCGCCTTGGCTGCAGTTCCAGCCGAATACACCGAAAGGTCGCCCGCCACGGTGGATGACCTGCACCAAAAGGCGACAGGCCAACCGGCGTTCGGGTACGCTTGGGGCACGAAGATAGAGAAAGACTACCAGCGGCGCAAGTTTCAGTGAGATCGTATCCGCCCCAGCACGCCGTGCGCCTCCGGGACGCGGAGCGCCGCCGTCAGACCGAAGTACACCGCCCCGTACGGCGGCAGGACTAACGCCGCGGCCAGGATCGGGTTGCGGTGGCCGATCGCCACACGCACGGCCCAGCCCACCGCCGCCGCGGCAATCGCCGCGATCCAGAGCCGGGCCGTGAAACCCAGCGCCAGGCCGGTCCGCCCGATGCGGCGGTTCAGCGTCCGGCGCAGCAGCGCGAATTCGACCCAGCCCGCGATTCCGGCCGAAGCCGTCAGGCCCGCCACGCCCCAGCGCGCGTCGAGGCCGATGGCGGGCGGCAGCGGAATCGCCATCGCGTAGCCGAGCGCCGTGGTGAGCGCGACGCGGATAATCGCGTACTTCAGCGGCGTACGCGTGTCGCGCAACGCGTAATAGGTGGACGAATACAAGCGGCCGAGCGTGGTGGCCAGCAACCCCACGGTCGAACCGGCCAGAATTCCCCAGACGTAGAGCGAATCGGCGTGGGTGAAGCGGCCGGTCTGAAGCAGCGCGCCGGCGATCACGTCGCCGAACGCCAGGAATCCCGCCGCCGTCGGAACGATGAAGAACGCGATCTGGCGCAGGCCCGAGTCGAGCCGCCGGCGCAGGTATTCGGCCACCTCCCGGTCGCTGCCAACCGCGCTCGACATCGCCGGAAGCTCGGCCGCCGAAACCGACATCCCGAACAGGCTCACCGGCAGCGTATAGAGAAGCTGCGCGTTGGTGAGGCCGGTAACGGCGCCCGTGGGCAGCAGACTCGCCAGCAGCGCGTCCACGTAGGCGCTGATCTGCACCACGCCGCGGCTGATGAAGACCGGAACGAAGTTCTTGACCACGGTGCGGACGCTGGCCGAGCGAACGTCGAGCCGCACCCGCAGGCGGCGCGCCAGCACGAGCACCCAGGGAAGCTGCACGCCGAACTGCGCCGCGCTGCCCGCCACCGATCCCCAGGCCAGCGTGACCGCCAGCCGGTCCAGGCTCATGCGGCCGCCGAAACCCGCCAGCGTCGCGATCATGGCCACGTTCCAGATCACCGGAGCGGTGTAGGACAGGAAGAACTTGCGGTGGCTGTTGAGGATTCCCAGGCACCAGGCCGAGAGCACCAGCAGGCCCGCGCCGGGGAACAGAACGCGCACGATGCGGATGGTCAGCTCGCGTTTGGCGCCGTGGAAGCCAGGCGCGATGGCGTCGATCAGGTACGGCGTGGCCAGAACGCCCGCCAGCACCAGCGCCGAGGCCGTGAGCGCCAGGATCGCAAACACCGCGCCGGCCACGCGCCCCGACCCTTCCTCCTCGTCGCGCGCCAGCAGGTTGGCGTAAACCGGGATGAACGACGCCGAAAGCACACCCTCGCCGAACATATTCTGCAGGAAATTGGGAATGCGGAAGGCGGCGTTGAAGGCGTCGGCGGCGTCCGATTCCAGTCCGAAGTAGTGCGAGAAGATGCGCACCCGCACCAGGCCCACGATGCGGCTCAGCAGAATCCCGGCCGCCACCAGGAAGGCGGAGCGGCCGGTGGCCTCGTGCTTTTTCTCCGGCAACTTACAAGATTACAGCGTACGCGCCGCCGATGCTCTGGCAGCAAGGCGGTGGCCTACTTCGAAGCGGGGAAAGGGCTACAAGTAGTAGCCGAGTCCGGAGAAGATCATACGGTGTGAGCCGTTCTGGATGCTGTGCACCTCAATCCAGTGATCTTCATAGTCGTTGCCCTGCAAAACGGCATCCGGTCTCCCGTCGCCATCGACGTCGGTTAGATCGAGGAGCGACCATGTCGTGATCTGAGACACGTCTGCATTGGTCTTCTGGAACGGCAGTTCCCGCAGAACGACTATCTGTGAGCTCGCGCCGATCATCGATATGACCTGGCAGAGCGTAACGTCCGACCCCGCAAGGCGATCATGATAGCCTTCCGCCAGAGTCCAACCGGAGGATCGCGATTTCCAGACCGTAAAGTAGGTCCGCCTGTCTTCGGCAGCGGGCAAGCCGAGCCGGCGCAATTCGCGGATGAGAGCCGCGCGGATTTCTGAAGGAGGCTGCCCATACTGCTGGCAGATCTCCTTGCGTTCGGCCTCACTCCATTCGCAGCCAAAACGCGCGATGACGTCGATGTCGGCCTTGCGGGGCGCTGGGGCTCCGATCTCGCAGCCATCCTCTGGGCCGTTTCCGAACGGCGATTTGCCACAGTAATGCGCCTTGAGGAAAGACCTGATCTTCCGGCAGGCAGCACTACTGCAGACAGGACGGTGCGGGTCTGCTTCGGTCTGTCCCACGACCTGCACACCAGGAACGAGGACCGGCGTCAACGCTGCGGCAAGGACAGCTTGGAGGGCCAGAACTCTGTATGCGTGCGCCATCGCCTGATCATAGCTCTTCCGTCTCCTCTTCCCACGCCCATCGGAGCCCGTTGTCCTGTCGAAGCCCGCCGCCGCGAGGACAGCCTCGAGACGATCCCGGGTGAAGTTGATGGGGACGAAGGTCACCTGTTCCGGCACGGGAATGTTCGCCTCAAGACCCCGACCCTGCCGACGGGTACGGTGTCGACGAAGGTCACCTGTTCCGGCACGGGAATGTTCGCCTGCTCGAGGGCCTGCCGTTTCCGCCGCTGAGTCGGGCCAATGTCCAGCTCGAAGATCCTGGTAGTGCGGATGAGGTGGCGGAAACGGTACGGCCGGGAGTCGTGCCCGGCGCCGAGGAAGACGATCTGCGGCGTGTCCTTCTGAAGCGCCTCGCGCACGACCTCATCGAACCAGGCGGTGCGGGCAAGGGAAAACTCGTGGCTGCCGGGCACCTTTCGCATCAACCACTCGCGGGCGGCGGGGTTGGCGGCGAGTTTCCGAAAGTCATCAGTGAGGAAGACGTCCGCCAGCGAATCCGGTCCCCGGATCTCCTCTCTCGCCTCCACGGCGGCGATCGCGCGCCAGAGCGCGACGCCCATAGCCGAATCGGATGGCTGATCCTCCAGGGTCTTCTTGGCTGGGGCGGATCCTTTGCTGGTGAGGCCAAGGACGTTGCCAAACGGATCTGTCACTCTCGCGATCCGCGAGCCGGGAGCGTTGAAGTAGATCTCGCACTGCGGAGCCGCGCCGGAATCGAGCAGGAGTTTCCAGGCAGCGTCGATGTCCCAAATCGCTGGAAGCGTCATCTGAAGACTGGAGGCGTCTGTTGAAACTTGGATTCGCTGTGTTGCTGCTGACGTGCGCATTGCCGATCCCCCAAGCAAAGCCCCCCCGACGCCAACGTAAAAGCGTACTGAGACCTTCTATCGCACCTGGGAGGCATCCCTGAACGCGTGCGCGAAGGCCGCCAAGGCCGTCGCAGCCCTGAAAGATTCAGCACGCGGATTGGGACTCGATGGGGCGCTTCTTCGCAGTCGGCGAACAGGACCGCGGCGGCATCCTCCGATCGACGAAAGGCGGTACGCCTTCGCGCTGCCGATGGGGACCGGCCAAGCGCGACTCGTGCTGCGCGCCACCGGCCGGTAGTCCGCGACCTTGCGTTTCCATGGCCTGGCGCGAGCCAGGATCTCCGCGGCCTGGGAGAGCTGCGCCAGCATGGGGGCAATTCCAGCGGACACTTACTCCACTACCACGGCCACGTAGCTCACCAACTGAGGAACGGTAACCTGCACCTGGCCCCCGCTGTAAGTGAAGGCGGCGGCGGTGTCGTGGGAGAAGTCGGGAGAAACCAGGGTAACGCTGGAGGGCTGTTGCGGAACGGGGAACGTCACCACCAGGTAGTTCTGCGGCTGGAAGCCCAGGGAATAGTTGTGATTGACCAGGTGCAACACGGTGCGGCCGTCCGGCAGCGCGGCCAGGTTGGCGGTGACATGGGCCACCGGGACCGAGGCGGCCGCACTCAAATCCGTGGCTCCATGATAGAGCGTCTCATGGGACTTATAGAACGCCGCGAGCTGCTTAAAGAACGGCATAATGCCCACGGCTTCGGCGGTCGGCGTGGTCCAATCGAGAAGCATCAGGCTGGGATAGATGCCGTTCGAGTAAGCCTCGGCGGCGAACATGCGCATGTAGTCTTCGCGATCCGGTTCGGTCATGCCCCAGTAGCGGGAAGGCTCCAGATAGCCGATCGATCCGTCCTGGAACACGCTGACTGGCACGGCCTGACCGGCCACCTGAAGGGAACGCTGCTTCAGCGAGCGGAACGCGGCCTGCCAGGAAACCGTGCCATCAAACCGGCCGCCCGAGGTGATCGGGACCCAGTTCACCGGGGTGCCCCCTGGACCGTCGTTGTAGCCGGCCAGCATTCCGGCCATCTGGTAATCGGCGAAAGGGTAAATACCGTTGGCAGTAATCAGAATCTCCTTGCCATGTTGTTGCCGCGCGTAAGTGCGCAGGGTCAGCACGATGTCCTGCCAATAGACCAGAGTGGGGTAGGTCTGGACGAAGCTGTTCTGAGTGGGATCGGGGCGCCCGCCCGTGCCGTTTCGCCCCCACTCGCGGGCCAGAGGATTGAGGGAGCTGAGGGGATTCGCCGTCCAGCCGTGGCGAGCCAGGTAATCGCGATACTTGAAGCCCCGGCCGCGCTGGTCTGCCGCTAGGGTGCAGTCCAGTTGGTCGGCGGCTGTGACACCGAACAGGGAATTCCATTGCTCGGCGGTCTGGCTCGGGTACTTCGCGCAGAGATACCCGCCGAAATCGGCTATGTTCGCCGCGTCGAATCCGCCGTTGCCGGTAGAGTGAGCGCCGTTGTAGCTGGCGTCGATTTCGTCGAAGAAGAGGCCGTCCACGCCACCGTCGATCTGGACCTTGGCGATGCCGATGAGATACTGCCGGTACAGCGGCGAGGCCAGGCTTCCGCGGTAAAAGGCCGGTGCGTCGGAGGGAGCGAAGACGAACCGATTCCCGGAGGCGTCGCAGCTTGCGACTTGCTCGAAATTCGGCTCGTCTTCAAACAGGGCGGAGGCGGTCATGCCGCCGATGAAGGCGATCTTCAACGCCTGCGCCCTGGCCGGAACGCTGAAATCGTAATCGCCGGGGAGCAGGCCCAGCCGATTCCACTTACTCCAGACTTCGGGCGAGATGTCCGGCACCAGTTCCGCGAGTTGCGGGTCGAAGGGACCGTTGGTGTCCATGATGCGATCGAATCCCCAGACGGTGAGTTTCGACGTATCGAACCTTCCGTACACGGCGGGATCGATCTGGATCTGCGCCACCGTTCCGCCTCCGCCGGTGGGGTTCGAAGGAGCGGCCACCACGGCGCAATTGGGAGTCGGAACCGAAGTCGACGTTGAAGTCCCAGCCGTGCCGCCTCCTCCGCAAGTCACGGTGGAGAAGGCCAACACTGTCAGGCAGGCGATCCATCTTCCCCTGCGAAACGGCTCTTCGGTGCCCATGCTATAGGCGACCTTAACGCAAAGGTCCACGATTCCGAACCGAATCCGTAAGAGCGGCGGAAATGGAATGGCGAGTGGCGGCTGCGGGCGCACGACCGGCTGAGCGGGCCGCTCCGGCAATCCGTCACTCGCACCGCAGCGCCCGAATGGGATCGATGCGGCCGGCGCGGCAGACCTCCAGGGCCGCACGATGACCGACTTCGTCCTGCATAGCGCCGAAGCGGCCGCGCAACGTGCCATCGAGAGGCATTCGATGTTGATTCTGACCGCGCGCGAGACCGAGGCTTTTGCGGATGCAATTTTGAGCCCGGCACCTCCGCGGGCCGTGCTGCGGAAAGCTGCCCGAGAATACCGCCAGAAGCTGATCGAGCGGTGACGCAGTCGCCTGGCTTCCTCGATCGGGTCGAACCTCTCCGCGCGTCTCACGACCGCTCGGCTTTCTACTGCGGCGTTTCCGAACTGGATCGGTATCTCCACGAGCGAGCCGGGCTAGACGCGAGAAGAAAGGTCGCCGCTCCGTTCGTTCCGGTGGACAAGGAAGGGGCAATTGCCGGCTACTACACCTTGTCGGCCTGCGCCATTCGGCTGGGCGAACTGCCGAAAACCACTGCCAAGAGACTCCCGCGCTACCCGCTGCTGCCGGCAACTCTGCTCGGCCGACTGGCGACCGGCGGTTCGTACTGTGGGCAAAGCCTGGGGCGACTGCTCTTGATGGATGCGCTCCACAGGAGTTGGAGGAACACATCGGAGGTGGCTTCGGTCGGCGTCGTTGTCGAAGCCTTGGATGAGAGTGCGCTGGCGTTCTATCTTCACCATGAGTTTCAGCCGCTGAGAGATCATCCCGACAGGCTCTTTCTGGCGATGTCGACGATTGAAAGGGCGTTCAAGCCGACGGGTGCGTGAGGGAGGCACGCCGGACGGATCCGGCCTGCGACGGCGAAGGCGGCGTTTTGTAGGGAGCCTCCTTCCGAATCGGGCGCAACGGAGAGCATTGGCGCAAGAAGCGTCGCGAGCCGGGGCGCCAGAAGCGCCGAATGATGGGCAGCTTCGCTCAATCCTTCCCGGCGCCGTCGTCCTCTTCCTTTCGGCCGTCAACCGAAGGGCCGCAGGATTCAGCCCGATCCGAGCGCCGGCGTCCGCACCGCCTTACGCCGCCGGCTCCTCCGGCGAGAGAACGCGTTTCTCGCGGACCTCCCGCTTTTTGGCGAGCTTCACGCGCTGGATCGGGATCGCAAACGTCGCCGGCAGGATCTCCCACTCCGTAGCCTGCGTGACGATTCCGCTCATGGCGTTCCGCAGGCTGCACGTCGCGTGCCAGGAGGTCGAGGCCGTCTGGAGCCCGCCGTCTGGAGCCACCACCCCCAGCCGGCCCGCGCCGGGTTACAATAGTCGGTTCTGTTTTGAAGGAGACCGCGTGCCCCATATCAGCAAGTTTGTCCTCACCGATCATGACATCCCTTCCGCATGGTTGAACGTACTCCCCCTGCTGAAGGAGCCGCTCGATCCGCCGCTCAATCCCGCGACGCACCAGCCCATCGGTCCCGACGCGCTGGCGCCGATCTTCCCCATGGCGCTCATCGAGCAGGAGTTCTCGCCCCAGCCGGAGATCGATATCCCCGGCGAGGTGTTGGATATCTACCGCCTGTGGCGGCCCACGCCGCTCTACCGCGCCGAGCGCCTCGAAAAGGCCCTCGACACGCCTGCACGCATTTACTATAAATACGAAGGCGTGAGCCCCGCCGGCAGCCACAAGCCCAACACCGCCGTGGCGCAGGCGTTCTATAACAAGCAGGCCGGCATCAAGCGCCTGGCCACCGAGACCGGGGCGGGGCAGTGGGGCAGCGCGCTTTCGCTCGCCTGCCGCATGTTCGGTCTCGAATGCACGGTCTACATGGTGAAGGTCAGCTACGAGCAGAAGCCTTATCGCCGCATGTTGATGAACACCTGGGGAGGGGAAGTCTTCCCCAGTCCCAGCCCGCGCACGAACTCGGGCCGAGCCGTTCTGGCGGCGCATCCGGATTCTCCGGGCAGTCTCGGCATCGCCATCAGCGAAGCGGTCGAGGACGCCGCAACGCACGACGACACGAACTACGCGCTCGGCAGCGTGCTCAATCACGTGCTGCTGCACCAGACCGTCATCGGCATCGAAGCCCGGAAGCAGATGGCGCTGGCGGGCGACGAGCCCGACGTGGTGATCGGCTGCTTCGGCGGCGGCAGCAACTTCGGCGGCATCGCGCTGCCCTACCTGCCGGACAAGCTGGCGGGCTCGAAGGTGCGCCTGATGGCCATCGAGCCGGCCGCCTGCCCCACGCTGACCAGGGGCCGCTACGCCTACGACTTCGGCGACATCGCCAAGCTCACGCCGCTCATGAAGATGTACACGCTCGGCCACGATTTCGTCCCGCCCGGCATCCACGCCGGCGGATTGCGATACCACGGCGCCTCGCCCCTGGCCAGCAACCTTCTGCACCACGGCCTCATCGAGGCGCGTTCCTGCCTGCAGCTTCCGACCTTTGAAGCGGCCGTGCAGTTCGCGCGGCTGGAAGGGATTCTGCCCGCGCCCGAATCCGCGCACGCCATCCGCGCCGCCATTGACGAGGCGCTGCTAGCTCGCGAAGAAGGCCGCCCGCGCGTCATCCTGTTCGAACTGAGCGGCCACGGCCATTTCGACCTGGCTTCTTACGACGCCTATCTGAGCGGCCGCCTGCAGGACTACGAGCATCCTGGCGCCGCGATCGCCGAGGCCATGGAGACGCTGCCGCAATAAGGGGCCACCGGCCGGCTCAGTTGCGACCCGTGGGGCAGGCGGTTCCGCCTGCCTGGGCCTGCCCCACCAGGACGCGCGAGCGCGCCGGCACTCCCGACGGGCGGCGCTATCGGCCCGCTGGCGCCGGCGCTCCCGCGCCGGCCTCCGCCCAGGTGATGAGGCCGGGCAGAAACGGCGAAGCCAGATCGGGGTGGCGGGGCACCACGCGGATGGTGTAGCCGTGCAGGCCGCTGCGCACGCAGGGAACCGCGGCGGTCTCGAAGACGTACTTTCCGTGCTCGTCGCGGCCGGCTGGCGTCATCGCCGCGCTGGCCCCTTCGTCGATCTCGCCCGAGGCACTCACCCGGCCCCAGTAGAGCTCGACCGCGACATCGTCGGGGGTGAGAGCGCCCAGCTCGATCCGCGCGCGCGCCCTGATCTTGGTTCCCACCGGCAACGCCTCCGCGGGGCCGCCCACGATTTCCTCGACGCGTATGCGCGGCCACTCCTGCTGAACCCGGGCCAGCCAGGCGGCCAGTTCGCGGGCGCCCGCGGCGTTCGCCGCCTCGAGCTTCCGGAAGCGGGCGTGCGAGGCCAGGTAGTACCGGCGCGTGTAGTCGCTCACCATGCGGTGCGTGTTGACGAAGTGGCACAGCGTCCCGATGGACGCCTTCATCCGATTGACCCACTTGCGGGGCACTCGATCCGGACCGCGGTCGTAAAAGGCCGGAATCACGTCCCGCTCGATCGTGTCGTAGAGCGACTCCGCCTCCACCTGGTCCTGGTAGTTGCGGTCTTCGTACTCTTCGCCGTTTCCGATGGCCCAGCCGATCCCGTCCGGGCGGTGCGGATCGCGCCACACCTCGTCCCACCAGCCGTCCAGCGTGCTCAGGTTCAGCGCGCCGTTGGCAGCGGCCTTCATCCCGCTGGTCCCGCTCGCTTCGAGCGGCCTCTGGGGCGTGTTCAGCCAAACATCCACGCCCTGCACCAGGTAGCGGGCCACGGCCATGTCGTAGTCTTCGAGAAACACCAGGTGGCGCCCGAGTTCGGGCTGCCGCGCCAGGCTGACGATCTGCTGGATCAGCTCCTTACCCTGCGTGTCGCGCGGGTGCGCCTTCCCCGCGAAGAGGATCTGGACCGGACGGGCCGGATCGCTCAGGATGCGCTTCAGCCGGTCCAGATCGCGCAGGATCAGTGTGGCGCGCTTATAGGTGGCGAAGCGGCGCCCGAAGCCGATCGTCAGAGCGTCGGGATCGAGCACTTCGTCGGCAGCCATGATCTCGGTCTCGGAGGCGCCGCGCCGGACCCGCTGCTGGCGTACCCGGCGGCGCGACCACGCCACCAGCCGCTCCCGCCGGCGTTCGTGGGTGCGCCACAACTCCTCGGCCGGAATGCCGTGGATGCGGTCCCAGACATCGCTGTTGGCGGGTTCGTCGCGCCAGTTCGGCCCCAGGTAGCGTTCGTAAAGATGGTTCATCTCGAGCGAAATCCAGGAGCGGAAGTGCACCCCGTTGGTGATGTGGCTGATCGGAACCTCGTCCACCGGGACGCCCGGCCAGAGCGGCTGCCACATGCGCCGGCTCACCAGACCGTGCAGTTTGCTCACACCGTTGCGCCAGGAGGCCAGGCGCAGCGCCAGCACCGTCATGCAGAACTCGCCTTGATCCCAGGCCCCGCGCCGCCCCATGGCCAGAAACTCGTCGCGCGACAAACCCAGTTGCCGTCCGTACTCGCTCAGATAGCGATCCATCAGGTCGGGCGGGAAATAGTCGTGGCCGGCCTCGACCGGCGTGTGCGTAGTGAAGACCAGGCTCGCCGAGGCCAGTTCCCGCGCCTCCGCGAACGAGAGCTTGTACTTCTCCATCAGGCGCCGCACGCGCTCCAGGCCGAGAAAGGCCGAATGGCCCTCGTTCATGTGGTAGACCGTCGGCTCGAGGCCGAGCGCTTCGAGCGCGCGATAGCCTCCGATGCCCAGCAGGATCTCCTGGCGAATGCGCATGTCGCGGTCGCCGCCGTAAAGCTGATCCGTGATGTCGCGGTCCTCCGGCCGTGTGTTGGCCGCCAGGTTGGTGTCGAGCAGGTACAGAGAGACGCGACCCACCTGGACCCGCCAGACCTGCGCGTAGACCTGGCGCCCCGGGAAGGAAACCGCAACCACCACGGGCTGGCCGTCCGGCCCCAACGCCGTACTGATCGGCAGGTTGTGAAAGTCGTTGTCCGTATAGGCTTCCTGCTGCCAGCCGGCCTGGGTCAGATGCTGCTGGAAGTACCCCTGCTGGTAGAGCAGGCCCACACCCACCAGCGGCACCCCGATATCGCTGGCCGATTTCAGATGATCGCCGGCCAGGATGCCCAGACCGCCCGCAAAGATCGACAGGCACTCCGTCAAGCCGAACTCGGCCGAGAAGTAGGCCACCAGCGGACCGTCTTTCCGCCCGTCGCAGGTCTTCCGAAACCAGGAGGTCTCACTGGCCACGTAGCTTTCGAGGTTGCGCTGCACCCGGTCCAGGTGCGCCAGAAACGCGTCGTCGACCGCGGCGGCGTTGAGTTTGGTCTGATCGATCGTGCCCAGCATCGCCACCGGGTTGTGCCCGCTCGACTCCCACAGGTCGCTGTCCAGGCGCCGAAACAGCTCGATGGCCTCATGGCTCCAGGCCCAGCGCAGGTTGTAGGCAATCAGCCGCAGCCCCTCGATCGAGGGCGGCAGGGATGGAATCACGCTAAATGTTCGTATCGGCTTCATGAAGTCTCCGCACTGAATCGTACCTCCCTGCCGTTCCGAATTCAAGACCGGCAGGGCCGAGAGCCGTCCTCACGGTCCCTTCGGGGCCGGCGTCGCCGGCAGGCTCACCACGATCCGATGCACTTTGAGCAGGAGGTCGACCTCACCCTGGGGCAAGCGCAGTGCCGCCGCGATCTGGGGAGGGGTTTCGCCCCGCCGGGACATACGGATGGCCTGGCTGCGCTTGCTCAGGTTGAAGCCCGAGAGCACCGGCGGAGGCGGCGCCAGCAGGCCGCTCTGCCGCTCGTTTTCTTCGATCCGTTTGTCCAGGTTGCTGAGTGAGATAAGAACGGCACTTAAAGCTGCTTCCGCCTCCCGCTGGCGCTGCCGCCAGCGGGAATTGGCCGCCCGCAGGTCCGCCTTCACCAGTGCGAACAGCCACACGCACGCTGCGATGCCGACCGCAGTCAGCAGGCATTGTGCCGCCGCCATGTGTGGGCCCATCGGGCTCACCGGAGCGTTCCCATACGTTTGTCCCGGCTCACGATCTCCTGGATGCGCACGCCGTAGTTTCCATCGATCACTACTACCTCTCCTCGCGCAATAATACATTTATTTACTATAATTTCTACTGGATCTGTCAAGCCACGGTTTAACTCGACGATGGAACCCGTAGTCAGCTTCAAAACATCTCGGAGCGGTAGCTCGGCGCGTCCGAACGACACGCTCACCGCAAGCTCCACCTCCATTACCAGATCGAGTGGGTTCGCATCCTTCTTCCTCACCGCGATCTCATACCCCGACTCTGCGAGCGAGTCTTTCGCCGCGGCCGCTGTCGGCATCGGGTCGTCGCGAGCGGCCTTGGCTGGTGCAAGGGCATTCACCAGACCGGTCGAGACGCTTACGTATAGTGGCAGCAGCGCGGTTTCAAGCGTCAGCCCGATTCCGAACAGGGCCGAACCGGCGGGCGGTGCCGTTTCGGCGCCGCCCTCGCTGGAGATGTTCGACCCCAGCCGTGTGGAGATCGCCTGGCAGAGCCCGGAGAGCGCCTGGCTCGAGATCTCGAGGAACGTGTTCCGGGCGTCGGCCGGCTCACTGGCTTCGATTCCGGCGCTGGCGAGCAGGTGCTTTCCGATCGACATCCAGGACGCCTCCGGCGCCCCGATCGACACCACGGCTTCAGGACCCAGGCTGAGAGGGTGGCGCCACCACAGCACGCCCGCCGGGCTCGCGGCCTCGGCCGCCTTCGCGACGGCTTGCGGGAGTTCTCCCGTCATGGCCTCGATCGCGCCCACCAGCTTGGCGCTCCAGGTCTCGGCCACCCAGGCTGCGGCGCCGTCTGGGACGGGTTCGGCCATGGTCAGGCGCCCCGCTCCATCGGCCAGCGCTTCTGGAGATAGCTGCGCAGCCGGAGAATCGCCTGCGTCTTCAACTGGGAAACGCGCGACTCGTGCAGATCGATGATTTTGGCGATTTCACGCAGCGTGAGCTCGTCGCGGTAGTACAGGCTCAGCACAGTCCGTTCGATATGCGGCATCTTCTCGATGGACAGGGCCAGCAGCCGCTCCAACTCGGCGCGTTCGACGATCTCGGAGGGCCATTTCTCGTGGTCGTCCGAGATGTATTTCAGCAAATCCCGCCCGCCGTTCTCGGTGGCATGTTCCAGACTGCCCAGATTCACCCCGTGCACTTCGACCAGCCAGGCGTGAAGTTCCTCGATGGTCAGCTTCAGGTGCTCGGCGATTTCCTCCTCCGTGGGAGTCCGTTTGAGGCGCTGCTCGACCGCCGCGATCGCCGCTTCGATCTGCTTGGCCTTCTTCCGCTTTTGCCGCGGCGCCCAGTCCAGGCCCCGCAGGCTGTCCAGGATCGCCCCCCGGATCTTGTATTCCGCGTAGGTTTTGAGCTTGACGTTGAGCGTGGCGTCGAAGTTGTCGATGGCCGAAATCAAACCCAGGACTCCCGTCGAGATCAGGTCCTCCAGGTTTACGCAGCCGGGAAGGCGGTCGTGAATCCGGCGCGCGATCAGACGTACCTGAGGCAGATGCTCGAGGATCAGCCGCTCGCGTTCGGCTGCGGCGAGTTCTTGGGTGACGGGATAAGCGTGCGCTGCTTGCATGGTCGTCTGTGCCGCTCGGAACGGTGCCTCCCTATAGCGCGGGCGCCCCCGCCGGCTGGCCGCGCGGCGCCAGTAACTCCAAAACTCGTTCCACCGTCGCCGGCTCCAGATCCTCTGGGATCTGCTGGCCGGCGGCGAGAAACGACACCGGCTTGGCGGTCCGCACCACCTGGTTCAGAATCGGGCCGAAGGTTTCGGTCTCGTCCAACCCGGCGAACAGCAGCTTCGCCGGCCGGAAAACCTCGAACCGGTCCACCACCCGCGTTAGATCGGCAGATCGCATCGCAGCCGATAGGACCAGGTGGGTGTCAATGTCGGGGCGGCTCGCCAGGAACCGCGCCAGGTCCTGGGCCGCATCGAGGTCGCGCGCGCCGAAGCCGGGCGTATCGATCAGGATCAGGTCCTTGTTGCGGTGCTCCTCGATCGCCTGCGAAAGCGCCGCCGTGGTGTCGAGGGCCTGAAACCCGACGCCCAGGATGGCCGCGTAGGACCGCAGTTGCTCGGCCGCCGCCACCCGGTAGCAGTCCATCGAGAGGATGTGCGCCGGCCGCTGCATCGAAAGCCCGTACCGCACCGCCAGTTTCACCAGCGTCGTGGTCTTGCCGGAGGCGCAGGGGCCGACCAGCGCCGCCACCCTCGGCTGCCGCCCCGCGCGGCCGAGGCTCGAATCCACCTTCAGGCGGCCCGCCAGTTCCGCCCGCAGCGCCAGGTCGAGCTCCCCAGCCGGTAACTTCGGACCGAGCGCTTGGAGGCGGCCGGCGATTTCGTGGACTGTGCTTAGATCCACCTCGTTCCGCATGAGCGCCGCACAGGCTTCCGGCAGCGCGCCTTGGGCGCCCTGTCCCGGATCCAGGCGAGCGGCCTGTGCGATGGCCGCGGCCACCTGGTCCAACTTCCTCTCGAGCTGGGCGATCCCGGCGGGGAGCGGCTCCCGCCTTTCGACCGGCTGGGGCGGCGCCTCCACCGGTTCGGCCACATCGGTCGCCACCACAACCTCGTAGTCGCCCAGGTGGCGGGCTTCGGGCGGCGCCGGGCGGGAGCTCACCAGCATCGCGTCCGGCCCCATCTCCAGCCGCGCCTGGTCGAGCGCCGCCTTGATCCCGTTTCCAAAGTAGGATTTCAGTGTCATCTCAGCTAATCACCCCCATCGAAACGACTTTCACTCCTGGCGGTATCTCATTGTGCGATAGGAAGAAAAGGTTGTAGAGCGTTGGCTCGACGAGTTGCCGCAGGAAGTACCGCGAGCTCGTGCTCGCCAGGGCCGCAACGGGCGACTCCGCGACCCCCGTTACCCGCTGGATGCGGTCGAGAATGTCTCGGATCGCTTGCGGCGCCAGATTCAGGTGGCTCGAGAACTCGCCGTGCTCGATGGCTCTCTCGATGGTCTGCTCGAGACCCGGATCGACCAGGTAAGCCGGCAGGGCGCCAGCGGCGTTCAGGTACGGCTTTGCCACCATTCGCCGGATCGCCTGGCGGACGTATTCGGTCAGCAGGATCTGGTTCTTGGTCATGTTCGCGGCCTCGCCGAGAGCCTCGAGAATCGAAACGGCGTCCCGGATCGAGACGCGCTCCCTCAGCAGGTTCTGCAGGACGCGTTCGACAAAGGCCAGCGGCATCAGCTTGGGCACCAGGTCCTCGACCACTTTGGGGTTTTCCTCGCTCACCCGGTCGAGCAGCCGCTTGGCGTCCTGGCGCGTGAAGACCTCGTGCGCGTACTTGCGGACGATCTCGGCCAGATGCGTGCCCAGCACGCTGGTGGCATCGACGACCGTGTAGCCCGCTTTGCGGGCCGCCTCGGCCTGCTCGGCGCGGATCCAGACCGCGGGGATGCCGAAGGCGGGTTCGCGCGTCGCCACACCCTCGATGTGACCTCCGGTCTTGGCCGCATTGATCGCCAGCTCGCAGCCCTGCGGCAGCTCGTGGCGGGCCACCTCGGTGCCCTTGAGCAGAATCGAGTACTCGCGCGAACGCAACGACAGGTTGTCGGTCACCCGCACCGGCGGCAGCAGGTAGCCGAGCTCGGAGGCCAGTTGCCTGCGGATGGCGGCGATCCTTCTGAGCAGCGGGGACTGCGCTCCGCCTTCGACCATCCGCACCAGCCCCAGGCCCACCTCGACCGCCAGCGGCTCGACTTTGAGCAGGGCCTCCAGGCTCTCCCGCGCCGCCGCGGCCGGCGCCGCCGCGGCCGTGGTCTTCTGCGCCTGGAGGCTGGTCTTCCGCATCCGCCAGGCCAGCGTTCCCAGGCCCCCGCCGAACAGCAGGAAGGGGATTTTCGGCAGTCCCGGGAAGGCTGCCAGCACGAATAGCACGCCGGAGGCCAGCATCAACGGCTGGAAGTTGCCGAACACCTGGCGCCGGAACTCGGTTCCGAGACGCGCTTCGGCACTGGCGCGGGTGACCACCAGCCCGCCCGAGATGGAGATCATGAGGGCCGGCATCACCGTCACCAGGCCGTCGCCGATGGTCAGCACGGTGTAGGTTTGAAGCGCCCGCGTGAGGTCCATCCCGTGCTGCAACACCCCGATCAGGAAGCCGGCCACGATGTTGATGGCGGTGATCAGAATGCTCGCCACCGCATCCCGCTGCGTGAAGCGCGAAGCGCCGTCCATGGCGCCGTAAAACTCGGCCTCCGCCGCCAGTTGGCGCCGCCTGGTGCGCGCCTCGGACTCGTCGATCAGACCGGCGTTGAGGTCCGAATCGATGGACATCTGCTTGCCGGGCATGGCGTCCAGGGTGAACCGCGCCGTCACCTCCGAGATGCGCACCGCGCCGTGGTTGATGACTACGTACTGAATAGCGATCAGCACCAGGAAGATGACCACGCCCACGATGTAGTTGCCGCCGACCACGAACGTTCCGAAGGCCTCGATCACGTTGCCCGCCGCCGCCGTTCCACTATTGCCGTTGAGCAGGATCAGCCGCGCCGAGGAGACGTTCAGCCCCAGCCGGAACAGCGTCAGCAGCAGAAGCGTGGCCGGGAAGACGCTGAACTCGACCGGCTTCAATATGTACATCGCCACCAGAAGCACCACCACCGAGAGCGTGATGTTGACCACGATCAGCAGGTCCATCAGGAACGCCGGCAGCGGCGTCACCATGGCCAGAACGATCGAGAGCACGGCCAGCGGAACGCCCATCTCGGCCGCCACGGCCGGCGTGAGTCCGGAGCGCGTCGCCGGAGTGGAGCGGGGGCGGCCGGCGCCGCCCCCCGGGTGCGCGCCGCCGGGGGGCGCCGCGTCGGTGGTGTGGGCCAGGCTGACGGCTGAGGGCGCCATATCTTATACCGGCAGACGGTTTCCCATGAGGCGGTAGATGTAGGCCAGGATCTCGGCCACCGCCCGATACAGGTGCGCCGGGATCTCCTGCCCCACCTCCGCCGCCTTATAGAGCGCCTGCGCCAGCGGCGGGTTCTCGACGATCGGAACCTGATGGAGCACGGCCTTCTGCCGGATGCGCTGTGCCAGGTAGTTCTTCCCTTTGGCCACCACCACCGGGGCCGCCATCGCCTCCATCGCGTAGCGGATCGCCACGGCGTAATGCGTGGGGTTGACGATGACGGCGGTAGCCTTGGGCACCTGGTGCATCATGCGCCGCCGCAGCAGGTCGCGCTGCAGGCGCCGGATGCGCACCTTAACCTGCGGGTTGCCTTCGAGTTCTTTCATCTCGTCGCGCACTTCCTGCTTGGTCATCCGCAGATCGGCCATGTAGCGGCGGCGCTGGCGCCAGTAGTCGAACATGCCCAGGGCCAGGAAGACCGCGGCCGCCTTCCAGATCAGGCTTTCGAGCGAGGCCCCGGCCTGGCGCGCCCCCGCCGGAACGCTCTCGAGCGGCATCGCCGCCAGCGCGTTCAGGTTGTCCATCACCACACCCCAGACCGCTGCGCCGAACACGGGCAGCAGCACCACCGCCTGAATGAACAGCGGCAGGTTCTGCCGCGGCAGTTCGCGCAGCTTGCGCAACGGGCTGAGCCGTCCGAACTGCGGAGCCAGGTTCTTGCCCGCGAAACCGAAGCCGGTCACCGCCAGGTGCGCCCCCGCCGTCACCGCCAGCAGCGCGCCCGAAAGCATGCCCATCGGCGCCAGTTCGCGCAGGACGATCCGGTTGGCCAGGCTGGCCAGATCCGGCGCCGTGAGATCCCCCTCGAAGGCCCGCCGCAACAGGGAGCGGAAGGAACTCATCAACGCGCCGACGAAGGTTCCGCCCGCGGCCGAGACGATGGCGGCGAAAGCGAAGAACTGCACCGAGGTCACCAGTTCCCGGCTGGCCGGGAACTTGCCTTCTTCCCGAGCCTTCTTGCGGCGCCGCTCGGTTGGTTGTTCGGTTCCTTCTCCGCGTTCGGCCATCGCTCCTCACAGCAGCCGGTAGAGGACCGCCACCGTACGTTCGGCCGCGGCCCGGTACACCGGCAGGAACAGAATCAGGATCAGCGCCAGAAACGCCAGCGTCGCCAGCATCTTGACCGGGAAGGCCAGGGTCAGCAACTGCAGTTGCTGGTGGATCCTCCCCAGCAGGGCCAGAGCCACGTCGATCAGCGCCAGCAACACCACCACCGGCAGGGCCAGTCGCATGCCGGTGGCGAACATTCCCGCGCCCAGGCCGGCCACCGCGCCGATCGAGGAGGCGCGCAGAAAGAAGGTCCCCGGGGGATGCGCCGCGAGACTGGCGGCAAACACGCGCAGAACCTCGCGGTCCAGCCCCAGCGCGAAGAACAGCAACCCCCCGGCCAGTTGGGCGAAGACCAGCAGAACGTTGCTGTCGGCCTGCGTCGAAGGATCGACCGTCGAGGCGTAGGAATAGCCCGCCGGCAGGCCGAAGATCTGTGCGGCCACCAGCAGGGTTTCGATCAGCATCGCCACCGCCAGGCCCACCGTCAGCCCGAAGGCGGCCTCGGCTCCCAGCGCCGCCGCCATTCCCGCCACCGGAGGCTCCGGGAGCGCCACCGTTGGCCACAGGGGCGCCAGCGCCACGGTCAGGCTGAGTGCCAGCAGCACCCGCGCCATGTCCGCTCCGTTCGAGAACCCCGGCAACGGCACGAAGCTCAGCGCTCCGCCCACCCGCGCCGCTACCAGCAGGAAGCCGTAGAGCGCCGGCACCGAAAGCGTCAGCCGGGCCGTCTCACCGTGCATAACGCCCCAGGTCTCCCAGCAGTCCCGCCGTGTAGCTCATCATCTGCCGCAGCAGCCAGGGCAGGAAGAACAGCAGCGCCGCCAGAAACGCCGTCAGCCGCGGGATGGCGCTGAAGGCCGAGTCCTGCATCGAGGTCGCCACCTGCACCAGGCTGATCACGACCCCGGCCGCAAAGCCCACCACCAGCAGCGGCGCGCTCAGCCAGAAGGCCGTCATCAGCGCGTCGCGAACGATCTGAATCGCGAATTGGGGTGTCATGGCCTCTCAGTAACGGGCACCAAAGCTCCAAAAAGTGTCGGCCCTGGCTGCAGGATCTGTGTCTGTCATCGTGCCGTACGCCCTAGCGCTCCTGTTTCCGGCACCGGCAACCGCGCCCCCCGCGGTCCGGCGCTCAATAGAAGCTCCTCACCAGCGAGCCGACCACCAGGTTCCAGCCATCCACCAGCACGAACAGCAGTACTTTGAACGGCGCCGAGAGCATCACCGGCGGCAACTGGATCATACCGATCGACAACGTAACCGAAGCCACCACCAGGTCGATGATCAGGAAAGGCAGGAACAGCACCGCGCCGATCTGGAATGCCGTTTTCAACTCGGAAAGAATGTAGGCCGGCATCAGGATCCTGAAGTCCAGGTCGGCGGGCCTCCGCGGCGGCGCCGAGTGCGTGATGTCGACGAGCAGTTTGACGTCTTTCTCGCGCGCAAACCGGATCAGGAACGCTTTGAGAGGCGCGCCCGCCCGCTCCATGCCCTGGCTCAGGGCGAGCTGCCCCTTCTCGACCGGCTCCCAGCCCTGCGTGTACATCTGGGAGAGGACCGGCTGCATGATCAGTATGCTGAGGAAAAGAGCCAGTCCGATCAGCACCTGGTTCGAGGGGGTCGATTGAGTGCCCAGCGCCTGCCTCAGGAAGTGAAGCACCACCACGATCCGCAGAAACGGCGTCAGCGACATCACCACCGCGGGAACGACCGCCAGCAGCGTGAGCAGGATGGCGATCTGCATGGGCACGCCCATGCTCTGGGCACCTTTGGCCCCGCCGAGCGAGATGCCCAGGAGCGGTTCGGCGGCGGTGGCCCGGAGCGCCGGGGCAGCGGCGACCAGCAGCAGGAGTCTCATCGCGGCTCCTCGGGAGGCGGCGCCTCCTGGCACTCCTTCCAGGCCAGACTCTCGACCAGCGTGCAGCCGCCGGCGTGCGAGGCGATCAGCAGAGCCCGGCCGCCCAGCCGCACCAGGTGGAGAGCGTGCCCGGGCCCTAGCGCCACCCGTTCGGCCAATTCGATCCGCCCTCCCCTTCTCGGCCGGCCGGGCGCACGCCAGCGAGCCGCGCCGGCGCGCCTCAAAGCCCACAGCGTCCCCGCCAGGATGCCGAGTACCAGCAGCACCGCTCCCAGATCGCGTGCCAGATCCATGGTTTAAACCCCCTGGTTGAAGTCCGTGATGCGCACCCCGAAGGCGCTCTCGATGATCACCACCTCGCCGAAGCCGATCAGGGCGCCGCCGGCGTGAATGTCGATCGCCTCGCCCGCCGAGCGCGTCAACCACACCACCCGGCCGGGTTCCCACTGCAGAATCTCGCAGAGCGGCATGATCTTCCGGTCGAGCTCCATCTCCAGTTCGATGGGAACGTCGGCCAGCGGCCCGATCTGTTCGAGCGCGGTCATCGGGGCCCCGTTACTGTTTCAGGTTCACCGTGTCCTGGGTGATCTGATCGACCGTCGTCACCACGCGCGAGTTCACCTGATAGGCGCGCTGGAACACGATCAGGTTGGTGAACTCCTTGGCAATGTCCACCGTCGAGTTCTCGAGCGAACCGCCCGCCACCTTGCCCCGGCCGCCCGTGTCGGGCAGCCCGATCGAAGGCAGCGCCGTGGCCGCGCTGGCCTGGAAGGCGTTGTTGCCGACCGCGATCAGCGACTGAGGATTTCGGATCGAAGCCAGCGCCAGTTGCCCCACCACGACCTGCGTGCCGTTCGAATAGCTGGCCACGATCTGGCCGCCGTCGGCCAAGCCCACGTTGGTCAGGGAGGCGGCGGCCGATCCGTCCTGCGCCGTAGCCGACGGGGCCGAGGGCGCGTTGTAGTCCGTGATGCGTGGGCCCGAGGTGTCGTAGAGGTGCCAGGTCATCTGGTTGGTGGGCGGGGTGCCGGTCTGGACGCCGATCGTCGCGCCGTCGGCCAGCGCCGGAATCTGGAACGCCACGTCCGGAGTCGTCGAATCCGGAGTGACGAGCGAGCCGTCCTCTCCGAACAACAGCGTTCCGGCGGCCAGCGGCTGGGTCTGCGCGGCAGCCGTGTCGGCATCGGGAATCGTCACCGAATAATCCCAGGTGGTGTTGGAGTTGTGGTTGCCCTTGGACGGGGCTTCCTTGGTCAGGGTCAAGGTCAGCGTGTGCGTGATGCCGAGCGAATCGACGACATTGATCGGCGTCGAGAAAGTTCCGCTGGCCTGGCCCGCCACGCCGGCGGCGTTGAGGTTCATGTCGACCGAGAAAGTCTGGGTCGCGATGGGGGCTTTGAGCGTGCCGACGGGAACCGGGATGTCTCCGATCGGCTGGTTGGCATCGATCGTACCGCCGGCGTTCTCCGCCCATCCCTGAACGCGCTGCCCGGCTTGCGTCACCAGGAAGCCGGAATCGTCCACCTGGAAGTTGCCCGCCCGGGTGAAGTCCTGGGCGCCCTGGGAGTCCTTGACGATAAAGAAGCCGTCGCCCGTAATGGCCCCGTCGAGCAAGCCGCTGCTGGCCTGCGTGGCGCCCTGCGTGAACTCGCGCACCGTATACGGGATTCCGGTTCCGAAACCAACCTGCGTCGCTCCCAGGCCGGCCCCGATCGACTCGGTGACCAGGTCCTGGAAGGAAACCACGCTCGCCTTGTAGGCGGTGGTGTTGAGATTGGCGAGATTGTTCGAGACCACGTCGATGGCGGTGGTGTTGGCGTCCAGCGCCGAAAGCGCGGTCGAGAAGGCGGTAAACATGCTAGCTACTCTCCTGGGTTGATGTCGCCCCGCCCGTGCCGGCCTGGGTGGCAGCGCCGGACAGGGTGTCCAGATCCGAATGAATCGCGGTCAACTGCTCGAGAGAACTGAACTCGGCCAGTTGGGTCACGTACTGGGTGGGATCCTGGGTGGGGTCCATGGGGTCCTGGTTCTGGATCTGCGCGCACAGAAGCCGGAGGAATGTCTGCTGCTGGGCAAGCGGATCGCTCGTCGACTTGGAAACGGTTGACGTGGTTGACGTTGCTGACGGCGGCGCCGCCGCCGGGACTGCCAGGCTAATCGGTGTAGTCATAGTTGGAGCTCCCGCCCCGAGCGGAACTGCGGGTCAGGGCCTGGAGCCAGGAGAGCTCCTCCCGGTCCGGTCCGCGCCGCTGCTGTTGCTGTTGTTGGCCGGCTGGATTCCCTTCGCCGCGGAAGCCCCGGCCTGGATCGCCGTTGAGATCTTGTCCGGTTCTCGAACCCGGAGCCGCACTCCCGGCTCGAATCGCAGCGCCATCGGCCGTGCCGGCCAGCGGCTGCCAGGTGTCGGCCCGGAAGCCGCGGTCGGCGAGCCCGGAGACCAGTTCGCCCAACTGGTCGCGCAGGGTACCCGCCAGTTCGGTATCCGGCGTGCGCACGGAAACCCGCACTTCTCCCCCGCGCTCGACCACCCGCAGCGACACCTGCTCGGCCTGCTGACCGTCGGACGGTTTGGAGGATATGGCCAGCGACAGTTCGCGAAGCGCGGGCTCTCGTGGCTGCTCGCGCGGGACTCCGGGCGGCGGAGCGGCCGGAGGGGTCGATGCTTCCGGAGCGTTGGTACGGGCCGCGGCCGGCATGAGTCCGGAGGCGGGTGCCGCGGCGCTGGCCGGGTTGATGTTACCGGCCTCCGTGGTGATCGAGGCACTGCGGATCGCGCCTGTCCGTGCCTGGTCCGAGGCCTGCTCGTCCGGCGCGCGCCGCACGGCCGTGGCGGCGGGCACGGCACCCTGTCTCGACGGTCCGGCCGGCGATTGCCGCTCCCCTGCGGGGGTACTCTCACTCGCACCGGGCGGCTTCGTATCCCATCCGGCCCCGGCTGCGGCCGGCGTTGCCGCCTCAGCCGCCTTCTCTGTCGAGAGGCCCGCGGAAGCGGTTCCCCAGGCTGCCCCACCTTGTTTGGACGGCTCTCGAGGCGACGACTGCGGCTCCCCAACCGGGCTGCCCTCACTCGAACCGAGCGGCTTCGTATCCGTTCCGGCCCCGGCTCGGACCTCGGCTACGGAGGGCGTTGCCGTCTCCGTCGCCCTCTCCCTCGAGAGGCCGGGGGAAGAGGTCCCCCAGGGTGCCGCACCTTGTTTGGGCGGCTCTCGAGGCGACCACTGCGGCTCCCCAACCGGGGTGCTCTCACTCGAACCGAGCGGCTTCATATCCGCTCCGGCCACGGCTCGGACCACGGCTGCGGAGGGCGTTGCCGTCTCCGCCGCCCTCTCTCCCGAGAGGCCGGGGGAAGAGGTCCCCCAGGGTGCCGCACCTTGTTTGGGCGGCTCTGGAGGCGACGACTGCGGCTCCCCAACCGAGTTGCCCTCACTCGAAGCGAGCGGCTTCGTATCTGCTCCGGCTCCGGCTGACACCACGGCTGCGGCCGGCGTTGCCGGCTCCGCCGCCTGCTCTGTCAAGAGGCCGGGGGAAGCGGTTCCCCAGGGTGCGGCACCTTGTTTGGGCGTCGCTGGAGGCGACGGCTGCGGCTCCCGAACGGCGGTGCCCTCGCTCAAACGGGGCAGCTCTCGATCCGCCCGGACCCCGGCTGGCACCGCGGCAACGGCGGGCCTGGCCGGTTCAGCCGCGCTCTCGGTCGAGACGACGAGGCGAGCCGCGCTCGTGGGTGCGGGGCCTTGTCTGGGAGGCCCGGCTGGCGCATGGCCGCGATCCGAGCTGGCCGGTGGCACCGCCAGCGCCGGCTCGAACCCGGACAAGGGTACCTGCCCGGCCGGGGCGGCGCTCGGGGAGGCCGGCGCCGGTTGGCTCTCCGGAGGCAGTCCCTGCCCTGTGACCCGGACGGAGAAAGCCAGGATGGGCTCCGGCCCGGCCGCCTGCGATGGTGAGCCTGCCGGTTCGGGCGCACTGTTTGTCATG
>Ga0182017_10000583_pt1 | contig 28949 bp, 21 predicted proteins | sample 712E3DmetaG_FD_120492 | JGI IMG/M metagenome (GOLD analysis project Ga0182017, IMG submission 120492) | Permafrost microbial communities from Stordalen Mire, Sweden - 712E3D metaG | ecosystem: Environmental > Terrestrial > Soil > Wetlands > Permafrost | place: Sweden: Stordalen | collected... | reverse complement strand
TTGCCGTGCGATGCGATGCTCCGCACCCAGAGCCACACGGCGTTGCACCCTCTTTCCCTGTAGCACGCTCATCCGATGTCGCACCCCCATTTGCGGTCGCGCCCCCATTTGCGGTCGTACCCCCATTTGCGGTCGCGCCCCCACTTCCCGTCGCACCCCCATTTGCGGTCGCGCCCCCATTTGCGGTCGTACCCCCATTTCTGGTCGTACTCCCGGACGATCCCCCGGACGCCCCTGGCGACTCTTTGCCTGCGGAGCAGCCGACAACCACAAACGAGGCCCCGAAGAGCACCAGGACAATGGAGGAATGAGCTAGCTTGGTCATTTCTGTTCCTTTCTGGTCCGCTGGCGACCAGGGCACGCCGGAGCGCAAATATCCTACTCGCCTGGGGGTTCTTCGTCACCCCGGATCAATGGCTGTGGGCCTATTCACATACGGAATCAGCATCCGTGGCGGTGCCCAGTTGTCTCGTGCCCCAAAACACTGGGAACACCGCGCCGAAAGCGTGACGCTACCTCCTGCCTGGCTTGGCCGACGTACAGCCCTTCAAGATCTCTTGGGCCTTGGCCTTGGCACCAGGCTTCACCCCAGCAAGGGCGGCAAACCTGTCGAGCTCACTCTTGGCTGCGGCGCAATCACCGTGAGCCACCAGAACCTTGCCCAGCTCGTAGCGGGCCAACGCATAGCTGCCGTCTAGGGCAACCGCGGCCCGGCATTCTTCCAGCGTTCCGCTGGCCTTGATGTCTTTGTCAGCGAGCGCGCGGCAGTAGTCAGCGGCGATGGTAGCGTTCTTCGGTTCCAGTTTGCGCGCCCGCGCCAAGGCCTCGGCAGCCGCGGCTGGCTGTTTGCGCCGCATCTCCATTCGTCCCAACTCAGTCCACGCCGCAGTCAGCTTGGGGTCCTCTCTGGCGGCCTTCTCGAACGTTTCGCGCGCTTCGTCGTACGCCTTCTTGTCGGAAAGCAAGAGACCCAGATAGGTCAACGCCATCGCGTCGTGCGGTGCCAGGCGCGCCGCCTGACGCAACTCTGTGACACCGCCGTCAATCTCGCCGGTCTGGCGCAGCGCCGCGCCTAGGCTAACGTGAAAGCTGGCATCGTTGGGCCGCAGGCGCACGGCCTCGCGGTACGACCCCACCGCCTCGGCTGGCTTGCCCTGAGCATCGCGCACGTGGCCAAGGTTAGAGTGGGCGTCGGCGTACTTCGGGTCGGCACTGATGGCAGCCTGGATCTCCTTCTCGGCTGCGACGGCGTCACCCTTGTCCAGCAGCATGGCGCCCAGGTTGTTGCGCGCGGGCGCGAACCGCCCGTCGCGGCCAACCGCCTCGCGGTACGCCCTCTCCGCCCCGGCCAGATCATGCCTCTTCTCCAGCACCACGCCCCGCAAGTAAAAGGCGCGCGGGTCCTTGGGATCGGCCTTGGCCGCCGCATCGAAGGCCGCCAGCGCGCCGGCCAGGTCGCCCGACTTGACAAGCTTCTGCCCTCGTTCCAGGTGGGCCGCAGCGGGATTTGCCTTCTGCGCTCCCGGCAGCGGCCCGCCCTGCGCAAGCATGATGATTGCGGCAACACCAACGAAATTGAGCATGGGTGCAAGTTCAGCCCCAGTGCGGGGCGGTGTCAAGGGACCGGTAGCCGGATCCGGTTCCGGATCCGGGTCCGGCCACCCGCCACGCCGCCGTCAACCCGGCCGCCCAACCAGTACGAACTTACGATAGGTGGTACTACCCTTTTCGACCCGCTGACCCCGGCAGCCCTTTCTTGAGCGCATCAGCCAGCGCGTTCAGGCGCGCCGGATCGGTCAACTTCCCGCCCGTGGCAATGTCCCGGACATAGAAAATGTCGGCCACCCGGTCGCCGGCCACGCCCACCCGCGAGCGGTGGATGTCCAGGCCGTGCTCCGCCAGGGTTCGCGTGATGGTGTAGAGCACGCCCGGCTTGTCCTCGGTGAAGATGTCGAGCACGGTGAAAATCGCGCTGATCTCGTTATCGACGCGCACCTCGGTGGGTGGTACCTCGGGCTTGGCCCGATCGACGATGGACGGCGCGCGTGGCCGCCGCGCCAGCAGCGCGTCGACGCTCACCTGCCCGGCCAGCACGGCCTCCAGGTCGGCCCGGATGCTCGCGATACGGCGCTGGTCGGTCACCGCACCGTCCGGCTCCTTGCGGATGCGGAACAGGTCCAAAGCCTCGCCCTGGCTTTGGCCGGACACCGCCTCGCGCGAATAGATGGCCGCGTCCAGGATGTCGATGCGGTTGGCAAAGAGAACCCCCGCCACCCGGGCCAACAGGCCGGGCACGTCCTGGGCCACCAGCACCAACTCCGAGGAGGTTCCCCGCGGGGAGTGGTTCACTTCGATGGCACAGGGCCCTTTGCGGCCCAGCGCCAGGCGCATGTGCACGGCAATCCGGTCGGCTTCGTTCTCGGTAAAGTAACGGTCAGGCAGACCGGCGAAAAGGTCAGCCAGCACCGACCCCCGCACCTCCCCAGCGAGCAGGAGCGTCGCCTGCCTCTGCCTCTCCTGCACCAGTTCGGCCTGCTCGGCCTGCAACAGGTCCGCACCCCGCCGCATGAATTTGAGTGTGCGCTCGAACAATTCGGCCATCAGTTCGTTCTTCCAGTGGGTCATGGTCTTGGGACCCGTGGAGGCCAGGTCACAGAAGGTCAGCAAGAAGAGCTGGCGCAGTTTTTCTTCGTTCTCGCATCGCTTGGCGAAGTGCGCGATGAGACTCACGTCCTCCAGGTCGCGACGTTGCGAGGTGTGGCTCATGAAGAGGTGCTCGCGCACCAAGAACTCCACCAGCCGCACGTCGGCCGGGATGAGACCCAGGTGCGCAGCAATGCGTTCGGATAGCACGGCGCCCTTCTCGTCGTGAGGCGAGCCGAGTGGCTTGCCCACATCATGCAAGAGCACGGCTACGAACAGAGCCACCCGCCGCGTGACCGCAAGGAACTCAGCCGAAACCTGCGGGTACTCCACCGCCATCTCGCCCCGAGCGATGGCCTTCAAGGTGGCCACCGCGTACAGAGAATGCTGGTCCACCGTGTACACGTGGTAGAGGTCGTGCTGCACCCGTCCCACCAGCGGCTCCCACTCCGGGATGAGCGCGCTGATGAGTCCCAGGTCGTGCATCTGTTCCAGGCGCGAGGGCGTGCCGGCATCGCGCGTGTCGACCAGAACTTGCAGGAAACACGCGGCAGCTTCGGGATCCTCGCGCAGAGCCGCGCCTCGGGTTGCGGCGTACTCAGCCACCAGGTCGGCCGTGGGCCGACCCACGACCAGATTCGACTCGATCGCAAGTGCAAAAAGCCTAATCATCTCCGATGGTTTGTTCTCGAAGATTGAGTTCTGCTTTACCTCAATCGCGCCGTCCGAGATCTCGAAGCTATGCTCTCCCTTGCCGCCCTTGAGGATACCGTGCACGGTCGGCCGATGGCTGCGATCTGTGCAGACTCGAGTGAGCAGACGCTCGGTCTCCCGGCTGACCGCGCGCGCGTGGCGCTGAAAATCGTGCATGAGCGCCTCCACCGCAGGCGCCACGGCAGGTCGAACTTCGCCCGGCCCCGATGTGGCGTCAGAGTGGAAGAGCGGCGCAATGCTCTCCTGGAGATCGAAACGAAGCTGCTCCTGGCGCCGGCCAGCGGTCAGGTGCACGGCCGCGCGCACCCGCAGGAGCCATTCCCGAGCTGCTTCTATAGCCGCTGCCTGACGGGCCGACATCTCACCGATTTCATGGAGCTTGTGCGGGTCAGCGGTGGCAAAGCGCACCTGGGCCGCCCACCGCCCCACGCATAGATCACGAATTCCACCCGGGCCGTTCTTCAGGTCAGGTTCGAGCATGAATATCGTGTCACCGAAACGAGAATGGCGGCTGTACTGTTCCGCACGCAAGCGCGCCACGAAGCTGTCCGGCGAGGCCTTGGCCACTCGTGTCTGGTAGTTCGACAAGAACCGATCCGCGAGGCCTCGGTCGCCGGTCAGGAACCGCGCATCGAGCAAGGCGGTGGCCGCAGCCAAATCCGTGGCCGGCAGGGCCAAGGCGTCGGAAACCGAACGCACCGCGTGTCCAGCGTCTACCTTGGCGTCCCATAGGGGAACCAGGATGGCGCGGGCCAGGTCTTCCACCGCGCTGTCCGGCGCCTTCGCGCAAAGAAAAAGCAAATCCAGGTCCGAATAGGGCGCCAACTCGCGCCGGCCGAACCCCCCGGTGGCCAGCACCGCGATCTCGGATGAGGTCCCCTTGCGCACGCGGGCCAAGTGAAAGTTGAGCAGCTCGGCGATGACCGCCTCCACCTCATGGGACAGGCGCTCGGCCAGCGCCACGCCAGGCTGGCCGGCGCGCAATCCCGCCGCAGCCTGGCCGCGGGCCGCATCCATGCGGGCAGAAATCCACCTGGCTGTGGGTTCGAGCGAATCAGGCATGGCTTGGGACGAATCCATACCCGCTTGTTGCCAGAATGTCGACCAGATGAACGACCGGACGTTGACGGAAGGCTTTGGCTGCGGCACCGTATGGGCCATGGCTGAAATCGAGCTCGGTCCGCTGTCCGATCGCCTTGACGATGACGAGATGAAGACGCTGCACAAATTGGTGGAGCAGGCCGGCGCCCGCTTGGCGGCGGTCGACGATCACACCACACATACCATCGCCAAACGCCTATCCGAGGACGCCATGACCGAGTTTCTCGACCGCCTGGAAGCGCACGACATGGCGGCTGACATCTATCTGCCGGTCGAGTTCGACGGCCGCCTGCATGTGGGCGACTTGCGGGTCGCCTCCGCGGTTGTGCTGTCCGAAACCCTGGAGGAAATGAAGGAAGAGCTGGCCATCGAGGATGAGGACTTCGAAGAGGAAGACGAAGAGGAAGACGAAGAGGAAGAGTTGGAGGACGGTACGGTGATTGAAGCCCAACTTCGCAATATCTGGCAACTCGTGTTCGATGCATGTGGCGAGGCGCTGGACAAGAAGGTGGCCCTTCACCTGAAGGTTTGACATGACCGATTTGGTACTCACACTCATCGGACCTGACCGGCCTGGCTTGGTCGAAGCGGTGGCTGAGGTGATCGCTAGCCATGGCGGCAACTGGCTGGAAAGCCGCATGGCCCACCTGGCGGGAAAATTCGCCGGCATCCTCCGTGTCGAAGTCCCGGCCGCCCGGGTGGCGCCCCTTTCCGCGGCGCTGGCCGCGTTACAGGAGCGCGGTCTGCGCGTTGTCGCCGAACCGAGCGACGGCAGCGAGCAGCCTGCGCCGGACGAGGCTCGCACCATGGACCTGGAACTGGTCGGGCTCGACCGACCCGGGATCGTGCGCGAGATCTCGCAAATCTTGGCCCGCAGCGGCGCCAACGTGGAGGAGCTATCCACCAACCGATCGAGCGCGCCCATGTCGGGCGAGATGCTCTTCTCCGCCAAGACGCGCGTCCGCCTGCCCCCCCATGCTGACGTGGCCCGCCTGCGCGCCGGGTTGGAGCGCATGGCCAATGATCTGATGGTCGAAATCAGGCTGGTGGAGACCGCCCTCGAAGCCAAGGGCCGAGCCCGATAGCGCTGCCCGCTTCGGGACCAGTACCGCCTCTCGAATCCCACGGCGGTGGAATGCCTTTGCGAATGTATTTCTAGTAAGCTAGAATACGAGTTATATAGCTAAGAATATTCTCATGGGTACCGCACGAAGGTGCGGATCCCGAGGGGGTTCTTCTCAATGAAGCTCGCCTTTCTGCCGATATTTTGCCGGGTGAGACCCTTCCCACGCCGGCGGGCTCCCCACGCGACTAGGCTACGGACGAGACTGTTTGTCCTGGTAGCCTTGGGCAGCACGCTGACCTGGACCGCAACGCCTCAGCATGCCGACGCGCGGGTGAACCCGCTGGTGGTCATCGAGCGCCAGATCCGCAAGGCCAACATGCTCATCGTGCTCGACACCTCGGGTTCGATGAACGGCGTACCGGGTGGCCAGTTCCAGAACAGCGCCGAGTGTGGCGTCGACTGCGACAACGGGGTGAACTGCCGCCAGGGCGGTCTGCTGGGTGTCTGCAATGCTTTGCGGACGCGCACCTGTCAGTCGGACGATGACTGCCGGCACGGCTACTGCAGGAAGGACAACACCATCTGCGCCAGCGACCTCGACTGCCAACAAGACCCGGGGACCTGCTCCTATACCGGCGGGTCATGTTCGGGCGCCGACGGCGGCTGCCCCAACCAGCCTGGCACCTGCGCGGCCAGCAACGCCTACTGCGATATCAATACCCCATGCGCGTCAGTCGGCTACTGCAAGTATGGGACAAAGATCCTGTGCACCAATCCCGGCGGCAAGTGTACCAACATCGGCACCTGCTCCACGCAGAGCAGCCTAACCTGCCAGCAGAGCAGTACGTGTCCACCAGCCACTAGCGGTGGGACTTGCTCGCGGGGTAACACGCCCCACGATGGCTGCAGCATGACCAGTGACTGCCCCTTGACCATGAAGTGCCAGGTCAGCGGCGATGACTGCGGTCTGGAATCTGACCAACCACATTGCGTCGTCTATACCGGCAACATCTGCTACGGCTCATCCCACTCGCCAAGTCACCATCTCCAATACTGTTCCCACGACAGCGATTGTAACGGCTCCGATCACTGCGTGTCTCCGCCGCTCAACCAGTGCACCGGGACGCCCAATGTGTGCAACCTGGCGCCGGGCGTATGCAACAACCACACCGACAACAATTGCACGGCCACTAGTAACACCTGTTCCGCGCCCTCCAATGTCTGCAACCTGCCGCCGGCCAATACCTGCCAGTTGCCTGGCAGCGCGACCGACACCTGTGTGGCCAACTCGCAGCAAACCCCCGGGCCCATCCGCATGTGCAAGAGCGTGCAGACGGTGTGCTCCAGCGACTCGAGCTGCCCTAGCGGCGACCTATGCGGACCCGCCACCTCGCGCACCGTGGTCGCCAAACGCGCCATCAGCAAGGTCGTCATGAACAACTACGACCTGGTCAACTTCGGCCTCATGACCTTCTGGCAGGACGGCTACTACCCCTACTACAGGGTCGCAAGCAGCGGTAGCACCGACACCGTTACCGTGTTTGAGAACGAGAACCAACTGCGCAGGGCACACTGCTACACCTGGAACAGGCAGACCCACATAGGCGGCCCCACTGCCACCTGCACGATTTCCGGCCACACCATGACCCTGCGAGGCAGTGCTGACAGTCGCTATCGGGTGCGCAAGGGTTGGTCATCCTGGAACCGCTACGACGTAGCCTATTGCGGCGACTCGTGCGAGATGCCCAACAATCTCGGCTGGGGCGACTACCAAGGAAGTTACTACCAGTACGACAGAGCGACCCAACCCACGACGTCAACCCTACTCACCCGCAACACCTATGACGGCCAAGACATCACCGTCAACGGCGTCAACTACACCTATTACACGCCGCGCACCGACTACTACAACGGTGGCCCAGCCCCGCCCATCGATGTAGCCAATTGTGGCTCCGCCTGCAGTGCCACCTGCGGCGGGCGCTGGGATACTCAGCTTGCGCCGTTCCTAGATACTTCCGACAACCCGGCCAACGCCCTGGCCGCAGCCCAAGCCATCACCGCCCAGATGGACTACGCCGCCGACGGCGGATTGATTACCTATTGGGGCACGCCCACGGGCTGCACGTTGGAAAATGACGTAGCCAAGACCCCACAGACCAGCGCCTACGACTATATGAGTGCGGTAATAAATGCCGATCCGCTTAACCATATTAGCAATACCTGCCGCAGCAACTTCGTGCTACTGATTACCGATGGCCAGGCCAACGGGCCGGGCGACGTGGACAGCCAAGGCAACAATGTCTGCGCCGATGCAAAGTGTGCCCAGGACGACCCGGTGACGGCCGGTTGCCACTGCAAGTCGGTCCTTGCCGCGTACCACCTCAAGCACAACCTGGTGCCAGGCGTGACGGTCTTTGTGGTGGGATTCTCAGGCGACGCAAGCGCGGGCGCAACCGCGGTGGCCAACAACAACGTGGCCAAGGCGGGCGGCTCCGGCTCTGCCTTCTTGGCCACCAGCGAAGACCAGTTGGAAGACGCCCTACAACTGGCGGTCTACACCGCAATACAGGGCAACTACTCCTCATCGGCCGGCAGCACCTCAGCAGGTACGCAGCAGGCCATCACGGTCGTCGAGGGCAAGTATGCACTCGACTCGCGCATGGAGTTCCCCTCCTGGAAAGGGCACCTATACGCCTACGACGTCAGCGGCACCACACCCACGCTGGCCTGGGACGCCGGCGCCCAGCTTTCGAATACCAGCAACTGGATGAACCGCCGGGTCTACACCTGGGACGGCACCAACATGGTCAAGATCCAGGTCAATAGCTCGACCGGCGCCATCACCAACAAGGCGGCGCTGGCGGCCCTGGGCTTGGGGGCGACCGCGGACGAGGCCGAGGCCGTGGCGCAATGGGCCCTGGGAAGTCCTGCCTCCGGCAACCCTGCGGTGCTGGGAGCCATCGTGAACTCGACACCGATCGACGTGGCCAGCCCGGGCGACCTCCCGCTGCCCGGTGGGCACAACTTCTTCCTCAAGTATATGAACCGGCCCCATCTCGTGTACGTCGGCTCGTCGGACATGATGCTGCACGCCTTCTTCCTGGAAAGCACGAAGGTGGGCACCACCACCTACGCCGCCGGCAGCGAGGCATTTGCTTTCATCCCGCCCGACTTTCTCACCAATCTGCGCAAGCTCTATTCGCAAGGCGGGCAAGAGCTCAATCCCTTCAAGCATGTTTTCGGATTGGCAGACTCGCCCAAGGTCAAGAGCCTGTGTGTCTCGGGCTGCACCGACAACAGTACGGCAGTGTGGAAAACGCTACTCGTCATGCCCGAGGGCTATGGCGGAAGCAACACCTTCATGCTCGACGTCACCAACCCATTCGGCACGAACGGGTTGAACGACCCTCCCTTCAGAGTGCAGTGGCACACTGGGGTCGGCGCCAACGCAGACACCTACAATGACGTTCTGGGCAACACGATTTCTCTGCCCGCGTTCTTTCTCAACAAGACCACGAGCCTCAACGACTACCGCCTCATCTTCAGCTCCGGGTACGCAGTCGCCGATGGCAGCCTCACGCAGGGACGCACCCTGGTCACAACCTCGGCCCTCAACGGAACTATCGTCGCGACCAACAGCATGTCGCCGGGTGCCACCTGCGTGCAGGAATACACAGCCCTGACCGATGTGGCGACTGCGCGCGACTTTGCCAAGAATCAGAGCGACAAGCTCGTGGCAGCCTACTTCGGCGACACTGCGGGACAGCTCTGGCGCTATACCCTGTCCGGCGGCCTGCGCTTGGCCTACGACTTCACCTGCAACCAACCACTGCACTTTTCACCCACGGTGGTGCAACTCGACCGAGACAGCGTGGCCTCTAGCCATGCACACGAGATCTACCTGGTCCAGGTGACCAACTCGAATCTCGACCTAGACACGGTGAACCTCCCCGCTTCGCAGATGATCTTCGCCAAGGAGCTAGCGCAAGCCGATAACGATGGCAACATCACCGGCGTCGTCACAGACACATCCTGGGGTACCGGTGGCCAAATCGTGCTCACCACGGGCACCAGCCAGATCTGTGGCAAGACCCGCGTGGCAAGTGATGGCACTTTAGTCTGCGAAAAGATCCTGCCCACCACCGCGCGGCCCACCTCGACGCCGCTCGGTATACTGAAGGCTGATGGGAATGGTTTTCAGGTAGTGACCATGTGGTACGCCTCCCCAGCAAGTGTTTGCGAAAAAGGCGAAACCTACCTGACCATCCACCAGATGGCCTCCAACGTAGTCACCCAGCGGCTCGGCTACCTGGTCAAGAGCACGAACCCGGCCACCTCGCCCGTGATCATAGGCGGACGCGTCTACGTGTTCGGAGGAACTAACGCCTTCGACGACGTCACGCCCTTCCTCCCGGACACGATCAGCGCAGGCAGTGCCGTGCAGGCATCACCCTATTCTGGCCAGTTTGCGCGTTTCAATTGGGCCGAGGTTCTCGACTAGCAAAGCTCCGCCTCCGATTCACCGCGCCAGGTTGACCTCAACCGGTTTGAGCCCAGTCGGGGCCGAAATCTCCACGGCAACCAGTTTGCGCTGCTCCGGCACGAACACACCCACGCGATGCACGCCGGCCGGCACAGGCACGCGGCTGACCGGGCAGAGCAGACCGGTTTCGACCTCGTCAATGAACACCGGATACCTTCCCGGTGTGCGACAAACCACGTTGAGAAAAGCGTCGCCGCGCACCGGGCCCACCACAGGCTCGAGGGCAAGACGAATCATGGCGCCTTCGCGTGCATCAAAGCTGCCGCGAAACATGTGGTATCCCGCAGCCACCAGCACTAGCCGCTTGCCGCCCGCGCCGGCTAGCACGTCGAGTGGGGTGTGGCCTTTCCAGATGCCGTCGACCCAGACCTGCGCGCCGTGAGGCTGGGTGTCGACGAACAGGTGGTTCGGCACACTCTCGGGCGTGGGCGGGTCCGCCGCTTCGACGACAAAGCGCCCGGCCGGGAACACCGGAATGGGATCGTTCTCAGACGCCCGCAGAGAAGGCGCGTCCGAGGATCTGGTTGGGCTCGCGTCAGGCAAGGGTGTGGGAACCGCGGGCAACCACGACTCTGGGGAACGCCGACGCGAGGTCAACTTGAGTTGGGGTTCGACCGGTGGAGTCTCGCCCGATCGGCGCTGTGCAATGGCGACGCCCCGGGCAGCGCGTTTCGCAGCGAAGGTCCGCGCCAGCCGGAAGGCAAACAAGCCCAGCCCTGCCACGAAAAGAATGCCGACTGCTGCCACTAGCACGACCAACCAGCCCGGGCGCGGCGCGCGGCCTTTGCTGACCGCAGCCGTCCGGGAGACCAGACCAGCCTCCGTTGCTTGCGACGCCACCGAGTCGGCAACTGCTGGCGCCGAAGCCGCAGTATCTCTCTCCGCATCGCCGCGCCCAAGATCGCTGCTAACCGCCTTGCTAGCGACAGGCGGGTTCGCATCAGCCACGGCCGCGTGGCTGGTCAAGCATTCGCTCAGCCAACTGGCGGCCTGAGGCCGGTCCTCGGGATCGGGCGCGGTCAAGGCGCGGATGGCAGCGCCCAGGGCGACCGGCACGCCGGGGATGTCGCGCAAGATCTCCCAGGTGCGGTCCGAAAGCTCTGCCAGCGATCGAGCCTCGCAAGGAGGCCTGCCGAGCAGCAGGAAGTGCAAGAGAGCCCCCAGCGAATATAGATCCGCAGCCACGCCGCGGGCGGGGGTTTCGGGGCCAATCGCCACGCCCAGGAGTTCCGGCGCTACGAACCACCATTTCTCGATGGGGTGGTCGACCAACCCGCGCACGGACGCAAACAAGCCGAAGTCCAGCACCACGACCTCGCCCGTGGGAGTGACCAGGATGTTGCCTGGACAAAGGCCCAGATGGAAAAGCGGTGGTTCGCTCGCGTGAGCGTACGAGAGCACCCGCGCCAGGTGCCCGCCGACCACGCTGACCATGGCGGGGGCCAACCCCGCGCAACCGGGAGCGGCTTGTTGCTGAGCTGCCTGCAGCAGTCCGACGAGGTCGACGCCGGCCACCCAGCGAGACGTGACAAAAGCCCCTGCCGCCTCCTCGCCGACCTCGACCACGCAGCCCGCCTGCGAGGGCGTAGCTGCAAGCAACCGCCGACCAGCCGCAAGAAACCGTGAAGCCAGTGGCGCCCAGGCTTGCCGCTGGACGCGGTCCGCACGCAACAGCTTGACCACGAACAACTCGGCTTCGCCCGCCGCGCGCGCATCGCCGTCAGCCCGGTGGGCGCGGTAGCTCTCGACGACTCCCTCAATCCCGAGCCGGAAGTCTAGTTGGTACTTTCCGAGACGAGGCAAGAAGGACACCGGCTTCCATCATAGTCCCATTCCAACAAGTCTTGTGGACCTTGGCTATCCAAATGTTCAGGTATCGCAGAGGAGCCCGTTGCCGCAGTCTTAGATGAGAACCCTAAGAGGGTTCGCCTCGCCCTTCGGCCCCCACCTGCCACCCCCTCCCCGCTCGCTTCCCCCTGCGGGGACTTCGGGACCTGCACCTTCCCCCACCACACCCGCTCGCTACGCTCGCGCCCTCGCGCTCGGCCTCGCCATGCCCTCCCGCGATGGTGCGCCACGCGCAGCGCTGGCCAAGCCGGCGGGCTTCCCACGCGCTTTGCGCCGCGAGATCGACAGGCCCGGCCACAGGCTTGCCGCTTTCTGCTGAGTTTGTGCTAAATACGCGGACGAGAAAGTCCGGTGCCGTGGCCAAGTGGTAAGGCAAGGGTCTGCAAAACCCTTATTCCCCGGTTCAAATCCGGGCGGCACCTCAGAAGAAGTGACGGGGATCACAACTCGTGTGCACCCACCCTGGAAAGCTCGTCACAACCTAATAGTGTGCGGGCGCCACTCACTGGCTATACTGGAGTAGTCTGGTTCTCGGTCCTCGTTTCCCAGCAGAAAAATGGCCCGTACATCCGCCGCGCTACTTGTCGACTCAGACCTGAAGGGCCTCGAATCGCTCGTCTACGGCTTTCAGGGCGTTGACTGGCGCAGTACGGCTTGCCCTGCCCCAGAGATGGCGGCCCTGCTGGTCAAGGCATCTGCTGCGGACATCCTGGTAGTTGCCGCGCGTGAGCCGCACGACAAGACCTTGACCCTGCTTCGCCAGCTCCGCTCCAGCGAAGAAGCTCGCAACCTGCCTTTGTTGGTCATCGGCCCCGCCAGCCTGCGCACCAGCGTGCTCGACTGCGGGTCGAGCGATTTTCTGCCCACGCCGGTCTTCGTGCGTGACGTGATCGTAGCCAGTCGAATTCTCGTCGCGATCTCCAATCAAGATGCGCGCGAGCCGGGCCGCGAGCCCAGCATCGACGGCACCCTCGCCGACTTTGGACTCTTTTCGATCCTTCGCGTGATGAATGGACTGCTGCGCTCGGGTGTGCTGCAAGTTGCACGCGCAAATCACCGGGGCGAGATCCTGTTTTCGGAGGGCGAGCTAGCCGGAGCCCAGGTGGGATCGCTGCAGGGCCCGCCGGCGATCCATCGTCTCCTGCTGTGGGATGACGCCAAGGTCGAGCTGCGCTTGCGCGCGGTCGCCCGACGGGCACAGTTCAACCAGCGATTTGACCAGATCATGGACGAAGCGGAACGCTTCGTGCGCGACTACAACCACGCCATCCAAGGCATCGGGCCCACCTCGTCAGTGTACGAGAAGAACGAAGCGAAACTGGCCAGTGCCACGGTGCCTGCTGAGGTCGCGCCGGTGCTCCGTCTGTGCGACGGGCTACGCACGCTGACCGATATCGTAGACGACAGCCCCTTCCGCGTTTTCGACACCGTGCGCATCCTCACCCGCCTGGCGGATCTCGGGATTCTGGCCAGGCGGACGCCGCGGGACAAGACCTCCGCGCCCACACCGCCCCTGCAGAAGTTCTGGGAAACCGCCCGCATCGCTGGCCCTGAGGACGTGTCCGCCTCGGCGCCGAGGCCGGCTGCCGCACGTGTCGGCTCGATCGACAACCGAATCGGTGAGCCGAATCGTCGGAAGATCCAACGTCGCACGTTGGCTGAGACGCCTGTGCGCGGCACCCCCCTGATTGACATGGAGGTGGCCAAGACCCCCGCGTCTGGTGTGCCCGAGGCCGCGCCTGTCGTGGCGTCCGTCGCACAAGCCACACGTGCAAGCAAGGCCAGGGCTTCAGGCAGCATCGACCTTCGGGCGACAGGCGACCGGCGTCAGGCCAAGCCCGATCGGCGAAACCGGCCCTCAGTGACCATCGACTCGTCCCTGGTCGAAGCTGCCACCGTGCCGACCCCAACCACCGCTCCGGTCGAGGCCGCGCCCGGCGGGTCTGCAGCACGCACCGGTCGGGTGACGGGCACGATGCAGGTGGTGCCCTCGTCGGGCCGCCGGCATTCAGCCGCGCTCGCGCGGACCCCCGGTGGTGGCATTTCGGTCGAGATCGATCCTGGGCTTGCGTCCGAGGCCCACTCGCTAGCCCAGGCAGAATCGCCTGCCGCACCACTCCCACGGTCGGTTGCACCGGCTGCCGCCCCCACGATTGCGAAAACAGGGATCAGCCCCACCCCTGCCGAGGTCGTTCCCACGACCGCTCCCCCCGCGGCCTCCGCCGTGGCAGGGCGCGCTCCCGCCTTTTCGCAAGCCTCCGGGGCTACTCCCGCTGCCAGTGGGTTGGTTTCAGCCGCTGCAGGCGACCGGGATCGCACCGCCAGGGTGACCGGCACCCTTTCCATCACTCCCTCGCAGCGTTCAACCGCGAGCAAGACCCCGGGCCAAGGCGCTTCCGTCCAGCTCGACCCTGTCCTGATGGCCGAGCTCGGCCGGCTGGAAAAGGCTACCACACCCATGGGTCCCCCGGAGTCAGCGGAGCCACTGCGTGACGGGCCGGCCCCCACTGCCACGCGTGCGCAGCCGGATGCCGCAAGCGCCGCTACCGCTGCGGCGGCCTCCCCCTCTTCCCCGTCGAAGTTCAGCCACGCCGCCAAGGCGACGGGCACGCTTTCGGTCTCGCCGTCCTCGCGCTCTTCGGCAAACGCCCTCAAGACCCCGCAGAGCGGCCTCTCAGTCGCGCTCGATCCTGCTCTCATAGCAGAGGCGCAGAAGCTCGATGCGCCCAAGCCTCGGCCGGCAGCCGCGCCGGGGCGCGGGCCGACCGGCGTGGCCGATCCCCGAACCGGCTCCCCGGGCGCGGCTTCGGGCAAGAGCCAGCCCCGCGCAACAAGCGGCGACGGAACCGCAGCCCGGCCCACGCCCGACAGCCACCGCGAGACAGCGCAGCCGGGCAGGACCACAGGCCGGATCAGTGGCACCTTCAGCGATGTCGAGCGTGACTTCTTCGCCCGCGAGGCTGATCTCTACAAGCGCGAGACCGAGGACAACTTCGCCGACCTCGATGAACCTGCAAGCCGAGGCAGAGCAAAGGGCTCGCCTGGCCGTGGGCCATCCAAGAGACACGCCTGACCTAAGGGCAGCCTCAAGGCCGCAACCAACGGGTGCTAGGTGATTCGTCCCGTCAGCCACCCGCCGCCGCCCAGACTAGTTCAATGCGGCCCATCGGGCTGGCAAACCGCAGGACGAGGCGACCACTTGCTGGACCGGCAAAAGACTGTCCGCCACTGCTAAGGCGGGCGAAGCTGATCTCATAGCTGCGCGTGAACTCGGTGTGGCTAGGGAAGAACTGGCTCTCGTAGATCTCGGGCAACTTCACGACCTGGATCGACGTGGGCCCCAACTCGGCCCCGGTGGCGTCAAGCAAGGTCACGCGCCAGGGCGTGTTCTTGCGCTCCAGATCGTTCCACTTGTCGGTGGTCGTCTGCACAGCTACGTGGAATTCGTAGCTGGCCCGCGACGAATCGAGCTGCGAGCGCGTGAGCGCGGCTCGATCGCTGTCCTCATAGATGCTCGTGTAGTACGCCACATAGGCCTGGCGGAAATCCCAGCTCTTGTAGGTCGCCCACGCTTCAATCACGGTGCCTACGTCCACTTCCACCAGCTTCGCGTGTCGTGTCCATTTCTCGTAGACCGACGGGTAATCAGGCGACCGATAGTCCCGCGTGGCCTCGGAAAAATCGACAGGCTTGGACGCCGTCCCAGCACACCCGACCAGCGCCGCAGTACACGCCAGCGAGAGCCTCAGCGCCCTACTGCGCAGGCGGATGGAGGGCATTAGATGAACTCCCTCCGTCGGAAGAGAGTCTGCAGCGGTGCCTCCCGCTCCAGTGCTTCGCGGCCACCTTCTTCGCGGTCCACCAGACCGATGATCAGGCTGACCTTCAGGCCAAATTCGCGCGCGCGCGCAACCGCTTTGAGGGCAGAGCCGCCCGTGGTCACCACGTCCTCAAGAATCGCGACCGGCATCCCAGGACGAAGCAGCTTGCGCCCCTCCAACCACTGCGCGGTGCCATGGCCCTTGGCCTCTTTGCGCACGTAGAAGGCGTCCAGTGGCCGCCCGCCCAGGTAGCTGACCGTGGCCACCGCCGAGGCCAGCGGATCGGCACCCATGGTCAAGCCCCCCACCGCTTCCACCTCGGGGGCGTTCTCGGCAATCACTCGGTTGAACAGCCAACCCACCAGGAAGTGGCCCTCGGCGCTCAGCACCGCCTGCTTGCAGTCGATGTAGAAATTGCTCTTCTGCCCTGACGAGAGGATGACTTCGCGCTCCTCGTAGGACAATCGCTTGAGAAGATCGAGGAGGCGAGCCCGGTTGCGTTCGAAAAGCTCACGGCCGCTCATGGCAGCGTTTTTACCACAGCGCAACCCGCAAGAGGCTGAGATCCTGATCTTGCTAGCGCTCCTCGATCGCCTGTGCGCCATGCTCGCGCCCCTGGCCCACATGGGCGACCCGCTAGCCGCGACCCAGCCTGCCCGGCGGCCCCTGGCTAGAGCCCATCGAGCGGGTCGTTCGAAACCTGCTTCTTGTCCTTGATCAGCTTCTGCACCGTCTCGGGCTTGGAGGTGGTGTCCTTCGGAGAGCGCGTGCGGGTCGCAGCGGCGGCGGTCGCACGGCGCGAGTTGGCCTGCTCGATCTGTTGCCTCAGCGCCTCGCGGTCAGCCTCGCTCTTGGCCTCGCTGAGCTGCCGGGTAAGCTTGGTGATTTGGGCCTGGAAGGCCAGCTCCTGTTCCTGCTGCCTACGCACCAGTTCGTCGCGTTCCTTCTGGGCCACGATTCTTGCCTGTGCCTCGGCAGCCGAATGGTCTGCTTTGATCTTGGCCACCACAGCCGCTCCGATGACCAGCACGCCGATCACGATTCCAATGATGAGGCCCTTGGGCGCGGGCTTGCCCTGGGCCGCCGCCTTGGCCTCCACCTCAAGCCGCATGCGCTCGTGCTGCAGCTTCATCTCGGCGTCGATACGTGCCCGGCGCTCGGCTTCCTCAACCCGCAGCTTCTCCTCTCGCTCACGCGCCAACTTCTCTTCTTCAGCGCGCTTCTTGCGGCTTTCCTCCTCGCGGCGGGCCTGCTCGGCCTCCTCTTTCGCCCTCCGCTCAGTCCCCTCCCTCGCCTGACGCTCAGCCTCGGTCTTTGCCTCGGCCTTTGCCTTCTCCTGTTTTACCCGCTCTTCTTCCTGTCTGCGAAGTTCCTTGAGAGAGGTAAGGACCGAGTTCTCTTGTGCCTCAGGCATGTAGCTCCTTGCACTGTGCTGCGTTCACTGGGAAAAGTAAGCCTGTCGATCCAATATCTAACACAGATTCAAGCGCGCGCAGCGTGAACCCACGCGCGCGCCGCCAACTCGACCGGGCCGACGCTGGGCGCTCGCGCTGTGCGCGAGCCAGAGAGGCTACTTCAGGCCGCGCAGCAACGCATCAACGGACGCGTCACTCTTCTTGGTCGCTTCCGACGGCTCTCCGCCGCCGAGCTTGGGTATGTTCGCCCTTCCTGCCTTGTGCCCAGGCTTGTGCCCCTTCTTCTTCTGTCCGGCCTTGCCCGAATCCCCTTCGGATCCGGCGGACCCGGCCTTGCTGGCGTCGTCTCGAGCCGCAACTGGACCCGCGGCCTTGGCTTTCTCGGCTGCGGCGGCCGCTGCCTTGGCCTTCTCGGCGGCGGCCGCTTCCAGCTTCATCTTCTCGACCTGGGCGGCAGCCTCCTTGGCGCGGGCATCAGCCGCCCGAGCCACTGCTTCCTGCATAGCCTGCTGCTTGTGCACGACAACGAGAAAGATCACCGCCATCAGCAACACCAGAACACCGCCGCCAATGACGGCAATAACCGCCCAGTGGGTCTTCTGACCCGGCAAGTCCAGACGTGGCAGGACGACCTTATCGCTCATCAAACTTGTGCCTCCCAACCCGCTCACTCTGCGATCGCTTTTCGACTTTGCGCAAGCCCCAAGCGTACGCTGCGCACGTTTTCTTCCTGCAACCAGCCGGTAGTAAAAGAAACCCTCAAACCAGCAGCGAATTCGCTATTGTCTCACGGCAAACTCCGTGGTGCACTACGTCGATCTACATTCTCACTTCCTTCCCGGCCTTGACGATGGAGCCGACAGCCTCGCCACCTGTCTCAGCATGGTGCGTGCCTTGGTCGAGATTGGCTTCTCTGACCTATGCGCCACCCCCCACCAGTTCGCGGGAAGTTTCGAGCCCCCGCTCGACCAGGTGAGGCTCACCTTCGACCAGGTGAGCCGCGAGATTGCGACCGAGTTGCCCGAGGTACGACTGCTGCTCGGCGCCGAGAACTACTGGGATGATGTGTTTGCCAGCCGACTGCGCCAAGGAGAGCCACCCTGCTACGATGGCGGCAAGGCATTCCTCTTTGAGATCAGCCCGGTCGTCATGCCGCCTCGCCTTGAAGCGACCCTCTTCGACATCCGGGTGTCCGGCCGCCTTCCTGTCCTGGCCCATCCAGAACGGTATCCGGCCGTGCAACGCGATCCCGCTGTGGCCGAAAGTCTGGGCCGCCAAGCCGCGTTGCTGGTGGACCTAGCCGCATTGGCCGGAACCGGCGACCGCGCTGAAGTCAAGACGGCCCGCCGGCTGGTCGAGGAAGGCATGGCCCATGCCGCGGCTTCTGACATGCACGACCCCGAAGACGGCCCGGCCATTGCCTCAGGATTGGGCTGGATTCGGAAACGTCTCGGCGAGGACGCAGTCAAGCAATTGCTCAGCGAGAATCCCCGCCGTATCTTGGTAGGCCAACTCCCCTGATGTCCGCTGCGCCAAGAGGCATACCTCCTTGAAGCTATTCGTCAAAGTTCTCTTGTCCCTGCTCGTGGGCGCGCTGTGCCTGTGGCTGGCCCTTCGCAAGGTTGATCTTCTGGCCACCGGCTCGGAACTGCGCCGCTTGCCACTATCCGCCGTCCTGGTCTACGCGGCCACCATAGTCCCCACGCATCTGTTCCGAGCTTGGCGCTGGAAGTACCTGCTGCGTCCCATCGGCGTTTCCCTGAGTTTCGGCCGCCTGATGATCGTGTCGGCGGTGGGCTTCATGGCCATCCTGGCTCTGCCCTTCCGCCTCGGCGAATTCGTGCGGCCGTACTACGTCGTGCGCAGCGGGCAGTCGCGCATGAGCGCCCTTCTGGGTACGGTCGCGGTGGAGCGAATCGTCGACGGGCTGGTGATCTCCATCCTTTTCTTCGTCACCTACCTCTTGGCTTTCCGAACGGGTGGGCCGGGGTACTCCTCGGTGCTAGCCGGGGCAGCCTGGCTGTCCCTGATTGGCTTTCTCTCTCTGACCATCTTTCTCGCCTGCGCTCTGCGCTGGCCCGAGAAGACGATCGGGCTCGCCCTGACCGCAACCCTCGTCCGGCACTTTGCCCCTGCCCTGGCCGAGCGGCTGACCGACAAACTGCGCGCCTTGATCCACGGGTTTCGTGCCTTGCGTGAGCCGCGCGACATGATTCCGTTCCTGGCCCAGACGATGCTCTACTGGTTCTGCAACGGATTCGGGATGTGGCTGCTCGCCCGCGACATGCAGCTTGCTATCCCTCTCACTGGCGCATTCGCGGCCATGGCTTTCACCGGTGTGCTGATTTCCCTGCCCAATTCCCCGGGTCTGGTGGGCCAGTTTCATGCGGGCGTTCTCATTGCCTTGGGAGCCTACCTGCCTGCGGCCACGGTCAGCTCTTTCGGAGGGGCCTACGCCGTCGCTCTCCATGGAATCCAATTCGTGTGGTACGTGGGATTGGGCTTCCTCGCCCTCTTGGCGGTGGGCGGGGGTTCCCACTCGCTCCGCACCATTGTGGTAGAATCCAAACGCGCCGCTGAGGAGGGAGATGCCGCATGACCCGAGGCGTGCTGCGCACAGCTCCCCTGCTCGCGCTGATGTTTGTAGGGCTGTTCTTGGGGCTGCCCACCGCACAGGCACGCGGCGTGGGTACGGTCCCGTATCCGATGGCCAATGTGTGGCCCAGTGCCGTGCGCTTCCTGCGCATTGATCGCAATTGCGTGATTCGCGAGAAGGACGAGGCCACCGGCTACATTCTGTTTGACTACCCGGAAGGCCAGAAGCTCCACAAGGGCTCGCTCGAACTCATCCGAACCAGCGACAGCGACGGTCGCGACATCACGCGTGTTGTGGCCTCGCTGCCCGACTTGCCACACTACATTGAGCAACTCTTGATCGACAAGCTGGCCGTCAAGTTGCGTGAGGACCACGGCTCACCCGCGCCTCCGCCGCCACGCAAACCCGCACCCGACGCCGGCGAGTAACGCTGAAAATGGTTAGTGAAGCTGGAAGGGCCAGGGGAAACTCATCGCTTCACAGGGAGGGAACTTCGCGGTCTTGGCCGCGGCTTCCACGCAGGTTCCGCTGGGCGTACCCGCAAACTTGCCGGTTACTGTCGCCGAGGCGATCCGTCCCCCCTTGGATACCGAAATGCTGACATTTGCGATGCCCGGAAGCTTGTACTGGTTGTAGCACTCCTTCACTCTGGGCTGCACCGCCTTCATCGCACTGACGATGTCGCTTTGGGATAGGGTCGGCAGCGCCACCTGCGTGGCTACCTTCTTGGGCCTAGGCTCTTCGCCGCCGCCCTTGTTGGTGCCTACCTGGTTCAGCAGGTCGTCGATGGAGCCACTCTTCTTCGGCTTGGGTGGCGCAGGGGGCGCAACTGCAGGCTCGGGCCCGGGCCTAGCCGACGGCGCTGCTTCGGTCGGTCCTTTGGCCACGGCCTTGCCGCTCTTGCCTGGCGTCTTCCTCTTCTCCGCCGCACTCTTCTCCTCGCCCGGCTTTTCCTCGGTCGGAGCCGCCTTGGCCGGCTCAACCGGCGCTTGGGCACCCGGGCCTGGTGCTGCCGCCGGAGCAGGGACAGGCGGTGTCAACGTGGGGACAACGATCTGTGGTGGCGCCGGCGGTGCCGGAGGAGGGGCCGATATTACCTTGTAGATGCCCACGCCAAGGCCGAGCATGCCGAGGGCCAGGACACCCAGAACTGGGTACACCCACTTGGGCGGACCGCTCGACGCCATCGGCAGTAGCACCGGAGCCACAGGCGAGAACTGCGGCGTCGAGAAGGTTGGCAAGGCGTCCGAACCGCCGAATGCGTCGCCCCGGCCGGACTCACCGATGGTTCTTGCGGCCATCGAGCGAATGTCGATCAGGCCGGAGCCCTCGGTGGTTGAACTTGTCGACGGCGCCCGCGCGCTGGTCGACGAACTCGGCACCGCAAGCGCTTCCAAATTGGCCAGCGAGAACAGGACCGAGTTCTCGTTGCGCTGACCAGTAAGGTGGCTCTGCCCGGCGCCGTTGCCTGGGGCCCTGGCCGCAGGCTCAGGGGCCGGGGCAGCCGCCGCTCCAAACGCAAACGGTGACGATGCGGCGGCTGGCCCCTCGGCCGCGGCGGTCGAGAACCCGCCGGCGAAAAGATCGGCTGATGCACTGGCTGCCGGGGCAGGCTTCGAAAAAATATCCTCAGAAGGAGCCGCTGTTCTCGGCGCTTCCCTGGCCGAGCCATGCGCGCGCATGCGTGCGGAGTCGCGCCGGACAGGCGCAGCCTCGGCCGCCGAAACCGAGGCTGGCTGGGCAGCCGCTGCCGCTTGCAGCGAGGAAGCCTGCACCAACTCGGGGACCGCTGACAGCTTGATCCAGTCGGCAAAACCCTCCTTCCAGACCAGCGTCTCACTCGTGATCTCACCACGCGCCAGGCGGGCCGCGATATCCGGCTCGGCCAGCGGCCCCACCTGCTCGCCCTCCACCACGATGTACCACGTGCCTGGGGCCTCGGCCGGCGCGGGCTTGGACTCCGCCGCAGCGCCGGGGCCGCGCGCACCGCCGCTCCTGACCACGATGATGTGATTGCACTTCTTGCATCGGATCTTGAAGGCCTTTCCCTGGACTTTTTCGTCCGCTATCGAGTACTTAGCCTGACAAGCGTCACAGACGATTTTCATTGGGCCCTCATTTGCGCGTACCACGAAGAGACAGTAACCGCGCGATTATAGATGCCAGTCTCCGCCTGGCAAGACGGTTTCTGCCCCCTTCCCGCAGGTAGCACCGCGCACGACCCCGACGGCAGATCCGCGACGTGCCCGCCGCGGTAGGTTGCGTGCGATGAGTTAGCTGACATTCCTTGCCACGAATGGGTTGTTTCTCACGATGGTTTCGTCGCGCCCTGGCCCGACCGAAATCAGGGCCAGCGGCACGCCGACCAGTTCGAAAATCCGCGCGATGTAGCGCTCGGCCGCCGGGTGAAGCCGCGTCTTGCCCGATGCCGTGGCGTCGCCAGCCAAGAGCACGGGCCACCCTGGGAGCGTCTCATACACCGGCTCTACCGCAGCCAGGTCGTCGGGATCCAGCGGCATTTCGTCGAGCGTCTTGCCTGCCAGCCGGTACTGCACGCAAAGGTTGGCCCTATCGAGACCCGTCAAGACGTCGAGCTTGGTCAAGGCCAGGGCCCGGATGCCGGAAAGCCGGCAGGTAAGGCGCAGGGCTGGTATGTCCAGCCATCCGCAGCGGCGCGGCCTGCCGGTGGTGGAGCCGAACTCGGTCCCCACCTCGCGCAGGCGGTCGCCCATCTGATCGTGCAACTCCGTCGGGAAGGGCCCGTTACCCACACGAGTGGCATATGCCTTCACGATTCCGACGACCGTGTCAATGGACGTCGGCCCGATGCCGCATCCTGCACAAGCGCCACCGGCTGTCGTCGACGAAGAGGTGACGAATGGGTAGGTTCCGTGGTCCAGATCGAGCAAGACGCCATGCGCGCCTTCGAACAACACGTTGCGGCCTGCGCAGATCTGGTCGTAGAGGAAGCGAGAAGAGTCCCGCACAAAGGGGCGAATCTCCTCGCCCAACGCCAGGTATTCCTTGACCAAAGCGTCTACCTCGGGAAGAGGGGCGCCGTACCGAGCTAGCGCGCCCGACACATGGCGCACGTTGCGCTCAACGTTGCGCCGAAACCGCTCTGGCCGCAAGAGGTCCTCGACGCGGACACCGGTACGCGAGGCCTTGCTCTCATAGGTCGGTCCAATCCCTCGACGAGTCGTGCCGATGGCGCCCGGTTCCTCTTCGCGCAGACGGTCAAGCTCACGATGGTATGGGAACGTCAGGTGAGCCCGGCCGGCAACCACCAGGTCCGTGTTCCTTGCCAGCAGGCCGTGGCTGCGAAAGGCGCGCATTTCCTCGACCAGAGTGCGCGGGTCGATGACCATGCCCTCTCCCAACACGCAGGTCACCCCAGCCCTGAGCACACCAGAAGGAATCAGGTGGGTAACGTATTTCTTCCCCTCGACCACGATGGTATGGCCGGCGTTGGCACCCCCTCCCCAGCGCGCCACGACGTCCGCATGCTCGGTTAGGAGGTCTACGACCTTCCCCTTGCCTTCATCGCCCCACTGGGCTCCGACAACAACTACGACGGCCATTTGTCTCTCCGCGTCTGGACGAGCCCGGTCCTCGCTCTCGCAGTTCTGCCGACAACCTCGGCCAGGCTTGCCCCGCGTGATCGCCGACCCTGGGCACCATAATCCTTCGTTGGCCAGAGAAATTCGAGCATCGAAAAATACGGCCCGGCTTGGGCCTGAGGGTTTCTAGTACAGGTTCATTTCGGGGTCCAATCCAAACGTCGCAGAGGCGAGTGTGGTTCCCATGGCGCCAAGAATCGATTATGTTTGTGCCCCCTATCCAACGGAGGCCCCATGAAGAAACGCGCGTTCAACTTTGCTGCCGGTCCCGCCACTCTACCCTTCGAGGTTCTCGAAGCCTCTGCCGCTGCCCTGCTGGATTTTCAGGGCAAGGGTTTTGGAATTGCGGAGTGTAGTCACCGGGGCAAGGAATTCGATGCGGTGCTGGATGAGGCCATCGCCCGTTGCCGCGGCCTGTTGCAGATCCCCGACACGCACGACGTGCTCTTCCTGCAAGGAGGCGCAACCCAGCAGTTCGCCTTGATCCCCATGAACTTCCTCAACGGCGTGGCCGAATACGTGATAACCGGTGAGTGGTCGAAGAAGGCCGCAGATACCGCCAAAGGCATCGCCCCCGACAAGGTGCGCGTGATCGCGTCGGGTGAATCCACTGGCTTCGACCGCCATCCGACCGGCTGGACCGCCGACCCCAACGCCGCCTACTTGCACATCTGTTCGAACGAGACCGTGCACGGCAACCGCTTTGTCGAGTGGCCGAAGCACCCGACGCTGATGGTAGACGCCAGCTCCGAATTCATGTCGCGGCCGCACCCCATCGCTCGCACCGCCATGGTCTACGGTGGCGCGCAGAAGAACCTGGGCCCCGCGGGCGTCGTGCTGGTCATCGTACGCAAAGATCTCTACGACCGGATCGGCAAGAGCGTGCCCAAGATCTTCAACTACAAAGTCCACGCCGAGGCCAAGAGCTGCCTCAACACACCGCCCACTTTCGGCGTGTACGTGTTGCTCGAAACCTTCCGCTGGATGGAACGTCAAGGCGGCCTGCCGGCCATCGAGAAGCGCAATGCCGACAAGGCCAAGCTGATCTACGACGCCATCGACGGCTCGGGCGGCTTCTACAAGGGCACGGTGGCCGATCCCGCCGTGCGCAGCCACATGAACATCACCTTCAAGCTGCCCAGCGAGCCTCTGACCGAGAAGTTCCTCAAGGAAGCCGTCGGCAAGAGCATGCTGGCGCTCAAGGGCTACCGCACGGTGGGCGGAATTCGGGCGTCGGTCTACAACGGCATGCCCGTGGAAGGGTGCCAGTCTCTGGCCGACCACATGCGCGAGTTCATGAAGGCCAACGGTTGAGCCTCGCCCAGTTCGCCGACGCACATTTCAGTTATCCTGGCACCGAGATCCTGGCTGGCGCCTCTCTGCTCATCCGGCCAGGCGACCGGCTCGCCCTGCTTGGCCCCAACGGCACGGGCAAGTCCACCGTGCTCAAGCTGCTCGCTGGCGAGTTGCAGGTGGACTCGGGAGACGTGCGCATCCTGGGCCGGCAGACCGTGGCCTACCTTCGACAGTCGCACCAACTGGGGGGCGAAGGCACCGTGCTCGATGCCCTGCTGGAGCCATTCGCCCATGTGCAAGCCATGCACGAAGAATTGCAGCGCCTCGAGACACGGCTGGCCGAGGCTTCCGAGACGGATCTCAAGCACTACGGTGACCTGCAGGAACGCTACCGACTGGAGGGCGGCTATGACCTGGAGACGCGCGTCCGCGAGTTGACGGAAGACGTGGGGCTGTCGCAGGCCGACCTGGGCCGATCGCTGGCCACGCTGTCCGGCGGCGAGCGCGGCCGGCTGGAGCTGGCCAAGGTTCTGGTGCGCCAGCCCGACCTGCTTCTGCTCGACGAGCCCACCAACCATCTCGATCTCGCGGCGATGGAGCGGCTGGAGGAGCGCCTTGGCGAGTATCCCGGCGCCTTCGTGCTAGTGTCGCACGACCGCGCCTTCATTCAACGAACCTGCCGCGCGATCATCGAGCTGGAGGATGGCCAGTTCGTCCAGTATTCCTTTGCGTACGACAAATACGTGGTGGAGCGCGACGCGCGGCTGGAGCGGGCGCGCGTCGAGTATCAGCGCCAGAAGGAACACGTCGAGAAGACCGAGGACTTCATCCGGCGCAACCTGGCCGGGCAAAAGACCAAGCAGGCGCAAAGCCGGCGCCGCATGCTGGAAAAACTGGAGCGGCTGGAACGCCCCGAGGACAACTGGCAAATGGCGGGACGGATCGCGCTCAATTTCCAGACCGGAGGCGATCTGGGTGGCAAGGAGATCGTGCGCGCACCAGGCATCAGCGTGGGCTACCCGGGCAGGCCGATTGTGACCGACGTGACGGTCAACATCTTCCGCGGAGATCGAGTGGGCATCGTGGGCCCCAACGGCTGCGGCAAGAGCACCCTGCTGAAGACCCTAGTCGGCGAGCTGGCGCCACTTGCCGGGATGGTGGAACGCGGGGCAGCTGTGCGATTGGGGTACTTCGATCAGAAGCTGAGCTCACTTTGCGAAGACCGCACCGCCATCGAGGAAATCCAGTCGGTGCGCAGCGATCTCTCTCCCGAAGTTGTCCGGCAGTATCTGGCCAAGTTCCGCTTCTTCGGCGACGATCCCTTCCGTACCGTGCGCGGTTTCTCGGGCGGCGAGCGCAGCCGCCTGGCGCTGGCCAAGATGCTGCTTTTCCCGCGCAACGTGCTGGCGCTCGACGAGCCGACCAACCACCTGGACATTCCGGCACGCGAAACCCTGGAACACGCGCTCGACGGATACGAGGGGACCCTCATCGTGGTCAGCCCCGATCGCTACTTCCTCGATCGGGTGTGCCGGCGTCTGCTGGTGTTCGAGAACGGCACGCTAGAAGCGCATCTCGGCAACTACTCCGACTGGCGCGAGTATCGGAAAGGCCAAGCAGCCACCCAGGCTGCGCCCGAGCCAGCGCCGCCGCCCTCCATCACCCAGTCGGCAACCGAGATGACCCGTGCCGCGAAGAAGGACCGCGAGCGCACGCAGCGCCGCCTGGAACGCATGGTCGAGTCGCTGGAAGCCGAAGTCTCGCGTATCGAGACTGAGCTCTCTTCGTTGCGCGCACAACTGGCCACCGACCACGGGGGCGACTGGCAGAAGCTGCACGCTCTGGCCGATCGCGAACGCGAGCTCGCCGAGTTGCTGGGCCGGCGCATGGCCGACTGGGAAAAGGCCTCGGCCGCGCTGCAGAGATTCCAGGAAGACGGCTAGGCTAGTACCGCCTCTCGAAAGTTCGTAGCTGGTTGGGCGGCCCAGGCGACGGCGGCGGGGCCGGAGGCCGGAGCCGGATCCGACGGCCGGTCCCGGATTCGGATTCGGCTACCGGTCCCAGCCCCGGAACCGGCAACCCGGACCAGTCACGAGTATCCCCAAGAAGGTACTAATCCTCGTCGTCTTCGTCGACCGAGGAGCGACGCTTTGCGGAGATGCACTCCAGGTCCAGCTCCTCGCCGAAGACGGTATCGATCATCTCATCAACCGAGTTGCCCACAGCTTCCATGCGGCGAAGCTCCTCTCGCTCGAACTCCTCGAAGGTCCGGTAGATCCTCATATCGCCGTAGCTCATCGTGTTGCTCCTTTGGTTGCAGGGAAATCTGCTACATGTAGGTTCAAGTAGTATTCCAACCTTCATCCCCGTCAAGTTTGTGCTTCGCTTTTCTGCGCAAGGGGATCCGTGCTCCTAGCTGGCCTGGTTGAAACAGCGGCCCTATTGATGCTAGGAGGGTGAGCCCGCTCGACGGGCTCAGAGCACCATGGGCAGGGTCATCGCGGTCGCGAACCAGAAGGGAGGCGTCGGAAAGACGACCACCGCAGTCAACCTGTCCGCTTCGCTGGCGGTGGCCGAAAAGCGCGTGCTCTTGGTGGACATGGACCCACAGGGCAACGCCACCTCGGGGCTGGGCCACGCCCGGCAAGCAGCAGGTGCGAAACAGGGCAGCGTGTACGACGTGCTCATCGGCGAGAAAACCGTCGTGCAGGTCACCCGCGCCACTGAGCTACCCTTTCTCAAGCTGGTGCCGTCGGGGCAAGATCTGGCGGGTGCCGAGATCGAACTCGTGTCGGAGCCCCTGCGCGAGATGAAGCTGCGCGAGCCTTTGCGCCTGGTGACGCCTGACTACGACTTCATCATCATCGACACCCCACCCTCGCTCGGTTTGCTCACCCTCAATGCACTCTGCGCCGCTGACGGGGTGCTGGTCCCGCTGCAATGCGAGTACTACGCGCTGGAAGGTCTTTCCGACCTGCAAGCCACGGTCAATCTGGTGGGCCGCTCGCTCAACCCCGGCCTCGACATCGAAGGTATTCTCCTTTGCATGGTCGACACACGCCAGAACCTGACCGAGCAGGTGGCCAATGAGGTGCGCAACCACTTCGGCGGCCGTGTGTACCACACACCCATCCCACGCAACGTGCGCCTGTCCGAGGCGCCGTCGTTTGGCAAGCCGATTCTGCTCTATGACGTCGCCTCCAAGGGCGCCAAGAGCTACATGGAGGCTGCGCGCGAGTTTCTGGCTCGCCACGCGCGACCCAAAGCGGAGGCATCGTGACCACTGGCGGAAAGCGCCAGGCTCTGGGGCGCGGTTTGGCCGCCCTGATTCCGGCTGCGGCAGCTCCTGATCCGGAGGAGAGAACGCGGGTCAAGTCGGACGGTAGCCTGCGCGCGGTCGACATCGAGAATATCCATCCCTCGGGAAGACAGCCGCGCAAGAAGTTCGATGACGCCCGTCTAGGTGAGCTGGCCGAGTCCATCCGCAGCCAGGGCATCATTCAACCGCTGGTGGTGCGCGTACGACCGGCAGGCGGCTTCGAGTTGGTCGCGGGCGAGCGGCGCTGGCGAGCGGCCCAGCGGGCCGGGCTGCATCAGGTGCCGGTGATCATCCGTGAGGTGGCCGAGGCACAAGCCTTCGAACTGGCCCTGGTCGAGAACCTGCAACGCGAGGATCTCAACCCCATCGAAGAAGCTGAGGGCTATCAACATCTGGTGGCGGAGTTCGGCTACACGCAGGAATCGCTGGCCGCGCGCGTGGGCAAGGAACGCAGCACGGTGGCCAACGCTCTCCGGCTGCTCAAGCTGCCGCCCTCGGTGCGGGCCATGGTGGTCGAGGGTCGCCTTTCCATGGGCCATGCCCGCGCCCTTCTCGGTCTGGAAGACGACGCGGTCATCGAGCGACTGGCGCGCCAAACCGCGAGTCGTGGGCTTTCCGTCCGCCAAGTCGAGGCGCTGGTCCGCCGCGAACGTGAAGACGGTGGCCGCCCTGCCCCGCCGCCGGAAAAGCCATCGCCAGCCGCGCGCGACCTGGTCCTGCGCCTGCAACGTGCCCTGTCGGCGCGAGTCAAGCTGGTCGAGGCCGGCCCGAGCCGCGGCCACATCGAGATCCACTACGGCTCGCTCGACGAGTTGGACGCCATCCTGGCGAAGATCCTAGGCAGCTAGAGCACCGAACGGTTTGACGGACCGAGTGAAATTGCGGAGTTGCGAGCAGCCCGAGGCGCGAGGAGGGAGAATACTCGACGTATTGGACCGACGAGCAACGAAGGGATGCGACGCAAATC
>Ga0182017_10000582_pt1 | contig 28968 bp, 30 predicted proteins | sample 712E3DmetaG_FD_120492 | JGI IMG/M metagenome (GOLD analysis project Ga0182017, IMG submission 120492) | Permafrost microbial communities from Stordalen Mire, Sweden - 712E3D metaG | ecosystem: Environmental > Terrestrial > Soil > Wetlands > Permafrost | place: Sweden: Stordalen | collected... | reverse complement strand
TTTTGCCGGCCTCTGATTTTGCCCATCGTGTGCGGACAACATTATCGCTCTCCTCTATCAGGGAAAGACCGATCCTGTTATACGGAATAATCGATTTAAACAAATCGTATATTTCCTGGCAGACATCATCGAGCAGCAATCCTGCATTAATCTTCGATGTCACCTCAGAAAGCCGCTTGACCTCGTCGAGATGTGCCTGCATATTTTTCAGCTTTCTCTCGACGTGTTCAACCAGTACCCTCTTCCGCGAAAGATGGGATTTAATGGCAGCCACTGCCTCATCTACCGTAAACGGTTTATGCAAAAAATCGTCTGCTCCCAGATTCATTCCATGACGATGGGTTGCCGGATCATAGAGCGCTGTTATAAAAATGAACGGGATAGTTGAGAATTGTTCTTCCTGCCGGAATGCTTCGAATGTCTCATAACCGCTCATATCCGGCATAATAATATCGCATAATATAATGTCGGGCGGTGTCTGTAATGCAAGAACCTTAGCGGCACTGCCGGATTCAGCTATGATGCATTGATAACCCTTTTGTTCTAATTTCTTTTTAAGGGAAATTCCAAATGCCGTTTCAGTGTCTATGAGGAGTACGGTTTCCATGACATTCTCTCTATGAATAAATTACCTTCTTCAATTCTTTCAGCGGTTTTTGCCTACAATCCGACAATAGTCAAAAATAATATTTCCTGTTACTCATAAAATTGTCGTTGTCAACATATCGTATTTATGATTTCCTTGCAATTTATAAATCCCAAAACGATGGCGTGCCATTCCGTAAGCAGCTTCCGGCCCCGGACTGATTGATTAGTATTTTCAAACTGGATTTATCCGTCGATCTATCCCGGAAATGAATGATACAGAACGATCATCTGCAGCCTCACTTGTCTTGAGCGGTATAATTCGGAACGTCACTTCCATTTATTAATATGACCGGAGTTCATGCAAGACCAAATCAAATAATATTCTTCATTCTACATAGGTCTTTTTCATCCATCCTTCGAGGATTGGATATTTCTCTCTATGCGCATACTAGAGACGTGGGCGAAAAGTCGGTTCCGCGGGAATTCGTATCCCATTCTAAGACGGATTTGCGACACCTATTTTCAACTCATGAGTTCTCGTCTACGTTTCTAGAATACTGATGTTTTTAAAAATTTGAAATCACCCGAAAGGATGGAAAAAGGATTAATTCTTTTAGAATCCGGTATATTGACTCACAGATGACCGGCAGTTACGACAAGACTATAACAGATAAAACAGAGTAAGAATGAGGGTCGATAGAAAGAGGCGGTTCAACGGGAATGAAGGATTTAATCTTTGCTCTCCGTAAGCGAGCGTGCAGGGCATCTACATTGGATAGTATGAAAATAGATATTTACTATCGAAGCTTAAACACCGGAAACTTTATTGAACATACGAGTGGAGCCGAAGAATCGACAATCAACATATTGAGTTAGCGAATTCTACAGCGACTTGATTCACTCTCTGCTAAAAAGGGCTTAATCCTTCTTTCATACCTTTGCCCTATTACACTTCATTGATTTCTTGTGTAGCCTTCCTAAGGAATAATGCTCGTCGGACAATTGTCCGGCATTATTCCGCCGTTCCAATTGTCTCCTTCAATCCGATGAAGAGTTGAATATTTCGTTGAACGGCATATTTTAACCGATCGCCATGAAAGGACGGCCGATAATGAAAAATCTTAAGCTCAGTTTCTTTTTGCTTTACGCTTTTATAGCCGTGAGTATTGCAGTTTCCTCCATAAACTGCGCAGGCAGCTATGAAGCAAACATCAGCGACCAGCCTATTTGGGGGCCGACAGGATATGATCGCGCGGATTTTTATTTTATTCCCGATATAGACTGCTACTATTCCGTATCCGAACATGAGTATATTTATAAGGAAGGATCAGGCTGGTCACATGGCGCAACGCTGCCGTCGAGATATGGAAGTTATGATCCATATAATTCGTATAAAGTCGTCGTCAATGAAAAAACGCCGTATCAAAACCACGATGTACATCAGGCTAAATATGCAGCATACAAAAGTGTGAAGAATCAGCCGGTAATTCGCGACAGCAAAGATCCTAAATACTTTGTGATCAAAGATCATCCCGAGCATGACAATTGGGTCAAAGGACAAAAGCATTAACTGACCCCAAGCATTATGAAAAACGGAGAGGCGTAAGTCTTCTGCAGCAGGATGGCTTACTTTCCTCCTCTTTTTACTCGGAGTATGATTCTCTCAATCAAGAGCGACCGGATCACTTTCAAATATTTGGAATATTACCTGTATATCACTGGCCTGCTCTTTGGAGCGGGCAGCAGGATAAGCCTGGATAAGAAGTTACAAAAGATAATAATAAATAGAGAACGTTGTTTTCATCGCAAAAACGGAATAATGGTACTTAAATTTAGAAATTAGGCAAATTAAATCTTTTCTTGTCTCCACAATCAAAAAGAGAATTTATATGAAAAAGATTGTTTTCTTAGGTCCGGTTTTATTATTTCTTTTTTCCTGCGTTGCGATACAACCCATCATAAAAGAAGATTACGATAAAGTCACTAACTTGAAAAGAATCTATTTAATCCAAAATTTATGTCCCCAGAATAAGTCCGGCAGCATTGAATTTAATATGGTTTATCATCTCAGATATGCATCTCAGTTATGGATTTCGATTAAATATTTTTCTGATAACTGGCTCTATATAACGGCAGAAAAAAGTTTAGTACTTCTCATTGATGGTGAAAAGATCGAACTTTCAGGTGAGGGAAGTTTCAATAGACGACATGTCGACAGTTACGGCATCAATGAAACAGCCCGCTATCTTATATCGAAAGAATTGCTCGACAAATTGTCCCGAGCGTATAAAATCGAAGGAAAACTCTTCGGCATGGATTATTATGAAACTTTTTACCTTGATGAAAACAATATAAAAGCTATCAGAAAATTCAAAACGAAAATAGAAAATATTTAGCTCATTCGAATAGATATTAATACCGTTCCAATTAAATAATATTGTATTTTGTCATGCAGAATTGTATTGTATTCTGTAAAATAAATCTGTCCGACTGCGAGTCGTTCCATAGGTCACATAGTGATGCCTATGGCAAACTCCTATGGAGGACTCTACAAACAGGAATTAAGGCAGAATTACAAAAAATTTATTTTAAAAGACATTGACTTACATCAGATTTACTATTGGTAAATTCAGAGAGACTAACTTATTATTCGGATGGAGTATCGATTTGCAGCTGCATTCGTTTTCTTTGTATGCCGGCCGGATAAAGACAGCATCCGGCCTTTTGAAAGCCGCATTCCTTTATATTTCGAAATCAATTCATCGGTGCCAGAGAATCGGATCGAATTCCAAAGGTACTGCAACACCATCGAAATGCGGTATTAGTCTGGCTGTATAGTCCCCTGGAATACGTGCCGCAGACACAGCCGCGCTGTAAAAATATATGTCTGATGCATCGGTCATTGGATGAAGAAGCTTCATCTCCTGCCGAACCAGCGCACCACCATTGATCCCATCGGCATAAAGCTCAATACGCACAGCGGCCGGATCCAGGTCGCCAAGATAAATTTGGACCTCAAAGACATGCTGCCCGTCGTGAGTTTCAGACTTCACCTCGACGAAGTGCAGGTTATTCCACTTCTGCTTCAGATTGTTCTTCCAATCTACTATTTGCTTGCCTATAATGCCTTTGCCGTCAGCCCGTTCGCGGTATGCTTGTGCAGCCGGAATATAGTGCTGCTCTGTGTATTCCCCTACCGTACGGTTGGCAGAAAAGCGCGGTGTCAACTGTGCCATACTTTCCCGCATTCGCTTAACCCATGCAGTGGGAATCCCGCTCTCGTCTCTTGTATAAAATTCAGGGATCACCTCTCGCTCGAGCAGATCGTAAAGCTTGTCGGCTTCGATAGCGTCCCAAGCGGGATCATCGCCATGTTCCAGACCATCCCCCAATGCCCATCCTACTTCAGGTGTGTATGCCTCAGCCCACCAGCCGTCCAACTCCGAAAGATTGATGCCTCCATTGACAAGCACTTTCATGCCGCTCGTTCCACACGCTTCCCACGGACGCCGGGGTGTATTGATCCAGACATCCACTCCCTGAACCAAGCGCTCTGAAAGCAGCATATCGTAGTCACTCAGGAATATCACATGGCCCCGGGCATCGGAACTGCGAATAAAATGTATCCATTCCTGAATCAAGGACTGCCCGGGCTGATCCGCCGGATGGGCTTTGCCCGCAATAATAAGTTGCACCGGGTGATGGGGATTGGTCAACAGACGAAGCAGCCGTTCCGGATCGTGCAGCAGGAGATTCGTCCTTTTGTATGTTGCAAAACGACGGGCAAAGCCCAGGGTTAAATTATTTGGATCAAAGAAATGCTTCGCCGCGTCAATATCCTCGATCGACGCACCTGATGCTGTTAATTGCTTGGACAATCGTTCTCGGGCGTATTCAACAAGGGCTTTGCCGGCGGCGGTTCGGAATTGCCAGAGGATGGAATCGGAAACCCGCCGAATGTTCTGCTCCAGGTTTTTCGTAGTACCAAGCCAACGGTCTTTTCCACAGGCTTCCGTCCATAGATCATCGGCCAGGGCAGAGTCCCATGTCGGCATATGGACTCCATTCGTTACATGTCCGACCGGGATTTCGTTTAGCGGCCAGCGAAGAAAAAGATGCTCAAAGAGATGCCGGCTTATCTCTCCGTGCAAGCGACTCACACCATTGACCGCCCCGCTGCCATGGACCGCTAAGTATGCCATGTTGAAACTTTCCGATGAGTCACTTGAGTCTTGGCGGCCAAGGGCAAGTAAATCGTGGATTGAAATGCCAAGCTTTTCCTGGGCGTATCGGCCAAGGTATTGCCGGATAATGTCCGGATCAAAACGGTCAAAGCCTGCAGTTACAGCAGTGTGTGTTGTAAAGAGATTCCCCGCTCGCGTGACAGCTAAAGCTGCTTCAAACGGCTGGCCTGTTTCTTCCATATAATGTCGTGCTCGTTCCAGCACAGCGAAGGCAGCATGCCCTTCATTCAAATGACAAACTTCCGGCTCGATGCCAAGTGCGCTGAGCAGCCGCCATCCGCCTATTCCAAGCACCATCTCTTGTTTCAACCGCAATTCCGGACCGCCTCCATAAAGTTCGCTGGTAATGCCCCGATGAAGAGGAGAGTTCGCAGCATCATTGCTGTCCAATAAGTAGAGCTTAATTCTTCCGACCTGCACCTGCCATGCCCGCAGCCAGACCGAATAACCCGGTAAGGCGATCTCCAACCGTAACCACTCTCCGTTTGGATGGCGTAACGGCGTGATCGGAAGTTGTCCGGGATCGTTGTACGGATAAAGCGCCAGTTGCGCACCGTTCCTATCGAGTTCCTGCCGAAAATATCCTTGCTGGTAAAGCAGCCCCACACCAATTACCGGTACACCCAAATCACTGGCGGTTTTAAGTTGATCTCCTGCCACATTACCGAGCCCTCCGGAATAGATCGGCAGCGCTTCACTCAACATAAATTCCATACTGAAGTACGCAACGCATGTCAGGGAAGACTTAGGATAATTTTGCTGGAACCATGCGGATGCTTTTTCTGCTTGCTTTTTGGATTCTACGAGCGCATCGATCTTCTTCCGAAAATCGGGATTGGATAAAACTTCCTTAACTTTTTCTCGAGAAACGGTCTGCAGAACATCCCATGGATGATGAGTCAGTTCCCATAATACCGGATCAAGCTGCCGCCATATCTCATCTGCAGCATGATTCCAAGACCAACGCATATCCAAGGCCAGTTCCGCCAGAGAATCGAAACCCTCAATATCGGTGGGTAAAAAGTCCCTGATCAAACTATGGATACGTAAATGATTGTTCATGATTTTACTTTCATTCGTTTAAGGAGGTTCGATACAGCGAATGGTATCGATTCTGACACCGTGTTGGATTCTAAAGCCTTTATTAGCACTTTGAGCAAATCGTTGAATCCACTCTCTTGCTGATTCCGTAAAACATGGTGCACTCCTTGGCGCAAGAGAACAGAATCAGTATCATCTTCGACTAGCGCGCGCAACAATGACGGCCATGCCCCTTTTTTAAATTTCCTCAAAGCCTCAGCAGCTAACCATGCTACATCCGGGTCAGTGTCTTCTAGCGCTCTCACTAACGATGGTATTGTTCTCGTATCGCCTATGACACTAAGAGTCTTTGCCGCTTCCCAGCGAACATGATCATTTTTGGAATTTTGTAATATCCGGATGAGAGAAGAAACGGCGGGTTTACCAATAGCTGCCAAAGATTTCCTTGCTTTCATACGAGTTGCACTGTCCTTACTTTCCAGTAAGTCTATCAAGGATTCTATATTTATGCCGGTTAATTCTTGCTTGCTCATTTGTTTACCTCCGAAGGAATTGCTGCAGCAGAACCTATTTTAAGAGCATTGTTCACAATACTCTGAGCTTCCTCCATGATGCGGCGCAGATGATCCGCTCCACGAAAACTCTCTGCGTAGATTTTGTAGATGTTTTCAGTTCCGGATGGACGCGCCGCGAACCATCCGTTTTTTGTCGTTACCTTCAGTCCGCCGATAGGTGCGCTGTTTCCCGGTGCTTGAGTGAGTATTTTTTCGATCTTTTCACCCGCCAACTCCTTATTCGAAATCTCCCGGCGGGAAAGGCTCTTCAATATCTTCTTTTGCTCTGGCGTGGCCTGCGCTTCAGCGCGGTCATAGGCCGGTTCACCGAACTCTCGCGTAAGTTCACGATATATCTCTCCAGGATCTCGGCCCATTTTTGCCGTTATCTCCGCAGCAAGTAAAGCCGGAATAAATCCGTCTTTGTCCGTCGTCCACACTGATCCATCCATACGGACAAATGAAGCGCCTGCACTTTCTTCGCCGGCAAAACCAAGTGAGGCACTGAGCAAACCATCAACGAACCACTTGAAACCGACCGGCACCTCATAGAGCTTGCGGCCAAGTTTCGCGGTGACACGATCAATCATTTGACTGCTCACGACCGTTTTGCCCGTTGCTGCTTCCTTACGCCAGTTCGGCCGGTGTTGAAAGAGATAGAAGATGGCGGCAGAAAGGTAATGGTTGGGCGGCAGTAACCCTGCGCTTTTAGTAACAATGCCATGGCGATCATGGTCGGTGTCGCAAGCGAAGGAAATATCAAAGCGATCCTTCATATCAATCAATCGCTGCATAGCATAAGGGGAAGAAGGATCCATACGGATCTGTCCATCCCAATCAACGGACATAAATTTAAAGGTTGGATCAACGGTCTCGTTGACGACCTTAAGATTGAGTCCGTAACGTTCAGCGATATGTCCCCAGTAATGGACGCCGGCGCCGCCAAGCGGATCGACACCCATGCTAATTTTAGCATCACGAATAGGATTCATATCGATCACATTGATGAGATCGGTAATGTAAAGATTAAGATAGTCGTGCAGGTGAGTCGTTGGAGCGCGAAGAGCTTTTTCAAATGGAATCTTTTTTACACCTGCAAGGCTTTTCTCGAGAAATTCATTCGCCTTTGCTTGGATCCAATCGGTAACATCGGTTTCAGCCGGCCCGCCATTCGGAGGGTTATATTTGAACCCTCCGTCATGAGGCGGATTATGCGAAGGCGTAATTACTATGCCGTCGGCAAGTCCTGTTTTGCGCCCGCGGTTGTATGTTATAATGGCATGAGAAATAACGGGAGTTGGAGTGTATTCATCTTTCTCCGCGATCATGACTTCCACACCATTTGCCGCCAGCACTTCCAGCGCGCCGGCAAGTGCCGGTACGGAGAGTGCATGTGTATCCATACCAAGGAAAAGCGGACCATCTATCTTCTGCTGTTTTCGATAAAGACAAATGGCCTGAGTAATGGCGAGTATATGCCATTCGTTGAATGCTTTGTCGAATGCCGAACCGCGGTGCCCGGATGTTCCAAACATAACGCGCTGCGCCGCTACCGACGGATCCGGTACATCGGTATAATAGGCCGTAATAAGTTTGGGCACATTAACCAGCATCGCTGGTTCGGCAGGCTTTCCTGCAAAAGGACTTATTTTCATGTCGGCTTTCTCAATTATCTTTGCGATATCTTCTCATCTGCAAATCCGTCAACTCCCGCATTTTGAAATTGGATTTGACTCAAAAATTCCACGCCGGACTTCGAGTACATTTATACCTGCCGCTCGTACTTGGCAATAGCTATTGAGACCCGCTCCTTCTGCCGGCCCTTTTTCATCCTAACATTTATTGGAATCGGGCACAATATGCCAATGTTCTCTTTTAAATCGAGTAATATATCTATCCACGGACTACCTTGCGTAGTGACCGAAACCAAAAATCAACAAACAAATAATCAAAATCCAAAAGATGGCGTCGACAAACGCCCTGCTTTCCTGATTCGTGGTATCCTTTTCTTTCGACTTCATGCGCAAACGGCGGGTCCGCGGGCTGGCCGCCGTGAGCAGCAATGAAACCAGAATTCCCATGAAAACAATAGGCAACCAGCCTATTCCCCAATACACGGGACCAAAGGGAACGAGCCATACGCCGCCGGCCCATGCGAAAAGGGACACCACAAGAAAAAACAACAGGTAACTGTCCCATGGTCCCCTTGTGCCAAAAGCACGGGAAACTACCGAAACAATAATCATCCCAAAGAAAAGGGCAACCAATAAATCAATTATAAACATGAGTTTCTCCTTTTTATTTTAGTGACTTGCCATCCGCTCTTTTAATTTATTCCGATGGATTTTTTTAACACATTTTTTCAAACTGCTCTGTCCCGGAATATTGCGATCATTCATCCGCATGCCTTTAATAGGAAAAAGAAAGACCGATAAAACCTCTGTGACCGAACTGATCGAACCGCAGCAGAGTTTCACCATAGCCGTACCAGTATTGCAGGTAAATTGCAAAATTCATATCCGGAAGCTGCTGCTGGAATTCCACTTCATAAGTATTTTTTTGGGGGCCACAAAATATCGGCATTTTTACAGTCAACTGGTGGTCATTTAATATCCCTCCCCAGAGAAAATTCCTGATACTTATCCCGATCTCACCCTGACCCATGTAATCAAGAAAATTATTGCTGCTGCCGATAGACTGAAGATAGGCATCCTGGTCGGAATAACCTGATGCGTGCCAGAGTTTTACATAGAATAAGGCTTTGTCCGACTGGAAGGAATTGGTTACTTCCAATTTTTCTATTGATTCGAGACCGAACATGACCAGAACATATTGCCTGTTCCAGCCTCGTGACTGGATGCCGGCAAGGCCGTTGGATTCGTGTTCAATAGGACTTATAATAATATTGCGTAATTTAAACCGACCGAAAAGAAAAGCATTAATCGGATAATCTAAAAAAAACTCCGGATTATAGTCGCTCTCCTCAAAAGGCATTGAGCTCTGTCCCACATCCCAGAGTGATTTTTGCGTATAGGCAACATAAGCAGGGAAAAGATCATATTTAAAAACATATAAGTCCGGCCGCAGTACCTGGAACTTCATACTTATCTGAAACTTGATCTGCGCGCTATTATTCCCGGGCCATTGATTTAAAGAAATATAATTTACCTTGTGCGCAAAAACAGGGCTGTCCTGTTTTCCCCCAATACACTTACTTTGAGATGATTTCTGCCGTTGCCCGGCGGACGGAATGTTATCAGAATTATTCATGTCGTGCAACTGATTCGTTGTATCCGCTTTTTGGACCGTTTTTGCAGGATCAACCTGTAGAACAATTTCACCTGCATCGCCATGGACGGCAAAAAACAGCAGGGCGATAATCGTTATAATTAATTTTTCCACAATATCTCTAAGCAATCCGGGTTGAGGACACACGCAAAGTGCGGTTCACCAAGCCGGGATTTTTTGGGGCATTGAAAGCAACCGGCCGCATTGGAATCAAATGAGCCGCAATATCTGAATAAGACGAACCGATCCACTTAGAACATTTCACCTTCATTGCCTGTTCGACGAGATTTACTGCAAAAGGATTACCTTTAATCATTCATTACTTGAATATTTTTTTGTTATGACCTGCATTAGTTTGTCGAACGGCTCATCGAATTTCGTGATGCCTTCGTCTTCAAGCTGTTGTGTCACATGGTCGATGCTGATTCCAAATTGCGGCAATCGCGCCATTATCCACTTCGCTTCCTTGATATGTTGTTCCAGGCTCGATGTCGGAGCACCATGGTTACGGAAAGCATTGAGGGTTTCGAGCGGAATTGTGTTGACCGTTTCCGGTCCGATAAGCGCATCGATATATTTAACGTCGCTATAGTCCGGATTCTTGGATCCGGTACTGGCCCAGAGCAATCTCTGCACACGAGCGCCCTTATGAGCCAACTTTTTGAATCGCTCGCTTCCGAACATCTCCTTATAAATTTGATAAGCTAATTTAGAACTGGCGATAGCGACTTGCCCGTGCGCTTTTTTTGCGACATCTGCTTCCTTGCTGCTTTGTTTTATAATCATTTCCAGCATCGGATCCACCAATGTATCGATCCGGCTTACAAAAAAGCTGGCCACCGAAGCTATATGATCCACAGATTTCTCCTGGGCAACTCGTGCTTCGATACCTTCAATGTAAGCTTGTGCAACTTCTCGATAACGAGGCAGCCCAAAGAGCAGCGTCACGTTGATATTGATTCCTTCTCCGATAAGCCGGACGATAGCGGGCAGCCCTTCGACAGTTGCCGGAACTTTGATAAAAACGTTGGGTCGTTCAAGCGCAGTCCACAACCGTCGGGCTTCTTCAATTGTACCTTCGGTGTCATGCGCCAGATGAGGGTTGACCTCAAGGCTGACATATCCATCCCTGCCGTCGGTTTTTTCATACACAGATCTGAACTCGTCGGCGGCGCTTTGCACATCGTGCCGGCTGAGAGCCTCATAGATTTCCCTGGCGTCTCTTTTTTTAAGAGATGCATTCCGGATATCCTCATCGTAAATATGGCTTTCAACGATCGCCTTCTCAAAGATGGCAGGATTCGAGGTCATCCCGCGCAGCCCGTCTTCGTCGATCAAACGTCGAAGCTTGCCGCCGGTGATCAAGTCCCGCCGGATGTAGTCTAACCAGACGGACTGGCCGAGCGTTTCTAATTCTTTCAGAGGATTCGTTTTCATAATCAAATATTTTTCGTATTCTATACCTGCATCTTTTGCAGAATAGCGGCAATGACATCACCTATCCGCACGTTCTATTATTTTTTAAAAATATCTTTTTCGTCTTTTCGATTTGCCGCAAGAACGAGAACGATACTGCCGATGATGATTGCTGCGATCCCTATATACGGCTGCCAATTTCCCGTTTTTGAGTTATCCGTTATTTTCTCAGGTTTTCCCGGACGAACAAATCTATCTCTCGTGATATAGTTGAGACCCGCATAAAAGGTCAGGAGCAGACCCACAAGGGTCAGAATGATGCCGATTTTTTTCAAGATTGTTATCCTTCATTATTTTTTGGGGCATACATCATTGAGTCCGACATTTTCACAAAAGGCAAAAGAACACTCGAAGTTCCTTTTGCCGTGCAGAAACATTGGACATCCGATTGAATCCGTGATGCATCCCCCCAATCATTCCAATATGCTCCCTGCATTTTTACAGTTCGAAGTCCCGCCGGATTTTTTTCAAGGATGGAATAAGAAAAATTCATCGGCGCCAATTTCGCATACATACCCTCAACAATTTGCGCTTCGCGGGATGTGCCGAAATCGTCCTTTATTTTCAAGAATGCTTGGTACACCAGCGGAGTAAACATTTTAAATAATGACACAAGCTTCTTTGCTTTACTGACAATGACCATCGTATTCCACAGACTGCCCTTGTTGTAAAGCTGGTTTGCGGTAAGAGAATCCGGTTTTTCCACAAATCGCGCAACATTATAAACTCGTTTCGCACCGCTGGAGATGGTCTGTTCACCTGTGACAATCCAGCCATATTCACTTTCATACTGTTTCGGAGGAACGCCCAGGAGCATGATAGACTGAGGATTTCTGGCCACAAAATCGGAGGAAAATTCAATATGTCTCATAAAATTTTGCTCGTTCAATACGAAATGATCCGAAGGGAAAAGACATACAATCGCTTCCGGATCCCGCTGATACACATGGAGAAGAGGATAAAGTATTCCGGGACCGGTTTGTCGATCGAACGGCTGCATGATGACAGTGCCTGATGGACGATCGGCGAGTTGATTACCGGCGTAAGATAAATGATGCTTGCTCACGATCGTTAAGAGCCGTTCAGGATGGATGAGCATCTCTGCGCGGTCAATCGTGTGCCTGAGCATCGAGCGCGTACCTGTAAACGTGCAGTATTGCTTTGGAGCATTGGTATCATATTGTGAGCGAACAAATGACTGAAGGCGTTTTCCTTCTCCGCCGGCGAGAACAATTCCCCATACATTCCTATTGTGATGCGTCATAGCTTTTCCTCGTTATCAATAATATGATCCTATGAAAGACTACCGACGATTTATATAAATAGGAATAGTTCTAAAGGATGAAAGAGGGATTAACTCTTTAGCTCTGCCATTGTGCATCAATTCTCCTTTGTACTCAGTGCTTCGAAGCCGGAAATAACATCGAACAGTTCCTCGTCGATACCGCTCTGGCGCAAACGATGGAATTTCCCATTAAGGTCTTCCAACAATTCATCAATGTTTTTATCGGCACGCTGCATCGCCGCAAGACGGCTTGCGTTCTCACTTGCGAGGGATTCGGAGCACGCCCGGAAGAGCGAGACGAAAAGATATCCACGAATGAGCGCCCGCAAGGTTGTAGTGCCGCTACCCAAGACCTCGGGCAAGTTTTTCGTTGGCCAGCGAATTTCGACCAGTTTGTGTCGCCAGTTTTCATCCAGCGGAAGCAGTCGCTGACTGACAGGCGCATACACTGCTCCGGAAGTGGAGCTATTGTAGAAAAGATACAGTTCATCGACTTCGCCATGACTGTGGCGTTTCTCGTTCTCCACAAGTATCTGCCCGACAAGCGGAGTGATGGCTTTGACTGAGTTCGGCACGGAGAGAGTTCCTATTACGGACAGCCCTGCATCAGTCAGCCGTGCATGGACACGCTCACCGACCGCCCAGACCTCGGGTTTGGCAGGCAAAGCCGCCAGCGTCTTGATCGCATAATCTGCCACCACATCATTAAATTGGCCTACCAGTCCCTGATCTGAACCGAACACGACTGCGCCAATAGTACGCGCAACTGTTTTTCTTTTCCGTTCCGTAATAATTGGCGACGGTCCGTTTTCTCGGAAACAAACACCCAATCCTAACTCCACAGTGCGATAGTAATCGTCCAATGCGCGTACCGATTTTTCATATTGTCCGATGCTTGATGCGGCAACGGCCTTCATCGTGCGGACGACGGATTGAAGATCCTTACCACCGCCGATCTTTCGGCGGAGACTTGCAGTTGAATCGCTCACGGCTCCTCCGGAGATATATGTTCAGGCAGCGGCGGATCAGTCCTGCGTATCTTTTGATCATGCAACCGATCGATTGTGTTTTCGATCAATTTGAGCAGCTTCTCTGCCGCGCCGTCAACAGCCTGGTCTACGGTTGCAGCCTGTTGTGTGACCGCAATAGGCCGGCGACCTTCGAGACGGGCTTCCATCACACAACGTTTATCATTCGGACCGCTCTTGTAACCGTTTTCATCAGTAATGTGTATCTCCACCCGTGTTATGTGATCGCTCAGTCGACTCAAAGTTCTCTCTACAACACCTCTGATTTGCTCGGTCAGTTTCTCGTGGCCGTTGATGTGACGATCTGTATTGATTTGAATTTGCATATTTAACTCCTGTTGTAATTGTGATGCTTATGACTTCTCCTCGGGTTCGGGTTTGGGCTTATCCAGCTTGGCATCGGGCTTAGACTTCGGCTTATCCTCGGCTTTGGGTTGTGTATCCTTTTCGGATTTATTTTCAGGCTCTTGTTTGGATTTAACATTGGCTTCAGGCTTAAGCTCGGCTTTGACATCGGGCTTGGGTTCGGGTTTTTCGCCCGGTTTGGGCTTAAACTTTTCGAGCGCTTTGCGGGCTATTTCGATAATCGTTTTGCGATCTTCATCGCTCAATTTCCCGGCGGTATCCAATCGCTTGCAAACCTCTGCCGGGATATCTGCTGCCGCCTCGTGAAGGGCATGCTCGGCATCTGTCATCTTCTCAAGCGGCACGCTGTCAAAGAATTCCGCGGTCAAGGCAAGCAGAACAGCGATTTGCGCGGGCACGGACACAGGGGAATATTCCGGCTGTTTGAGGCAGGCACGAATTCGCCGCCCGTGCTCGATAATCTTACGTGTGTCTTCATCCAGGCGGGCTCCGAATCGGGAAAATGTTTCGAGTTCCTCAAACTGCGCATAGCCGAGCTTGATATCACCCGCGACTGCGCGATAAGCTGCGCGTTGTGCTTTACCTCCAACACGTGAGACGGATTTTCCGACATCGACTGCGGGCAGCATGCCTAATTCAAACAGCGTTGGCGAAAGGTAGATCTGCCCATCCGTAATGGAAATCAAGTTAGTCGGAATATAAGCGGATATATCTTGCGCTTCGGTTTCGATGATGGGCAGTGCGGTGAGGGATCCGCCGCCAAGTTCCTTACGCAAGTGTGTTGCGCGTTCGAGCAGCCGTGAGTGAATATAAAAAATGTCGCCGGGAAACGCTTCGCGGCCGGGCGGACGACGCAACATGAGTGAGAGTTCGCGGTAGGAGCGCGCATGATGGGTAAGGTCGTCATAAACGATCAATACATCCCGGCCCTCTTCCATGAAAGACTCCGCAATGCTGGTCGCGGCATATGGAGCGATGTAAGCAAGACCAGGCGGGTCGTTCCCTTCTGTCACGACGACGACGGTGTAATCCATGGCGCCTTTTTCACGAAGGGTCGCAATAGCCTTTGCGACAGCTGACGCGCGCTGACCGATGGCACAATAAACACATATTACATTTTGGCCGCGCTGGTTAAGTATAGTATCAATCGCGATGGCGGTCTTGCCTGTCTGGCGGTCGCCAAGAATCAACTCGCGCTGGCCCCGACCGACGGGGATAAGTGAATCGATAACTTTGATACCAGTCTGGAGAGGCACCGTGACGGGCGCGCGGTCCATAATGGCTGCAGCAGATCGTTCGATGGGCAAGCGTTTGCTCGAAGCTACCGGGCCATTGCTATCGAGCGGCCGACAGAGCGGATCAATGACACGTCCCAGCAATTCATTGCCCACTGCTACATCCATGACACGGCCCGTGCGCTGGACTTCATCTCCCGCGTGAAGATGCCAGTATTCGCCGAGCAGAACGACGCCAATTTCATCCGCATCCACATTGAACGCAATGCCAAGTACATTGCCGGGAAATGTTACTAATTCATCAAAACCCACACCGGGGAGACCCGACACTTTGGCGATACCAGTGGCGACACTCGTTATCGTACCCACCTCGCATGACCTGAGTTGCGGTATAAATGATTCCCGCACTTGGGTTATTTCAGCAAATGTGTTATTGAAAATGTTCTGGAGATTCTCGAGTTCCATATTTATTGGCTCTTTGTTTTGGGCTTTGGTTCATCAAGCTTCGGCTCGGCTTTGGCTTCAACCTTAGCTTCGGGTTTGGGTTCCGCTTTGGTCTCAGGGTTTGCCTCCACCTTGGCTTCAGGTTTGGGTTCCGCTTTGGTCTCAGGTTTTGCCCCCACCTTGGCTTCGGGTTTGGGCTCCGCTTTGGTCTCAGGTTTTGCCTCCACCTTGGCTTCGGGTTTGGGTTCCGCTTTGATCTCAGGTTTAGGTTCGACTTTGACCTTAGGATTCCTGACCTCCTGCTCCGCCTGACTCCAGTTTTGAATTGCCGAATCGCTCTTGCGGCCTTGCTGCTCGTATAATTCATAGGCGCGCTTTGCGATTTGCGGAGTCAAATCGGACGATGTCTTGGCTTTAGATTTGTCCTTCTCTTTAAGAAGATCATCGATGCCTTTTTCAAGAGACGTCAGATAATCCGCAATACTCCACGCTGCCTTTTGTCCATTCGTTGTGAGTTCAATACCGCTGATCAGATCCGGCACGGTTTCGAACCGGATGTGAATTTCAGCCGAGGAGATTTCGTTGAGCGCATTTTGTATAGCCGCTTGTTGCTCCGCAGGCAGATCAAACGCGCTGCGCACGAGTGCAGGGTCAGACACTTTCTTGAGAGCCCCGATGAGGCCTGCCTTCATTTTTCCGTCCATCTCTCTCAAACGGCGAATGAATACACCGACTATGCGTTCTTCCAAACTCGTTGCAGCAAGATCCTTCAGCGCCTTTCGCGCTATAGCAAACACTTCCTTCTCGGTCCGGCGGCTGATTGCTTGATGTAAGTTGTGTGCATCGTTTCTCAGCGTTTCCTGCCGCTTGGCGCTTAAGGCGTCGGCAGCGTTCCGCGCTTCATCGAGGAGCCGCTGACGTTCGGCTTTCACCTCGTCCGTCGCTTTGCTTAAAAGTCCTGCGCGCTGCTGATCAAACTCCTCGTTCTTGTGTTTGAACTCATCGCTTTCCTTTTTGGCTTCATCCTTTTTCCTGTCGGCATTCGCGAGCTCTGCGACGATCCGCTTTTCCCGTTCATCGATGGCGTGAAGGATAGGTTTATAAAGGAAGTGCTTCATCAACCACACGAGAATGAGAAAGTTGAGCGCTTGTGCTCCGACTGTGAACCAATCGATTAACATAGCTTTACTTTCCTGTAGTTTGTGTGATGACGTGGTTCCAAAACGGATTGGCAAAGATGAGAATCATCGAAACCACGAAACAGTAAATGGCCGTGGACTCGATCATTGCAAGACCCACAAATAGAGTCCGCGTGATAGTAGCGGATGCATCAGGCTGCTGTGCCAGCGAACTCAACGCTGTCGCGACCGCTTTCCCTTCCGCCAGCGCCGGTCCCATAGTTCCGAAACCGGTAGTGATACCGGCGATAATAATTGATGCCACAGCGATAATAGTCATGCTATCCATAATATTTCCTTTTGTTATTGTTTATATTTCATTTTTATTTTTCTGCTTTTACTTCGGGCTCAGGTTTGGGTTTACGGACTCTCGTGGCGGCTGCAATGTACACCGCCGCCAGTATGCTGAAGATATAGGCCTGCACCATGCCGGTGAGCAGGCCGAGCACCATCATGATAATCGGAAAGATGAATGGTGTTATCGTGAGCAGGATAGCGATAATCATTGCCCCACTCATCATGTTGCCGAATAAACGGACAGCGAGGGCCAACGTGCGTGAAAGTTCACTAATGATATTAAATGGCAGCATGATGAATGTCGGCTTCATATAAGATTTGAGATAGCTTCCTACTCCCTGCTCTTCGATACCATAAAACGGCACGGCTACAAATACGCACAACGCGAGTGCGGTCGTAGTCGAGAGTGAGCCGGTCGGCGGCTCATAACCTGGAATGAGCGTGCAGAGACTGGCTGTGGCGACAAACAGAAAGAGCGTACCCAGAAAGCCAAGATATTTTTGCGGTTGACTCAGGCCTACTTCTTCAATTTGTTTCTCGATACTGGTGACAACGATTTCCAAAAGGTTCTGCCAGCGGGAACGTTCCAATCCGATGGAAAGTTTGCGCGTGATGAGTTTAGAACCGACGGCCAGTACAAACATCAGCCCCCACGTGAATATAATGGTGGAGTTGAGTTTGAGAAATCCGTATTGCCAGAAGATGACCTGATCGGGACTAATGTGCATGACGGGTCTCCTGTGCCGGGCAAATTTTATTTTCTCCCAATGACCGGGTCAGCCGCATCACGATGAAGCGTGCTATGACAAATCCAAGAAGACACAGAAGTATCCGTTCCCAATGGCCGCGCGTTATGAAGTAGAATCCTGCTAAAGTAATACTCATTCGCAGCAACAAACTGCAGAAGAACCAGAGTGCCGGGTGTTTGGATGCAACACTTTTGCGAATCGTCCACCAAAGACCGCCGAAAAAAAACGCACCGAGCCAGACACCGGTTGCCAATACCAAAGCTATAGTCAGCATTTCATTCATTGTTATTATCCTCCTGCATTTCTTTGTCTTCCTTTGCCACCCAATGCCATGCATTCAGACAGCCGATTACCAGTCCGATGACCAGGAGCATCAGCGTCCACGAATGGCTTCCTGCATGATGGTCGTCCAGCCATATACCGAGCGCCGCACCAAGCAGTGTCGGAACTACCACCGACCATCCGATAAGCCCCATCATACCCAAACCAAACCAGACGCCCTGTTTGGAATTACGTGCCTTGATCTTGCGTGCTGCTTTCGTGCCGACTTCCTGACTAAACCCGGTCTGATCTTTCATATTTTTTATCTCTGGTTTTTCATTCATGATGGAACTCCGCTAAGCGGCGTATAAAACCGCTCTCCATTTTCGCCATCACCGAGCGAACGTTTTGTTCCCGTTCGTTCAGGTTCAAAAATTCCCGATCCACTGCCTCACGCAATTGTCCAAGGTCGGTTCCTGTGATTGCATTACGTACGGAGATGATTACGTTCAGGCCGGTCTTGATGAGTATCCCTTCATCAACAGCGACAAAAACTTCGCCATCAGTTTCGTTTTCATACATCAATATCCCGGGAACGAGTGCCGCCGCACAATCGAGCCGGTGCGGTAAGAGTCCGAACGAGCCATCGCGTGTCTCCGCGACGATACGCGATACGTCGGTTTTTTCGGCAAATATTTGGAACGGCAGAAGCACTTTAAGATTTATGAATGTCTGCTGCATGTTCGACCTCCGGTTTTGATTTAGGCTCAGCTTTGATTTCAGACTTCGGCTCCGCATTGGCTTTATGCTTAGACTCGGACTCATGTTCCGGATCGGCTTTCGCAGCAGGCTTGACTCCCGGTTCGGTCTTAACTTCCGGTTTGCCGGGCGGTGCTTTTTTCTTTGCTTCGTCAATCGCCCCAATCATGTAAAGAGCGCTTTCCGAGTAGTCTTTAAATTCATCGTGCAATATTCGTTCACAGCCATCGAGTGAATCTTTGAGGCTGACGAGTTTACCCTTAATGCCACTAAACTGTTCTGTGGCGAAGAACGGCTGTGTGAGGAATCGCTCCAGCCTTCGAGCTCGGGCAACTACCTTACGGTCTTCTGAAGCAAGTTGTTCCAAACCGAGCATGGCAATAACGTCCTTGAGATCTTCATACTGCGCGAGCGTCTTCCGGATTTCCTGCGCCAACAGATAATGCCGTTCGCCGACAATGCCGGGCGTAGCCATTTTGGAACTCGATTGTAACAGATCGACTGCAGGAAAAAGTCCTTCACTCGCCCGCTTGCGTGAAAGCACGATGGATGCCGAAAGATGTGAAAACGTATGCACCGCAGCCGGGTCTGTCAAATCATCCGCCGGCACGTACACGGCTTGAATGGATGTAATAGCTCCGGCATCGGTGTTGGCGATACGCTCCTCAAGCCGCGACAATTCTGTACCCATAGTCGGCTGATAGCCCAGACGCGATGGCATCTGTCCCATCAAGCCGGACACTTCCATGCCAGCCTGGATGAAGCGGAAGATATTATCGATCAGCAGCAGCACGTCGCGATGCTCATCATCGCGGAAATACTCTGCCATTGTCAGCGCTGCATGACCCACGCGGAACCTGCTGCCCGGAGGTTCGTTCATCTGCCCGAACACCATTACCATGTTCGGCAGCACGCCAGCAGCCTTCATGTCACGATAAAGTTCTTCTCCTTCGCGGCACCGTTCTCCTATTCCGCAAAAAATACTTACACCTTCTTGATGTCCAATCATATTGTGAATCATTTCTGTAAGCAACACCGTCTTGCCAACACCAGCGCCGCCAAACAAACCCGCTTTGCCGCCGCGTTCGAGCGGCACCAGCACATCGATGACCTTGATTCCCGTCTCGAATACTTCAGATTTGGTTGAACGCCGAGCCAAAGCCGGCGGCGATTGATGAACTGACCGCCATTGGACATTTGCAGGCGCTGATTGGCGATCGATGGCATTTCCGAACACATCAAACATTCGCGATAGAATTTCCTTGCCGACCGGCGCCTTCAGCGGCCCGCCAGTGTCTTCCACTACTATGCCGCGTGCAAGCCCTTGTGTTGGAGTCAGTGCGATTCCTCGCACGACATGTGCATCGAGTTGAGCCAATACCTCAATCGCAATTTTCTTTTCATCAGCATACAATAAAGAATAAATGGGGGGCAAATGTGCATCGAAGCGAATATCCACGACACTGCCGCGCACCGCAACGACTGAGCCGATGTTTGAGGGATTTGTTATATCACCCATGCAACAGCTCCTTGGATTTCTTGTAACGCTGGATCAGTGTATTCGTTGAACTATCGTGATGGAGTTGTTGTTCGGACTTGGACTCAAGCTCTGGGACAATGCGTGCCGCAAGCACTTTCCCAAGTTCAACACCCCATTGATCGAATGAATCAATATCCCAAATGACACCTTGCGTGAAAACGCTATGTTCGTACAAAGCGACGAGTTTCCCGAGCGCCTGCGGGGTCAATCGCTCCATGAGAATTGTGCTGGAAGGACGGTTGCCCTCGAAAGTTTTGTGCGATACCAACCATGCCGGTGTGTTCTCTGCTTGGATCTCCTGTGGCGTTTTGCCAAAAGCGAGTGCCTCTGCCTGGGCAAAAACATTAGCCAGGAGCAAGTCGTGGTGTCGGCCAAGAGGATTAAGCGTCTGCATAAACGCGATAAAGTCGCAAGGGATGAGCTTGGTTCCCTGATGAATTAATTGGTAGAAAGAGTGCTGTCCATTAGTACCCGGCTCTCCCCAATATATCGAACCGGTTTGGTAAGTGACCTCAGTCCCATCAAGCGTAACGTGCTTGCCATTGCTCTCCATCGTTAACTGCTGTAGGTAAGCCGGAAAGCGCTTCAAGTATTGTTCATACGGAAGAACTGCAACGGTCTGTGTATCAAAGAAGTTGTTGTACCAAATACCCAGCAATCCCATGAGTACCGGCAAGTTGCGTTCGAAAGGGGCAGTGCGAAAATGCTCATCCATCTCATGAAAACCATCGAGCATGGAGTAGAAATTTTCAGGACCAATGGCGATCATCGTCGAGAGCCCGATTGCTGAATCCATCGAATAGCGTCCGCCAACCCAATCCCAAAACTCAAACATATTTGCAGTATCTATGCCGAACTTAACCACTTCCCCCGCGTTAGTCGAGACTGCGACAAAATGCTTTGCAACGGCCGCGGGATCTTTTAATGTCTTAAGTGCCCAGTCGCGAGCTGTGTGCGCGTTTGTCATTGTCTCCAGAGTTGTAAAGGTCTTGGATGAAATAATAAATAATGTCTCCTCGGCGTCGAGGTCACGAGTGGCCTCGACGAAGTCGGTACCGTCAATGTTGGAAACGAATCGGAAAGTCAAAGTTCGTTGAGTGTAGTACCGCAACGCTTCGTATGCCATAACCGGACCCAAGTCAGATCCACCGATGCCGATATTGATGACGTTGCGGATCGATTTGCCGGTATGCCCCTTCCATTCTCCACTGCGCACTCGATTGGAAAAGCCAGCCATCTTGGCGAGCACAGCGTGGACTTGGGGCACAACATCTTCACCATCCACAATAATGGATTGTCCTTTAGGGACACGCAAAGCTACATGCAGAACAGCCCGTTTTTCTGTGACGTTGATTTTCTCACCACGAAACATGGCATCAATGCGAGATTGCAAACCAGATTCCTCAGCCAATTGCAAAAGGAGCCTGATTGTTTCGTCGGTGATGCGATGCTTCGAATAATCAAAATAAATTCCGACGGCATCTGCTGTCATGCGCTCGCCGCGAGCTGGATCGTCCGCGAAAAGCTTTCGAAGATGCAGCTCCCGGACCTTCGAGTAATGTGCTTCGAGCGCCTGCCATGCCGCAAGTTTCATCAGTTGCGATTTATTTATTGTCAAGCTCATATCCTTTTTCGTATTTTTGCAATCCTATGGGGCTGAACTATTTTCTGCCGGTGTTTGATGCGGATGCTGCATCCGACCGCGAGGCAGCCATGCAAAATCTTCGCTCACCACATAGATAATAATAGCCGTAAGCGTCAATAATAGGGCAATCCAGAAACGCCAATCATGATGCATTCGTTTCCAGTAGGGACGATTGCTTTTTTGAACAATGTCGTTATCCGGCACTTCATGTGCGTGGTGAGTCTGTTTAATGTAAGTCATTAGTTTCCTGCTTTCTTGATACCATTATCCTCTCTCTGGAAGCGTTGTATTCGCCACGGCGAGCAATGCGGTTGCACATGACTCGATGATACAGAGCTTGCTGTGCAGATTAAACATGCGCGCCCTCTTTCAAACAGCTATACGAATATTTCGTCCATCTTCGAGAAGAAATATTATTCTTTCTTTTCTGTGACACTAAGGAAAGAATATGAAAGATTTGTATAATCAGGAATCGCCTGAAAGGATGAAAAAGGGATTAATTCATTTTGGAGCCCGATATTTGAAAATAGACTGGATGAAATCTGATAGAATGTTGTTTCATAATGTGTATCCTTTCATGTTTCGAATTCCCGAAATCGGGAGCATTACACCTTTGATTTCGGCGAGTCGGCAACTCGCCCCTGCGGCAGAACGTCTGGCACGTCAAGGCGTGCAACGCCTATCCGGTTGTCAGCCATTCCATAATAGACATCAAAGCGGGCCGGTAAACCGAGATCGTCGCGCCGGTCTATACCGGTGGGAAACACGACGTTGGCGACGGTTCCATGGCGTTCTTGCATCAGCTCCGGTGTCAACACAGGCTGCGCAGAACGATACCGGATCATCTGTGGATGCTCCTTCGAGAGCACCATCACGCCTGCCGAGTAACACAGATGATGTACATCGTTGCGTGACTTCGCTACTTCACTCACACCGTGGTAAATGATCAGCCATCCATGCTGGGTCAGAATGGGTGGAGTGCCGCCGCCGATTTTGAGTCGTTCCCAAGGCGACACCGGAGTCGCGAGCCGATGATGCGAATTGAAGAGGCCGGGACGGTGCGGTACCAAACCCTTGGGCGGCATCGGACAATAGGAAATCCAGATGCTTTCGTGGTCGAGATCCACAACCCGGGATTCGGACTGGCAAGCGGTTTCCTCGGGGCGAGTGCCGGGAAAAAGCGGGCGGTGGAGAAGGGCCAACTGCATCTTCCCGGCGTGATTGGGAATGGCGACAGGAAAAATGCTTGCGTCCTTGTTGTCCACGTGGACGAAATCAATGCCTTGAAAGGGTTCAAAGGTCGCTAACCCGATCCGTTTCCAGTGAAACAAATCCTCCGACATCGCAAGTGCAATCCGGGGTCCGATTGGCGAAAGCGCCGTGTAAGTCATGACGTAATGTTGGAGCGGTTCGACAAAGGTAACGCGGGCATCCTCGCAGCCGCCGCTGCCGTCAGATCGCCGCTCATAATCGGCTTCAGGCTCGAGCGCAATGCCGAGCCGCTCAACACCTGTCGGATCACCAGCTTCGTTGAATTTTACGCGGGCAATGCCGATGCGAGAAAAATTTCCACGCGCGACAAGTCTCGGGAACAGGTAAAGTCTGCCGTCAGGGCCGCGAGCGGCAGCCGGATTCAGGACACCTTCTACTTCCATCGGATTGCCAGGATCCGGCTCCATTACCAGACCCAGACGCTGCAATTGAAAGCCGCTCATCGACTCTTCTCCTTATGAGATTTTTTAGGTAAAACGCCATCCAGACAAGCGACGATTGCTTCAATGACCCGTTTCGACTCATTAGGATCTCTGACCCGGATTGAAGCAACACCTGCTTCTTCAGCCGGATAGTCGTTCCCGCCAGGGAACAAGGCATCCCCTATAAAAATCATCTCGTCAATTGTAATGTTAAGGGTGTCCCGAAGTTTTCTAATACCGTAGGCTTTGTCGATGCCAGGCTTGGTGACGTCAACGGATGTTGTACCACCCAGGCGCACGGAAAACTCGGGGATGAGTTTATCGAGGAGCGCTTTTATCTTCTTCCGCTTCGTAAAGTCAGTGTCCCATTTTTTCTTTTCTTCGATGGGAGCCTGCTGCCCCAACGCGGAGAATGTAATCTGGCTTCCCCGGTCTTCAATTTGCTCGCCCCAGACCTTTGCAAACTTGAAGCCCGCTGACTCAATCGCCTGCTTGAGCGAACTAATAATTTTCTTTTTTTCATCCACGGTAAAATCTTCGGAATAAATCTTTTTCCAATCGTCAGCGTACTGATAGAACTTTGTGCCGCAGGTAGGAAGGAGAGACAGATTCTTCAGGTGTTCGTCGTGAGGAAGATTGGAGAGTACTTGTTTTTCAAACTGCGGCCAATCACCTCCGGAAATCACCGCCACCTTCACAATATTTAAAAGAGCACTGAACAGTGCGGCCATTTCGGTATCGAGAGATGATTTGCTTTCTGCGAGCGTTCCATCCAAATCGAAAACAATTAGCTTCTTCATTATGTTACGTCCCTTCCGGCAGCGAAATTTCCAACAAGCTCACCGCGCTGTGCGGTCGAAAAGCACAAGCTCCTACCACGACTGGCAAGAGCAGCACGTCGCCTTTGCCGACGGCGTAATTGGTGCCATCGTGCTCTACCTGACCGTCACCGGCGATGCACACAAGCACACGTGGCAATCCTTCTGCACCTACCATAAAAGTTGATTCTCCGGTGAGTCTCCACAGGTTAAAATGTTCACAATCAAAGAGCCGCTCTCGCAGCACCGGCTTTGCCTCTTCCAATACCGGCACCACCGGGGCTATTGCAGCCTGTGCAAAATCAATACAAGCCATCGCCTGCTCAATCTGAAGAGGCCGGGGCTGGCCTGTCTTCGCATCAACATGGTCCCAGTCGTAAAGACGAAAGGTTACGTCGCTGTTTTCCTGCACTTCAAAGACCACAATGTCGCCCAACGAATGAACGGTTCCGGCCGGTATGAAAATTCCGTCGCCGGGCTTCGAAGTAAAGGATGCGAGATGATCCGCAACCGTTCCGTTCGCTATCGCCTGCCGTAGAGCGTCCGTCGTGGTGGCAGGCTTGAGGCCTGCGTAGATGCGGCTTTTGGTCCCCGCCTCCAATACAACCCATGCCTCTGTCTTGCCGTGTTCACCAGCAGGTAGAAAGTTTGTTTGCTGATCTGATGGATGCACCTGGACTGAGAGTGTGTCGCGCACATCGAGGAACTTCAGCAACAGAGGAAACCGGCGAAAATGCCCGGCCAATTTTCCCAGCAACTGCTCCGGATACTGGTTAAGTAATTGCCTAATAGTCCGTCCTTTGAGCAGTCCATTGGCGACAACACTATTATGTTCATCGCGGTCGCTTAGCAGCCATGCTTCGCCGATGGGGCCGTCGCCGGGTAACGGGGCGGAGAGCAATTTGGTCAGACGCCGGCCGCCCCAGAGCCGATACTGGTAAAACGGTTCGAATCGCAATGGATAAAGATGCGTTTGATTCACGCTATGTCTCTTTGTTTTTATGCTCATCCCCTTTCCATCGAGGAATTGTATTCACCACGGCGTGCAGCGCGGTTGCACATGGCTCGATGATACAGAGCTTGCTGTGCTGCCAAGACGTTGACCTCCTTACCTTGCCAAATCTCCAAAGCCGGTTGTTGAATGGCGCGGGCAAAGGAGAACGATAACGCCCAAGGCAGCCGCAACTTGAATCGAACGTTCATGGCATTCAAACGGGACGAGGCCAGTTCAGCGGATTGGCCGCCCGACAAGAAAGCAATCCCCGGAACGGCAGCAGGAACAGACCGCAAGAGACATTTCACGGTTGCATCGGCTGCCTTGTCCACCTCGGACACATCTTCTTGCTGGCGGTCAATCAATCTCACTCGATAGTTCTGTTCGCCTGCGGATACTTCTGATACTTCTTTTTGCGGGGGACAGGTTAATCCCGGAAGCACCATGTTGGGTTTCAAGATCAGGCCTTCAAGCATCACTCGTTGTATATATAGCTGGTTGAAAACTGTTCGCAGAACTTCCTCCGTTACCTCGCAACACTTTTCCAGTATATGATCACCGTCCATGAGCACTTCCGGCTCAACGATAGGAACCAATCCAGATTCCTGGCACAACGCGGCATATCGAGCCAAAGCCTGTGCGTTGGCTTCGATACAACCACGGCTGGGAATGCCATCACCGATGGCAATCACAGCGCGCCACTTTGCAAAACGTGCACCCATTTTAAAATATTCTTTAAGGCGGTCACGCAATCCATCCAGACCTTCAGTTATTTTCTCTCCGGGATGGCCTGCCATATCCTTAGCGCCTGTGTCAACTTTGATACCTGGAATGATTCCGGCATCGGTGATGACTTTAATAAAAGAAGTGCCGTCTTTTTTCTTCTGGCGAATCGTCTCGTCGTAGAGGATCACGCCGCTAATGCACTCACCGAGACCGGATGTGGTCACAATCAATTCACGATAAGCGCGCCGGGCTTCCTCAGTCTGGGGAATCTCCAACTTCGCAAATCGTTTGTTGCAGGTCGGATTACTTTCATCCATCGCCAACAGCCCTTTGTCGGCGGCGACCAAAATTTTCGCAGTGTCTGTAAGCAATTGAATATTCATTTGGAATCGCTCCATCTGCTGCTCAGTGCGTTATAAAGCCAGGCGAAAATAAGGCCTCCGACGAATCCATCCGCCAATGCCCAGCCCAAACCGATTAAACTTCCAAGGGGTGTAATCGAAAAACCCCGATATATTTTCCCAATCATAGTGACATCTCCTGTCTGCCCCTCAAAAGCCATGATCCACCATGTCAACCCAAAAAGTCCGAATCCCCAAATCAAACTGCATGTCAATGCAAATGCCTTTATATTCAGCTTCATACAGAACTCCTTTCTCTATTTAATGTCTGATACAGTTTAGTTTCTTTAATTCTTAGCCAAACGATATTGTGGTTTTTATGTTCCGAATTTTTCTAGAGACCCCACTTCCAATTGCGAATCTCAGGCAAGTGTTGACTATGCTTATTTACGTACTGTTTGCGGTCAATCAGCTTGTCCTGCATCATCTGCTTCAGGTAGGATCCTTTGTCGCCCAACTTCGGCATATGGTCAATCACCTCCTGCACCAGATGGTACCCATCAAGATCGTTTTGCATCCTCATGTCAAAGGCCGTCGTTATCGTGCCCTCTTCCTTGTAACCTCGGACGTGGAGGCTGCGATTCGTGTTCAATTTTACCTCATGTAAAAGCCGGCTCATTTCTTGTTTAATATTTACAATTGTTATTTTGTTATTACGACGTTTATTCTTTCAGTTTGCAACCTTGTCTTTAACCATGATTCAATCCTTTTCTGCTGGCCAAGCGATAGAGATTTATTAACTTTTATTATAGCTAACGGAACATTAATTGATATTTTATCATAGTATTCAGAAGGCTGATTAATTGATGCATATTTAATTTCCGGATATTGAATCTTTAATTCTTTAGATATTTGTTGCGCCAGCACACGTTGCGAAGAGATACTGTCCACAATTGCTCTTGAAAACATTAATTCTCTTTCTTTTTCCGCCAGTATCTGTGAAAGCTGAACCATTCTGCTTGACTCTTTGCTTTCATCTAAAAGAGACATACCTTGTTTTACTACAAGGGTCACTTTTTTTAGACCAAACGTACTTAATTGTTCGTTCATAGAGTTGATTTTAGATTGAAGTATATCCTTGCCTCCGTAAATCAGTGTTATTTTTCTTCCGTGAAAATCGATATTCTTATTCAATAAATAGTCACCCTCTAGGGATGAATTGATTTTAATAAATAGATTTGCATTGTGGATGAATCTATTTTGTTGAACCATCTGATATCCAAGATAAATACTGGGAATGAGCGTTAAAATGGTAATGGCAACAACTATTCTGCGAGAACGTATTTCGGTTTTTTTATCTTGTAAATGCTTAGATGGAAAATGTAATAATTTGACAGTAACAAGAGTTGCAATGGCGATAAAAACAGTATTAATGGTAAAGAGGTAAAAAGCTCCAAAGAAGTATTCCGCATTCATTGTTGCAAGACCATACCCCGCAGTACAAAGTGGAGGAATTAAAGCAGTTGCGATTGCTACACCGGGAATTACATTGCCTTTTTGTTTGCTCGAAGTAGCAACAATACCTGCGAATCCGCCAAATAATGCAATCAAAACATCATAAATAGTTGGAGCAGTCCTGGCCAATAGCTCGGAGTAAGCGTCATTCAAAGGAGTCATTGCAAAATATACAGAGGAGGTAACCAAACCTATGATCACTGCAAGTAAATAGTTTTTGACCGCTGTTTTAACTAATTGAAGATCATTGATTCCGACACCGAGCCCTATCCCCATTATAGGGCCCATCAACGGTGAAATGAGCATTGCGCCGATGATGACCGCAGTTGAATTTATGTTCAATCCCAATGAAGCTATCAATATTGCGAAGATTAGAATCCAAAGATTTTTACCTTGAAATACTGCATCTTGGGCAATATTTTTGATTACCGTTTCCGGACTTTGTTTTTCATGAAAGATTTGAAACTTTTTCAACATTGGATGTATCATATAAACATCACTCCACCCACCTCAATGACCTCAGTAGTTTACACTTTCAACTTAAACCTGCCAAGATTTGCAGTTATATCATTGCTCGTCATTTCTTCTTTATGCTCAGCGTTTTATTAATCGGGGTTTCGTATGGATTCCATTTCCAGTTGCGGACTTCCGGCATGTCAAGTCCGTACTTGTCGATGTACTTCCTGTGTTCGACAAGTTTGTCTTCCAGCAGCTTTTTGAGCCTGGCGCCGTTTTTACCCAACTGCGGAAGGCGCTTTATCGCATCGAGCACCAGGTGAAACCTGTCGAGGCCGTTCAAGACCGTCATGTCGAAATACGTTGTGATGGTGCCCTCTTCCTTATAACCATGGACATGCATGTTCGCGTGGTTATTGCGGCGGTATGTCAGCATGTGAACAAGC
>Ga0182017_10000579_pt1 | contig 29055 bp, 25 predicted proteins | sample 712E3DmetaG_FD_120492 | JGI IMG/M metagenome (GOLD analysis project Ga0182017, IMG submission 120492) | Permafrost microbial communities from Stordalen Mire, Sweden - 712E3D metaG | ecosystem: Environmental > Terrestrial > Soil > Wetlands > Permafrost | place: Sweden: Stordalen | collected... | reverse complement strand
CCGGCAGGCATCGTCAGTACTGAACCGTTTCTCGAAGTCTGCCAACGTCCGGGGATAATCCTCCACCATCTTCGCCGACACTACCGGTAGGGCTCAGTGGAGTCAAGTGCATACCCCTAAAGGGAAAAGGGAAGACGGCAAACGGAAGACGGAGAGTCTGCCACCTGCGTCGTGTCGTTCCTTTGACCTCTACCGTTTCCCCTTTCACCCGGACGGAACCGGGCACAACGTTGTTCTTCGGGACGACCGTCACTCGGTGAACGACTGCGCCACCACCACCAGGCACTCCCGTGTGAACAGGATTTGCGGTCCGCTCCAGTCGATCCCGACCATGGTTCCGGTCGGAACGAACGCATCGTGACCGCACTCCCGGGTCAACAGCCGGATCACCCCGCCGTGAGTGAAGATCAGGTGGCGCCCGTTCGGCAGGCCGGCGAGGAAGTCGTGGACGCGCACGCGCACCTGCGCGAGCGTCTCGCCCCCCGGGGGGTGGAACCCGTCGAACTCGACGAACGAGCGCCTGACGGCGGGATCGAGCGCCGCCCACGCGTGCCCTTCGAGCTCGCCGAAGTTGATCTCCCGTAGGCGCGGCTCGGGGCGCGCCGGACCGTACGCCAGGCGGGCGGTCTCCACGGCGCGCCGCAGGTCGGAGCACCAGACGGAGTCGAACGTCTCGCCGGCGAGCGCCGGGCGCACCGCCTCCGCCTGCTCGACGCCGCGCGGCGTGAGCGGGACGTCCGCCCACCCGGCGAGGACGCCGTCGCGGCTCGCGGGAGTCTCACCATGCCGCACGAGCCAGAGTTCGAGGTTCTCCATCCGTCCTCCGAGCCGCGGAGTATACGCCCCGGGGCGCTGCCGGCGTCGGACCATCTGCAGCGTCGGGCTGCGGCCGTACGCATCCTCACGTAGCCTCCGGCTACGCTCCGGTGCGACGGCCTCACCCTCCTTGCATCTGGCCCAACGGCAGCAGCGCGGCTACCCGCCGTGCTGCGAAGCCCTGCCTTTCTCGAACCTCGAACCACAAGCCCCGGAACCCGGCTCAAGCAAGGGAAGAGGGGAAGGGGACAAAGGGCAAGGGGAAGGCGGGAGTTGCCCCGCGTGCATTCCCTCTTTCCTTTTCCGTCTTCCCTTTGACCTTTCAGGTTTGACCTTTCACCAGTTCCCCAGCCAACCTTCGAACGCTTTCGGGAGAACCTGAGAACCGTTCGCCGTCAGGCCGCCGTAGGCTTGTACGTCGCTGGAACTTGTCGTAAGGTGGCCGCATCCGCCCGGCCGGGCGGCGGAGGAAGCCATGGCGTTGCTCCCCTGGGTCATTGGCGCCGTTGTCGTCGTCGTCCTGCTGCTCTTCTTCGGCCTGTGGGCGTTCAACTACCGCAAGGTCGGCCCCAACCAGGTGCTGGTCATCTCTGGGCGGACCTCGACGGTGACCGAGCCCGACGGTAGACAGCGCACCGTCGGATACCGCCTCCAGGTCGGCGGCGGGACGTTCGTGATGCCGTTCGTCGAGACGGTTGACACCCTGCCTCTCGAGGTGTTCTCGGTCTCGGTGCGTTGCCCCGAGGTGCTCACGGCGCAGGGCGTGATGATCTCTGCCGAGGCGTTCGGCCAGGTGAAGGCGGCGAGCGACGAGCCGCTGGCCCACCGCGCGGTCGAGAACTTCCTCTCCAAGGGCTCGTCCGGCATCACATCGGTGGCCCAGGAGGTGCTCGAGGGACACATGCGCGCCGCCCTGGGCATGACGTCGGTCGAGGAGATCTACACCGAGCGGGACAAGTTCGCGGCCCGCGTCCGGCAGGCCGCCGGCGAGGACTTCGAGCGATTGGGCCTCGAGCTGCTTTCGTTCTCGCTCAAGGATATCTCCGACGCGCAGGGGTACCTGCAGGCGCTCGGCGCCCGGCGGATCGCCGAGGTGAAACGCGACGCCACCCTCGCTCAGGCCGAGACGGAACGCGACTCGACGATCCAGGCCGCCGAGTACCGCAAGCAGGGCGACGTTGCCCGCTTGCTCGCGGAGGCCGAGCTCGCCAAGGCCACCCGCGACTTCGAGATGCAGCGCGCCGACTTCCAGGCGTCGGTCAACGTCAAGCGCGCCGCCGCGGACGTGGCGTACGACCTCGAGCGCGCCAAGCTCTCGGAGGAGCTGAAGCGGCAGGAGTACGCGGTGCGCCTGACCGAGAAGGAGCTGGCAGCCAAGGTGGAGGAGCAGGAGATCGTCCGTCGGGAGAAAGAGCTGGAGGCAACCATCAAGCGCCCCGCCGAGGCGATGCACTACCAGGCCAAGCTCGAAGCCGACACCGACGCGTACAAGAAGGAGCTCGAGGCGAAGGGCAAGGCGGCCGGCATTCGGCTGTACGGGACGACGGAGGCGGAGGCGATCGCCGCCAAGGGCAAAGCCGAGGCCGACGCGATGCGCCAGAAGGCGCAGGCGTGGAAGGAGTACACCGACGCAGCCCTCGCCGAGATGGTGATCAAGCAGCTTCCCGAGCTCGCCAGGGCGGTCTCCGAGCCGCTCTCGAAGGTGGACAAGATCATCATGGTCGGCGACGCCAGCGGCGTCTCCCAGCTGACCGGTCAGGTCGCAGGCGTCATCGCGCAGTTGCCGGTGGTGGTCGAGTCGCTCACCGGGATCAACCTCCGGGAGATCGTCAAGCGCGGCAAGAAGGATGAGGACAAGAAGTGAGGGCGGTGTCGCCGCCAGAGGTGAGGTGATCCGTCATGCTCTCTGACCGCGTCAACCGCATCGCGCTCTCACCGACCCTGCGCATCAACGCCCGCGCGACCCAGATGCGCTCGCAGGGCATCGACGTCGTCGATTTCTCGGTCGGTGAGCCCGACTTTCCGACCCCGGAGGCGGTGAAGCGCGCCGGCAAGGCCGCCATCGACGCCAACTTCACCAAGTACACCGCCAACGACGGGATCCCGGACCTCAAGAAGGCGATCTGCGAGAAACTCGAGCGCGAGAACGGCCTGAGGTACTCACCCGACGAGATCATCGTCTCGGCCGGCGCCAAGAACTCGCTGTTCAACGTCGCGATGGCGCTCTACGACAAGGGCGACGACATCCTGATCCCGGCGCCGTACTGGGTGTCGTACCCCGACCAGGTCAAGCTCGCCGATGCCAACCCGGTCGTCGTCCCAACCCGCGAGGAGGACGGTTTCCGTCTCCAGGCGCGCGACCTCGCCGCGGCGATCACACCGAACACCAAGGCGATCATCCTCAACTACCCGTGCAACCCCACGGGTGCGACGTATACCCGCGAGCAGCTCGAGGAGATCGCCGAGGTGTGCGTCCGCGAGCAGATCTGGGTGATCTCGGACGAAATCTACGAGAAGCTGATCTACGACGGGCAGCGGTTCGTCTCGATCGCCTCGCTCAACGACAAGATCAAGAAGCTCTGCGTCGTGATCAACGGGTTCTCGAAGGCGTTCTCGATGACGGGGTGGCGCCTGGGGTACGCGGCCGGGCCGCGCGAGATGGTCGCCGCCTGCTCCAAGGTCCAGTCGCACAATACGTCGAACGCGACGTCGTTCGTGCAGAAGGCCGGCGTCGTGGCGCTCAAGGAGTGCGCCATGGATGTGGAGCGCATGCGGCAGGAGTTCGAGCGGCGCCGCAGCGCGATCGTGTACCGAATGCGCTCGCTGCCCGAGGTCTCCTGCGCGTCCCCGTCCGGGGCGTTCTACGTGATGCCGAACGTCACGCACTACCTGGACCGCGAGTTCGGCGGCGCGCCGATCCGCAACACCTACGGCCTCTCCTACTACCTGCTCAAGGAAGCCCACGTCGCCGTAGTTCCCGGCGAGGCGTTCGGGACCGACGCACACGTGCGCATCTCGTTCGCGACTTCGATGGAGCGCATCGAGGAGGGGTGCCGGCGCATCCGCGAGGCGCTCGCGCGGTTGGAGCAGCCACGACGTCTGCGCCCGCGCGCGCTCAACAACGTGGTCACCAAGGTGGCGACGTACGCGGAGACCAGGCCGGTTGTCGGGCTCGACGCGCGCAACGCGCTGCTCGAGGAGGCCTCCTCGCACCTCGCGCCCGACGCCTACTTCGAGTGGAACGCGGCGATAGCCGGGATTGTGGTGCAGCTGCGGACCAACTCCCCGCACGTCGCCGACTTCTACCAGGAGAACTTCTACCCTGCCCCTCTCGAGGGAGACCTCGAACCGCACGCCGTGATCTACGCCGTCAAGGACATCCCCGGACGCGAGCCGTCGGGCCTCGTCAGCCTCGAGACCTCGACAGCGTTCGCGTTCAACACCGCGTTCTACGGACAGGTCCGGTCGCTCGCGCTTCAGCTCGCGGCAGAGACCGCAGCCCGCACCTCTGGTGCGCTGCTCGCGCACTGCGCCACGCTCGACGTCGGCGGCAAGGGGGTCATGATCTGGGGCGGCCCGGGCTCCGGCCGGACGGGGCTGCTGGCTGCCGCAATGCGCGAAGAGGGTGTCCGGCTGGTCAGCAACGACTCGGTGCTGGTGCGCCTCGGCGCCTCCGAGCCGGTCGCCGACCTCATCGAGCGGAAGCTCTACCTCAAGGCGAAGTGGATCGGCAAGTTCCGGGAGATCGAGAAGTTGCTCGAGCGCTCCAAGCTCGAGAATATGGTGGTCTCGCGCGACGCGTGCACCGTGAACCACCCGAACGACGAATGCCCGCTGGATCGCGGTGCGGCCGTCTGCATCGAGGCCTCCAAGAACGGGCGCGTCATGCTCGATCCCTACTGGCTCGGAGGTGCGGCGCGCCACGCCCGACGCACGGCGCCGCGCCTGGCCGTGCTCCTCGCCAAGGACCCGGTGTTGCCGATGGTGCAGCAGCTCGATGTGCGAGAGACCGCTCGGGTCCTGGCCTCGGGACAGCTGCCCGGGAGCGCCGGCAAGGCGTTCCCGTTCATGAACCCGCACTTCGCGGGACTGGACGCCGCGAGGGTGGATCTGATGCGGGCCCAGCACGAGCGACTGCTTGCCGCGACCAAGGTCGTGGTGCTCAACACGGCGATCGGGTCGGCCGACGGCGCCGTCAAGCGGCTGCTTGACCTGGTCCGGTGAGAGCTGCCGGAAGCTGATGAGATAGGCGCCTCGGCGTCCGGCCCCAGGAGACCCCGCGGCCGGGGCGCCGGGCAAACGAGTTCGGCGGACGGAGGGACGTCACATGGTCGCAGCGGCTTTTCCCTGGATGGGGCTTCTCGTCGGCGTTGCGGCGCTCTTTCTGCTCATCGTCTTCTTCAAGTCGTTCGTGGTCGTAGGAGGCTCCGAACTCGCCGTACTCGAGCGCAAGTACCTCGGAAAGGATCTGCCGCAGGGGCGCGTGGTAGCCCAGCGTGACGAGATCGGGATCCAGGCCCGCACGCTCGCGCCCGGGCTGCACCTGCTGATTCCGTTTCTGTACAAGGCGAAGAAGGTCCCGTTCACGGTGATCGCGGAGACCGAGGTCGGGATCGTGGAGTCGATCGACGGCGACCCCGTTCCGGCGGGACGGATCTTCGCGCGGGTCGTTCCCGGCCACAACCTCTTCCAGGACGGGGAAGCTTTCCTGAAGAACAGCGGCGAGAAGGGTCCGCAGATCAGCATCCTGCCGCCCGGCAACTACCGCATCAACCCGATCCTCTTCAAGGTTCGCAAGGTGCCGGTCACGATCATCGACAAGGGCCGGGTCGGCCTCGTGAACTCGATGGACGGGAAGCCGATCCCGCCGGGCCGGCTGCTGGCGCAGAAGGTCGAAGGCCACAGCGCCTACGAGGATGGCAAGGCGTTCCTGGCAAACGGAGGCCAGAAGGGCCCGCAGATCGAGATCCTCCTGCCCGGGACGTACAGGGTCAACGCCGACCTGTTCCGCGTCGAAGTGCGGGACGCGACCGTGATCCCGCCCAACAAGATCGGCCTCGTCACCGCGCTCGACGGCGAGCCGTTGCCCGAGGACGAATACGTCGCCAAGTCGGTCGGGGGTCACAGCGACTTCCAGAACGCGTCGGCGTTCCTCGCGGCGGGCGGAGAGCGAGGACCGCAATTCGACGTGCTCAAGCCCGGCACCTACTACGTCAACCCGCAGATGTTCCAGGTGGAGCTGGACGACGTCGCGGTCGTGGAACGCGGCCAAGTTGCGGTCGTGGTCTCGAACGTCGGGGAGGAGCCGAAGCAGATCAAGGAGCTCGTCGACGCGATGGCGGCACGCGAGGGCACGACGGTTGACAAGGAACAGACGTCGCAGCCCGACGACCGCTTTTCCCTCGGGATCGAACGGTACGTCGTGCCCAAGGGCTACCGTGGCATCCAGCAGGAGGTGGCAGGCCCCGGCATCTACTACCTCAACCGCCGCGCGTACATCATCTACATCGTCGACACCACGAACATCTCGGTCGACTGGGACGACTCCAAGGAAACCCGCTTCGACCCGCTGCGGGTGGTCTCCCGCGACGGGTTCGAGATCTCCGTCTCGGTCAAGGTCATCGTGCGGGTGCGCCCGGATCAGGCGCCGTACATGGTGGCCAAGATCGGATCCATCGACAACCTGATCATGCACGTCATCCACCCGATGATCGACTCGTCCTTCCGCAACCAGGCCTCGTCCACGTCGGCGATGAACTTCCTACAGGACCGCCAGGAGGAGCAGAAGAAGGCCGAGGAGCGGGCGCGCGTCGAGCTCGAGCGGTACCACGTCGAGTGCGTCTCCGTGCTGATCTGCCAGATCAAGCTTCCGCAGGAGCTGATGGATACGCAAACGAAGAAGATCATCGCCCAGCAGCAGCTCGCCATGTACCAGGAGCAGCAAAAGGCCGAAGGGACCCGCATCGCAACCGAGAAGACGCGCGCCGAAGCCGACCAGCAGAAGAACCTGGTTGAAGCCGAGATCGGCGTCAAGATTGCAGAGCAGAACAAGCAGAAGGCGATCCGCTTCGCGGAGGGCGAAGGGGAGTCGGTCCGACTCCGCGCCGAGGGCGAGGCCAAGGGGATCCGGGCCAAGGGCGAAGCCGAGGGCGCGCGGATCCTGGCCATTGGGGAGTCCACCGCAAAGGCGTACGAGCTGCAGAACAAGGCGGTGGGCGCGCAGGGCGTCACGGCGATCGAGATCGCCAAGCAGGTGGCGGCCGGCAACGTGAAGGTCACCCCCGACTTTCTCGTGCAGGGCGGCGAGAACCTCGGCGGCCTCCTCTCGGCGTACCTGACCAGCCTCATGACCGCCAAGACAAAGGCCGCCGAACCTGCGGAGAGTGCTGCGGAGCCCAAGGCCTGAGCTCGGTTCGAAGGGGAGGCCACCCATGAGCGGGATGCTCGGCCGCCTCCGGGCGCTCGACCGCGAGATCCGGGTGGTGATCGTCGGGGCGGGCGCCATGGGTCGCGGTCTCTTCTACCAGTGCTGCCGCACCCCTGGTATCAGGTGCGTCGGCATCGCGGACATCGAGATCGAAAGGGCCCAGGCGTGCCCGGCGATGATGGGGTGCTCATCCGGCGTTGCCGGCACGGCCGCCGAGGTGCGCGAAGCCCTGGACCGGGGCGTGGTGGCCGTGTGCCAAGATGGGATGCTCCTCGCAGAGTTCGAGGGCGCCGACGTTCTCATCGAGGCGTCGAACTGCATCGGCCCCGCCGCCCGCTACGCCGTCACCGCCCTCGAGCACCGGAAGCATCTGGTGCTCATGAACTCCGAGATTGACCTGATCTTTGGTCCCTGCCTCGCGGAGCTGGCCCATCGCAGTGGCGTCGTCTACACAAGCTGCGACGGCGATCAACACGGCGTGCTGAAGCACCTCATCGATGAGCTGACCCTATGGGGGTTCGACCTGGTAATGGCCGGAAACATGAAAGGGTTCCTGGACCGGTACGCGAACCCTACCAGCATCATTCCCGAGGCCGACAAGCGGAGACTCGGGTACAAGATGTGCACCGCCTACACGGACGGCACCAAGCTCTGCATCGAGATGGCTATCCTGGCAAACGCGCTTGGGCTGGCCACCCCTGTTCCAGGGATGCACGGACCCCGGGTGGCACACGTCCGCGAAGTGTTCGATCTCCTGGACATCGAGGCGCTCTGGCGCCGCCACGGGCCGTTCGTCGACTACGTTCTGGGCGCCCAGCCGGACGGCGGAGTTTTCACGATCGGGCGATGCGAGCATCCGTACCAGCGGGACATGATGGCGTACTACAAGATGGGGAAGGGGCCTCTCTACCTCTTCTACCGCCCCTACCACCTCTGCCACGTCGAGGCGATGGAGTGCGTCGCCGAGGCGGCGCTCGACGGCCGGTCGCTGCTGGAGCCGACGGCGGGGTTCCGGACGAACGTGTTCGCCTACGCCAAGCGCGACCTGCGGGCGGGGGAGAAGTTGGACGGGATCGGCGGCTACACGTGCTACGGGATGATCGACGGCTGCGGGGCAGGGGGCTCGCACCCCGGCCTGCCGATCTGTCTTGCGGAGGATGTCGCCCTGACGCGGGACGTCCGCAAGGACGAGCCGATCCTGATGGACGGCGTCGCTCACGACCCGTCCCGCTACGAGTTCGACCTCTTTGGGCGAGCCCTCCGGGCCTCGAGCTGGGCCTGACGGCCATGAAGCTGGGAATCGTCGTCGTCTACATGGTGCGGGAGGGCAGCGAGCGGCTCCTCGACCTGCACCTCGAGTACATCCGCAGGCACACCCCGACTCCCTACACGATCTACGGTTGCGTCACCCGCCTGGCCTCGACGTTGCGCGAGCGACTCGCCGAGGATCCGGCTGTGCTGCTCCTCGACCTCCCGGCTACGAAGCAGAGGAAGAGTGAGGAACACGCGCACTACCTGGAGCAGTTGATCGGAATCGCGCTCGACGACGGGGCCACGCACGTCGCCGCCCTTCACGTGGACTCCTTTCCCATCCGGTCCGGCTGGGTCGAGGATCTGGCGCAAGGTCTCACACCCGGCTGCCCGTTCGCGGCTGCCGTGCGCGACAGCCGGCTGGACCGCAAGCCGTTCACGGCGGGGATGCTGATCTCGCGAGACTTTCTCCTGGAGAGGCGTCCGCGCTTCCTTCTGAGCGATGCCGAGCGCGCTGCGGCCGCCTACCGCCGGTACCGCCACCGGTTTCGTCACCACCCCGACTCCGGTGTCGGATACGGCTTCCTGGCTTTCCGCGAGGGTCTCGGGTGGCTGCCTCTCGAGCGCACCAACCGCGGGGAGGATCACCGCCACTTCGGGAGCATCTACGGCGACACGTTCTTCCACCTCGGTGCCGCCGCGTGGAAACGGAAGGACTTTCCCGGCAGCCGGGGGCCGACGGCGGCCCTCGACGTCCGCGCTCGGCTCTCGTCCCGCCTGTCTCGTCTCGTCCCGGAGAGGGTGCGGATCGGCATCAAAAGGGCGGTGAACCGGACGGTGCCGGCGCTCGACATCGGGCGCAAATACGCCGCAAACGAGAGGGCGTTCGAAATCGTCCGAACCCGTCTTTTCTCGGACCCGGACTCGTACATCAGCTACCTGCGGTTCGGCTGAAGGGGCGTGCTCCGGCCCGATGGGCCGAGACACCCGAGTGCGCCTGCCAGTCCGGCCGGATCCACTTTCACAGCGGAACTCTCACGAACAGTCGAGGCTAGGAGGGGCGCTTCGCCATCTCCAGGTGCAGCATCCGTTGGTGCTCGATCTCGGACAGTCGCAGGCTCTCGAACAGCTGGGCGACCTGAGGCTGGGTCACATACTGCAACGCGGCGGCGTAGTACGCCTCGGCGTTCCGCTCCGAGGTCATCGCGATCGCGAACGCCTCCTGGGCGGTGACGGTGCCGGACGATCTCACCTCGTTCGACACCTCCACGCCCCACACGGCCCGGTTGGCCAGGTTGGGCTGCGCGCCGGCGTAAAGCGCATCGCGGCGCTCCACAAGTTGCTCGCGGTGGAGCTGCTCGCGACCGGCCATCTTCCTGAAGAAGTCGGCGATGTCGCGATTACCGTGAGTGTCCATCACGGTGGCGAAGTGCTCGTACTGCTCGTTGGCTTCCTCCTCGGCGAAGATCGCGAGATCGAGGACGTCGTGAGGCTGGAGCTTGGAGAAGTCCATGTCGAGAGCCATCGTTCCTCCGAACGGGTGGACTCAGGGCGCATGCCCAGAGGCGCGGTTCCCCCCGCCGCGCCGTCACTGTGCCTTCGACCCCTTGTTCTGTCAACCGCCCCGAGGCAAGGAGAGCCTCCTCCGGCTCCTTGATCGCGCCCGCGAGGAGAGCCCGCCCGCGGACGTAAAGAAGTGCCCGGGAGGACCCCGATGGTGCCGGCGTGTGATAATCGGCCGCGTGGTCGCCGCCGAACGACTCCTCAAGCGCTGGCCGCTGATCGTCATCGGCGCGGTGTCGCTCCACCTCGCGTTCGGGGTTCTCGGCAGGGGCCTCTGGAAGCCGGACGAGCCGCGCGAGGCCGCGATCGCAGCCCGCATGGCGCGGCCCGGTGGCGACCTTGCGGTACCGCACCTGGGCGATGCGCCTTTTTGCGAGAAACCTCCCCTCTACTACTGGATGGCTGCCGGTTCCGTCCGTCTGTTCGGTCCCGGGCCGGTGGGAGTCCGCCTGCCCAACGTGATTTACGCACTCGCCGGGGCTCTTCTGGTCGGGTTTCTCGCTCGGGCAGCGGCCGGACGGGTCGCCGCGCTTGGGGCGGGCCTGCTCATGGGCACGTTCTATCTCGCCTACCGCGTCGAGATATGGATCGCGACCGATGCGCTGCTGATGATGTCCGTGGCCGGCGCCCTGTTCGGATGCTACCGTGGCCTGACGGCGGACCGGGGTTGGCCGAAGTTCGGCTGGTACACGGTCATGCACGCCTTCCTCGCGGTGGGTTTTCTGACCAAGAACGCGGTCGCCTGGATGGTTCCGGCCTTGGCCCTGGTCGTGTTTGTTGTGTGGGAAAGGCGCTGGCGCGAGCTCGTGGCCTGGGAGATCCTCACGCCCTTGGCCGTCCAGATGGCCGTGATCGTCCCCTGGGTTGTAGCCGTGGCCGCACGCCCCGAGGGGGCGAGCTTCCTGAGGGCGTTCTTCTTCAACAACCTCGTCGGGCGCTTCACCGAGGTCCCCGGTATCGGCTACACCAGGTCGCACCCGGGCTCGCCGGGCACGTATCTCTTGCAACTGCCGATCCTGCTGCTGCCGTGGACACTTCTAATGGTCTCCGCCGCGGTTGCAGCGTGGCGGAGAAGCAGGACCGGTGCCCTTGGATCGGCGTGGCGGTTCGCGGTGGCCGCGATCGTACCTGGCCTGGTCGTCCTGTCAGCTGCGGCGACGGCTCGCGACATCTACGCAGCTGTCGTGATGCCGGGGTTCGCGCTGCTTGGTGGTTTGTGGGTGGAGGAAGCGGTCTCGGCTCGGAGACGCCTCGACGGCACGATGACCAAGGCCACCTCCGTGCTCCTCGGCGCCGTTGCGATTTTTCTGCCGCCCGCGCTGCTCCTCGGGGTGCTGCACCTGGGAGCGCCGGCGCCTGCGGCGCCCGTGGTGACCTTGCTGGCGGGTTGGGTGGTAGGCACGTGTCTGGCGGTGAGGTCCTGGCTCGCGGCGCGCGGCGGCCGCCTGGGGTCGGCGCTCGCTGGCGCGGTCGCCTGCTGGGTCGTCGCGTGGTCGTGCTGGGCGCCGCTGGTCTTCCCGCTGATCGACCGGGCGCAGGACCTCGGACCGGTGGTGAGGGCGGCGGAGAGTATCGGGGCCGGCCACCCCCTTGGGCTCTGGCAGCCCGACGAGACCATCGTCGCCGCGATGGACTTCGAGGCAGGCCTGACGCCGCGCAGAATCGCCGGTGTCCCGCAGCTCCGCGAGTGCCTGGCCGCCTCGCCGGACCTTCGCCTTGTTGCGGAAGCGACGCGCGCCAAGTCGAAGGAGGCCGGCCTCGCATTACTGTTGGGCCGGCTGGGGTTCACGGTGGTGCGGCGCATCGACCTGCCGCCGCCGGGCGGCCGCAGCTACGTGATCCTGGCGCCACCGGCCTCTCCTTGAGCGAGGATTCTGTCCGGGAAATCGCGCGAGTCGCTCGCCATTTTTCGGACAGGCTCCTGGCTCAGAAGCCGAGTCGCCTTCGCCAGGGGCGGGTGCGCTCCTTGAACGTCTGCCGGAGTGAGCGGAGAGCGAGCCTGGTGTCGTAAAGAACGCGCAGCCGCACGGGATCGAGATCGCGAGCGCGGCAGTACCCGGCAAAGACCTTGCCGTCGTCGTTGAGCCGGAGCTGCACGAGGTTGGCGATGCCGGCGAGTACGCCGACCCTACCGAAGCGCATCCGGTTGATGTCCACGAGCTGGAACTCGAGGCCGTCGGGACCGCCGGAGTCAGGCACGAGCAGGACGTTGCCCGCCGTGAGATCGAGGTGCAGCACGCCAAGCTCGTGGAGACGGCCCACGAACCCGCCGAGCAAGCCGAGGAGGCGCGCCCGGTCCGGCGCGTCGGGAAAGCGCAGGGCGCGAGCCTCGAGAAACTTCGGCACGAAGCTCGAGCAGAAGTACGAAACGACGGGCCACCCATCGCGCCGGACCTCGACGGCCGCGAACGGTGACGGCGTTCCAACCCCGATCTCGAGCAGACGAACCCCGTGGTCGAACGCGCGAACGGCCTTGGTGGCACGGAAACGGTAGACCAGGCGTTTCCCGACGCTTGTGACAGGGAAGCGCTTGACGGCTATCTCGTGGCCGTCGGCCGTGGCGCGGAAGATCAGGTTCCTGCCGCGATAGATCACGACGTCAGGGTGCGCGGTCGACGCCAGAACCTCGAGACCCTCGCACCAAGCCCGCATCTCCGGCCGGTCCCACGCCGGTGTCAGGCGCATGACGGTGGAGATCCCTGCGGCCACGCCAGTATCTTACGGCATTGTCCTGGACGATCTTTGGGGCTTGTCACCGGGTATCTGAGCCCTACCAGGCTGGCGGTCATATCCGCGCTTCAATCGGCTATGCGGGCAGTGGCAATGGCGGCGTCCTCAGCCGCCGCGACGCGTCGACCGGCTTCCACGTCGACCCGTGACAGCACGGCGATACCGAGAGCGAAGAACAGCGCGATGGAGAGGATGCTAGCGCGGGGGTTGTGGGTGAGTTCGCCGACCACGGCGTACAGCAGGGGACCGAGGATGCCGGCGAACTTCTCCGAGAGGGCGTACAGCCCAAAGAACTCCCCGGACTTGGCGCGCGGCGACAATGCCACGTAGACGGCCCGGGAAAGCGCCTGCGTTCCTCCCTGGACGGTGCCGACGAGGACGCCAATGAGGAAGAACTCCGCCTGCGTGCGCAGGAAGAACCCCCAGATCGGGATGATCGTGTAGATTGCCAACCCCAGGGCGATGGCTCTCTTGGAATCGAGACGTGCTGCGAGGCGCTCGAACGTTGCGTCGCCGAGAGTGCGCGCGAAGGCGAGGCCAACGAGCTGGTCGGCGGCAACGAGGGCGAGAGTGACGGAGACACCGAGGTGGCGATGATGATTAGCGAAACAGCCGAGCGCCGGGAGAGTGACCGCGGTCCAGAGAACCATCGCGAGCGCCCGTCCCCGCCGGGCAGCGGTGGGATCCGGGATTCGGCCGAAGGCGAGGGCGTAGGGGAACGCGACGAACTGCGTCAGCAGCAGCGTGCCGATGAGCGCGCCGGTCGGAAGCCCGAGTGCCGCTCCGTAGGCGGTTGCGAGGAGGATGATCGCCCCGATCCCCTCCATGTAGAGCCAGAACGCGAGCAGCATGGTGAACAGCTCGCGGCGGCCGCGAAGATCCCGGAGCGTCCTTCTCAGACGGATCAACGCGTCCCGAATCGGGTTTCCGGTGGTGCCGTGGGCGAGCGGCGCGGCGGGCGGCTCCGGCACGTTTGCCGCGAGTGGGATCGCGAAGCCCAGCCACCAGACGCCCACGGCGAAAAAAGTGGCGCGCACGGCGACGTCACGGCTGATCCCCAGCTTGTCGGCGAGGAGGTACGCCGCGGTGGCGATCGCGAGCAGCAGGCCGCCGCCGACGTACCCCATCGCGTACCCGAGCGCCGAGCTGTGACCGATGTCGTCGGGCCGCGCTAGGTGCGGGAGGAGGCTGCTGTTGAGACCGAACGCGATGTTGACCGCGATCTGCGAGGCGAAGTAGAGCGCGAGCGCCAGCACCCACCGGCCGGTCGTGATTGCGACCATCGCCGATGCGAGCGCTGCTCCGAGGCACGTCGTGACGAGCAGCAGGCGCTTGCGGCTACCGATGAGGTCGGCGACGGTGCCGACGATCGGTGCCAGCAGGGCGACGGTGAGGAGCGCGCCGGAGACGGCGAACGCGAAGACGTTGGAGGCCGTGTCTCGCGCCTGCACGGCGCCCGCACCGGCAGCAAACGCCGGCGACGCTACGGCCACGAAGTACGGCGGGAAGAACGTCGTGGCTGTCACCGTGACGTACCCGTGGTTGGCCCAGTCGTACAGCGTCCACGCCCGTATCCGGCGCCGGTAGGCCTTGTCCGGGGAGCTGCCGATCACGAGGCGACATGCTAGCGCACCGAAACAGTTGCGGCGAAACCGAACGGAGTAACTTCCGATGCGAGACGCCGTACGATGAGCGCGGCCCTTTCCGGGCAGAAGTCGTGGCTCCGTGCCAGGAGGGCGAGGAGGGTGGGATGAACGTGTTTCGCACCGGCGTGCGGGTCTTGGTGGTGGCGTTGATGGCGACGGTCGCATTACCCGGCTTCGTCCTCGCGGGAGGTCCCTCTCAGACATCGTTTCAGCCCGTGACCGCCCAGGCCGGTCCTTCGGGGACCTTCGATGCGGTTGCGGCCACGGAAGCCTACCTCGCCAAGGTCACCGCCGAGCAGAGGGCGCGCTCCGACGCCTACTTCGAGGGGGGGTACTGGCTGCAGCTCTGGGGGTTCCTCTACGGAGCGACCGTGGCGTTACTGATGCTCGCGACCCGACTGTCGGCCCGGATGCGGGACCTGGCGGTGCGGACCACCCGCATTGCGAGCCTGCAAACCGCGCTCTACTGGTTTCAGTACCTGCTGGCGACGGCGATCCTGTCCTTTCCGCTCACCGTGTATACGGGGTTCATCCGAGAACACAAGTACCGCCTCGCAACGCAGAGCTTCGGGCCGTGGCTGGGTGACCAGGCCAAGGGCTTGCTGGTTGGCGCGATCCTAGGCGGCCTGGCATTGGTCGCCATCTACGCCGTGTTTCGCCGCGCGCCACGCACTTGGTGGCTGTGGGGCGCCGGCCTGAGCGTGTTCTTCGCGGTGATCGCCATGGGCGTCAGCCCGGTCTTCATCGAACCGTTGTTCAACACCTACACGCCGCTGAAGGACGAGTCGATCCGAGGTCCCATCCTCCGTCTCGCCCGCGCGAACGGCATCCCGGCTGCCGACGTGTTCGTGGTGGACGCTTCGAAGCAGACAACCCGAGTTTCGGCCAACGTTGCGGGGTTTCTGGGGACCCAGCGGATCGCCCTCAACGACAATCTGTTGAAACGCTGCTCGCTGGCCGAGATCGAGTCGGTGATGGGTCACGAGATGGGACACTACGTGCTCAACCACGTGTACAAGGGCATCGTCGAGTTTGGGGTCCTGATCGTGATCGGGTTCGCGTTCCTGCGATGGTCGTTCGACCGCGTATCGGCGAGGTGGGGTTCGCGGTGGGGGATCGCGGGGATCGCCGACGTCGCCGGGTTGCCGCTCATTGCGCTGCTGCTGTCGGTCTTCTTCTTCGCGATGACGCCGGTGACGAACACCATGATCCGGACGCAGGAGGCGGAAGCCGACATCTTCGGCCTGAACGCCGCCCGGCAGCCCGACGCCGAGGCCGAGGTGGACCTCATGCTCGGGGAGTACCGCAAGCTCAAGCCCGGACCGCTCGAGGAGGTCCTCTTCTTCGACCATCCCAGCGGCTACCGCCGCATCCTGATGGCCATGAGGTGGAAGGCGGAGAACCTTCGGTAGGTTTCTTGTGGCAGGATGCCAGGCGTGACCAGTACGGCCCGGGCGCGGGCCCTCGCCGAGGGGTTCTTTGCCGTCCTGGTCTGGGGCGCGTCGTTCATCGCCACCAAGATCGCCCTCACCGAGGTTTCTCCGGCTACGATCGTATGGCTGCGCTTCGCCATGGGAGTTGTGGTGCTCAGCGTCGCGATCACGGCGTCCCGTCAGCTGAAGGCGGTTCCGTTTAGGACGCTCGGTTTCTTCACAGTCCTTGGCCTGGTTGGAATCACATTCCACCAGTGGTTGCAGTCCAACGCCCTGGTGACGTCGCGGGCCAGCACGAGCGGGTGGATCGTTGCCACCACGCCGGTATTCATGGCGGTCCTTGGACGGTTGGTGCTCAAGGAGCGCCTCGGCGCGGCCCGCATCGTGGGGATCGCGCTGGCGGCGATCGGTGTGGTGCTGGTCGTGACCCGGGGGGAGCCGGCGGCGCTCCTGCACGGTCAGTTCGGGGCGGCCGGCGACCTTCTTATCCTGATCTCTGCCCCGAACTGGGCGGTGTTCTCGGTCCTCTCACGCGGGGCGCTCCGCTCGCACCCTGCCATCCGGATGATGGCGTATGTGATGGGGATCGGGTGGCTCTTTTCGACGCTCTTGCTGGTTGCTGGCCCCGGCCTCTCGGAGGTCGGGAGGCTCTCCACTCGCGGGTGGGGCGCTATCACGTTCCTGGGGGTGGCATGCTCCGGCCTCGCATACATCGCGTGGTACGACGCCCTCCAGCGGATGCCGGCCTCGGAGGCGGGCGCGCTCCTCTACCTCGAGCCTCTGGTGGCCATGGCCGTCGCGGCCGCCGTGTTGGGAGAGCGCATCACCGTCGCGACGATCGTCGGAGGCGCCGTGATCCTGCTCGGGGTCTGGCTGGTCAACCGGGCGCAGGGCGCCGGTGCGGGCAGGGAGGCCATCGCGCTGGGCCCCGGCGAGGAGTGATCCGCGGGGCCGCGCTCTTCACGCTGGGCATGCGAACCCCCATGGTCCTCGGCGAGCACGTTTGGCTTCAATAGCGCCGGAACATCCCCTGGATCTCGTGCGTGTCCGCTGTCCGAGTCAACGCAAGGGTCAGGAGGACTCGCGCCTTTTGTGGCGACAGGTTGTCGGCGGCCACGAAGTCGAGCGCATCGTCGTCGGCCTCGCCGTTTCGCGCCACCGTGCCGCCGGGCACCCGACTCGCCCGGACAACGACGATCCCCTTGGAGCGGGCCTCGACGAGCGCCGCCTTCGCGTCGGTGGAGAGGCTACCGTTACCGGTGCCGGCGTGGACGATGCCTCGGACGCCTGCCGCGACCATTGCGTCGATCGCCACGCGGCCCGAACCGGCGTAGGCGAGGACGATGCCGACCTTCGGCAACTCCTGGATGGGGCCGATGTCGAACTCGGTCGCGCTGGTGTGGAGACGAGTCGTAGTGCGGTAGAAAGTGGGGTGGCCCGATTCCATGACGCCGAGCGGCCCGAGCTCGGGGGCGCGAAACGTGTCGAGGGTTGCGGTGTTGGTCTTGGTAACGTCGCGCGCGGCGTTGATCTGATCGTTCATGCACACCATCACACCCCGCCCCGCGGCGTCCGGGCTCGCGGCCAGCGCAACGGCGTTGTAGAGGTTCATCGGACCGTCCGCGCTCAACGAGGTCGAAGGGCGCATCGCGCCGACCAGCACCACTGGCTTCGATCTCTTGACCACGAGGTCGAGGAAATACGCTGTTTCCTCGAGTGTATCGGTGCCGTGGGTGATCGCGACCCCATCCACGTCATCGCGGGCGAGCAGCTCGTTCACGCGCCTGGCGAGCTGCAGCCAGTGGCCCGGGGTCATGTTCTCGCTGGCGATCTGGAAAACCTGCTCGCCGCTGACGTGGGCCACCCTGGCGAGCTCCGGCACCGCCGCGATGAGGGCATCCACGCCAAGGGTGGCGGCCTTGTAGCCGACAGTGGTCGTGCTGGTCGCACCGGTGCCGGCGATGGTGCCGCCGGTTGCCAGGATGGCGACGTTCGGCAAGCGAGGCTCTCGCGCGGGTTGAGCCGCCACGGAGAATACCGTCGCCAGGACCCCGGCCGCGAGTTGAGTGAGCCGTGTGTTCATCGAAGAGAGCCTCCCCAAACTCCCTATCAGCCTAGCAGGCGCGGCCTCGGCCGTCCTGGGAACAGACCAGTCTGGACATTCCTGGGCGGTCGTAATGGGAGCGGGGCGAGGAATCGCCGCTGTCTCGGCGCCAGCAGCGTGCTTGTTGAGATCGCAATTCATGTGTAATAATAGCCGTTTGCGGCGCCTTCGGGAGCAGGCGCCGGCGTCGAATCGGTGCGGAGGGCTTGATGCAGAAGGACAAGGCGATCCCTGGCGGAGGAGTGCGAGCCTGGCTCGCGCGGCTTGCCGTGCCCGAACGCTCGCCGCAACCGTATTCCGTCCCCAGACTGGACCGCCGGCTCGCGATGGGGCTCTGGATCCTTCTCGTGTTCTTCTCGTTCCACGGCGTGTTCGGTCACTCGCTCTGGGGCGGCAACGATACCCGCGAGGGCGGGATGATCTGGGACATGTTCCGCAATGGGACATACGTTACCCCGACCATCAACGGTACTCCGTTCCTCGAGAAGCCACCGCTGCTGCACTGGACCGGCGTCGCTATCTGCCGGGCCGCCGGCACGGTGACCGAAGGGCTGGTGCGGCTGCCCGCCGCGCTGTACGGGTTCGGGACGCTCGTCCTGTTGGTGCTGTTCGTGCGGGGCCCGCGCGCACAGGGCGAGAAGATAGTCGCTGACGGCCGCGAGCTCGCAGCCTGGGCCGCCGCATTCCTGTGCGGCACCGCGATCGAGTTTCAGGAGTACTCCCGGATCGTCCTCACCGATATGGCGCTCGTGTTCGTGGTCACCCTTTCGTTGTTCCTGTTCTGGCGTGCCTACCTTCGGGCCGGCACGGGACGCTGGGTCGCGTTCCTGCTCGCAGCGGCCGGGGCGTTCTACGCCAAGGGGCTCATCGGCCCGGCGCTCATCTGGGCGTCGGTCGGGGTTTTCCTGTTATGGAAGCGGCGGTTCCGCCTCCTGGCCGGCCTGTCGGTCGCGTACGTCCCGTTGCTCTTGATTCTTGTCCTCCCGTGGGTGGCGGCCCTCTACCGTTTCGGCGGCGAACCGACGCTCAAGTTCGTGTTCTGGGACAACCAGATCGGACGCTTCTTCACCTTTGGGAACCGGAACTTGCCCCACGACCCGTTCTTCATCAACAAGGAGCCGTGGTACTACTACCTTCGCAGCCTGCCACCCTACCTGGCGCCGTGGACGCTGCTTCTGCTGCCTGCCGGCATCGCCTGGGCCCGTCGAGGGTCGCCTTTCCGCGACGCTTTCCACGCCTTCGTGGCGAGCAGCCTGGCGGGGATGGCGCTGGTGTTGCAGATCTCATCCGCGAAGGTCGCGAGCTATGCGCTTCCCCTTTACCCGATGCTCTTCGTGACGGTCTCCGTGTGGTTTGCCGACCTGCTGGCCAGCGAACTCTCGACGCTGCTCGAGCGCTGGGCGGTGCGCATTACCGCCGCCGGAATCGCCCTGCTGTTCGGACTCGCGTCGGTGGTCCTGATTGTCGGTGCCCTTGTATGGCCTCAACTGCTTGGCATCAGCAGGTGGCCGCAGGCCGCGACCATCATCGCCGGGGCCGTGCTCGTGCTGGTGCTCGTGGCGGCCGCGGCGATGATGGTCGTGCGGCTGCTGCGTTCGTCCGATCGCCCGTTGGTTTGTGCGTTGGGGCCGGCGGCCTATGTGGTGGTCGTGATGGTGGTATTCCAACTGGTGACGCCGGTCTTAGACGAACACCGCTCGTACAAACCGATCGCGGCGCTCGCTGCTGAAGAGAACAGCCATGGCGTTACGATCGCGCTCGGCACCGAGGAGTACCGCGATGTCGGGGCGTTCACCTTCTACCTCGACCACCGCCTGCCGATCCTCAAGACGGCCGCCGACGTCGCCTCGTTCCTCCGCGCACCAGAGCCCAGGGCAGTTCTTGCACGCGTCGAAACGCTCTCTTCGCTGGAGCCGAAACTCGCCGAGGTTCCTCACGCCCAGCTCCTTGCGGGAAACCCGGGTACCTTGAGCCGTGCCTACGCGCTGCTCGAGAATCGGGCGGCACAGATCGCAACCAGGCGGATCCAGTTCCGGTCTGAAGGCACAATGGTGGTGGCGACCCGCGTCGCTCGGCCCTCGGGTGCCGCTACCTCGCCGGCGAAACGCAAGACCAGACGGCAGATGGCGGCGCGACGCTCGTAAACGCCCCAATTTGGAGGCGTCGGTCGGTATCAGACTGAGGACGAACCGGAAGTGCCGGAAATCAGGCCGGGGTCTATTCCGTGAGGGCCTTCTCGAGCGCCCGCCTGTCCTTGGGGGAGATGCTCAGGAACTCCACGCCGACCTCAACCCGGCCGGGGTCCGTGGCCACTTCCCAGACGACACGTCCCTGAGTCTTGACGACCCGACCCGGGAGCGAGATCAGCAGCTCGATGTGCGCACCGACACCCAGCGGTTCGTGATGGACGAACATACAGCCTCCGCCGCCGACCGTGCGCGTCTTGGCCAGAGACTCCGAGGTTTCGTCCCCGATTTTCTTGACCAGCAGGGCCTTTTCCGCGGGAACCCGTGGAAACCGCCGCTGCTCCCTGGGCTTGTCAGGCATCAGCTCACCCTCGCCAGTGCACCCTGAGCGCCAATCTACCAGTGGAGAATTCGCAATTCAAGGCGCGACAGGGAGAACCGGTTGCAACCTAGTGCAGCCAATCTCCGGACCTACGGGTGCCTGCCGCCGCGCCGCTGCTACCTTTGAACCCGTGGCTTGGACGTGCCGGAATGGCCAACCCCCTCACCATCGTGGTCTTTCGGCTCCTCGTCCTCGGCTGTTTGGAAAGGTGAGGCCGATACGTTTGACCATGGTCGGCATCCCGCTGGGCTCGCTGTTCGTAGTCCTGACGATCGCCGCAGCGGTGTTGGGCAAGTTTCTCAGCTCGGCTCGCATGTACACGTACGTGGGTGCGCTGGCCCCGAGGGAGCAGGAGGGCTTATTCCTCGGCTATACGAACCTGTCTCTGGCCATCGGGTCGTTCACAGGGGGGGCTCGTCGGTCCGGTCATCCTCAATGAGGTGATGGGAGCCGGGGCCACCAAGCGCCTCGACGACCTGCTCGACCTCGACCCCGCCAAGAACGCGCTCGGATGGATCACTCTCATGGCGATCGGCCTCGCATCGGCGCTCTCGATGTGGCTGTTCAACCGCTGGCTGGAGCGGCAGAAGGCATAGGCCCCGCCCCGGGCACCCATCGTCGGGTGCGGACCGGAAACCGGACCCTGAGCGTCATGGCCCGGGTGAGACGCCGCGACGGAGCTCTTCGATCGCGCCCTCGCCGGCCTCCCGGAACGCGCGCGAGACGCCCCCGACGCCGAGCTTGACCCCACCGAAGACGCGCGAGACCAGCAACCCGCCCTCGAGGTCCTCCCGCCGCAGCAGCTCGAGCAGCACGCGCCCGGGGTGCCCGACCTCGCCGTCGTCCTTCGAGCGTTCGACAAAGGCGCCGGAGGCGTCGCGGCTGCGCAGCGCCCAGCAGTGATGGTTCGCCTTGCGGTGCTCGCTCCGCTTGCGCTTGAGCATTCCGGCGACGTCGTCCTCGGAGCTTGCCGGGAAGATCACCGCATGGAAGCGCGAGCGCTCGACGGTGAGCTTGAACTCGGCCTGGCAGGCGACCCTCACGGGCCGGCCCCGGAAGCGCGACCAGGGGCGTCGTCCCTCATCACCGACATCCTACCCGGTTTCGGTTCCGCCGCTGCGGGTGTCCAAACACCAGGAGCAGGGAACACGGACGAAAGGAGGTCGCCATGTTCGACACCACCCTGATCGCATCGAACCCCAGGCGGGAGGTGAAACGGAAGTTCGCAACGCTCCCCGCGGCCCTGGCCATCCACGCCATGGCGCTCGGCTTCGTCATGGTCGGCCAACTCTGGGCTGTGAATGACGTTCCCGAGCCGTACGTGCCCATCATCTTCGCTGCGCCGGCGCCCCCTCCCGCTCTCGGGCATCCCGGCGGCAAGGGCGCTACACCGACCAAGCCGCTGCACCCGGTGGTTCGCCAGCCCGAGGTGCAAATAGCCAGCGTGCCCAACGAGCCGGCCAAGCCGGTAGACCCATCGGCCGTGAGCGATGACCCGAGCGCGGTCGTTGGTGGGAATCCGGATGGAACCGACACCGGCATTCCGGGCAGCGTCCCTCCGGAGGTGGTCGTGGCTCCGCCGCGAGAGGAGCCGCCGGCTGACGCGCCTATTCTCATTTCGCCGAACGTGGTCGGTCCCGTACCCCTGGTCAGAACGCTTCCCGCGTATCCAGAGATCGCTCGCAGGCTGCGCAAGGAGGGCGTCGTGATCGTCCAGGCGACCATCGACCGGGAGGGAAACGTGATCGATACCCAGGTCCTCAAGGACATCGGCCTCGGTTGCGGCGATGCGGCGGAGGAAGCCATCCGAGGCTGGCGGTACAGACCCGCCACGCTGGACGGTCGCCCCGTCAGTGTCTACCTGACGGTGACGATCAACTTCGAACTCCGAGGGGTTTCCTAGCATGCGGCCAATCGCGTTTTCCATGCACTTTTCTGCGGCGGCCGGAAGCGCCCGGCCGCCGCCTCGCGGCCCCTGCCACGCCCTCAACAACACGCCAAGCAGAACAACAACTCTCGCGCAAGCCGTGCCGATCCCCGGCACGGCTTCTTTCTTCCCGGTCGCGGCGCGCGCCTCTGCAGGGCTTCTGGCGGCGGGTATCATGCCAGCGCCATGATCGAGATCACGGTTGACCTTGCAATCCCGGAATGGGAGCTGACGTTCGGCGCGTCTCGTGCCGGCGGCCCGGGTGGTCAGAACGTCAACAAAGTAGCGACGAAGGTGACGCTTACCTTCGATGTGGCAGGATCGCCGAGCCTCAGCGAAGCGCAGCGCGCGCGCATCCTCGAGCGCTTGACGACGCGCATCACTAAGGACGGCATCCTGCACGTTATGTCCCAGCGCCACCGGACCCAAGGCGGCAACAGGACCGCGGCGCTCGAGCGCTTCGTTGAGCTCCTGCGCGATGCGCTCGCTAAAGAGGCGGCGCGCGTGCCGACCAGCCCGACCCGAATCTCGAAGCAACGCCGCGTCACCGACAAGAAACTCCGCGCCCGGGTCAAGGAAACCCGCCGCCGCCCGGGCGCCGAGGACTGACAAGAGCGCCTCACGCCCACGCCCAGTAGCTGGCTGAGGCGTCACCAGAATTTCGCGGAGCCCGGAGCCCAGCCCCCGGACCCCTGTCTTTCATCTACCAACTGCTCGACGCGCCGCCACCGCCGAAGCTGCCCCCGCCGCCCGAGAAGCCGCCGCCGGAGCTCCACCCCCCGCCGGAGCCGGAGGTGCCGCTCGAGGTCGCGAACGTGGCCAGCCCCGGATGGGCTGCCAGGAAGCTCTTGCCCGCGGAGGTCCGGCCCAACACGAGCTTGGCGATTGGGAAACCGAGTATCCAGATCGGGATCATGATCGCGCCGGGCGCGCCCCATAAGGCGGTCGGGAAGGCGGCGTAGAAGGGCATCAGGAAGGCGTACAGGAACCAGCTCATGCAGCCCTTGCCGAACAGTGCCAGGAGCGAGAAGACGCCGATAACGATCACGAAGATCAGGGTTCCAGCCAACCTCGCCGCTAGCGGCGGCGTCGCGGTGGGACGCAACGGTGTTGCAGTTCGGGGCGGGAGCACGTCCTTCCCCTGGATGGTGCCGATGACGGCGTCCACGCCGGCCTCGACGCCCCGGCCGAACTCGCCGTCGCGGAACGCCGGTCGCATCACGTCGTCGAGGATCCTCTTGCACGCGATGTCCGTGAGCTTGCCCTCGAGACCGTAGCCGACCTCTAACCGCATCTTGCGATCATCCTTGGCGACGAGCAGCACGGCGCCGTCGTCGATGCCCTTGCGGCCGAGCTTCCAGGTCTGGCCCACCTTGAGCGCGTACTCCTCGAGCGGGTCGCCATCGAGCGACGTGATCGTGAGCACCACGACCTGCGCCCCGGAAGCCTTCTCGAGCTCGGCGAGCTTGACCTCGAGACGCTCGCGGACCTCGATGGGGAGCATCCCGGCGGTATCGTTGACCCGGCCTGTGAGGTAGGGGACGTCCCGCGCGCCCACCGTGCCGGCAAACGCGAGAACAAGTGCCACCAAAACGGCCAGGCGGCAGCACGCCGTGCGCATCGCTACTCCTCTCTCATCTGCAGCTGGTCGGGGAGCTCGTCCGCGTCGTCTATACCGATCTTCAAGCCGTGGCGGTCCAGCAGCTCGCCGCAGCGGGCGATGGCCGCCGCGAGAGCCCTTCCGGGCTTTCCGGCGCGAATCCCCTCGACGATGCCGGCGACGATCGCGTCCCACTCGTGCTGCTCAACGTGAGCGTTGATCCCGGCGTCACCCAGGACGACGACGCGGCGTTCGTACAGCGACAGGAAGATCAGCACGCCGGTGCGCCCACGCGTCTTGAAGACTTCGTTCTCGAGGAACGCCGCCGCGGCCCGCTGACGGACGCGGTGCTCCACCTTGGCCTCGCCGGTGAGCGCGAGTTTGAGGGGGCGGATTGCGGCGGCCGCGCCGTAGCCGACGGCTCCGCCGAGCAACGCGGGGACCATGACCCATACCGACGACGGGACGCCCCAGACGTCGCCGAGGTAGCGCACCACGCCCGCGGTCACCACAACGGCGAACGCTCCGAGAGAGGCGCCCTTCCATGCGGCGGTCTCGTAGTGATCGGAGTGCGAGACGGCGTACGGTACGATCTCTCCGGAGGTCCGCTTCTCCGCCTCGCGGACGGCCGCCTCGATCTCTTGCAACTCGGCAGCTGAGAAGAACTTCTCGACGTGCATGGCTCCAGGCGCCCCTTTCTCGTCAGTCTCGCGAGTGCCGAGAATAGCACGATGGCGACGGCGCAACCGACCCCTTGAGCGACTCCTCGGGGGTATGGATGGGAAAGCTGATCGAGGTCACTGATACATGTGGCGCTTTATCTTCTCAGTTGGGGTCTTGACGAACTCCTGCTCCATGAGCCTGAAGGAAGCCAGGCGCGAGAACGCCGGGAGCTGTGCGTTGACGTCGGCGAGGACGGTGCGGAACAGAGTGTCCAGTCGCGTCTCCGTTTCGCGATCGGGGCGCCCGAACAGCTTCAGTTCGCGGGAGAGCAGGTCGTAGTCCGGGAAGATCAGCGCAGTCAGGCCCTCGTCGGCCTTGACAACCAACGACTCGACCACCCACGCCGACTGGTCGAGGAGGTTCTCGATCTCTTCCGGGTAGATGTTCTCGGCCGACGGGCCGAGGATCAGGTTCTTGGACCGTCCGCGCAGGTGCAGGTAGCCGTCGGCGTCAAGCGCGCCGAGATCCCCGGTCCGCAGCCAGCCGTCGGCAGAGAACAGCTCCGACGTGGCGTCGGGGTTCTTGTAGTACCCGCTCGTCACCATCGGTCCTCGGACCTGCACCTCGCCGACCCCGGTGGACGGGTCCGGCGCCGCAATTCGCAACTCGATCCCCTCCACCGGATACCCGCAGCTCCCCGGGCGGGTCTCACCAAGACCGCACCCTGCGATGAGGGGTGCGCACTCGGTCATGCCGTACCCGACGAAGTACGGAAAGCCACCCCCGCGCATGAAGCGCTCGACGTCCGCCGACATCGGTGCCCCGCCGAAACCCATCTGGCGGAGGGAGCCGCCGAACGCAGCCAGGAGCTGCCGCACGGCTTTCCGGTGGACCATGCGGCGCAAGCCGGGCAGGCGGGTGAGGTTCCGGCTCAGGAAGCGGCCCTCGATCTTCGGGCGCACTTTCTTCCGGTAGATCTTCTCGATGATGAGGGGCACGGCGAAGACCATCGTGGGCTTGACCACGGAGAACGCCTTCTGAAGAACTGTAGGGCTCGGCTTTTGTTGCAGGTAGTGGATCGAGACGCCCCCGCACATCGGCCCCAGAAAGCCGCACGTGCACTCGTAGGTATGGGCGAGCGGCAGCATCGACAGGAGGCGATCAGCGGGAGAGATCGTGACGTATCTGACGGCGGCCAGAACATCCGCGAGAATGTTGCGCTGCGTCAGCATCACGCCCTTGGAGTGGCCCGTCGTCCCAGAGGTGTAGACGATCGCCGCCAAATCATCCGGCTGCGGCGTGTACGCCTGCGGTGCGCCGGGGAGGCGATGTTCCGTGAGGAACTGTCCGGCGCGCTCGCGCAGGATGTCCACCCTCGCCTGGATCTTCTTGACCAGGTCCGGAAGGACCTGTACCTCGATCGCCTTGAAGTCCTCGAGCAGGAAGATCCGTGCGAGCTTCGGGAAGGTGCCACTGGCGACCTTCTCGAGCAGCGGGGAGGCCACGAATAGCGCCTTGGCCTCGGACATGTTGAGGATGTTGTAGATGTTCGGAGCGGAAAACTCGGTGAGGACCGGAACCGCAACGGCACCGTAGGTGATGATGGCGAGATAGACAAGCGCCCAGTGGATCGAGTTTGGCCCGAGGAGCGCCACCTTGTCGCCCGGGTTCACCCCCGCGCGGCGGAGGCTCTGGCGGAGGCCGGCGATCTGCTCGCGTGCCTCGCCATAGGTCATCGAGGCTCCATCGATCTCGGCAAGGAAGAGGTGCTCAGTGTGGCGGGCAAGACACAGATCGACGTACTCGGCGAGAGTGCGAGCCTGGGTGTAGAAAAGCGCTGAAGGGTTGGGAGTCGACACCATCCAGTCCAGGAAGTCATTGTATCAGCGAAGAGTAGGTCTCCGGAAGCAACTCCGGAGGACCGGCTGGCGCCGCCGGTCGGGCCTTGTGCTAAAGTGCGCGAGCCATAGGCGGCCAAAGGTCGTCACCACGTCGCTGGTGGGAGGAACCGCGTTCGGGTGACAACCGCGCCGATCGACGTCAGCGGCCCAGGCCGGCGAAAAGGACTTGGAGAATGTCCCTACGACAGAAACTGCGTGACTTCTTCAACCGCAGGGAAGCGGCGATAACAGGCGGAGGGCTGAAGGCGATCGAGAAACAGGTCGCGCTCGGCAAGCTGCCGGCCCGCGAGCGCATCAAGTTCCTGCTCGACCCCGATACGTTTCACGAGTACGACCTCTTCGTGGAGCACCGCTGCCACGATTTTGGCATGGACAATAAGCAGCTCGCGGCCGACGGCGTTGTCACGGGGACCGGGAAAATCTCTGGCCACCCGGTGTGTATCTTCGCGCAGGACTTCACGGTGGCCGGCGGCTCCCTGGGGCTGATGCACGCCCGCAAGATCACGAAGATCATGGACCACGCGATGAAGCTCGGGATCCCCCTGATCGGCATCAACGACTCGGGGGGTGCGCGCATCCAAGAGGGCGTGAACTCGCTCGCGGGTTACGGCGAGATCTTCTTCCGAAACACGCTCGCGTCCGGCGTCATCCCCCAGATCTCCGTGATCCTTGGCCCGTGCGCCGGGGGCGCCGTCTACTCGCCGGCGCTCACCGATTTCGTGTTTGTGGTGGACAAGATCTCCAAGATGTTCATCACCGGCCCCGAAGTGATCAAGACCGTGCTGGGCGAGGAGATCTCGATGGAGGAGTTGGGCGGGGCGCGCGTGCAGACCGAGATCTCCGGCAACGCCCATTTCTACGCCGAGTCCGAGCAGGAGTGCTTCGAGCAGATTAAGAAGCTCGTCACCTTCATCCCCTGGAACAACAGAAAGAAGGCCGACCCGTTCCAAGCCAGGAAGCCAAAACCAGGCCTCGACATCGAGGGGATCATCCCGCCCGAGCCCATGAAACCCTACGACGTGCGCAACATCATCAGGGCCGTCTGCGACGATTCGGACTTCTTCGAGGTCCAGAAGTACTGGGCCGCCAACATCGTGATCGGGTTCGCCCGGCTCGCCGGCGAGACGGTCGGGATCATCGCCAATCAGCCGCTCGTCCTGGCCGGCGTGCTGGATGTGGACAGCTCCGACAAGGCGGCGCGCTTCATCCGTTTCTGCGACGCCTTCAACATCCCGCTCGTGACGTTCGTGGACCTGCCCGGCTACCTGCCCGGTGTGGATCAGGAACATGCGGGCGTGATCCGGCATGGGGCCAAGGTCCTGTACGCCTACTCGGAGGCCACCGTTCCGAAGATCACGGTGATCCTGCGCAAGGCATACGGCGGCGGGTACATTGCGATGTGCTCGCGGCATCTCGGCGCCGATTTCGTTTTCGCCTGGCCTACGGCAGAGATCGCGGTGATGGGTCCGGAAGGGGCCGCGAACATCATCTTCAAGGCCGAGATCGCCAGCTCCCCAAACCCAGACGCCATGCGCCGGGCCAAGGTCGAGGAGTACACGGAGAAGTTCGCAAACCCGTACATTGCCGCGGCCAACGGTCACATCGACGCCGTGATTACGCCCCGGGAAACCCGCGGCTGCCTCATTCACGCGATCGAGATTTCCGCCGAAAAACACGAGTCGCGGCCGACCAAGAAGCATGGGATCCCCCCCTTCTGACGCCATGAACGACGGTCCCGATCTCAAGACGCTCGTCATTGACGGCGCGGCCTACCAGACCCGCTACACGCGGAAGTTCGCATGTCGCAAGCCGTACGTCGCTCCGGACGCCACGACGCTCGTTGCCCGGATCCCCGGGGTGATTCTGACGGTGCACGTGCGGCGCGGCCAGCGCGTGAAGCGCGGCGACCCGCTCCTAGTTCTCGAGGCGATGAAGATGAAGAATGACCTCACGGCGGCCCACGATGGAGTGGTGAAGACCATCCACGTCGAGGAGGGGCAGATGGTCGCCAAGGGTCAGCTCCTCATCGAGTTCTCGTAGCTGGCGCCGCCGATAGCGGACCATCTGCTGCGTCAGGCTCGTGGCTCGCATGCTCACCTAGCCTCCGGCTAGGCTCCGCTGCTCACCACTCACCTTCCTTGCATCTGGCCCACTCTCGGCGGCGCCACTCCACGCGCTCCGCCATTGCCCCGCCTTCCGGTGAGAGGGAACACGAGAAAGGGAAGAGGGGAGACGGAAGACAGGAGAGGAAAGGCGCGCGACGGAACGTGCCGGCGGTCTTCCCTCTACCTTCTACCTTCCTTCCCAATAATCTTATCGCCTCTGAACCTTCGGTTCATCCGGGAAATCGTGGGGTGGAAGAGCCGATGAAGGCGAGGCGGAGTTTGAAGTACTCGAGGTCGCGGAAGCCGTAGGCTTGGCGTTTG
>Ga0182017_10000578_pt1 | contig 29058 bp, 22 predicted proteins | sample 712E3DmetaG_FD_120492 | JGI IMG/M metagenome (GOLD analysis project Ga0182017, IMG submission 120492) | Permafrost microbial communities from Stordalen Mire, Sweden - 712E3D metaG | ecosystem: Environmental > Terrestrial > Soil > Wetlands > Permafrost | place: Sweden: Stordalen | collected... | reverse complement strand
GTTGAAACTGTATCTCTACGGCTACCTCAACCGCATCCGTTCCAGCCGATTGCTCGAACGCGAGACGACACGCAATCTTGAAGTCTTCTGGTTGTTGAAACGCATAGCAGTCAACCTCAAGGAGATTGTAGGTTGTGTCCTGCTAGGTCGAAAAGAGCTAAAACCAATGAGGCGCGACGATGTAAGGTTATCGTCTGAGAACGACTATTCCAAAATGGGAAGCATTAAGCGGGTAAATATCTAATTTTACAACTGCTACTAGGGACTGCTCCGGACTACTTCCGTTTCCACTGTTTCGCAGACAAATAATAGCATCAATTTCGGTAGAACAACAAGATTTCGATGCGGCGGTTCCTTGCTTTCAAGTCGGAATTGACATTTAATTCTGCGAGGCGAGAGGCGTTGAAGGTAGAATCATCGGCGTCACGCTCTGCAGGCTTATACTCTCCAAAGGATGTCGCCGACATCAAACAAATCGAAGGATCTACCCCGATAGTGTCTTGAAAGAATTTGAAAACTTCTATCGCCCTGGCTGCAGCAAGCTCAAGATTAGAGTGGAATATTGTTGAAGGATCAGTATCGGCGTGGCCTTGAATTTGGATTTCTTTGAGGGAGGCTAGCTGCTTTTTCAAAGTCGATCCAAGAATGTGCAGCACACTCCTCCCTGCTGGACTAAGTGTGGCAACATCGGGTGGGAACAGAATGTGGTCGCTGAAGGTGAACAACTGCTGGTCAAGTTCATTGCGGACGACTATATCTTTGGTATGTCTCTTAGAAACCGAGAGGACAACATCCCCACCCACCGTATCTGGGCTCACATTGTAGGCCTCGGCGAGAGCATGGACCATATTATATTGTTTGTTCTTGATCGGTTCTATGTCGACCCCTACCGCAAGAACTGCTGCGATCAAGAACAGGATCAACACCAACACCAGCACGATGGATAACATTAGGTCTGAAAACGAAGGCCAAAAGTTAAAATCAACATCGGAGTCTTTCATTCTGGCATCTTCTTTTGGGATTCCCCTTTTTCTCCTCTTCTGAAAGCCCAGTTGATAGCGGCCAGCAATCGCCTGGACCAAACTGCCATTTCTCGGTCAAGCTTTGTTTCTTCCCCCTCAGGTATCTTTTTGAACCCCCCATCTCTTCTTGAACTAGGCCCCGATTGGATATTGTCGATAGGAGGTGTCTGAGGTAGCATCGACTTGGGCTCATCTTGAGTTGGGGTTGCGATTTCAACAAGGAGTGACACGATTTTCGTGCTAAGATCCTTCAAATTCTTTAGCTCTTGTCGCACCAAGTCTTCTCTTTGGATAAAATCTCTTTCCAATTTTTCAATCAAATTGATTGTGCGCTTGTCAAATGTTTCAACCACTCCCTCTATTCTTACGGAAGCTTCATTCATTGGAGCGTTTAATCGATCAAACTGACTGTGAATCAATGACAGGTCGACTTTCAAGGAGTTCTCGATAGATAAGAATCCTCGCTGTAGCTGCTCAATGAGTGGAGAACCAAACTTTTCAATTAGTTCCGTGTTTCTTGACTCGATTTGGCCTAGGGTTTGATTAACGCCGGCTACGAGTTCTCTCAGTGCGGTGTCGAGTTGTTCCCGTCGAGATACGTAAGAAGTTTCGTAGCTCTTGAGGCTTGACACAACCACCTGTAGTTGTGTGCCTTGATTATGGAGATGTTCTGATATCCCTGAATGAAACGCTTGTGCATCTCTTAATGAAGCAGAGACATTATCACGAACGGTATTTGAGTTGGATAGAGATTCTTTGTAGAGTGAGCGAAGTTCTTCCTGGAACGAAGTTAATTTGGTTGTTGCGTCAGCAAATGTTTTGGCAAATCCAGACAGAATTATCCCAACCTCACCCAGTTGTTTCAACGCTTTGTTGGATGTCTTCAGGTTTGTATTGAATTCACCGGACTCATTCTGTATCTCTTTAGCGAAATCAGCAACCTTTTCCGCCGCCATGAAACTCTGCCGCATCTGTTCTTCGCTGCGTTCAAGAGTCTCGACAAACCGTTGAGGCGTTGTCGGAATTAGTTGAGGAATCCATGCACTTATGGTGAGATGGTCGAGAAGAAGTTGCGTTGGTAAACAAACGAATTTCAAATACAAGTTAAAGATGAGCACTCCTATGATTGTTAGCGCAACGCCGACTATGCTAGGCGTAAAAGCTCCCCTAAGCTGCATCAGGAGTGTCGTAATTGATAGGCGAACTTGATCGTTTGACCATGCCTTTGTGCTGGTCTGAAGGGGTTGAGAGAAACTAATTAGGCTTTCAGCAAGACCGACTAACGTCCCGAGAAGTCCAAAAACAATGAACAAGCCCAGAGAAGCCCGCAAGAAAGAATTCCAAGAGAATAGGCGTTCGCTTGTATGTCGTAGAAGCTCGCTGATTTCCAATCGGGTCGCATGGATGCCCGCCTCGAATAATGTCCTGAGGTGCATCGCGATGGGATCAGATTCCTCTATTGATTTTTCTTTTAAGTAGTCCTGAAAAATACGCTTGGCGGATGTTGAATCGACAGATGGCAGCAAGCCAGCATGTGCTTCTTCTGAGCTTTGTGCTTTATGTATTGCCTTTGTTAGCTCAGTAACATCAGCGCAGGACAATAAACTACCTCGCCTCCGGTACAACATCACCGTTGAGTGAACAAGCGTTAGGAGCCATGCTAGTAGGGTTAGGAGCAGGAAATACACGATCGTTGCTGCGATCGGGTTGCTGGGCTGCACGTAGTATTCAAGATTCACTGAATGACCTTATATGTGTACACCTACTCTCCTTCACCAATGTCAAGCTCCCCATCTTCGATGTGATTCCAGTTTTCACCGGCGGCCTTACCAAAAAATGCAGGTCTGAGGAGTCTGAAGTATCGGTAACGCATACTCAGGTTGAAGCCCGAGCATTTGAAGACTATGCCGATCGCGCCTGGCGCGAAATTGGATTCCTGTAATGTTAGGTCGAATCGTGGAACGACTCCATATTTCATTCTGCCTTGATCAGCTATCTCGATGGCATAGAAATCTCCATCAGAGGCTGATTGGAAAATAGGTGGCAAACTAGAATCCCTCCGACGTTCCATTGCGTTGAGAACCCCGATGCGCGAGATCTGGTAATGCTCGCGAAACCGAGTGCGGTCACTCTCATTTCTCAGGCCCGCATTGTAAGCTGAAACTAATTCTTGGATCGGGGATGCTTCGATCGTTCGTTTAAGGATGACTTCATTGACAGCCTGGAGCGCAGGAGTCCATTCGCTCAGTTTCTCTACACTCAAAGAGGTATTGGATTGAGTTATTTTCTTCTGGAGGTATTTCAGTGACTCCTCCACATCGTGATGTTGGTTTTTTAAATATTTGAGTTCGTTAGTCAGAATATCTAGGCTGTTTTTGATCTCGGGATTCTCGGATGGAACTAAGTAGTTTCTATATTCACTCTGCCCTTCACGTCGAAGGCGCCAATAAAGCACAATCACACCCACGCCAAGAATTGTGGTGCTAAGAGCCAAAAAAATGGTCAATACCAAGTAGCCTGGACTCGAATCATTTTCCTTGCTTTCAGTTCTGAGCGACACAATCTTCTCGGACAACTTCAGGCTCTGCTGCTTAAGATTGCCAATTTCACGAGATACATCCGATAATCTCTCGTTCAGGCGATCCACCTTCCCGACGAGCGCGGTGTCTTGAGAAATCACCCTGGTATCGCTTCTATTGTTTCTTTTTTGGGAGAAGGCCGCAGACTGCAACAGTGCAACGAAGAAGATCAAGACCAGAACTTCAAGAATCAGCTGGCTGCGCATATGCTGAAGGTCGGCATGCATTTTATTCAGTAGAGTTGTCCGTTGGCTAATTTGAGCTTTTCCATTCTTCTGCAGAAATTTCTAGGAGTGTTTTCAGTGCCAAGATAAATATCGGTTCAACGGAGATGTCCTTCGGGTTCTTCTTACTGAAATCTTTCAGCTTGCCACCAAGTCTTTTCCTTAGATCAGTCGAAATGCTCTCGTAGTCGATCGGCGTGATAGCCGCACCTTTTTTCGTAGCATATCGGTTAAATATCTTGATAAATGATTCTGTTTTCTCCAGCTTCGTTGGCAATTCAAAAAGGTCCTTAAACATAGATGCATTTACAAGAGTATCAAAATCAAATTTCTTTTGTTGGAATATGATCTTCTCACCGGAGACTACCGCTGAATCCTCGGAAGAATCGCGAGCAACACTAAGGTCTTTGTTTCCGACCAATCCTAGAGCTGCCTCACATTTTGGTTTTGGGCTCAGGACAATTTTCATCGGCTGAGTAGCAGACAATTCCAGTCCGGATGCTTCTCGAAAAACATCTCTAAGTAATTCGTTGATGGTGCTTTCCGAAGAAAAAGCGCCCGCTGAAACCCAATGGAACATACGGGAGCCGCTTCCTCCGATATAGATATCTGGTACTTCTGGCCTGTACTTACCTTTGTCCATGAGATATCGAAGAGCAAGACCAATGTAATAAAATAGCCCAGACAAACCGATTGCTATGATTTGGATGAACCCTTTGGTTTCGGGTAGTCCTATTTTATTCGGCAACTGCTGGAACCACCTATCACCGTCGCGGCTAATGATAGCATCTGCTTGAGCGTAGAACTCTATCGATCTGCTTTTCAGGGATTGTAGCAGAGAAATGTTAGTTCCGAAGCGATTCAGAAATTCGGGACGGGAACGGAGCGTGTTTAGAAAGATCTCGCGTCCAGCAAGCCGAAGGGATACTTGGTGTCTCAACTCATCTGCCTGCCATATTGCGATATCTGAAGTTCCTCCGCCGATGTCAATACAAATTGTCCCATAATTGGTGGAAGCACTCAACTTGTCAGCAAAGTAAACTGCAGACGCGTGACTTTCTGACATTTTACGCGGCGCACCATCAATAGACTGGATTCCGGTTGCTTGAACACAGTGATCCACGATCTGTTGCCATTTCACTGGCAAACCTGAGGAAACCATTTCAGAAAATGCAGTTGGATACGAATATCTCCAACTAACTTTGCTAGCTCCTTTGGAGGCCGTTTCCGCTAGCGCGTGATAACAAACCTGTTGTATGAAAGCCGTGGCGCGATCTCGGTCGAGATCGTCTCCTGACCATTTCAGATTTGTTGCTACGTTCTTGGGGATCCCCGCTAATTCCTTTGATTTATCCAAGAAGAAGATGTGGCCATCTGAGATGATATCGATAACCTGGCCCTTATTCCGATTGTGGAATTCTTGGTAAAAGCTCAAGAATGGAATCTCTTCCGTCTCGCCGGGAACAAATTCATCGTACAGTAGTGCTCGCTCAGATCCGGATGCGGTTATTCTTGCCAAGAGTTCTTTTCGAAAAACAAGTGGCTCTCCCTCATAATTTCCGAAAGATGTGTACACACTCGTGCTTGTCGTTCCGAAGTCCACACCTATTTTCCAAGCATCATTAACATCTGCTATAAGCTCGGGGGCTTTTAATAGAATTAGGCCAGCATATTGTTCGTCCATGCGGTTTGATTGAACATTTGGACTTAGTGCGTAGCATAATATTGCTGTGGGGAAGCACTCCGTCCGAGTTATTTGACTTTCTATCTTCTTACCCTCCCCTTTGATAGTTTTCGGAGCGACGGCGCCAGAGAGCAAGAATGGCTTGCCATAGAAAGTACTTTCCCGCCCACCTTTGGAGAAGTACGTAAAATAGAGTTTCCAACCATCTTTTCTGAAGTTCGGCCAGACTTCTAGAACAGGGACGCTTTCCAGTATTAGCAGGGCATCCTTTCCGTATTCTCTTCTGAATTCCACAAATCTCCCAGAACCGTCCGGTCCTGATAGCATAAGCCTTATTCTAACGTGAATGCTTTCCGATGACTGTTCAAAAGTGACATTCTTCTGGAGCTCTTCATTGTTTACGTGTGACAGGATCTTCTCGGTCAGAGGAAGCAGTGGGGTAACAATTTGATTCTGCACTCTCAACGAACCTGATCCTGCACTCGTCATTGCACCCGGTAGGGCACCTTCTTGATAAACCAAACAAAGTTTCTCTGTAAAAATATCTTCGGGAAGACAGAGCTCGGCATTCTCTTCCAGTGCAATATTTTCGATTCGTCTCCTTTCACGACCAAGGCCGCCGAAGGGAACATCCGCAAGTGTCGCCCCGCGACACACAACTACGCTTGTTTCCGGCATATTCCACTGTTGGGAGATCGAGCGATCCACAATGTAGTAAGTCTTGGCTGGATCCATCCCTTCTGAAGGCTTCAGGCGAACATGTGATTCCGATGGTGTCTTAGCATCAATAGGCTTGTCGAGAAATTTGAAGATTGCCTTCGTCAAACCGAATCCATTATTAGCAAGATCAATCCTGAGATTAGCAATATCTCCTAGGTCTGATTGATAATTTTTTAGATAACCAAGGAGTTTATTTAATCGAGGGTTTGTTTCAGTAGGATTTGCAAGCGTGGCTAAATTGTAATGCAGTTTGTCCAGCCATGCTGCGAGCAATTTCTTTTGGTCTCGATTAAGTTCTTGTACGGTTTCAGATACATTTTCCTTCACAACACCGGAGGGGTCTTTGAGATACCTTCCGTCGGACCAAACAATTCCTGTTAGGCGGTTAAAGCAATCTGTCGCGGTACAAACCAAAGTTGTCGGAGAGAGCATTCCAATGGGCTTGTCCCTGTATAGGATTACACTGGGATAAACGTCCTTTTCCCGGTCAAGCCAAAGAGTATCGGGAGAAAGCGAGCTCTTGTTCGGTGCTGTTTTGTGCAGGGCTTCTAGAAATCGAGGCCATATGACTTCAGATCTAGCATTTCGGTGGACTACTTCCACGACACGCAGATTGAACCCTTTAATTTCTTTGAAAGCTAGAAGGGCGAGCATTCCACGCCATTCCGCAACCGTACGATTGTGGAGCAAGTGCTCAGAGTCGTAGAGCGACATATCAAAAAGAAGTGGTCGAGCCCACATGTCGGGAATGGAGTTGATTTGAGTGGCGACCTGCTCTACCTTCAGGCTATCGCTGAGTTTCTCCAACTCATTGGTATCTCTTTCATCCCACACACCTGCTTCCCTGAAATTGGCGACCTGATTATTTGGGCCGGATTTGAGTTTAGGCAATAGGGGAAGATATTCACTGGGCATGGGAGTCTTCCTTTCCAAAAGTTGGGCTTTCAAAATATCTTTCTGTCTTGCACTGTTGATAAAGGACATTGATGAACCTGCCTACGCCTCTTGCCTGTACATCGTCAATCTTGGCATCACTCATCCTTTCCCAGAGATTGCTGAGTGCAAATGGATTTTGGGTACCTTTAGGTAACAATAAGTTGGCGAATTCTTCCACCAGAAATCCATCTGGGTTCCTCAATACATACGTTTCTTTGGCGTCAATTGTTGTTTTGATGGCAAATGTGTTGATGTTAAACAATTGCATTTCTACTTCCTTTGCAGTTGATTGCAGGCTTGCTTCCCACGCCAAGAAATCACGGATGTAATCTCGCATTTTTAACAGCTCATTCTTAAGTGATTCTGACAACTCAACAAAGTCATCACCTTCGAACAGATTGAGATACCAAGGGGCACGAAAAGGTCTTCCCCTCGTGGCGATGCTTTCCAAAGTTGGAAAGTATGTGCAATCATAAGCAAACGCGAAGCGTGTCAATTGGTCAAGCTTGTCGAGTAGCTCGGTTCTACGGAAAACCGGCGGCACATCATACCAAGCATGGACTCCTTTTTCTTTTCTCGCAATCATGTTTACACCTTTTGCACTAACCGCTTTGAAGAAATCGATCGCAGCTAAGGCTGCATACAGTTCTAGAAAATGCGGTTCGTTCAGTTGATCCTTTCCACCTTTTGGATCAATTTGGTCCCCAGAGTCCCTTAGTTTTCTTAACGACGGCCCGAGGGGGCTCAGGACGTGATCCCCAAGAACATACAACGAATCGAATACGTCTAAGTAATAAGGACGTGCATAATATTTAAGGGCCGCCTGCGTGTTAATCAGAAAATTCTCCGCCTGTGCACGCATCTCATCGTCATTCTTCTGTTCAAAGGAAAAATAGGGTAACATGGTCACAGCAGAAATTTCGTAATTGGCGGTGACCTTACTCTTAGCCAATTCTTTCTTGATCAAACGTGCAATAGTCGGCAATCCGGATGCGCCGGTTCCGCCAAAAATTGAACCAAACAAAATTATCTTGGCCTGTTCACCGCTCTGAGCATCCTGTGCTACTTTGCTACGCAGCGTCATCCACGGCTCTACGGATCCAAAGTCCACCGTGTCCGCCAGCACAGCCGCTCCAATTGCAGGATGTCCTCTGAAACCCTTTCCCAATGGTGTGTCTCTTTCCTGGTGGCTAAAAAGTACGTCAAATAGATGAGCGACATTCGGAGTTGTCGATTCAAGGGTGTTGTGTTCGTAGAAATCCTCTAGCTTTGGATCTGTTTCTTGAGCAAAGGGCGACCACACATCTGGAACAGCAACTGTGACAGGTGTTTTGAATAGATCTATTCCGCCTGCTGCTACTCTTCTACATGTTGAGTATTCCTGCAAAACCCTCTGGGCGCGGTCGAGGGTGCCATTGCCCTGATCTGGATCGACGAACATGACGTGCAATTCCTTCGCCTGTTCTCTCGCCGGTTCGGGCATAAGACCAGCTGCACAAAGATGAATGAGTGATTCAATACACTTTGCCCCGGTTCCGCCAATACCGATTGCATAATATGCCATTTTGCGATTTCCTTACGATTTGTTTAAAAGGAAAATTTCACCACCATCTCCGAAGCAACTGCGACCCGACGGGTGCATACTTGAATGAAGATGGAGAAAACAATGCGGTGCCAAGGTAGTATGGGATAAGGGCGCTTACAAAATAGAAGAAGTAGACCAACCACATGCCTTCCTTGGCTGCTGGAGTCAATACAATTCCAATGGCTGTCACTAAGAGTGGGGGGGCAATCAGCAGCGACCATACAGGTCTCTTACCCGACTTAGCCCAATAGTTCAATTTGAAAAACCACTGAGAAAGGACATACCACAGAAGTGCGCTCACTAATGAGGTTCCAGTGAGGTAGATCGACCAACCTTTGTAAGTTTCCAGCCAACGCTCGATTTTCGAGGGAGCCCCCGACACAACGTCATAGAGATATGGCGCTGTAACGAAAACGTTAAAAAGGACCATTACTCCTGCAATGAGGATTATGGACGAAATGTCTCGAACATATTTCAAATTAGTCTCCTTTCTTGTCTATTCTTTTCTGAGATAGTAGAAGAGGTGCAAAATTTCTGGACTTTGAGTCTGAATTATCGTCTGCCACATTTCAAAGGCGAATTTCTTCAGGTTGAGTGTCTTTTGACCATCAAAGTCTTTCGTATCAGCCTTCCAGCTCGGCAATTTCGTAATATCCATGTCCCAATCCGAAATCCAAGTTGGCATGAGATCCACATGGGGTTTGGGTCGCACGACCTGTTGAATGACGTAAACTCCTTCACTTAAATTCTCATTATTGTTAAAGCTTAACATGAATTGCAGCGAAGAGTCGGTCAAGCCAAACCCGTTCACTGTTAGCAATTCCGCGGCGTTATCGCAAAGCACAAGGGAATCCTTTCCATTGACACTTCCGACCATGCGCATGGACAATTCCGTTTCAATCGCTGAGGGATTCAGTGCCATTGCGTAACGTAACGAGGTTCGTGACAGGGAAAATCCGATTTGTGAGCTTTGGTGTTTACTCTTAATTCTCAATTGCTCAACCCTATGATCTATGACATCGTGTGGAAAAATGTTCTCCACTTCATCTATGTCTGTCTTTAACGTAATTTGTCCGTTTTCAAATGTCGGCATTGCAGATGAAAAATAGGATGAAAGCAAGAGGAAATGCGTATCGGAGAGTCGATTAAGAATTCTGGCTTGGAGAGTGAGGTAGAAGTTTTCAATATCTCGATGTTTCCCAACTGCTAAAACGTAAAATGGACGCTGACCAGCATATTCAAATTGATCTCTGTTAATGCCAACATCATAGACTGTTCCCGCGAATTCGCTTTGCACTCCAATAATTCCAACGGCAAATCCCCTTGCCAAGAATTTATCTCTCAACTTATTGACCAACTGAGTCACATCTGCATTATTCAGGAATAGGTCGGTTACTATCACGGTCAAGTGTTGAGTCTTTGCCGAGTCGATCACTGTAGACATCAACGTTTCTTGCAGTAGCTCTTTATCGGTGAAGAACTTCGGAGTAATCGCAAGCAAGTGATCTCGCCCCTTGAGTTCTTTGATCTTCGTACCGAATCTATAGAATCTAACCACTGAACTCGCCCAACCACTAGTAATAGATCCTTCAAGCTCGTTTAATACTTGAGCATAAGCCGTAGCGATACCAGGTTTTGTAAATCCTTGCATAGAGAGTGTAGCGTCGTAGTAGATATCCGCTTGGATTTGGATCGACTTGTCTTCTAGAAATTCAGCCGAATGTAGTGGTGGCGGCGGCCACGTTACTTGCTTTGAGCAAGATGTGAGCACCACACCCCAAACAAGAAAGAGAAAAAATGTAAACAGGCGCTTGAGGGTTGGCAGATCGCAGATTCCAATCATTTTTCTTCGAGAAGTGGCAACCATTTTATTATCATCCATTTTTGGTCTGAATTGGAAAGTTCCTCGGAATAAGGCGCGTTGAGATGTGCTTCACATATTAAAACAGCTGGATGTCTTCAATGAATCATACTCCCGTAAAAACACAAAAACCTCTCTCATGCGCAGGATGTGCAATCGGAGGTGTAGTTTCTTCGCCTATCTTCTTGGTCCACCCCAATCCCCGCGGGAACATTGCCTATTTCGGCTTCGCGCCGTCCAGCGTGTGCAAAGGTAACTACTTGGTAAGACGGAGTCAAGGAAAAAATGCGAATATGCAGGTTGGATCCCCCGTTCGTAATCGCAACAGAGAGCGATCTGTGTCTCGTCGACGATTGACATAACGTCTATATTATGCACCAAAACCAAGATCGTAGATGTTCTTTTTCTAAGGTGCTCCCTCCAATTGACAAAACAGGTCATTGTATCTGATAGCAGAGCCCTTACAGATCAATCGCCATCGCTGGCGGGAGACCTTCTCCATGACCACGATTCATTCGCGGATGCATGCCATTCTGTAAGCAAAGGAGTTACTATTCGAAGCGCCGGTTGAAGGGATCTTGCGGTAGTGGGTTAAGCTGTCAAACAATTCAATGGTCCAGATTAGGTCCAACGAATCAATAATCTCCTTTTAACAGGTCACGTTCCACATGCTCCAAGATTACCTCGGGTAGTTGATTCTGTCTATTTGATAGAAGGGCGTCGACGTATTGAGCTAGTTCTTGTTCGGTGAGGTGCGTGTCCATGCATATATGTGTCCAGATTGAAGCTATTCTGGAGAAATAAATACCTCGTTTGGGTATTGTATTTCATGCACCGTTGAACTAACTTGGCGACAATCACCTAACGGATATATGGGTGCCACAATGAAAACCGCCATAGTATTTCTCCTGCTTTTCTTCGCTTGTTCTGCATTCTCCCAATCTTCTGATACCGTCACTGTCACGCACAAATACTATTCTACAACCTTCAGCAAATCGAAGCACTTCCCTGTTGTCGTGAAGTATTGGCTAACAAAAAAAATGTTTGCCTGCAAGAAGCGCTTCAAACGCACCAATAAGTTCACGCCAGATCCGCAGTTGTTAGCTTATACGAACCTGAAGAAGGACTACTCCGGTTCCGGATACGACCAAGGGCACAACATGGACGCATACGATAACGGTTGTGATTCAATCGGAATGCAGGAGAGTTTTTATTATTCCAACATGTGTCCGCAGACGCCGCGATTGAACCGAGGAATTTGGAAAAAGCTCGAAGAGTATTGTCGCACGAAAGCGAAATCATACGATAGTGTGCTCGTGTGGTGCGGGTCCGTAGCCGGCAAGAAACATATCGGAAAGGTTGCTGTGCCGGATTACTGCTGGAAGGTTATCTATGTGAAGAAGCAGGGAGTGATAGAAGCGTATTCATTTAAAAACAATAGTGCAAAGGCCAAGCCGTTGAGCTCGTATAAGGTGTCGGTGGATTCGGTGTGGCATTTGAGCGGGATTAGAATTGTGACATCATAAAATGAATTAACAGATTATTGAACATACACAATTAGGCAGGGAGAAAAAGATCGATGGCAAAAATTCGAAAATTACAAATCACACCCAAGATTGCTCCTGTTATCTCCGTAACAAAAGAGCTGTTGAAATTAATCGATACGAAGAAACAGATTGTATATATATTCATCGCAAAGAGTGCTGTGCAATACAGATTTGGAAGACGGTCTAGAATCGTCTATATCGGCAAGACTACTCGAAAGGGAGATCGTCCTTTTGAATCATTGAAAAAGAAGGCGGCAAAACTTATGTCGGACAAGAATATCAAGCCAAGGGTTAAGCATATTGATGTTGTCTATTTGAAGGCACGAGGAAGGAGCGGAGCAGATATTGTAGACAAGTTTGAACGGGTTTGTTTACATGAGTTTCGCGGCTACTTTGGAAAATTGCCATATGGCAATATCCAAGGGAATAGAAAATTGGAATTGACTAACGAATCCAGGTTCTTTCGAATTGAGCGGATAATCAAGATTCTAAGATCCCTCGGTTAAACAGGCCAAGCGCTTGTCATTTGAATTGATTCATTTGGAGGAACAAACGAACCGCACTTTAAAAAAAAACAATAATCGCGATAAATCCACTTACCTGGTTGGTGTCCATTCTGGGTATTGGAGTGGATTGGTCTTGTCCAATAACAGGGTGTCAGCGTAGAAGGCGAATTGTTCTTCTGAAAGGTAATTCTCCATACATATATCCGAATTCAAGGGATTCTGGATGTCATTTCAGAACTTCGCTGATCCACTTGCTTTCTCTAAGACAGCGATGGCTCTTTTTTTAGTTTCATTTTCCAACCAATTAAGGACGAACCGCACACCATCTTGGAACAGGATTAATCCCTTTTTCATCCTTTTGGGCTATTACACCTTTACTTAATCATCGTTTCATTATATGGTTGAAGTAGGGTATCCTCCGCAGGTCACTCAGATTCCTCATGAAAGTCGACGGAGGTTTAGCATTTTTCCCTTGTGTCGCGGCCTCTCTTTTTTCGCATCCTGTAAATCAAAAATGACGCAGACCTTTCGCACAAAGGGTTCAAATCAACTAAGCCTCAACGACTTCAACCATCTTCGCAACAAAGTAGCTGCTGCTGTCCAAACAATCGCTCAGGATATACAAGAACTTGATTCGTTTGAAAATTCCAGCAATGACCATCGGGAACAGAGCTCGAGATCGGTTTCCACTAGTTCAAAACTGCTCTTAGACAGCCGCGAACGGATGTTGGAGGGTATATTCACTATTATGATTGTTGGCGAATTTAGTACCGGTAAGTCGACGTTTCTGAATGCTCTCATTAAGGAGAATCTATTGCCTGTCGCTGTCCGACCAACAACGGCCACCATCAACATCATAAAATTCTCCAATGATAGGAAACTCAGGGTAACTTTTTGGGGAAAGCTGAATGAGTTCGGCAACGAGGTGGAGGCTGGCAATACGATTGAGATTACACCCGAGCAACTTCCTCAATATGCAACATCATTAACATCAGAAGCAGATGAAACCGCGAGAAGGGTCAAGTTGATTGAAGTTCTCATGCCAATAGAATACTGCCGCAATGGGGTCGAGATTCTGGATACGCCGGGGCTTTCTTCGACTAATGCCCATCATGATAAGATCACGCTTGAATATTTGCCCAATGGAAATACTGTTATCATGCTTCTGAACCCAGGGCAACCCCTCTCCCGGTCGGAACGATTTTATCTACGGCTCATTCGCAGGTACATACATCACGTTATTTTTGTAGTGAACAAAATCAATCTTCTTGAAGAGGATGACCAGCGCATCGCACTGCAGTACATCTCTTCCGAGCTTGCAAAAGAGATGGAAACTTCGGAGCCCCTCAAAATTTATCCCTTGAATGCTAAGCTGGCCTCCAAGGGCGATTGGGTCACCTCTCGATTTGGAGACTTCGTAAACGGACTTGAATCGTTTCTTACATCAGGTGATAAGGCAAAAGACATGATTATGTCGCCGCTGGCACTTGCTCACGAGTCCATTGGTGAGGTCATCGTTCGACTGGATAGTGTCTTGGCAGCATTAACATTTTCGCCTTCTGAGCTCAATAAGCGGATCACCGAAGCCAAATATCGATTGGCCGAACAGGACAAAGTCCGTGGTGATCTAATCCAGCATCTCAACTCAAAGGTTTCCTTGATACTCGACAAGTTTGATGTGGAATCATCCAGGCTTTCTGAGGTGCACTTGCGATCAATTAAGGATAAAATTTCCCAAGTCAGCAAGCCGATCGATGAATTGATGCGGGATCTCGAAGGACCGATGCGAGAAGAAGTCCAGCAACTGCAAGAGGCTATATCTGCATTTGTCGAGAATGAACTTGCAACATTAGTCAATGAGGCTTCCAGAAGGTTCAAGAGTGTGGCAGATGGGATTGGAGAGTGTTATCAGGCACTTGGTGGAATTCCATCTGTTTCCAACCCTGAGTTGACAATTTCATTAGACAAGCAGGCAAAACAAATACCCGGAACCTTGTTGAGCCTGGGTGCAGGGTTTGGACTTGGATATATAGCCGTTTCTCTCCTGGGCGGGCCATTAGGTGTAATTGCTGCAATTGCAGGCGGAAACTACTTAGGCAAGATGATGAAAAAGAAGCGTCAGCAAGACCAGCTGGAGCAACTGACTACCCATGTCCTTACTACCTTACGAAGTCAATTCCAGACGAGCCGTGAAAGCACGAAGCGCGCATTGAAAGAACATTTATTAAAATACATTCATGAGATCGATTCCAGATTAGGAAGGATGATTACAGATCTTCTCCGTTTGGCAGAACACCTCAAGTCCGAGCGACTCCAGAAAGAGGAGGAGTTCAAAATACGAAAAGACCGGTATGAGACGTTTCGAAAGCAGTTTCTGAACGCTCGCGCTGAGGTAATCCATCAGATCACGGCAATTCAAGGAGGACAGCATGACCTCGCACCAACAAGAACCTGACGCTCTTCTCGAAACTTTGGACAGTCTTGCTTCTTTGGCCACGCAACATGGCTTTGACAGAATCGTCTCAAAAACTACGCTGTCGATCAGCAAGTTCCGATCCACTCAGTTCATTATAACCGTGGTCGGTGAGTTCAACCGAGGGAAATCAACCCTTATCAACGCGTTGCTCGGCATAGATCTCTTACCCACTGGAATTCTTCCCACCACCGCTTCTATTCATCTCATTCATTACGCCGATGAGCCTTCCATTTCTGTGCACAATCGGAACGGCAACGTTGCGGCTCTCCCTTTTTCAAAGGATGCGCTCAACAAATATGTCGCAGATGCCAATTTCGACAGTTCAACGGTCAACTATATCGCCGTTGGCTATCCACTTGAGTATTTGAAAGATGGTATTGTTATTGTAGATACTCCAGGAGTCAACGATATTGACGAACAGCGGATCGCTATCACCTATGGCTACCTCCCTCAATCGGACGCCATTGTTTTCCTGTTTAGCGCCAATACTCCGTTGAAAATGACGGAAAAAGAGTTTCTTACCGAGCATATCCTTATAAACAACATTCCAAAACTCTTCTTTGTCGTCAACCATATTGATGCACTCGGAAACGATGAGGTCAAGGTTTCTATGTTTTCTCTTAATGAAAACCTTCGGGCTATTCTCAACGTTCAGGATGTAAAACTGTATCCGTTGTCCGCCAAACAGGCGTCAAAAGGTCGGATTCAAGGAGACACTATTCTCGAAGAAAAATCGGGAATAATTACGTTTGAAAATGATCTAAAGGAATTCGTTATGGGAGGAAGCCGCATGGAGTCCCGCATCACTGCAATTAAGTCGACCATCGGCGGATTGTGCACTTTATTTCTCGATGAAATTTCAGCAAGCGAATTGCAGTTGAATTGTACGGTGGATGAGCTTTTACAAATGAGGAAGAATATTGAATCGACAAAGCCCGAGTATGACAAAAAATTCGATAAGTTGTCAGAATACATTGACAACCAAGTGGATAATTTGTTAACACGTATCGAAGGATCGCTAATCAAAAAACAAAAAGAAGTTGTGGAACAAATGCTATTTCAGATAGACAAATCCAGGTCGGATCTTTCAGAATTTGCGGAGAAAGATGTTCCATATGCTGTGCGCCAATCGCTAAAGAAATGGGCTGAACAAAGCCATCCATTCATTGAACAGAACGAAAGCGCAATTGTAAGGAAGACTTCTGAGGGCTTTCAACGAGTTTTTTCGCGCGCACCCATTCTACAAATGCTTCAGGGAAATGCTCCCACGTTAGACGATATAGAACGATTCTCACTTAGTACTCAAAGTAGCTCCCAAGATGTATCGAAAGCTTCTTTCACTGCTGGGGCAGCGGCTCTTGGGCTGGTAGCAGTGATATCTGGAGCGGGAATGCTACCCTTGATCATGTCAGTTGTTGGAGGGGGGTCGCTTGGACAAAGATTCGTTGGACAATACTTTACGAAGAAGGAAGTCGAACGTCAGAAAGTGGAGCTAAGAGAAACAATACCAGGATACGTAGAGAAAGCATTCTTAGGAACGGCGGAAGCCATTCGGAAGAATCTTACGATCTCCTTTGACAGTATGAAAAAATCTCTGATGTTTGAGTATGCAAGTATATGGGAAAGCATACAGGCAGATTTGAATACCAAGCTCAAGAGCGTCGATGAGAAACAAGGATCTGTAGATCAGAAAAAGGTCTCCCTGACTTCTCTGCGGACAAAGCTTGAAACAATTAGGACTAATTACATTGGAGGATGATATGTTTGATTCATCGATGTTTGATTCAATTCATTCTTATGATAGCGCGCTAGGTGGTGGAGATCTCTCTGATCTTACCAGCCATGGCATGATACATTCAGACCCCAATGTCTTCGGTGGTCAGGACTTCTCGGATTCAATGGGTAATGATTTAATGCATTCACACCCAAATGTCTTAGGTGGTCAGGACTTCTCGGATTCAACGGGTCACGATTTAATGCATTCACACCCAAATGTCTTAGGTGGTCAGGACTTCTCGGATTCAACGGGTCACGATTTAATGCATTCACACCCCAACTTTTTCGGGGGCCAGGATTTCTCGGATTCAATGGGTAATGATTTAATGCATTCGCACCCAAATGTCTTTGGAGGAATGGACATGGATCCGCTAACATCCTTCAATCCTTCTTTCATTCCGGATTTCACGTTTTGATGCATCGGAAACTGGCTTCGAAACACTGTCGAATAAAAGCATAAACGCTAATCCACCTCAAAAGAGAAAACAATTTTTAATGACTCACGCAATTAAATGGGATAGGTTGTTTCACCGAATCCCAATGCTCTTTATTCCGTTAATAATTGTTGCACTACTCTCATCTGAGCCCCTAAAAGGTCAGACCCAGGGTGACCTCGATAAAGCTGTTCATCTCTTTGATAACGGTAAATTTACAGAAGCACAAGATGTTTTAAACTCTTTGATTGCACGGTTGGATCAATATGGTTGGAACAATCTTAACTTTACCGGAAAGTATCTGCTTATGAGCTCTCTCTATATTAGAGGTGCAGTGCTTAATAGAGTTGCAGACAACAAGCAGGCGCTAATAGACCTTGACCGTGGGCTGGAATTGCTGGAGAGCTGCGATAAAAATAGGGACTATCGCTACGATAACGCCGATTATATTCGTGACCTATATTCGGCATTGTACGGAAAGAGAGCGCAAGTTTACTTAACCATGAAGAGATTTGATGAAACAATTGCAGACTGTAAACGAGCGGGAGTTTCATCGAATCATGTGCTGGCGAAGGCCTATCAGGGAAAGGGCTCTACGATTCTCTCAGCAGGAAACGCAAACGAGGCAATTGCATTTCTGGAATCTGCAGCAGCTTTAGACAGCACCGACGCAACTACTTATGGCGTAATGGCAAACGCGTATTCGGTCATTGGGAAAGAGGCTTATGAGGTTGACTACCTGACGAAAGCTTACAAGTTGGATCATTCCATAAATATTCCCGATATAAAAAAACGTTCATTAGTCCTTTACAAAGTTGGAGAAACGGACAAGGCTGCCAGCCTTTGCGAGAATTGGCTTGGTAAACATCCAGTCGATTCAGAAATCTGCCGATTGTTAGTCCGTATCAATATCGAGACTGGTAATTACGATCGTGGTTTTAAGAATGCCTCGAAGTTGTTGAAATTGGTTTCAGACAAGGATTTGTTATCATTACGCGCGATCTGTGCTATTAGCTTAGGCAATGATACTCAAGCAATTGCCGATTACAAAACGGCGCTTGTGCAATTCCCCCGAGATACTTCTCTACTAAATGCACTTAGTCAAACGTACTATCGACGGGGGGAACTTGATTCTAGCAAAGCGTACCTTGAAGCATCACAACTTGTCACTCCGCTCCGCTCCGATCTTGAAGAACTGCTGATGGCGATTTACAGAACACAATACAAAGATGAGAACTTGATCCTGGTTCTTTCTCTTTTTGTATCCTTCATCGCCATCGGCCCCACCTGGAAAGTTGGCCTTTACTTTTCGTTGAAAAGCTCCAAGTCTAGACAGAAGGTAGACCAGCGAGATTTCAAAAGCATCGCTGAGCGGTTTCCAGCCAATGATCGTCAACTGGAAAGCCATGCCAAATTCATCGAGGAATTGTTGACACTATCAATTCTGAGTGAGGATGCAGCTCTGATATCCAGGTCCGATCTTGAAGATCTACGTAGGACTGCATCTGACCGCTTTTTGCGCCTTGCTGTTCTTGGTGAATTCGACGCCGGCAAAACATCCCTAATCAATGCCATCCTTGGAGAGGAGATATTTGTCTCTTCGATCCTACCCACAACAGCCACAATATGCGAGATTTCCTATGGTCCGAAACCGAAAGCAGTGGTATTTATGGACGATGGTACTTCTCATTCAGTTGATATGGATCAAGTCAATGAATTTATACAAGAGAGCAAAAAAACCGATGATGTTGCTAGGGTATTGGTCGAACTACCAAACGCTTTGCTACAACAAGGGCTTATCATCTATGACACACCAGGGGTAAACGTTCTCCAAACGCGCCACGCGAGTCTTGCGCAATCCGCACTTTTCGAATGCAATGCAGCATTGTTCGTCGAGGATATGTCTAGACCTGGCCATAAAGAAAGCCAGGATCTTTTACGTCAAATTTCTGAACGTATTCCAAAAACAGTTTTCGTCCTTAACAAGATGGACTTGGTCGATGCCGATGAGCAGCAAGAGACAAGAGATTATTACGCCGAATGGTTAAAGACCAAATTAGGTATCGCTTCACCGGAAATCTTCTATTTTTCCGCACGCGCGGAGCTTAGAAATTTGACCAAGGGGATTGATCCGTCGGATCTCTTTGTGAGATTTCGTGAAAGGCTATGGCTACTTCTTCGAACAGACAAAGATCTGGTATTGCTGGATCGTTTACTACTGTCGTTGGGGACAACTTATGCTCGGTTATCTGATCGCATTCGCGATGAACGGGCCTTTCTCATAAAAGAATTAGGACGTCTTTCAAAAACAAAAATCCCTGACCCCCAGGAAACACGAACTTTGGTTTTTAACAAAGCGAATGAGATTGCCGACAGAATGTTGGAAACGGGTGAACCAAGCTTGAGAAAATTTGCTCTCAAACAGCTAGAAATGACGCTTCAGGGAATTTGCAGTGTTATTATGAGTGCGGAAGGTAGATCCCTATTCAAACCGGCTACTCAGGTACTCGAGAAGGAAGTTCTCCCCTGGGCCAAAGCTTCTACACTACAAGTGGCACAAACAATAGACAATCATATTAAGGAGTTCTTCACAGAAGTTCAGAATGAATGCGTTCAAAGTATACTCAATGATTTTCGTGCCGACTATAGTGCCATTGCCGATCTTGAGAAGCTCAACTATTATTCAAAGAGATTTTGGGGAATGATATATATATTTTCATTATCTATATTTGGATCGTATTTTCTCGCGTCATTTGTTTTATTTCCCGATTTTGAATTCTCTTATGTCCTCCTCGGTGGGCTGATGCTGGCTGCCGCGGGCCTTGGATGGCTGACTTATCATGTTCAGTACACCAGGAAGGTGCGACTCGAAACTAAAGCGGGAACATTTTCAACGTTTTACGACAATAGTGGCGTCGGATTCGCCAAGCTCGAACATACCGGCTATCAAACCACAACCAAAAGTACAGCATACGCAACCGCGGCAGGATGGATGCTCGGTGGACCAATTGGTGGAGTCATTGGCGGAGTCGCCGGTGCAATTATTGGCAGCATCTTCGGTAAAGGTCCGGATGTGGTTAAGAAGGAGATGGTTACATTGTTTTCGGGTGGGTATGAAAGCCTTAAGGAGGAAGCCCTTCGGATAGACCTTCAAGCAAAAAATCGTTTGCTTAAGCAAGAAAACGGAAGACTGCTTGACGCAATTATCCTTAAATACCAAGGTGTTTTGGACTACTTTCTCGATCTCGATCGCAACCAAAAAAAGTATTTGGATATGAAGAAATACTATCTTGATTCAGTACTGAAAAATCTCAGCGAACGGCGAACGCATCTAGAACATAGAAAGCAAAATCTGAGATTGCTGCTTGACAAGGCTGCCTGATTGCCGTTTGGATGTTATATTTGGCCAAGAAAGCAATTAAAAGAAATAACATATGTGTGAAATCTATCTTGGTTGAACACCCATAACTCATCTAATACCGGATGTTCACCATCTGGGCTTTTTAAATGGCATAAGAACCATGAGAACAAACAGGAGGTCTCATGGTTCAAGAAATTGTCGAGGTATTGGCCCCAGCTCTTCTTCGGTCAGGTTCATGGATTACTTTTGTGCAAGCGCTCTTTTCACTTCCGCCAAGATTTCGTTTAGTTCAAAGGGCTTTTTGAAACAGGAAAAAGCTCCCAGTTGCATCGCCCGCTTTTCGTGATCGGTATTTCTCCCAATACATCCGCTTAGGATGATGATAGGGATTCCGTTGGCCTGCATTAGTTCGAGAAATTGGAACCCGTCCATCCTTGGAGAAAACAAATCGCTAATAATGAGATCTGGTCTAAGAACGGGAATAAGTTCAAAGAACTCATCCTTGTATCCATGAGCTACTACCTCGTATCCTGCATTCATTAGTTCCACGGATAACAATTCCCTGAACGCTTCCTCGTCGTCTAAGATTGCAATCATTGACATGCATACTCCAACAATATGATCCTATGGCCGCTTTTTCTTTGTAGCTTTCTTTTGAATGGCAGATTTGATCTTCTTTCGCTTTCTTGCGGCTGCCTCTTCAATAATAAGGTCAACAAATTGTTCGATTTGTTTATTGGTCGCGTCACCTCGTAAGAAATATTTTTTCTTGCCAGACTTTTTCATCATACGAAATTCCTTCTTTTCGCTCACCGATTCGGAATGCCAAGTTGACCTGTGATCGACAGGGATAAGATAACCAATTTCTTGAAGGATTGGTATGCCATTTCGCCACCTCGCCAACTCCCTATAGAAATGCAATGGTGGCAAACTCTCTTTGCCATTTCGCCACTTTGCCAGCAATTTCGGCTAATGGTAGGTTTGCCATTGCCACATTATGTATAGAGAACTTGGCAAATGGCGAAGCCCCTATAGCACACGCAAAAAAATCCAGAATAAAAATTTAGAAATCCCACTTCCCCACCTGCATCGATGGATCCCCGTCGTCCCTCAAGTAGAAGCAACTCCGATGGATCGTTCCATTGGGAGTCACGCCGGGAAGGCTCATTGGAATTATTCTTTGTCGGGGATTCGGATTGGCACTGTCTTAGAAGCACCTCCTTGCCTTTCCACCAATAGTAGTCTATATTTGTGCAGCTTCGTATGGCGGCTCGGGGATCTATCGATCGTTCAAATCTGCAATCAATCTTCTCAATCCCCTCCTAAGTTCAGAAGCATTCAAAGTATGGAAAGGAAACAATAGCATGTCTGAACCACTCATATCTCCAGTGATTGTCTGGGCCGTTCTCGGAGTAGTCCTAATCATCATCGAAATGAATCACCTTGCTTTCGTCTTAGCTTTCTTTGGATTGGGTGCATTAATCGTTTCGGTCACTACATGGGTCGGTATTACTCCCGGACTTAACAGCCAGCTTGCGGTATTTTCCATTTCTTCTCTGCTTATGTTGGTCGCCTTCAGGAAAACAGCGAAGAAGGTGTTCTTTGGCAGTCATGACATGCCACCGGACTACAAAGGGCAAAAAGTGAAGGTCGTGAAAGAAATCCCTATCGGTGGCGAAGGGGCCATCTCATACCGTGGATCAGTATGGATTGCCTTCAGTGATTCTCTCGATATAATTAGTGAAGGGAGCACCGTTCAAATCAATTCTTTAGATGGAATTCGAGCGAAGGTCACACTCATTAAATAAATTAGATCAAAGAGGGAGTTCCTTATGGACATATTCTTTCTTGTCGTGGCTGCGCTTGCAGTCATAGCCATCATTTCCGGCGTTCGCGTCGTTCCGCAACAAAGCGCATACGTCGTCGAGCGGCTTGGTAAATTTCACGTCGCATTACATGCCGGTGTCAGTTACATCATACCATTTATGGACAACATCGCCTATAGACACACATTGAAAGAACAAACGATTGATATTCCAGAGCAAGTCTGCATCACCAGAGACAACGTGCAAGTCGGAGTCGACGGTGTTATTTTCGTCCAAGTATTCGATCCGCAAATGGCATCGTATGGGATTAGCAACTATATGAATTCAATAGTGCAATTGTCACAAACGACAATGCGGAGTGAAATCGGAAAGATCGACCTTGATAAAACATTCGAAGAACGAACGACGATCAATTCAGCTATCGTCAGCGCAATCAATGAAGCATCTCGAACCTGGGGCGTCAAGATCCTGAGATACGAAATCAAGAATATTGTGCCGCCGAAAACTGTCCTCATTGCGATGGAAAAACAGATGCAGGCGGAACGTGAGAAGCGGGCCAATATATTACAGTCAGAAGGAGAGAAACAGTCTGCGATCAATGTGGCCGAAGGACAAAAGCAGAAGGTCGTTCTTGAATCTGAAGCGGTTCGGCAGAAACAGATCAATGAAGCAACAGGCCAAGCTGAGGCGATTCGTGCTGTCGCCAATGCAACTGCAGACGGTGTGAAAGCAGTGGCAGCGGCTGTTAAATCTGATGGAGGCATGGAAGCAGTGCAATTGCGTGTCGCCGAAAAGCTTGTTGAACAATTCGGGAATCTTGCAAAGCAGTCAACAACACTGATACTGCCTGCGAACTTTGGCGACATTTCATCGATGATCGCAACAGCAATGAGCGTAGTGAAAAAGACGAAATAGGTTTAATAAGTGTTGCCATAAGTCATTATTCCCGATAATCGGTCAACATGAACATCTGCCCCAGACCTTGACCATCTGGGGCTTTTTATTGCCCTTTCAGGTATAAGATGATATTGAACAGAAAGGGCAACCATGTATTCACGATTTGTCGACACCCTGGCGACAGCTGCAGCCCGCCTTGAAGAATCCGCCTACCACAACGCCGTGATCCTTCCCGATTTTCCTCGGTCAATTCAACTCGATGGATACTCGTGCGGTGCGAAATCCGTCTACACCATTCTCCGCTATTATGACAAGCGCTGCACTCCTCTATCGGTTGAGAAAGAACTGCACACGTCTTGGGAAGGAACTGCCATTTCGGATATCAAGCGAGCGCTTAAAAAGCATGGACTGAAGTATCGGAAGATCCGGAGCCTGAAGTCTTCCATCGATCATGGATGTCCAGTGCTTGTTTCAACGCATAAGCATTGGCATTATTCCGTTGTCTATGGTTATTGCAATTCACAATTCTTCGTTATGAATCCTTCGTTAGGTCAGATGGGCTGCTTGTCGTGTGCAGTGAAAAAGAAGAAGTTCATGCGGGTGTGGGATGGATGGGCTCTCAAGGTGTTTCATTGACATATATCCATTTCTTTTCTTACATTTCAACCGGCTAAGACACAAAGATACAATACCAGCACTAACGCAAGTATGGGCTTGCAATCGAAGAATTTCGATTGCTCCTGTATGCTATTGCGTTAGTGCCCTTGTGTCTTAGCCGACCATCGGTTGCGAAGCTCTGGCTGCAGGAGCATTTTGTTGATAGTCGAGCCTCTGATTCCTATGGATGATGAGGCGTTTTTATTCGTATCAAACTGATTCTTAAATATCAATTTAGAAGGGGACACGAATGAGACATTTTCTACTTTTCCCATTAGTTCTATTTTTGATGTCTTTCATTGGCTGCAAAGCGAAGCCAACAGAAACAACGCAAGTAGTCACTGAAATCACCGGCCAAGTTTCTGATAAAGCTACAACTAACATTGTCTCTGGCGCAAGCATCACTACCAATCCTACAACGTCCTCCGTTGCAAGCGATGCCAATGGAAATTATACAATACCCAACCTCCAAGCCGGACAATATTCTGTTACCGCTACAAAGGATGGATATAGTCCGGCAACGATAAGCGTAACAGTAACGGAAGGAAATACTTCGACGGCAGACATTCAGATGGAAACACTTAAGCCACAATTGTCGGTTTCTGTTCCTTCTATTGACTTCGGGACAACGCAGTCTACTTCATCATTTGTATTAAGCAATGCGACATCCGTCGGGACGATTAGTTATAGCATCGCATTAAGTGCTAATTGGCTTTCCTTAAATCCGACGAGCGGAACAATTTCCAATGGAAATGCAACAATCACAGTGACGGCAACGCGGGCAGGACTTGCATTCGGAAACTACAGCACAAATATAACCGTCACTTCGAACGGTGGAAATCAGGACATTCCTGTAACAATGACGGTTTCAAATCCAAATGCTCCTCAATTAACTGTCAGTCCTATTGCAATCGACTTCGGGACCAATTTGACAAGCCTCTCCTTCACGATTCAAAATACCGGCACGGGTAAGTTGAGCTGGAATGCAAGTTCAGCGCAATCGTGGATTTCAATCACTCCAACGAGTGACACCTCCGTTAGCGGAATTGACAATGTGAAGATAACTGTAAACCGCAGCGGTCTTCCGCCCACAAACTACACTGGCGCGATCAGCGTAACATCAAATGCTGGATCACAAAGCGTTAGTGTGAAAATGAATGTCCCAGCGGTGCCCTCAATCGGACTTTCAACTACCTCGCTCGATTTTGATAGCACGCAGACACAATTGTCGTTTGTAGTTAGCAATACTGGTTCTGGCACATTAAACTGGTCCGCAAGTGCTAACCAATCGTGGATCACGATTGCGCCTCAAAGTGGCTCAAATACAGGAACAGTAAACATATCGGTAAGTCGAACGAGCTTATCTCCGGGATCATATTCTGGAGCCGTATCTCTAACATCAAATGGTGGAAATGGATCTGTTGCGATTGCGATGAAAGTAGCGGCACCGGCTCCACCAAGCCCAGTAACTCTACAAGTAGGAACTCTAACAGTTAGTTCAGTTGCTCTTGCGTGGAGTATTTACTCGAATGCTTTAGATTTTGGCGCTTATAGAATCTACTATTCTACATCACCAGCAGTAACTGAAAACTCAACGCTTGCAACAACAATTACTGATCGGACAAACCAAAGTTATACAGTAACCGGACTCGCCTCCAATACCCAATACTACTTCCGAGTATATGTATTAAATGCTGCACAATTAACTTCAGGGAGTAATACAGTTAATGCGACAACCTTAGCTAAGCTTGGTAGTTGGTCAGTCGTAGTAACCCTCTCACATATAAACTATCCAGAACAAGGGTTGTCAGCCTTGGCATATCTCGCTGACAACAATGTTTGGGTCAGCGGAGGACTTAACTACTTTGGCGACAATATCGTTTTCGGCTTTGTCAGCAATTACAATGGCAGCTTTTGGCACGCCATAACGATTCCAGATAGTTCAGTCCGTGTAAGTTGCATGAATTTTCAAAGCGCCAACGAGGGATATGCCGTAACAACTGCTGACAACTACGGTGAAGGCGAGGTATTTCGCTACAACGGCATATCGTGGAGCACAATCCTGAGTGGCTCTAATGGTTACAGCTTATGCATTCTGTCATCCAATAATATACTGGTAGGAGGATCTGCTCAGATTCTAAAATGGAACGGAAGTGCTTGGTCAACAACAAGTTTGAATTCCAGCAATATTATTCAAATCAAATTCGTAAGTGCAAATGAGGGATACGCCTTGGACAAATATGGAAAAATGTTTGCCTACAAGGGTGTAGGGTGGTCCCTCATGGGAACAGTAGGCTCTACAAGTCTTACTTATAGCGGATTAGGCGTAATAAATGGTAATGACATCTGGGTGGGAGGTCAGGGTGGCGCTTATCATTATGACGGTTCGACTTGGACGCAATACACAGTTCCGGTTAGCAGCTCTGCATTGCCGAACACTAATTCCATAGACATGGTCGCGACAAACAATGGATGGGCATGCGGCAATGGAGGATTGATTTATCACTGGGACGGTTCTTCGTGGAAATCCGTAACAAGCCCCACATCAGAGGATCTAAATTTTGTGAAGATGACTTCCGCCACCGATGGATGGATGGTAGGGCAAAACGGCGGCGTATTGCGGTATCATTAATTAAAACACAAGAAGATTTAATATGAATAATTCCTTCATTCAATACAAAGGATTCAAAATATTCTTCGAGTGCTTTGAAGACTGCGAAGTTCACAATTCCACTCCTTGGGAAACCCACGCTTGATTAAGAATGATTTACCGAGAAAATGGATTACAGCTTGTGCTGGCAAAACCCAGAAGGAATCTTTAGATGCTGCTATAACTGTTGCAAAACAATATATCGACAACAATTCACAACAAATCAATCAATATAAATAAGGGAGAAATTATGAAACTGCTTCTCACAACATTTGCAATTCTAATATCTTTAATTCTTATCGGATGTTCCAGTTCAAAAGAAATGCAGGTCGGCGAAGAACGAATCGTCGAACGTAGCACTCCGGAACTTCCTTCATGGACCACAAGTATTTCCGATGAAAAGGAAGGATTCATATATGTTACGGGCGAAATGACTCGCGCCAAAGAGCGTGCATTTGGCATGACTCAAGCGAATGCCGACGGAGTTCAGAAAATGTTGAATACAATGAGCAATCGTGCAAAACAGACAGCAACCCAAGCGTTACGAGGTGCCAATATCGAGGAAGGTGACGTAGGCCGATACAGTGAATTTGCTGTGTCCTGGATATCCAACACGTATCAAATCTCCGGCGTTACTACACCGACGACATACTGGGAAAAAGTTGAAAAGAAGAATCAGGATGGGGTCGAGTATTTCTACAATTGTTATGTTCAATTGAAGATTTCTAAAGCAGACTATAACAAATCCCTTGTTGGTTCGTTCGATGAATTAAAGCACAAAGCCCAGGCAGACAACAACGTTAAAGCTGCCGAAGTTGCACAAAAATTACTTGACGATCTAAATAAACAATGACACGGCTAATAATTTCATTGGGCTTCTTATTTGCGGTGAACGTCGGTTCTTTGCTCTCGCAAGAGTTAGTATCTTCTTCGTCCTCCGAAAAACCATCGTGGATCGCACATCCGCCCCGAGGTTATCAGAACGACTACTTCGTTGGTGAGGGTGAGAGCCATGTATCTCTTCCGGAGGCATCAAAGGAAGCTCTTGGAAACGCAGTCACGAAAATCATCCAAACACATTCGTTCGAAGCCAGTTCAAGCATCAGGATAAATAATATTCAAGATGGTGAGCAAATTACGAAAAAAGTCGTTGAGGAATTGACGGTCAATGGCTCTTCGATTACAATAAAAGGACTCGTTCAAGAGGAATCCTACTACGAAACATGGTCTGAGCCTTCTGCGATTGTCACCAGATCATGGGTCTTGGTTAGGATTCCAAAAACGAAAAACTTCCGTGACCCTCCGACCGCTTTCAGCCCTGTATGGAGATCGATTGTGCCTGGTTGGGCACAATTCTACAAAGGACAACCTACCAAAGGTGCTTTCATCATTGGTGGTGAAGCCCTATTGATTCCTGCAGGCATCATCCTCGGGAATCTCAAAATCAATGCTGACGCAAACGCACAAAGCTCTCGAACTCAAGCTCTGAGAGACTACTACGTGGACCAATCCAATACCTACAATAATCTAAGTCTGGCAAGCTTCATTGTTGCCGGTGTTGGATACGTCTACAACATAGTCGATGCCATTGTTAGTGAAGGAGACAAAGTGTATGTAGTCAATGAGCAAAAAACGAAACCTACTTTGACTATGTCAGGCAGAGACATTAGGATAGGTTTATCAGTGAGGTTCTGAGGACTATCGCATTACGCCAATTGGACTTGGACATCCTTCACCCAATCTCACACAAAGGGCTCAGCATAAGAGCCGTTTTTTTATCCTTTTGTCATGATCGAGTCAGAATGACGGGGTTAATTGAAGAGTTGTCATTATCTGGGGAGAAGGAGCTTGCCCTAACAGGGAGGGAGGGTGGGAGGGTATGTGAATTCCCAAGACTTAGTCGAGACGTGTTCGACATCCACATGTGATCTCTCAGCTCGTGCCTCACGTAGATGGATATTGCTATCGTTGTCATTACGTCTCAATAGAATCTTATCAATATTACCCTCCCTAACCCTCCCTATAAAGAAACAACCAATAAAATCAATACAATCATAAGGGTGGGTGAACACAAAATCCACCCACCCTCAACACCTACACCCACCCTAATGCATATTTCTTTGAACCGTTGGATTTCTTGTATCTATATTGATGTTTGGTTAATGCAACTCCAAGATTTCGGACGATCCTATCGTTAATCTGGAATTTATCATCAAGTCCCTTTAGGTGTTCTGCTATCTCAGTCGCCGTTAGCCACATCTCCCTATCTGGTTTTGGTTTCGATTTTGTCCTTCGCAAAAGTAATTCCTCCTCGTAG
>Ga0182017_10000577_pt1 | contig 29084 bp, 28 predicted proteins | sample 712E3DmetaG_FD_120492 | JGI IMG/M metagenome (GOLD analysis project Ga0182017, IMG submission 120492) | Permafrost microbial communities from Stordalen Mire, Sweden - 712E3D metaG | ecosystem: Environmental > Terrestrial > Soil > Wetlands > Permafrost | place: Sweden: Stordalen | collected... | reverse complement strand
TGACGATGTACGAAGGGCTTTTAACACTGTTGCAGGCAAACTCCGCGGAATTTCAGAGCATTGGAGGGTTTAGCGACGCAGTAACCCAATTCTCGTCGATAGTTTCCGAAGTGAAGGCCAAATCGAACGAAACGGAGGTGTTAACGGCGGGAAAAGTGGCTGCCAAACATGAGGCGGAGGATTTGTTGGTGGGATTGCTCCTGCCGGTCTGTTCCGCACTCTATATTTTCGCACGAAAGCAAGACAACACGGAGATCAAGGAGCGGGCGAATATCACGGAAGCGAAGCTGCGGGCGATGCGCGATACGGAGCTTGCATCGTACGGAGAATCCATTGCGGACCTGGCCAACACAAATGCAAGTGCGCTTGCACTTATGGGGATCACGGCGGAAATGATTGCCGACCTGAAAGGAAAGGCCCAGGCATATACCGCAGCGATCGGCGCCCGCGAGAGCAGTGTTGCCGAGCGGAAAGGAGCTCGCGGCAGTATGAACGAGCTCTTCGACAAGGCGGATGAGTTATTAAATGAAGACTTCGACCGGTACTTCGAGCTGTTGAGGCCGACCGATACCGAGCTGTACAATAAATACTTCTCCGCCCGTGTAGTGAAGGATATGGGAATGCGGCATCGACCCGTCGCCACTCCCCCCACACCGGTACCAGTGGCCGCACCCGCGAAATAATAGGTGGTAGCACTTGTTAGTTTCGTATGTCATTGCGAGCCGTGATGTTTTTATCAGGGCGAAGCAATCCCCTTAGTAAACTCAGAAGGATTGCTTCGCTCCGCTCGCAATGACAGTTCTATTTTGTGTTGTGAAAAATAATGCAGCGTCATTGCGAGCCCCGACGCTCTTTGTCGGGGCGAAGCAATCCCTCCCTCCTTGTTCTATACCACTATATCATCGAACAGATCCCTCCACTCGGGATTCATCGACTCAATCAGCTCGACCTTCTTCTTCCTCGATCCGGCCTTGATCTGCTTCTCGCGCGCGATGGCATCTCTTATGTCTGTATAGAACTCAAAATACACAAGCTTGTCAATATTATAGCGCTTCGTGAAACCGGGAACCAATTTCTCCTTGTGCTGGATAGTTCGCTTGATGAGAGTACTTGTAACGCCGGTATACAGGACAGTGTTGTTTTTATTGGTCAGGATATAGACGGCAGGTTTCCCCTGAGCATTCATGATAACCCCCTAAATATATTACAGTGTCATTGCGAGGTGTTCTTTGCCGAAGCAATCTCCACCGTCAAGTTGCGGAAAGCATGACCCCTTCGAACACCTGCGTATATTCCTCTGCGATAGAACTCCATTTATATTTTGCGGCACATCGTTCAAAAAGTCTTTCCATCATCTCTTCTTGCTTTTCATCCTGCAACGCCATGCGCATTTTCTGGAGCAAATCATTCTTTTTGACAATTGAAAATAAGTATTTGTAGTCGCGTCCAACTACTTCCACATTCTGTTCGATGTCGGAACAGATAACAACTTTCTTACACGATATCGCTTCCAAAAGCATCATGGACATCGCCTCGACTTCAGAAGGGAAGACAAATACCCTGCAGTGCTTGAGAACCTCGATCAAATCCCCCTTCGATAACAATCTGTCATGGATGATGATTCTGTCGGATTTGCTGGCAGTCTCCCGGATTTGCTTCACGTATTTCAAATCGTGTGAAAAATCTCCAATCACCAACAGTTTCTCAGCAAAGCCTCCATTCAAGTAGGCATCCAACAGGTGATGTAATCCCTTAGTGGAATCTAATCTGCCGCATGCAAAAAGAAAGTAATTGTTCAATTCTAAATTGAATTTACTGAAATCAAATCGTCCCGAGAGAGTGCCTTCTGAGAAGAAGTCAACGCCGTTCGGAATGTATTTCACTCCCTTCTTCCTCTTCGATTCTCGTTTTGAAACCGACGTAAGGGCATCGCAAAAATGAAAAAAAAGTAATTCTGAGAACTTGAAGTACAACTTCGCCAAAGCGTTCCATTTTCCTCTCTCATAGGGATTGCCGTGAAACGTCCCAACGATCTTCGCCTTGCGCTTCAATTTCAGGATGGGCACAAACAATCCGAAATCGGAATTATGAACGTGGACGATGTCGGCGTTCCCTTTGAACAGAAAATGAAATGTACATAACAGAAAAAAAATGAACGGCCTCAAGTGCTTGCCCCCGATTGCCGGAACGTAAATGTAATGCATCCTATCGGTGCATGAAAGCTGCTCTGCCTCATTCTTGAGCAGATAAATATCGTATTTATTCTCGTGCGGAAGGTTTTCCAGAAGACTTTCCACCACGCGATCCGCGCCTGCGAATGCAGGCAAGGTCTTTATTCCGAGAATTGCAATTTTCATGAAACGAGGATTGTGCGTTTACTAAACACGCCAGTACCGACTACCGGCATTTGGTATTGGGTCATTTTGATTCAAGGGTCATTGCGAGGCGCTTTTTGCCTTCCGAAGGAAGGCCTTCGGCCGAAGCAATCCATTTGTTTAATGGAGATTGTCCCGCCGTACGGGATGCCGTAAAGCGGCACTTCGTCGCTTCGCTCCTCAATGACTTTATTCTTCAATATATCCCACCACCCGGCATTTTGAAATTACCGATTGAAATAATCGCCGATTTGGGTGTAATGCCTGCTTATTTCTGGCTGTAAAACTTTCTTTTCAGGATTGTCGAGGAATGAGACTCGCGGGGAGGGGTTTGCATCATGCTGGACAACGTTATAATCAATGTATTTCGAAAAGGCTATCGGTACACGGAATATGCTTTTGAATTTATTCAATATAACCCAGCGGATGACGCTTACCTTTGGCAATTGAGCGATATGCTTGTTCCTGATCGCAGTTTTTGCCGAAGATACCATCCAGCAGTTTTGGGGACAGACCGCTACCTGCTGCCGTATCTTCGTAGCCCGATCTCCATTATAGATTTCTTCCCATGATTGTTCTCGCAAATTTCCCATGAGAAGATCGTTCCGCACATTGCAGGCATATGCATCGCCCCATGGGTCAATAAACACGGAGTCGGTACCTTGAGTGCAGGGATGAAGCCTGTCATGTCCCAATATTTTCGAGATCAATCCAAGATTCAGATATGCTCGGAACCACGCCTTCACTGACCACGTGCCGATCATATCCTGGACGAGCTGTTCTACCCCCTTCGCCACCCGCAAGCGATCGTACATGTAATTGTCGTTTTTGTGGAACTGGAAAGCGTTGTGGATCGCCGAGGTGGCGAATTCAAGTTTTAGCTTCTTCGAATACCTGTAGAGCTCGACGACTTCTTCAATGTTTTCATCCTGAAACGTTGTCGCGAATCCGAGGTCGGTCCCGCCGACTTCCATCAGCCTATTCATGGCATCGATTTTCTTTTTGTATCCCCCTTTTTCACCTCTGATTTTGTCATTAGTGGACTCAAATCCTTCAATACTGATCCGGATCTTTATATCAGGATATTTTTTTACAATTGGCTCAAGGACATCGATATGCAGCCCGTTGGTGCTGATTTCCAGCTTTTTTGTTTTCGGGTACAGTGTATCGCATATCTCCATCAAGTCTTTTCGCAGCGTCGGCTCGCCGCCGGTAATATTCAGGTAGTCAAAGCCACCGGGCAACTTCTCCAGGGTTTTCAGATCGATTTCATAGTCCGGATGGGTCGGATACTTCCAGATATAGCACATCGAGCAGCGTGAATCGCATCTGTATGTCGTTATTACGGATAAATCCATTTTTCGTCCACTTTTCTACAAGGCTCATTGCTTCCTCCCGATAAAGAACATCGGGAGGAAGCAATCCTCATTTTTCAGGAGATTGCTTCTCCCGACTTCGTCGGGATCGCAATGACAATGATTGTTTTTTTGAGACCGCTTCTACAAAGAATGCACTCACTCTATCTCCAACGCAGTCAATGAATGCGGTGGAAACGAAACAAAAAACCCGTTTTTGACTTTTCCATAGTCATGTTCTTGTACCGACACATTGTTTGGATCCTGTTCATTGGTCGCGTCAACTGAAGGTCCGGTAAGGAACCAGGCCTTTGCTTTCTGAGGCGTCATTCCTGCCAAGTGTATTTGCGTTGAAATCGCTGTTTTCATATTCCGGTTCACGACCATTAAATACACTTTGGTCTTCTTACTCTTCCCGTCGCTTCCTAACAAGATACTGCGACTGGCATTCACAGACAAGTATGGTACAGCCGGATAGACCCGAGGAATGAATTTCTGCACCGTTACGTCGCGGAAGCACACGCGACCGCTTATCGGTCCCGCTCCGCTTATTCTTCTAGCTCGAATTTCTATTTCTTTGGCATCAGGTAATGGAGTATAATCTACTTCTACTTTTTGCCAGTTGCTCGTACCCACAATGTTACTGCTGGCTCTGGCAGATTTTGTCGCATTCCAACCCCGGGCATCGAGAAGCTCGATGCAGACACCGTTCGTCGAAGTTACTCCTTCCGTTTTAATCCATGCTGTCGCTTGATAACTTACCGACGGATCCGCCGCAAACGTTTTATACGCATGGAAGTAATTCACGTCTTGACCCTTGAATTCAACAATAAGAGTGTCCCTCTCTATCCGTTGCGAAAAATTCAGGCCAAGAGAAAATTGCCATTTGTCAGGCAATGTGACCATGTCAGGCATCAATTGGAATCTCCGGCCATCGCCCTTCGCAGGTTCGACCCCGAAGCCGCCGTCTGTATCATACGTGTCGCATTTCACATTTGTCTCAATTAACTCAGCCCCGAAGTGCTCGTGATACAATTGGAAAACGTAGAACAGAGGACGCTTCACAAGACGTTCGTGCTTGTAAGTATATCCTTTCACCGCTCCCCAATACTCATTCGAGAACTGCCATGAATTCGCCATAACAATATTATTGCGCGGGTTCAGAAATACCTTTATCATCTCTGCGTTCAGTAAAGCATTGCCAAGAGTGAAACGATATTTCACCGGTTTTTCTTGAGTGAAGCTGCCGTTGTATTCTGTCACGGCTATCGGAATATGCGATCCCGACAGATCATCTATAACTCCGTTCATATCATCATAAAAGGTTTGAATTTGCTCTTCACACGCCAGACTGAGTGCGAAAAGTTCTGTCGGAGGTGGGATACTATCATTTCTATCGTACACGGGTTTATAGAAATGATGTACGATAAAATCAGCGTTTTTTCCTATAGTTTTCAAAACGGGACGAAGCCATTTGTCTAAATCTGTGCCGACAACTCCTAGTTTGATTCGTCGATCAATGGAATTCATCGATTGACGATACACAAGATAATTCTTAGCATACTGTTCTGCATCCATCGTTCTACCCTTCCCATCACCCAAGTCTGTTTCGTTACCGTACTCAAACCAAACAACATTCCATGGCATGGGGTGTCCGTCACTTGCCCGGCGTTTTGCCCAAATATGATTTCCGTCATCAGGCGTGTTCAAATACTCCACAAGGTCGGCGGCATCCTGCGCAGTTCCAAAAAACTCAGGAATGGTAATAAGCGGAACAGCCTTTATGTCAGAACAAAACCGCATGAATTCCGGTAAGCCAAATCTCTGATCAGGGCGCTGTGAAACGGGACCGATTGTCTTTTTCCAATCGAAATAGTGTTGTGCCCCAGGGAAGCGAACGACCGTCATCCCGGCGGTCTTTGCCAATGCGAGCATTTCAGGATCCGGACGCCCCGCCTCGGGATCCCATATTCCCGCCCCTCTGTCCCAATAATCCTGCGAGGCGTATTTAAACATTCCTTTTTGGTACGCGAGAATATTGTTTCCGAATATCAATGGATTTACTTTGCCAAGGACTTTCTTAGCATCAACGGTGATTGTTGAGTGTATCTCTTGTGCAACTATTAGCGGATGCACCGCCAACAGAATTACGTAAAGTAGTCTCAGACTTTCACTGGGAAAAGACAGAACTACTCCAGCAAGTCGACTCCATCGATTCATCGCCCGCGCCTGAACTTCGTTGACACTGCATCCTCGTAAATTTTCATCAGTTTTGCGTAGTGGATTTCGGGGCTAAACTCCCGAACGGCCATTTCTCTGCCTTTCTCACCCATCTCCTTCCGCAATTGAACATTCTTCAACAAGATTTCCAACTTACCTTTCAGAGCGCCAATGTTGCCCGATTCGAACAATAATCCCGTTTCTCCGTCGCGAATCATTTCCGGTAATCCTCCGATGTTTGAAGCCACGATCGGTTTACCGCACATCATCGTCTCCATCACGGAATAGGGATAATTCTCGTACCACTCCGACGGTGTAACCACAAAACTCGATTTTGACAAAACTTCCCAGACAGATTTTCTGCCTAAATGGCCTAAGAATAAAATATTTTGCGTGCGAGATTCCGCTATCTCCTTCTCGAGTTCGGTCTTCAGACTTCCATCACCTGCAATCTTCAACGTAATCCCTTTCAGGTCTGACCATGCTCGAACGAGAGTCCTGATCCCCTTCCACGGTTCGAGTTGCCCTAAATAGAGGGCATATCCGCCATCGATCGATTTCACATTCTCGGGTAAATCATCATGCAGGAAATTCGGGACATGAAAGAACTTCTTAGAGTCGTAACCGTTTTCAAGAAACTTTTGTCTGAGGAATGCGCTTGGAGAAATGAATGCATCAACCTTGTTCGTCACCTTCGCAAGGCTGTGAACATACGCCTCTGCTGTAGCAACGAGGCTCGCCGCATAAGAATCTTTCTTGCATTTCTTTAGAGTGCAATGATAAAATTTCCCTCCTTTGCATTTTTCACATATTTGACCATGCGAAAGGAAGTGCGTATTGGGGCAGACCAATTTATAATCATGTAATGTCCAAATGATGGGCACTCTTTGCTTCTGCAATTCAAAAACGATAGAAGGCGTAATGTGGGCATGTATGTTTTGAATATGGGATATGTCAGGTTTTAAATCTGATATCAACCTTGCAATATTTGATCTCGCCTGAACCGAATAAATGCTTCTTGACAATACTCTTACATTATTTACAAGATTCTTCTTGGAATTAAGCTCTCTAAAATCCACATAATCAACAAAATATTTTTCTTGCTCACAGGGAAAGTTCAAGGGGTGTTTCATCCCGAAAAAAAAGACATCGTGTCCTCTTGACCTCAAGAGATCTGCAAGCGAGAACATGTATGTACAGTCCCCACCACGATTGTAATGATACGTGTTTATAAGGACAATTCTCACAGCGTTTCTCTTTGCAGAAACCACTTCACAAAAACACTTAACCTATTCTTAACTGAAACCGACGGATTATAAGCAAGTATTGACCGCGCTTTCGATATGTCGACGTTCGTCAGTATAACATCTCCCGGCTGCTCGGGCAATCGTTGAATAATTGCCTTCTTTCCCATCTTCTCTTCCAAGCACGATATGATGCTCTTTAATAATATAGTATTCGATTCTTCTAAATTCATAACTTCAAACCCATGCAACTTCTGCATTGAAGCCAGAACACCCTGCAGGATATCATCGACAAAAGTATAATCCTTCTTTGTTGTTCCGCCGCCATACATTGTGATAGGCTCGCCATCGACGATATTCTTAGCGAACTTATGAATAACATTTCGGGTCTTTGTCGTGGGCCGTGATCCGTAAAAGATCTCAGACAAAAAATATCAAAGCCATAAAGATGGTGATATCTATGACAGAGTAATTCACCGGCCTTTTTCCTCGCCGCATGGGGTGAAATGGGATTATCAACCGGATCCGACTCTGAGAACGGGACTTTAAAACTATTTCCATACACCGGCGACGAAGACCCAAATACCATTTTCCTAACCCCAAATAGACGCATTGCTTCAAGTAAGCGAAGTATTCCTGAAACGTTCACATCGTAATATAATTCAGGCTGTTGAATGGACGGGGGCACCCCTGCCCTCGCTGCCAGGTGGACGACAAGGTCTATCTGCTTCCCTTCAAAAGACCGTTCCAAAGCAGATGTATCACGAATGTTCCCTTCAATTAACATAAAATTCTTGAGTGCCCACGCCCGACGGATGTTCTCCATTCTTATCGTCGGGTCGTACAATGTGCCGAAATTCTCGAGGCATACTACCTCGTGACCCTCTGAAAGCAATTTTTCGACGAGATGTGAGCCGATGAACCCAGCTCCGCCAGTTATCAGTGTTGTCATGACTTTTTGAAACCGCCTCTGTATTGCTTGACTAGACTCTTATCATCCAGTATCGTGTTCTTTTTTTGTCCTACAAAGAACAATCCGCTTGCTCCGTCCAGAGTGCCTTCATTATTGATGAATAGTAGATCGAGGTACTTAATCCAAAAACAGGTAAAATTGAATAAGATCCCAAGGATTCTCCGGATTGTTTGATTATCAGAGACACTAAGTAAAAAATATTTCAATGCCCATAATAATGATGTCGCCGTTCCCAGAAGAGGACCGCTATTGACCTCTTCGAATCTCCTGAACAATCTTCTATGGCCAAGTGGGGTGAATCGAGTAAAATCATACTCCCGTCCATGAACCTGCTGCATGAAAGGGGTTTCAGCATAAACAAAACCCTGGTCTTTGAGAACTCTGTGTATCTCGTCAGCACAACGAAAAGGATCAATCACATGCTCCATAACTGCTTGAACAATTACACAATCAAAAGACTTATCGTGAAAAGGGATATCATGGGCATCACAAATTATTTGGGTAAGAGGTCCAAATGAGACATCGGTTTCAATAATGTTGTTCGCAATTTTATCCTTTAAAACTTTTATTCCATCCCCTTCAATACTTCCACCGATTATAAGAACAAGTGGCGTTGGATTTACCCTTAATAGAATTTCGGACAGACTCTCAATATTTTCTTTGGATTTGAAACTAAGTGAGAGTGAGGGCATAAACTGCTTAAGAAATTTCTTTATCTTATTTTCATTAATTTTGAAGAAAGTGTCTTTCTTCTCAACAAAGTCACTAATACTAAAAATACTGTGATTTTCATTGAGTAGCACGGGGATGTCGTTGACGATTGGATAAGTCTTTCGACATTTCCTATCGGTACATTCCAAGTTATCAGCGCTCTCTAATAACGAAGAATGACAGTGAGGACAAATGAGAAGAGAACAATATTTGCGAAATGATTCGATTCTGGCTAGTTCCTTCAATTTGGAATTGAATAAGTAATCGTGAATAAGTAATTGACAATCGCGCTTTGAACTCTTTCAAAATTACTGTAAAATAACGAAATAGGATCCTTTGCCACCAATTGAACGGCGGAAACCAAATTAACCTGCGAATTCCGATGCTATGTGAGTCTCGCTGTTTTCAAATGTTTATCTAAGATCATTTGCAGGTCGTCCATTAGTTATTGCTGTCGATGGAAATCAGCATGCGCAATTTTTGTTACAATTCTTCGCTAATATAGGGATCTATAAGACGTACCGCTGCCCATGACAAGTAATGTCATATCCTAAATGGCACCGTACATAGTTCCAAAGTAATTCTCCCATGTGTAATCGAAGCTATTATATTTTCTCATGAGAGAATTTCTGTCTAAGGCCTGCAACATCGAATGACACAGTCCCTCCGGGCTTAGCTCGGCGGGGAAGATCTTCCCACTTTGCGCTAAGGCCAACTCTAGTTCATTATCGATTGTCCATACAATATTCTTATCAAACGCAATCGCCATATAGGTCGTGATGTCAAAATCGGCATAATCAGCTGAAACAAATACATCACAGTGGTAATAATAATCATAGAGTTCTTGCTCTTTAATAAAACCGGCAAAAACAACTTCTTTTTCAACACCTAAGTCAATAGCCAATTTCTTCAGTTCATCTGCAGATTGACCTGTGCCGCCGACTATCAAGACAATATCATTCAACCCCTCCCTGACAAGCATGCCAAATGCCTTGATGATCCAGTCGACTCTCTTCTTGGGAACCAGCCTACAAACGCTGAGAATGATTTTCTTATTTCCTATGTTCAATTTCTTGCGCAGATCAATCTGTGGCTTATAATCAAAAATATCTCTGCGATAAGCTCCTTTGAGCACAATGGCATCTCTATTAAATAACTGCTTCAGTTCCCATTTTACTTGATTGGAAAGCACATAGACATTTTGTGCTTTTCTCACGGCTTTGTACATAAGAAAGCCTATCAGATCGGAAAACAGATGTTCTACCAAGCGTTTGTGTAAAAACTTTTCAGGGAGGTTTGCCTCATGCCCTTTTGTTGATAGCCGGATCCTTTTATATCCTGATTTGAAGATTCGACCACTTATGCCATAGCTGACAAGATGCTTTCCGAATGTATCAATCTCATCCAAGCCTGACGATGGTATCTGTGTAAAATACTTGTATTCTGTGAATAGCGTGGCAAAATAGATGTAAAGGCAACCTTCGAAATCACACACATCTATCACCTCCGGTATGATCTCTTTAACCAGTCTACGTAATTGTCTGATCCGCGAAATGACCTTTAAAATAAAATTCTTGTTCTTACTTTGTATAACCTTTACCTGTGGTTGATAAGCATAGTCAAAAATATCCTTATACTCAAATGTAATAATGGTTGTATCAAAATTATTCTGCCTAAGAAATCGCTCTTCCTCCAATGTAATCCGTTCACTACCTCCAGCCACTACTAAAAATGGATGGAATATAACAGATTTTGTCATCTCAATATTTCCTTTACCTTCTCAGTGACAATATTCATCTGCTCTTCAGTCAAAGCCAATCCACTGGGTATATAGAACCCACGTTCTGAAAGCCTTTCAGCGACAGGGTATGACTCATTTTCGAACAACCCCATTTTATGAAAAACCGGCTGCAAATGCATCGGATAGAAAAAAGGGCGAGTCCCTATTCCCTTTTCTGCTAGCCGGCTCATCGCTTCCCGGGCACTCATTGGAGTATCTTCCTTCAATACTATTCCGTAGACCCAATATATATTCTCTGCGTATTGCGTTTCGGAGAGTGGCAACTGAATACCTCTAATATCCCGTAATAGTTCAGTATATTTCTTGCCCATAACTCTCTTTCTTGCAACATGTTCGTCCAGCCTCTCGAGTTGCGCTATGCCTATCGCAGCCTGCAGATTTGTCATTCTGAAATTCCAACCAAGTTCTTCATGCAGGAATCTTTGATGGGGTAAAAAACAAAGATTTCGGAGTGAACGACATCTATCAGCAAGTCTCCCATCATCAGTAACGATCATACCGCCTTCGCCAGTTGTAATATGCTTGTTGGGATAGAAACTAAAACATGATAATTCTCCAAAACTGCCGCAAGGCCTGCCTTTATATGTCTGCCCTTGCACCTCCGCGGCATCTTCAATCACCATGAGACCATATTTGTTTGCTAATTCAATCACGGGATCCATGTCCACGGGTAATCCATAAATATGAACGACCATTATCGCCTTAATTCTATTATTCCCCTGTCGTTCTATTTCGTCCTGTAATCTCTCCTGAAGTTGATTAATATCCATATTCCATGTTAACGGATCTGAATCGATCAATATAGGTTTTGCACCCGCCCTGACAATTGCGGCTGCACATGAAATGATAGTGAATGTAGGCATCACAACTTCATCGCCTTTTCCGATACCTAATGCAGCGACAGCTGCCTCAAGGGCCGTTGAGCCGCTAGTAACAGCAATTCCGGAACGACGTCCAACTCGTTTTGAGAACCCATCTTCAAACTTATTGATGAAAGGCCCTTCAGATGAAATCCATCCCGTGTCGAGACACTCATTCAGGTACTTTCTTTCGTTCCCGTTCAATAACGGTTCATTCACAGGTATCACTTTGTTCTCCCTTAAAAATGGATCTTGTCGCTATCAGTTCCGGAGTATGGCCCTTGTTTTACTTCGATCATCTCGGTTGTTTCCAACATTTCAAATCCATGGCCGCCTGACGCGAGTAATATGACATCCCCAGTTTTGAGCACGGCGCTTTCAAGGTATTTCTTATCACGCGTATAGAAATCGATTCTTAACTTTCCCTTTCGGATAAACAGAGTTTCGAGCGTATACTGCACGGAACGTTGAACTTTGTTATGAACATGAGAGGCGATAACATGCCCTGCCGGTCGTTTCATATATGCCAATTGCTGTGAAAAATCATCAGGAGTAAAGAATTCAATCCCATCTTTTTCAAACTCCGCCGGGATAATAATGGCAATTGTCTCCTCGCCGTGCTTAATAGTCTTAGTCATATAAGTGTTATCCTCTTATCCTTTCCTCGCAACTACAGATATGTTCCAATCATCTACGGTTGGTTCCTTTCCTTCAACAAGAAAGGGATGCACGCTGATTAATTCGAGACCAGCCTGTTCTAAGAAGAATTTCAGCTCCTGAACAAAGAAATATCTCATATGATGTGTTTCATTCACAATTTCAATAATGTGATCACCTTCATACTTCATAAGATCATACTGAACTGTGACGATTTGCTTTACGATGTCGAGATGCGGCCTCACAATACGAATGACTTGCTTCCCTTCTTGAGTAAACTCCTGTACTCTCGTCGACGGCTGTTTCGACAGAACCGCGGGACCAAACCAAACGTCAAAAATAAATAATCCATCTTTACGCAGATGTGCCTGCGCAGTCCGAATCCCGCCCAGGAAGTCCTCGTTAGTTATCAAATACCCCATTACCGCAAACATCGACACCACCAATTCGTATGTTTTACCGTCTCGGTACGCTGCCGCTGAGCCCACCGAGACATCTGCTTTGCCCTCAACGTTCGACGAGACAATTTTTTGCCTGGCAATTCCTATCATTTTCTCGGACAAATCAAATCCATGTACTTTGACTCCCCTTTTTGCAAAAGAAATAACATGGCCGCCTGTTCCACAACCAATATCCAAAACGTGCTCGGGAATTATTGAATGAATTGAAGCGAGTTTTAATGCGAACTCGACCTCAGCATCATAATTTTTCCCCGCGTAATAAGCGTCATAAAAATCAGCGTACTTGCCAAATATTTCCATGCTTCACATCCGTAGATTTTAAAACATTGAAGAATCGTTGCCGGTGTTGAATAACGTTGGCTTCCTCAATCGGGTTACAGTATTTGTATTCTCGGTCCCTTCGAATCGAATTCTTACCGTACGATTCCCAAGTTGTAATGCGAACGTATTTGATTGACCAACCTTCTCAAAAACCCGATAATGAAATTAGAGGGCGTCAAATGAATTAGATAACAGATTCTTAAGTATATTCTTCTCAGGACAAAATGGTTGCTCCCTTTGGTGCTGGAGATTATTCTTTCATATTCCGTATGAAGATTAAGATCCAGACTGTACCATGCAATACGGGTGAGGAGCCGCTCGTAGGATTTTTCACCGCAATAAGTACTAATATCGGCTCTGTGCTTGTTAATGATATATAAAAAACCGTTGATGTCTCTTTCGGTATCTTTGGAAATAGTGTCACCTGTATGAATGTTATACGTTACCAGCGGCTCATTCACGCGGACAAATTTACAGAATTTTGCCAGTCTAATAGAGGTATCCCATTCATGATGCGCCGGCACGTTCTCATCAAGACAACCTATTTTTTCAAGTGCCAATTTAGAGGTTAGAATCGACTGCAGAATTGGAGATGACGTCACAAGCTGCTTGGCATATACGTTTTCTCCCTCAAGCACCGGGCGTTTCCAGAGGTTTCTTTTGTTCTTCCGACGATCAAATAGTATGACATCGCAGTACACCATAGTCCATGGGTCAAACTTGATGGCTTCCAAAGCCTTTACCTGCTTCTCAAGTTTGGTCGGCAGCCATTCGTCATCAGAATCCTGAAAAGCGATCCACTCTCCTTTCGCCTCTTGAATTCCCTTATTGCGTGCAGCTTGTGCACCCATGTTTTTCGGTAATGTAATGCATCGTACTCGGTCATCGGCGTACCGCTTTACTACTTCAACAGTTTCATCAGTCGAACAATCATCAACAATAATAACTTCAATATTCTTATACGTCTGGTGAAGGACCGAATCAAGACAATAACCGATTGTCTTGGCACGATTAAATGCCGGGATGATAATCGAAATGAAAGGTTTGTTATTTTTCATCTTTTGCTGTCATGTTTTTTCAAACAAAAGACCAAGACGCGTACCCAGCTCCTGAATAACTCTAATAAAACAAGTGTGTTTATTTTCTCTGGTGATTAGGATTCTGATTGGTATTTTAAGACAAAACATTACAACACTTAAGAGTCGCCTAAGCTGTTTAAGACTTACCAATTTGCGTTGCTGTAACCTGGCAGCTGATGCTCCATATTTATAATATCGGTAGAACCTATACGAAATACGAAAGTTGCGTTCTGGTGTCCAGTGAGAAACCACTATCTGAGGATCATACCAAAAAAGTGGTTCTCTAGCATAAATCCGATGAAACAACTCTGTTTCCTCTCCCATCACGAGCCTCCTACCCACAATGCCAAAATCAAGGGAGAACCCGCCATAGGACTCGAACAAACTTCTCTTGAAAGCCATGTTTGCACCTGAAAACCCATTGACTGCAAGAATGGGCTCTAAGAAATGCGCCTCTTTTCCCCAAGATCGTAACTCAAAATCATCTGCAAACCAGTCAGGAGGGGGTTGTTCGTACCAAGGACGAATCTGACCGCCGACAGCGACAGGTTCCGGTCTCACGTTTTCGAAAACGTCTAAGATTCGGCGCGCCCATTCAGGGCTTGCTTTTGCGTCATCGTCAATAAAAGCAACGTACTTCCCTTTCGCCTCCTGCCATCCGCGATTACGAGCATGTGAGTGGCCCCGATGTTCTTCTTTTATGTATCTGAAGGTAAAATCAAAGCGTGACATTATTTCAACAATAGACTGCGTGTTGTCAGAAGAGTTATTATCGATAACCAAAACTTCAAAAAATTGCTTATCCAAAGTCTGGTTTAATAACGATTCCAAGCAATTTGATAGGAGACCTGCTCGGTTGTACGTACATACTATTACTGACAACGGAATCAATCCATTATCCGCCGTGCTTGTCATAATGTAAAATACATTTTGCCACGAATTTCAATAATAGTCTCTTGTTTATCTTGAAATGATCACACAAAGAGGAACTCCAATATTCTTCCCACGTCCTGATACCATTGCTGGCGGCATTGTAACAGACCGCAAACCATTTCTTCGCCAATAACTTAGAGAAATGGTAATCAGAAAACATATTCTTGCTCTTGTTCGCTTCACTTAAACGCAGCAGCCACTCATTTGCCTGATGAATAAATGTCTTATCTTTTTTGAATCTTCCAGCACTCATGCATTCGTGAAGTAAGAGCTCATCCTTTGAAGGAGAAATTCCAAGCTCAGCAATTTGACGAAACCGGATCGCAGCCGAACTTTTGTTCTGTGCAGTCCTTTGCAGCTTTCCAATTTGTTCCGAATGATTTCTATGCAACAATAGCACTTCTTGAAGATTTGCAATCTGTACATGCCCTGACAACCTTACCCACAGCTCGTAGTCTTCAGCATGAGGGAAGTTACCATAATGAAGATTGTGTCCCTTCAAAATGCTCTGCCTGATGATTACAGTAGGATGGTAAATAGGACACTCGAATATCATCGTGCATCTGATGGTTTCAAAATCTCCAGGCGAAGCCCATATCTGACCCGAACCTTCTCCAATCAATTCCAACCAAGTCCCACAGACACCAACATCTGGCTTTGAATCCATAAAGTTGACTTGTTTTTCCAACCTACTTGGGAGGCTTACGTCGTCACAATCCATACGAGCAATGTATTCACCACGGGTGAGATCCAATCCCTTGTTAAGGGTCGCTATTAGTCCCAAATTCTTTTCGTTATGAAGCAATCTTATTCTTGGATCAGAATAGGATTGGATAATTTCAACACTATGGTCAGTCGAGCCATCATTAACAATAAGCAGCTCAAAGTCGGCGAATGATTGGTCTAGTACACTCTCGATGGCTTCATGAAGGTATCGCTCGCCGTTATAAACGGGTAATAATACAGTAACTTTGGGAGAGGGCATAAGCATTTTTTGTTACGATCTTAAGTGCCTCAAACTTTGGGTAGTGGGTCATTTTGGATGAAGGTTCATTGCGAGGCGTTTTTTGCCGAAGTCCCGAAGGGATCCCGTACGGCGGGACAATCTCCATTAAACAAAAGGATTGCTTCGTCGTTTCACTCTTTACCTCGCAATGACTATGTTCTTCAAAAGACCCCACTACCAAACTTTGCAAAAACTATCAATTATGCAGAACATATAACAGAATCACTATCTCAGCTAAACGCTTTTGATGAAATAAGGCAAGAACACGCAGAATGTTTACTTCATGCCGGTTTCATCGGTTAAAGGAGTCCCCGCTGCCCGGTCTGCAACATAAGCTCTGAGACTTCACTTCTGTAGCTATTCTCGGCAACAAGATATCCTTGATTCTCTACAAATCTATTGAACTGAAGGCCTACCAGAATATAGAAGATTACTTCACATTGATATGTAATAAGTGTGACATTATCGATAATGAACAGATATGAGAATATGAAAAAGAATATTCTGTTAAATGAGTTACGTTTAACTCTACGGACATTTCTTGTGAAAATCACAAGCCATAGGAACAAGTAGATAATAGCAGTGAGTACACCATCCAATATCGCTTTGTTTGCAAATCCATTTATAAGGTCAACTTTATTGGAGTATATTAAATCTCGAAAATGCGACGATAACTCGCCCGAATAGTTAATATTATTCAAGAAATCCGAAACTACTCGACCAATTATCACCGTTCTATAGTTCAAAGTGCCTAATTTAGCCTCCTCCCCAAGAGAGAACGTCACTATTGTGTTCGAGATATCCCCGAAATAAGTAACCGACATTATGTACGTTGCTAAAACTAAAAACAAACCTCCAAGCAAGTACTTCATTCGTTTTCTGCTAACCATGTAATAGCATATTACACAAAAGATGAAAGCTATAATAGCCGTTCTTGACTGACTCAACAGGCTGCCAATTAGTGCCAATGATACTTGGAAATAAGCAAATAACCGACCCTTGAATCTATAGAAATCATTGTCTAATAGCAAAACATTGAAAAGGGCTACCAGTAACAGGAATTCTCCTAAGAATATAGGCTGGGAAAAACTGCCAGCCACTCTGATGGAACCGGCCCGATAATAAACCATTGAGCTATTATTGTACACATCATTCGGGTCCATTACTAAGGAAGGAATGAAGTCTGCATAAAAACTTCTTTGAGCAACATATTCACCAATTGCAGTGAGTGACGACAAAATTGCTACAAGAGTTAGTCCAAGGAAGACCTTATCTAAATCCTTCCCTGTCTTGATGAAGTATTTGCTGAAATAATATGGAAGAAAAAACACCAAAAATAATGGAAGCATCTCAATAAAAGCAGCTTTCACATCTCTGGAAAGATAGTTCTCAACAATTGGCGACAAGAAGAGAAGCGCTAATACAATCTTGTCCGTTTTGTCGAGAGAGAACTTCTTTTGATAGATAACATTAACGAACGTGAAAAAGAAAAAGACAACTGCAAAAAGCATCCACAAAGTAAAGGATCCATAATGCGGAATAATGAAGCCGTACCCGATTGGGAATAAACAGACTAAAATAATAAAGAATAGTAATCTAGTACTAATTCTGAACATTTGCCTAAAACCAGATTGTCCGAAAGCAAACACCGGTAGTCATGCAATCCTTTTTGACACGCAACTTCTCTCTATGGTCGCAATCTTTATGGATGTAATCCTTATTGAATCGCGAAGACCAAGCCCTGTTTTCAATCATAGAAATTTTCTACACCCTCTTGTTGAAAACGAGGCTGCGAATTCCTTGAAGATGACTCCAGATTTTTAAATAGATTAACAAGGACTTTAGTTGTCTTTTGACAATTCTTATTAACAACGCTCTAAACCTTAAAAGAACGCCAAGATAATAGATAAATATGAGATTGTTAGTGCTGAGAACGTGTCTTGCTTTTTTAAAACTTTCCTTGTCATATGCAATCAATCTGTGCAATATAGAATTTACAAGTTTAACATCTTTTAAGTTATTCCCCTTGATCTTATTGAATACGTAAACTCGTTCCGATAGATCAATTGTGGAATCAATCGTTCTTGTAACCTTGTTTTTGGCAACATCCGACACGCAAACGAGAGGTTCATCGGAGTAGGCAAAGTTAATATTACGGCTTAAAAGCCTAATGTAAAAATCAATATCTACGAACCATTTTATGTTCTTATCAAAAAATAAATTTACAGATCTCCTAAAAATCGTTACGCTAGGGCTTCCTATTGAAATTCCTTTTCTATAATAGAGACTAAGTGGGTTATTCTTGATTATTTCCAATTGTGTGGATGTCAATCTAAATATGCTTGATGTCTTACCATCTTTATGGATATTCTTTGTGGCCGAAAAGGCGAGTGAGCTGTCTTTGTTGCATCCTAACAAATTGACAAAGGTGGATAATGAATCTTCTCGACTAAACCAATCGTCATGGTGCATTATCTTAATCAGTTCACCACTTGACTTCCTTATCGATTCATTCCAATTCTCCGGAGTACCTAACCTGAGAGCGTTTCTAAAATATTTTAAATCCATTTTATGAGAATACTCTTTTGCAATTTCTTCAACTACGTTGTCACGACCATCATCGGTTATTACTACTTCGTAGTCAGTAAAATCCTGGATCAATATCGAATCCAGAAGCATAATCAACGTCTCCTTTTCATTGAAAGTGGGGATGCAAATCGAGACTGTCGGCTTTCTCATTTGATTATGCCTTTGAAGTGAATTTTGAAACATTCACATGCTGGTCATGCTAAGTCTGGTTTTTCTAAGATGTAGCAGAATTATGAGACATTGAACTTGGTTTCTCAGAATGACGTGGATGTTTTTCCGGACGCCTCAATGGAAAAACTCCATTTATCTCGACGCCTGCTTCAGGGAATTCTTTTTATTAGGGCACTCTTAATTACTGACTTAGAATAATTTGTTACATATTTCATAAACAAGAACGGATAGTCTTTAAAGTAATTATAGTTTGCTTTTAGTAAGTTTCTAAAATCTTTCACCGACTTATAGTGTCTAAACAAAGTGACATAATATCCATTAATCTTGTCTTTGTATAAAGTATCATATTTGAAATTGAAAAATTCGTTAAGATTCTTTGAAGTAATTATTGCGTCCTTCATTCTTTTTTCAATCTGCCTGTCGCCCTTCATCGACCAAATGCCGCCCTGATGAATTCTATAACTGCACATAACATCACTTATTAGATGGATTTTCCCGTAAGTGGACAACAAAATAAAAATGAGATGGTCTAAAGGCGAACTGGCATAAAACCATCTAGGCACTTCCTTTATTAAGTTATTCCTAAAAACTGCGGAGCATGTCATTATAAAATTACTCTTCATGATATCCTCTGTATCGAAGTCGTACTTTGTAACATTGGAAGGGAAGATATACGGCTCACCGCCATCTTCATAAAAACAATTTGCCAAACAAAAACATAATGACGCTTCGGGATGATTCTCTAAATAATCCACTTGCTTTTGTAGTTTATATGGGTCTGTCCAATAATCGTCGCCTTCACATATTGCTGTGTATTTACCTCTGCATTTTGGCCAAACAAATGTGGGTGATACCTTTATACCAAGAGAATATTGATTTATTTTCTGATAAATGGGTTTTATCAAATCAGGATATTTGTTTCCATATTCCCGAATAATATTTGCGGTGCCATCTGTAGAAGCATCATCATGAATAATTATTTCAATCGGAAAATCGGTTTTCTGTATAAGAAATCCTTCAATAGCATCTCTAATGTATTTCTCGTGATTATATGTAATACAAGCAATACTTACCATGATTCTTGAATCAGAAATCTTATCTTTCATTAAAATTATCCTATTTTTTTCCCAACAAACGGGCTGGATTGCCGACAACAATTGTGTTTTCTGGCACATCTTGCAAGACAACAGATCCGGCACCAACTAAACTAAAATCTCCGATTTTTATTTTTTCGCGTATGGTTGCATTACTACCAATATGAACTGCTTTGCCCACATGAACATTCGCGCCTACCACAGCGTTTGTCGCAATGTGCGCAAAACGATCTAAGAAGCTGTCATGTCCAACAAATGAGTTCGGCAGAAGCATACAATTATCTGAAATCGTCGTATCGGTACTCAATTGTGATAACGGTGCAAACAGTACACCGTTTCCAATTTTACAATAACCATTTGGAACAACAGCAGTAGAATCAATAATGTTTATCCATTTGTTCTCAGGAATTTTTAAATCGATAATCTTTTCATACACTGCTTTTTCATTGGTCATACCGACATATGCGATGAAGAAATAATAGTCTCCACTTTCAGTAAAAGTTTCTAAATCCGATGTTTTTCCTATGACTGGAATTTTTTTATATTTTCCTATTTCATACCCGACTGGAATAACATCATTGAGAAATCCAACGACTTCTGCGTCTCCCCTCCTGTCGAGGATCGATGAAGCAATCATTCCAATACCGCTCCCGCCAAGAACAATCACTTTCTTCATTTCATCATCCCTTTCTTTTCATTGCTCTTTCATAAGCATTGAGTACGTTTCTAGCTAAAAGCACCATTGGCGGACCAATGAATTTTTTATCAATAATTGCAACTCCTCGGCCGTCAATTATTGATCCATTATATAATTTGATAATTTCTTTTGCCCGATTCACCTCATCATCATTTGGAGTAAAATACTGATGAACAAGTGGTATCTCTTTAGGATTTAAAACTAACATTCCCTCGAAACCAAGGTTCTTGGCAACGATCAAATTTTTTTCCAGATCTTCGAGATCATGCACTGCAATATGAACCGTGTCTATTGGGATCACATTATTTGCTCTCGCAGCCATGGCAATTAACGCTCGAGGTGTAAACAAACTTTGTCCGTCCTTATCGTGTCTTCCCTTCAGATCAGCAACAAAATCCTCACATCCATATGCTATCGCAATCACACGTTTTGATGATTGACATATTTCCTGTGCATTGAGAACAGCGGCAGCAGTTTCTATTAATGGAATAATTTTGAATGTACCAACAGGAATTCCTTTTTCATATTCAATAGTTTCCAATAATTTATCAAAGAAATAAACATCTTCCCCCATCCTGGATTTTGGATACATAAATCCATCAACACCTTCAATAGTCAGTTGATAGACATCTTTGAGCAATTGACCGCTCTCCCTGTCATTGACACGGGGAAAAACAAGATGATTTTTAAATGCCTTTTTTTCGACATACTCCTTTATCTTGTCGCGCGCAATTTGTTTATTGGCAACAGGCTGCACAGAATCTTCGATATCTAAGAGCAAAACGTCGGCGTCCGAACGTGAAGCACTATTTAGCAGTCGATTGTTATGCCCAGGGACAAACATTAAACTGCGCAATAAATAATCATTCAAGCCCACATTCCTTTCGTTTAATTAATACTTTCCGTCGGAATCGGAGAACATCGATTCCATTTTGATTATATGCAACCGTTTCAATGTACACAATACCTCTGTCCTTCTTTGTTTTTGATTCCTTACAACTAAGAATTTTTGTTTTTGCATACAACGTATCGTTTATGAAAACAGGAGCGAGATGTTCCACGTTTTCGTACATCAGATTAGCAATAGCTTTCCCGCTGATATCCGGTACTGTCATCCCTACAACAATACTGAAAACCAATGTACCGACAACTACCGGTTTCCCGAATTCTGTATTACTGGCATAGTCAATATTCGTATGAAGAGGATGATGATTCATTGTGAGCAAAGCGAATAAGTTGTTATCACTCTCGAAAATTGTTTTTGACAGTGAATGATAAATGATATCTCCTTCACTAAAATCCTCAAAATAATTGCCAAAATTGGATCGAATCATACCATACCTAAAGACTTCTAATAATAATTTCAGATATTTGACAAACTTGATTTTCTGTCAAACTTCTAAAAAGAGGTAAACATAATATTCTTGAAGCAATATCTTCGGAAACCGGCATATGTATATACGGCATAACTGCCGTGTAGGTGTTTACTGAAGGGTAAAAATATCGCCGTGAAAAAATATTATCTTGCTGTAAAGCGTTATCAATTCTGAGCAAAATCTTTTCGCTCGCGAAGATGACCGGGAAATAGCTGTAGTTGCATTCCTCAGCAGTGACCAACTGGAACGAGAGATCTTTATTTTTTGCGAGCAGAGACTTGTATAAAAGATATTTTTTCTTTCTGTCCGCAAGTATGTCTTTAATGATCCTGAGGTTAGCAATTCCGAGTGCGGCATGCACCTCTGTCATCTTTCCGTTAAATCCATCTTCCACTATATCCTTTTGATCGTTATGCCCAAAGAAACGGATTCGTTTCAACTTCTCCTGTATCGCTGGATCAAGCGAAACGCAGCCTCCGCCTTCGGCCGTGTTTAATAATTTCGTAGCATGAAAGCTTGTTGCAGAAATATCGCCGCGTATCAAAACCGAACTACTCCCGAAATTCGTGCCGACAGCATGAGCAGCGTCGTATATCACTTTAATATTGTGTTTCTTCGCTATTACTTCAATCGCTTTACAATCGCATGCATTTCCAAAAACATGTACCGGCATGATTGCAACAGTCTGTGGTGTAATTTTCTCTTCTATTTTAGCGGGATCGATGTTAAACGTCTGTGGGTCGATGTCGACAAAAACAGGTGTACACTGTTCCCACTTAATAGCGCTGATCGTGGCAATGTAGGTAAATGGAGTTGTTATTATCTCCCCTTTCAGTTCGAGCGCCTTGATTGCCATTTGAATTGCAATTGTTCCGTTGGTTACGGCAACTAAGGAAGGAATGTTAAAGTAAGCACAGAATTCTTTTTCAAATTGCTGGACTAATGGCCCGTTATGTGTAAGAATACCACGCTCCCACACTCCTTCCAATAAATTGTTAAGATCAGAGAGGGGCGCCAGGGAAGGAGTTGTCACATAAATCGGTTTTTCAAATTTCTTCAGCATGTTGGCGTACCTGTGTTAATAAACGTGATTGAATCAAAAGTTCCTCATGCAAATCAACATGCGTGCGGTCGATAATCGATCGATAAAATGCCTGCAGAATATTTTTGAACTGATTATCTACCGCAAGGCTCAATTCAAGCTTCTTATTTTGCTTTTCAATTACGAGTTTAGGTCTAAATTCGGGTTGTGCGGTAAAAGCACGCTCTACGACTATCTTACCTTTTGTGCCCCAGAGCTCGATGTTGTTTTGGTAGAAATTATCGAACCCAAATGCAATCTGAGAAACGATATTGTCCCTACTCCTAAGCATTGCACTTCCTTGAATGTCGACTCCGTGTTCAGGTGAAATTAACAATGATGCAGAAAGGACTTCTATTGAAGATCCAAGAAAAGCCTGCGTTGCTCTGAGTGCATAAGCACCGGCATCTAAAAGCGAACCACCGCCGAGTTCCTTGCTATAACGGATATTTGTTTTATCTAGAAACGGCGGAAAGCCGAACGAACTTCGAAATAGTCGTATTTCACCGATCTCACCACTATCCACATACACTTGAACAGTATTCATCTGTGAATGATAAAGAAACGCAAAATTCTCCATCACTACAACTTGGTTCTTCACTGATAACCTAACAAGATGCTCCGCTTTTGTGCTATGGTCGGTGATCGATTTTTCGACAAAAACATGTTTCCCCGATTCCAGTGCTTTTGAGCTCCATTCATAATTTAAACTTGTTGGAAGCGGAATATAGACCGCATCTATATCACTTCGCTGTAACAAGGTTTCATACCCGCACACAGCCTCACACGAAAATTTTTGAGCGAATGCTTCCGCTTTTACTTTCTCTCTGCTTGCTACAGCAACAAGTTGAAATTCTTCCATCGAACGGATTGCCGGGATCATCGTTCGTTCAGCGATTCTTGCACAACCAATTATTCCAATGCGAATTTTTTTCATATCAGATGAATTCTACTGCAGATAGTAAACTTCTGGATTGAATATTGAGATAATTATTGAACTTTATGAAATAGAACAACTGATTCAATGTCATCCATATATAATTCTCCGGAACTTCGACTGGGAAATCTTCTGCTGCCTCAATGATGACATTCCTGTTTTGCTCACGGTAGAATCTCCCCCCTTCTTCCGATTGTAGTGAATCATAACGGATATGTTGCTTTTTTGCGGAAAGAACATATTCCAAAAACGGGAGACCTCCGGTTACTGTTTCACGGTAATTTCCAGTCAAACATTGCACAGTCGGGGCAAATTCTAAAACATCAAAATTGCCGCATTCAAGTTTCGCCTGAACAAGAAAATGAAATACACCATTTATTTTCTTCACCACGAAGGCGATCAGTCCTTCCTGTGCCGACTGAATAAGTGGCTGACACCATCGACTAACTTCCCTGCTGCTAATTTCCACATTGGCGGCAATCACTTTGAAATATTTGTTGTTAACGTGCCTTATCTCATTATCCGTTATCACCCAATCCCGTAGAGAAGAGAGAGGAATTGTTTTGACGGTTAAATCATACTGCAATTTTAACTGAGTAAACCAGGAAATAATATCATCAAATGAATACATTCCACGTTTGCTATCAAGCGCTGATAGTAACATACTAGAAGAAAATGACTCCCTACCCCCGATTGGTTCGTTGCTGTCCCCAAAGTGGATCCCCGAGATCACCGTACGGGTATCCATGTTGACCGTATTATCATACCTTATCAATCTTTTTAGTTGACCCAGTGTGAGCCAGACAAAATTGTCCTGAACATCGATCTCTTCAGTAACCTTCACAATAATGTTCCTGTTGCGTTTCCGCACGAACCGGGCTCCCTGCTCCGACTGTAGTTGGTCGAGCAGTACTTGTGCTATTGATCTATCCACAAAATATTCAAGATAGGTAGGTTTCTTCCCTTTGTGCACCTGTGTATAGTTGCTCTTTGTTGCTTGTAGCGTTGGTGAAAGCTGAACATTATTTACATTCCCCGGTTCAATTTTTGCTTGCATTAAAAAATAGAGAATACCATTGAATTCCTTTGTGATGATTCCTAGATAACCAATCTCGGGTTGGTTAATTATTGGCTGATCCCATTCTTGTTTGTTACCAAAATTAGTTAAAACATTTATTCCTTCAATGGAGAAAAACTTACCCGTTATATGACGCAATACAGTAACGCCTTCATCAAACTTCCACTGGTCTAAATCAGAAAATTTTACTCTTTGGATATTAACTTTCACCTTTTTATTACGTTCTTGTAACCAATCCAGCACTTGTTCTGTGGTAATAAATGGATTCTCTTCAGTTAATGCAGATTGCAAAAATAAATATGACTTTGGGATTGTGCCGTTGACCATTCGAATTTTTCGCTATAGCTTGTTATCGAAATACATGTTAAACATTCAATACTTCTTGGATAGAAGTATTTTTTACTGTCAGACCATGACTAATTATTTTTTCAATAATAGAGAATTCCTCCACTTTTCACAGCTCTGGCAACTGTAGTGTTCGGTTATAAGTTGAATAGATTCAATTGGTTATCGGAACGCATGGGTGAATTATGCGGTTGATGTTCCGTAAGTTGTTGTAAAATAGGCACTTTTTCGAAAAGTGAGATACTCAAAATTTGTAGAATTGTGTACAGCGATTCATCAAATGTGCAATTTTTCCCGAACGAGAGCAACAAGCACATAGATCGATATTGCAATCCATATCTGTGTCTTCACTGCATTTGGACTAGTTCCAAAAAAAGCTTTGATGCATAAATGTTGTTTGATCCATTTGAAGAATAATTCGATTTCCCGACGAGCACGATAGAGTTGAGCGATCGTCAAGGGATCCAAGAGAAAATTGTTTGTCAGGTAAACATACGACTGATCATGTACGATGTCATAATATTTTATTCGTCTCAGTCGATCGGGATAATCGCGACGTGAGTAAAGCACCTTCAACTTGATCGCTTGATCAGCCCTGACACCGAGAGCTTTGTTGACATGCAATGATTCGACTCTTGTAAAGCGCAATGATCGTTTTGCCGAATAACAAAGAATGCTTTTTCTGTATCGATACGTTTCAATCGAAGAAAATCAATATATCCACGGTCGAATATGTAGAATGCACCAGGTTCGTACACAAGAGCGTCCATAAGATTAACGTCATGCACCATCGTCGCAGAAACCCCAATAAAAGAGGGTATTTTCTGTTGTACCTCAAAGAGTGTATGGAGCTTGATGCCAGCATTCGTTTTTTGGTAGACAGCGGCACGCGCCCAGGGAAAAAGAGTAAGATAGAGGTCAATTGTTGTTGAATCTTAATACCTCATGAAGTGAAAAAGCCGATGTAAGATTATTCATATGATGACCTCCTTATTGCTGCGTAACTATAATTAGGCCATCATCCTCTTTAGTCGCGATGTTACTCTCTTATATAACCTCTTTAGTTGCGTTATTACTTTCTCATATAGCCTCTTTAGTCGCGATATTAGTCTCTTATGTAGCGGGTCAGGGGTATAAGAGAGACTATGTTCCGGCCATTTTTCCTGAAGAGTATTTACGGAAGGGGATGTCGCGATATCGCAGAAATCGTCTTTGATTGCTACGAAAGTACAGCGGTTTCGGTGCTCAAGTCCAGGTTTGCCAAAATTCAAGTGTGCCGGAATAAAACATTCGTAAACCGAGGAAAAACCTGCTTTGCTGAGAATGTTGACTAAAGATGGTCTGGTGAACCAGAAGCTTGTCGGGTTGTCTGCTGAGGCCAAGAAATTCTTTGCTTTCTCTTCTGGCGTTGCGCTATCAGAATGCTCGCGCCATACACTGCCCCAGTATTCGTCGCCGACATATACAAACCGTTCGATAGGCTTAAGCGCCACATGAGTGTCTATCACGACTACGCGGTTCACGATGTCATACATGCGATTGATTAAGTTTATCGCATCAGTGGCCGGGAGGTGATACAGGATTCCGCTGCACACAATGGCGTCGAATTTGCCATACGACTCAACAGATATGTTTCTCACATCATCCTGACGGAAGTCCAAGTTATGCAAGCCAAGAACCTCCTTACAAAAGATGGCTTTCTTAATGTTGGCTTCTCTGATTTCAACGCCTATGGTGTTAGCCCCATGCTTTGCGAATTCGATGGAAAAAATCCCGTCCAAACACCCTAAGTCGAGGATGCGGCATTCAGAAAGTGGCTTTTCGGATAGGTCGCTCACAACTTGGACGATGCGCTTAAGCCTTGTATGAGGTATTTGGCGATTTCCTCTCGTCCAGATGTCGAAAGGCAGAGGGATGTCATAGGCCCATTCGCCGTACTCGCACTTCAGTTTATCAAGTGCGCGCTGAATTTCTTCCCTGTCCTGCATAGTCTTATTTCTCCTTATCTCATTGGCCTAACGGACCGGAGCTAAGCTGACGGCGGCGATCCGCTCATATCATACAGAACTTAATTTCTCTAATGTGAAGACGAAATTTGGTCTCACAGCACCCGGCCATTTTCCAAACCATGCGGTATTTTCTCTAAAATCCTGAACTTCGAATGACAATACATTTTCAAAATTATGCAAACATACGCTCTTATCTTTTACGACCATTATTGAGATTGAGTATACACCGTCATTCAAGAAATTTCCCGGTATTTCACAAATACCCTTGAAAAGTCCTTTATCAAAGACCTCTGATTCAGTTCCGACATTAAAAACACACTCACCTTCAATATTGAATAAATGTAAGCTTAAATTTAGTTCCACGTTGTCGAGGAAATTCCAAATAATACACTCAATGAGCAGCGGAGTCCTTACGTCAATGATTTTGTCGGGATCAGTGACTTGCGGATCTAACGCCACCGATTTCAATTTCACAAAATTATTGCCCGGAGCTTCCTTTACGCTTGGCCAATCTTGACTCCATACTGTACTGAATTCCCTCCCCAAATAACTCTCAACCACTTTATTTGTGTCATCAAAAAGGACTAATTCCCCATGCTCAAAAAGGATCGTTTTATCGCATAAATTTTTTATTGCATTCATATTGTGGCTCACGAACATAACCGTCCGTCCCTCGTTCGTCGATACATCTTTCATCTTCCCCAAACATTTTTTTTGAAACTGCGCGTCGCCGACGGCAAGCACTTCGTCCACAACAAGAACATCGGGCTCTAAATGCGCAGCCACGGCAAATGCAAGGCGTACATACATGCCGCTGGAGTAGCGCTTCACCGGCGTATCAAGAAACTTCTCAATTTCAGCAAAGGCGACGATCTCATCAAATTTTTTTCTGATCTCCGCTCTCCTCATCCCTAAGATCGCGCCGTTCAAATAGATATTCTCACGCCCGGTTAACTCCGTGTTGAATCCAGTGCCCACTTCCAACAGTGACGCGACGCGTCCACTCAACGTCGCTCTTCCCTCGGTCGGCTCGGTTATGCGAGAGAGAATTTTCAACAGTGTGCTCTTACCAGCTCCGTTTCTGCCAATAATCCCGACAACATCGCCTTCATTTACGTCAAAAGAAACGTCTTTCAAAGCCCATATAGTCGTCTCTTCTTTCTTCTGTTCCCTTTCTCTCTTAGAAAAGATCTGCTTCATCTTCTGATCGAAAATGTCCCGGAACGTCCTGGCCCCATGACCATGAATAGTCTCTCCAATGATGTATTTCTTGCTAAGGTTTTCCACAGCAATAATGGGTGTGCTCATATCACATCCGCGATTTCTTTTTCCATCCGTCGAAAGTTAATGACTCCGGTTACGAAAACTATGATACTGATACCATGTGAAAAGTAAAATTCTTTCATCCAATCCTCGGTAAGAAAGATGTATTGTTTAACCATCAAAAAGGAATATTGTTGCTATCACATTTTTATCCATTGATTTGGAATGATATCTCTAGTATCATGTTTCGAATTGTTAAACCATTTAGAGGGGGCAATAACAATTTTGGCAGGATTATCCGCTAACCAAGCCCCCCACCAGCTAAAAGTACTATTTGCGATTATATGATGTTTGCATAAAGACATCAGATAAAAATCATCAATCACATATCTAGATACGTTACCTGAAACGTATTCTATTGGTATATCCAATATCAAGTTCTTTTTAG
>Ga0182017_10000576_pt1 | contig 29090 bp, 25 predicted proteins | sample 712E3DmetaG_FD_120492 | JGI IMG/M metagenome (GOLD analysis project Ga0182017, IMG submission 120492) | Permafrost microbial communities from Stordalen Mire, Sweden - 712E3D metaG | ecosystem: Environmental > Terrestrial > Soil > Wetlands > Permafrost | place: Sweden: Stordalen | collected... | reverse complement strand
ATTTGCGTCGCGTCCCTTCGTTGCTCCTCGGTCAAATACGTCGAGTATTCTCCCTCGTCGCGCCTCGGGCCGCTTGCAACTGCGCAATTTCACTCGGTCCGGCAAACCGTTCGGCGCTCTAGCAAGCTCTTTTCACCACAGCACGGAGATTTGTCGCCGAACGTGACAGGGGCCGGGTTTGTCGGCAGGATAGGTGCCCTACAAAATGAGCGACACAGTTTTGAAAATCGGTATGCCAGCGGGCTCGCTGGCTGATCCCAACCGGGGCGGCAATCTCATCAAGCTGCTCGAGCAGGCTGGCTTCAAGATCGCCGGCTACGACACCGGTGGGCCCAGCCGGTTCACCTCGGTTGGCTACCTGTATGGGTGGGATGGCCGGCCCCAGGAATTCGCCACCCAGCTCGCCATCGGCGAGCTGGACGTGGCCATTGCCGGCGACGACTGGATCCGCGAGCGCGTGCTCGAGTTGCGCTATGAGTACGGCAAGGACGTGGAACTCCGTCGTGTCCTGTCGCTCAAGCGCGGCAGTGTGCGTCTGGTGGGGATCATTCGGCCCGACAAGGAATACGACGGCGTACGCGGCTTCCTCAAAGAGCTGACTGACCACAAACCTCTGATTACCGCAGCGGCAGAGATGCCCTATCTGGCCCTCGACTGGATCCAGGGGCGGCTGAAAGAGGCCGGCCTTCTCGATCGCTTTCGGCGCTTCTCGGTGCAGAAGTACAGCACGCCGCCCAAGATCGACAGCGGCGTGCTCATCTTCGAGACCTGGGGCAAGACCGAGGCCAAGGTGCGCAACGGTGGAGCCGATCTGGGCCTGGAGATCACCCAGAGCGGAAGTGCCATCAAGAACTATGGTCTGCGCATCATCGACGAGGTGATGGAATCGGGAACTTCGATTTGGGCCAATCCCCGCATCCGCGAGCAGCCGGAGAAGTACGAGCTTCTGCGCATGTTTCTGCTCAACCTCTACGGCGCAACCAACGCCGAGAACAAGGTCTTGCTGCTCTTCAACGTGCCGGTGTCACGCGCTGCTGCGGTGGAGAAGTATCTGGCGGACAACAATCTCTATGCCGACGAGCCCAGCCGCATCAGTGGCAAAGGCTACACCGAGTACAGCATCGAGGTGGACACCGCCTCCGCCAAGCTGCCTCTCGCCCGGGTGCGTTTCCATCTGGCCGAAATGGGCGCGCGTGGCATCGACACCGTGCCGCTCACGTCGTCGATCCCGGACGCCGGCGTCATCGAGAACTGGTAGTGCGGTCTGGCGGCTGCCGCGAAAGGCCCTCGGTCTGAACGATCTTTGTTTCCGAACGCTCGTCCCAGAAGGCGGGAGGGCCATCAATGATGAGGCGCTCGGCTTCCTCTGCCGGCACGGGGCGGGAGAAGAAGTAGCCCTGGGCACGCCTGCACTTGAGCGCGTGCAGCGACTCCATCTGTTGCGGGGTTTCTACCCCTTCGGCGGTCACGTCCATGCCCAGGTTGTGGGCCAGCCCGACGATGGCGCGCACGATCTCGGATTGCTGAGCGCCGCTGTGCATGGAGCTGACGAAGGAGCGGTCGACCTTCAGGGTCTGCACCGGGAATGACTGCAGATAGGCCAGCGAAGAATAGCCGGTCCCGAAGTCGTCCACATCCAAGTGCACGTCCATTTCGTGCAATTCCTGTAGCACCGCCGCGCCTGCTTGCATGCTTTGCATCAGCGCGCTCTCGGTGATCTCCAGGGTCAAGCTGTTCGGACGCAACCCGGTTTCGTCGAGCACACGGCGAACCTGTTGAGGCAGATCGGCATCGGCAAGCTGGCAGGTGGACAGATTCACAGCGATGCCGAGCGGCGGCTGGTGGCGAAGATTGGCGTGCCAGTGCTGCATCTGGCGGCAGGCTTCTCGCAGAACCCACATCCCGAGCGGCCGGATGAGCCCGGTCTCCTCGGCGGTGTGGATGAATGCGTCGGGCATCACCAAGCCGCGGCAGGGATGGCGCCAGCGCGCCAGCGCCTCGAATCCGGCCAAGCGCCGCGTTGCCAAGTCTACGATGGGTTGGTAGTGGACGACCCACTCCTGGCGTTCGACGGCCCGGCGAAGATCAGTCTCGAGCTGTAATTGGTCGACCGCGCGCCGGTGCATGTCCGCATCGAAGACTTCATGGCGGGCCCGGCCAGCAGCCTTGGCGCGGTAGAGCGCGGTGTAGGCATCGCGAAGCATGTCATCGTGGCGCGAGTAGCCCGAGCTGGATAGCGCGATGCCGATGCTGACCGAGGTGAAGACCTCGGTCCCGACCACCGTGAGGGGCAGCGCCATGGCATTCTGGATGCGCTCCGCCACGCGAACCGCATCGCTCTCGCTGTGCAGATCGTCGAGCAGAATCGTGAATTGATCACCCACCACCCTGGCCAGCACGTCGCCTGGACGTAGGCAGGCTTCTATGCGGCGGGCGGTTCGCACCAACAGCTCGTCCCCGGCACCGTGCCCGAGACTCTCGTTGATGCACTTGAAGCGATCGAGATCCAACCAGGCCACGGCAAAGAGCGGGCTCGAAGCACCTAGGTGCCGGGTGCGCGCGACCAAACGCTCCACACGCTTGTCGAACATGGCGCGATTGGGAACCTGGGTCAGCGGATCGTAGAAACCTTTCTGTTCCAGCTCCGCCTCGAAGCGTTTCTTCTCGGTGATGTCACGTGAGATTCCGAAGGTGCCGACGATCAAGCCGGACGAGTCGCGTAGTGGAATCTTGGTGGTGGAGAGCCAGCGCTCACTGCGGCCGGGCAGGTGCCACTTCTCCTCCACATCGACGAGAGTGCGCCCGCAACGCAGGATCTCTTCATCGTCGCGGCAGCGGTGTTCGGCCTCGTCCCGGCACAAGAAATCCATCTCGTTGCGACCGATAGCCCGGGTCGGGTCAGAAAGTCCGAGGTGAGTGGCCAGCGCGCGGTTGACACGGGTGAAGCGGCCGTTGCGATCCTTGAAGTAGATGTCCTCGGCCATGGAGTCCATGACCGTCTCGATTTGAAAGAGGGAGCCGCGCAGCCAGTCAAGCTCCTGCTTCTGGGCGCGGCTGAGGGACTCAGTGACGGGCGGAGGTGTGCGTTGCGCCCGTCCGGGCCTGGGCGTATTCGCCTCGCGTCCCGAATGCGGGACGGGGGTCGCGCGCCTTTCCGAGCCTTGCGCACGCTTTGCCCTGGGTGAAACGAGCTTGGTCATGCTGACGCGCGACCGTCCGAGGTGCCCCACGGAGTGAACCCCGCTGCTGCCCCCTGCTCGAACTAGTAGCGGCGCAATTATAAGCCGATTTACAAATTTTTGTGAGGTGAAACGCAGGATCTCGTCTGTGGAACTAGAGGGTTTCCCCACACATGTGAGTGGAGGTATCATGTCTGACTGTGAAACAAGCAATCATAAAGCGTCGGATTTCGATATTGGCAGTGGCGACGGTGCTGGGGGCCAGCGGCCATGCGGCAGCTGCGCCGAAGCTCAAGGTGGTGGGCCGGATCACCGCTGGCGAGGCCGCCATGCACGATGCCTTCGCCCTGGATCAGGCGGGCAGCAAGTTGGCCTACATCGTCTTCACCGGCAAGGGCGCGGTGCAACTGCATGTGGGACCACCTGGGGGAAAGACCAAGGTGACGGATCTGGTGAACTTCTCAGGTGCTCCCGAGAAGATCCTGGGTCTGTCGGGATACTGGTTTGTGGTGGCCAACGAAGGATCACGGCGGGCTGCCATCGTCGACCCCGCGGGGCGAATCAGGCGCCAGACCGGCTCATTCGACGACTGTGAGCTGTCCCACGCGCCCAACGCGTTGGTGACCTACAGCCAGAAGCGACTGCCCACCGGTGACCGTTATTCCATCCAGACCTATCGGCCGGACGGCAGCACCATCGCGGTGAAGGCGCTGGTGGTAACTCCGGGCGGGACCATAGATGGCGACGCCTCGGCGACTTTTCTCGGTTTTGCCCACAGCCACCTGCAAGCCATGGTGCAAACGCCGGGCGCGTACAACCGGCGCAGCGACGCGCGCGAGCCCCCCAAGTTCGCTCTCTATGACGTGATGAAGGGCAAGACCGGCCCAGGGAAGATGCCGCCCAAGCTGGACACGTTCCTCGACTACATCCGCAAGCGGGCCGAGAAGCCAGACCTGGACGCGGTCATCGTGCTGGCCGCGGGACAGGCCGGTTTCGAACTGGTAGGACCGGGCGAGAAGGTGCGGTCGCTCAACTTGGCGACCAAGCAATACGATGTGCTGTCGTTGCAACAGTTTCAGGTAGGCAACCGGGTCGTGTTCTCGCTGGTGGCCGACCGTCCGCAGACCGGCAACATGGACGAGGAAGGTCGATATTCGCAGGCCTTCTTCAGCCTTGAACCGACCAGCGGCAAGGTGACCGCGCTGGGCGAGGTTCCGCTGCCCGACAAGCATCCCTGTCCCTGGTCCGCCGGCGGCAACAAGATCGCGGTGCTGCGCAAGGCGGCCGACGGCGGGAAGGAGATTGTCATCTACTCAAAGTGAATGAAGTCTGTCCGGCAATTGCGGGCGCCGGACACGCCGGCTCGCGGGTCGCGTGGGCGAGAGCGTGAGCGTGTTCGTGTGAGGCGCGCGGGAGGCGGAAAGCGGGGGGCGAGGGCGTTGAGCGTTCCAGGTGCCGCGGGCCGCTACCGCTCAGGCTGGCCGCGTTTCGGCCAGCAGGCGCTCAGCCTCCTTGGCCGAGCGCAAGGAGCAGTCTTCGATGGCCAGGCCGCCGAAGTAGTTGCCGGTGACGTAGAGGCCACTGGCTGGCAGGCGCCGGTCGATCTCTTCGGCAATGGCCGCGTGTCCCAGCGCCAGCGACGGAAGAGACGTGGCGTGGGTGGCCACACACGCAAGCTGGCTGCGGCCCACGCCAATGACGGCGCAGATACGGTCGATGCGCTCGTCGAGCGACAGGCCAGGGCGGAAGTGGAAGGTGAAGGCGCGCAGGTGCTCGTCGGGAACCACGTCGCGCGTGACCACTGAAAAGAACGTGTCACCGATCGGCACGATGCCGGCCAGGCGCGGGAGGCGAACATGACGGGCCTCGGCCACGACACCCACTGATTCGATTTTCGCAGTCTGGATTCCGACCAGGGCGGTGGCGATATCCGGTGCCAGGGGCGCGAGCAAGCGCGCCGCCTCGGGGGCGGGCAGGGCCAGGGCCAGGCGTTGGGCAAACACGCGATCTCCGCTGGCGATCTCGACGACGAAGCTACCTCCGGTACGGGCTAGGGCGCGCACTTGTGCATTGGTTCGCACGGTGATTTTCGGCTGCGCCACGATCCGGTCGGTCAGAGTCTGGATTCCGCCGGCAAAACTGTAGCTGCGCGGGATGTCTTTGCGGCGCGCGCGCTTTTTGAACAGGATGTCGGCAGGAAAGTTGTCGGCCGGCTGCGAGAGCACGGTCGTGAACAGGGGTGCCAACACGTGCTTCCAGTTTCGCCGGCCTACCAGCTTGCCGTAGTAGTCGGCCACGGTTTGTCCCTGCTTGCGCTCGCTGAATGCGTGCCAGGCCGACGCGAACAGCTCGGGCAAGCTCAGTTGCGAGGGGATGCTGCGCAGCTTGCCGTCGACCAGCAGGCGAAAGGGTGCCTTGCGCCGCGTGAGCATGCGGTCGCGCAGACCCAGCTCCCCGATGATTGTCAGCAGCGAGCCATAGGAGTTGTAGAGCGTGTGCGCTCCCATTTCGAACCAATAACCGGCGGGTTCCCGTTGCGAGTGGACACATCCGCCCGGCTGGGCCGCGGATTCGAGAACCAGCACCGTGCGCCCGGCCTGCGCCACCCGATGGGCCAGGCAAAGCCCGCTGATGCCAGCCCCGAGCACCAAGACATCGACGTTGTCACTCACGGTCCAAGGTTATGGCGCGGCCGGCCTGTTTGTCCACACCGTGCTGCGCTTGTGACCTTCGCCCCGTCGGTGTTAGCGTCATGTCCGTCGTCGTTTGACGCCGCAACCGAAAGCCATGAAGCGACTCTTGAAAATCGTGATCTGGACGCTGGTGTCCGTGCTGGGCGCGGCGGCCTATGCTGTGCTGGCCAGCCGGCGCGGCGAGGCGCTCAATGCTGCGTGGATGGTGGTGGCGGCGCTCTGTACCTACGCCATCGGGATTCGTTTCTATTCCAAGTGGATCGCGGCCAAGGTGCTGATGCTCGACGATCTCAGGGCCACGCCTGCCGAGGTTCACGACGATGGCCGCGATTTCGTCCGCACTAACAAGTACGTGCTTTTTGGCCATCACTTCGCCTCCATCAGCGGGCCCGGGCCTCTGGTCGGGCCGGTGCTGGCGGCGCAGTTTGGCTACCTGCCGGGAACTTTGTGGATTCTCATCGGCGTTCTTCTGGGCGGAGCCGTGCAGGACTTCGTCATCCTGTTCGGTTCAGTCCGGCGCGACGGCCGGTCGCTGGTTGAGATGGTACGCGACGAGGTCAGTGGTTTTGCCGGCACCATCGCCATGCTGGCCGTGCTGGGAATCCTCATCATCATTGTGGCCAGCCTCGGGCTGGTGGTGACCAACGCCTTGGCCGAAAGCCCCTGGGGCGTGGTGACCACGGCCATGACTATCCCCTTTGCCATGATCATGGGCGTGTACGTGCGCTTCTTGCGCGTGGGCAAGGTGCTGGAGATGACCGTGATCGGGGCGCTGTTCCTGCTGGCGTCGCTGCTAGGCGGATTTTGGGTGAACCAGCACGCGACCTTCGCGCTGACCTTCACCTGGAGCAAGACGACCCTGGCGCTGTGCCTGATCGCCTATGGCCTTTCCGCCAGCGTGCTGCCGGTGTGGCTCTTGCTGGCTCCGCGCGACTACCTGGTGACCTTTCTCAAGATCGGCGTTGTGGTGCTGCTGGCCTTGGGCATCTTGCTGGTACTGCCACCCATCCAAATGCCGTGGCTAACCGATCCCGCACGCTTCACTGGCGGAATGCGGCCGGTGGTGGCGGGCGGCATCTTTCCTTTCTGCTTCATCACCATCGCTTGCGGGTCAGTGAGCGGATTTCACGCCTTGGTGGCCAGCGGCACCACGCCCAAGATGATCACGCGCGAACGCCATGTGCGCAGTATCGGGTACGGCGCCATGTGCCTGGAGAGCTTTGTGGGCATCATGGCCATGATCGCGGCTTGCGTGCTCGACCCCGGGCTGTACTTCGCGGTGAATGCGCCAGCCGGGCTGGTGGGCAGCACGCCTGATGCGGTTGCGGCCGCGGTGTCGGCGTGGAATTTTCCGGTGACCGCCGCCCAGATCACGGACCTGGCGCGCGCCATCGGCGAGAAGTCTGTGCTGGCGCGCACTGGCGGCGCGCCCACATTGGCCATCGGCATGGCGCACATTTTCGGCAAGCTCATCGGAGGCGCCACCGCGATGAAGCTTTGGTACCACTTCGCCATCATGTTCGAGGCGCTGTTCATCCTGACCACGCTGGATGTGGCCACGCGCATCGGACGCTTCTTGCTGCAGGAATTGGGTGGCCGCTTCTGGAAGCCGTTCGGCGACACCAAGTCCTATCCCGCCAACATCACGGCCAGCGTGCTTTTTGCCGGGGCCTGGGGCTACTTCCTCTATGCCGGCGTGAAGGATCCCTTGGGCGGGGTGAATTCGCTGTGGCCGCTCTTCGGCATTGCCAACCAGCTGCTCGCCTGCGTGGCGCTGTGTTTTGCCACGACCATGGTCATCAAGATGGGCAAGGCCCGCCACAGCTGGGTGACGTTGTTGCCCCTGGCTTGGCTGGGCAGCGCGACGTTTGCCGCCGCCTTGCAGAAGATCTTCCATTCCAACCCACGTGTCGGGTTTGTGGCCATGGCGGAAAGACTTTCGGCCGACCTGGCGGCAGGCAAAGTGCCAGCGGCCAAGCGTGTGGCCACCGAGGCACTGATCTTCAACAACTACCTGGATGCCGTCGCCGCAGGCACCTTCCTGGTGCTGGTGATCGCCATCTTGGTGGTTTCGATTCGCGAGTGGGTGCTCGTCTTGTCAGGGCGCAAGGTCGCGGTGCTACACGAGACCGAGCCTGTTTGGCTGCCGACGCCGGTCACGCCAGCCGATGTGCCGCGCCCTTGGTGGCGTTTGGGAACAACGGTTGTGGTGCTCGGCACTCTGGCCAAGGAGCTGTCAGGCGAAGCCGCAGCAGCGCGCACGAACTTGCCCGCGGATCAGGCGCTGACCGAGGTTCTGACGCATCGCTATGACGGCGGCGACGGCCCCTGCAGGTGCTGTTAGTTAGCTCTTTTTGCACCACAGAGAGCACAGAGACCACAGAGACGGACCGGAAAGGGAAGGGTTGGGTTCTATCCGGTCCGAACCCTTCTTTCCTTCCGACCTCTGTGTTCTCTGTGCTCTCTGTGGTGCAAGAGCATTCTCTATCGCTTGCGCATCAACTGCGAGATGTCGCGAACGGCGCCGCGGGCCGCGCTGGTGGTCATGAGCGCGTAGGCCTGCAGCGACTGCGAGACCGTTCGATCACGGACGGGCTGGAAAGCCTTGTCGCCCTTGGCTTCCATGGCCCGGCGCCGCTTGATCAGAGTCGCCTCGTCGACCAGCAGATCGATCTGCCGGTTGGGAATGTCGATGCGAATGCGGTCGCCTTCTTCAACAAGGCCGATGGTGCCGCCCTCGGCTGCCTCGGGCGAGACATGGCCGATGCTGAGACCCGAGGTTCCGCCTGAGAAGCGGCCGTCGGTGAGCAGCGCGCAGGTTTTGCCCAGACCCTTGCCCTTGAGGAACGAGGTCGGGTACAGCATTTCCTGCATGCCCGGCCCGCCGCGCGGGCCCTCGTACACGATTACCACCACGTCGCCGGCTTTGATCCGGTTGGCCAGAATGGCCTGGCATGCGATCTCCTGCGAATGGAAGACGCGCGCCGGGCCTTCGAAGCGCAGGACGGAGGCATCCACGCCCGCGGTCTTCACGATGCAGCCGTCTTTGGCCAGGTTGCCATAGAGAACCGCCAGGCCGCCGTCCTTGCTGTAGGCGTGGACCACGTCGCGGATGCAGCCCTTTTCCACGTCGGTGTCAGCCGCCGCGAAGTACTTCTCCTGCGAGAAGGCGGTTTGCGTGGGCACGCCACCGGGCGCTGCTAGGGCGCGCTGCTTTGCTGCTTCGCTGGCTGTCGTGCGATGAATGTCGTTCTCGGCGATGGCCTGGCCCATGGTCGGCGCGTGCACGGTTTTGGCCTCGCGGTGAATGAGTCCAGCGCGGTCCAATTCGCCCATGATGGTGAAGATGCCGCCCGCTCGGTGCACATCCTCGACGTGGTGGTGAGATGAGGGCGCCACCTTGCAGATGTTGGGTACCTTGCGCGACAGCCGATCGATATCGGCCATGGTGAAGTTCACGCCCGCCGCTTCCGCCACCGCCAGAATGTGCAATACGGTATTGGTCGAGCCACCCATGGCGATGTCGAGCGCCATGGCGTTCTCGAACGCCTGCAGAGTCGCGATGCTTCGCGGGAGTACATCGCCGCTGCCTTGCTGGTAGTGTTGCTTGGCCATCTCGACGATGCGGCGGCCGGCGGCCTCGAACAGGTTCCAGCGGAGCGCGTGCGTGGCCAGCAGAGTGCCGTTTCCCGGCAGGGCCAGGCCGAGCGCCTCGGCCAGGCAGTTCATGCTGTTGGCAGTGAACATGCCCGAGCACGATCCGCAGGTGGGACAGGCCGAGCGTTCCAGCTGGAGCAATTCCGCGTCGCTTACCTTGTCGTCGCTGGCAGCCGTCATGCTGTCGATAAGATCCAGTTTGCGCACGGTGGGCAGGCCATTTTGATCGGGGACACCGGGCACGGTGCCCGCCTCCATGGGTCCGCCCGACACGAAGATGGTCGGGATATTGACCCGCATGGCCGCCATCATCATGCCCGGCGTGATCTTGTCGCAGTTGCTGATGCACACCATCGCGTCGGCGCAATGGGCGTTCACCATGTACTCCACGCTGTCGGCGATCAGATCGCGGCTGGGCAGCGAATAGAGCATGCCGGTGTGGCCCATGGCGATGCCATCGTCGATGGCGATGGTGTCGAACTCGGCGCCCCAGCCGCCCGCGGCGTCGATGACTTTCTTCACGCGCTGGCCAATGTCGTGCAGGTGAACGTGCCCGGGCACGAACTGGGTGAAGCTGTTGACGATGGCGATGATGGGCTTTTCGAAATCGGCCTCGGTCATGCCGTTGGCGCGCCAGAGGGCGCGCGCTCCTGCCATGTTGCGTCCGTGGGTGGTGGTGCGACTGCGATATCCGCTCATGCCCCTAGCTATAGGATCTCCGGGCCGCGGCGTCCACCCTCGGCTTCAGCGAGCGCCGGTATTGCCAAAGCCCGGGCGCTGGCCTACCGTGATTGGGTTCGTGTGTCTTCTTTCACGAACTGGAGGTGGCGGCATGGACAGCCTGATTGTTCCCTCTGCAATCCAGCGCATTCGCTCATTTCTGATCGAAATGTCCGGCATGAAGGTCAAGCCGTGGGCCACCACAGAAGAGACCCTGGCCGCGCTTCACACCACGTTGGTCGCTCGTCGTGGCTGCGACATTTTCTGGGGGTCACTGCGCGTGCTTCTCGAAAACCTGGCCCGCGATCTCAGGACACGGCAAGCGGCATCGCCGGGCACCCTCGTCGACAACGAGTTGCTCGATGGTGAGCGCTACGCCACGCTGCTGGACGAGATCCGCGCCGCGATGGCACGACAGACAGCAGAGCCCGCGACCTTTCGCCGCTTAGCCTCGGCCCTGTCGGCTCCGGCGCTCGGGCTGTTGCTGCTACTCGGCGGGGCGACCAGCATAGGGTGCGCCGATGCGAAAGTTGCTCAGGAGGGGAGCCCCGATGCGAAGGTTGCGCAGCCCGAAGCCAACCCTGATCTCCCGCCCACCTTTTTCGTGCCCCCTGACGCGCGGCTGGCAACAGATGTGGCTATGACACCCACGCAGTCCGATGGGGCCGCGGTCACGATCCAGGACATCATGGATAGCTGCAACATCCCTGACCAGCAACAAGAACGGATCCTCGGCTGCCTCGCGGGACTGCGCGAGTCTTGGACCACAGGGATAGCGGAACTCCTCGCGGGGGCCGATTGCAACAAGGTTGCCTACCAACTGCAGTGTTTTGCTGGGTCGTGGTCTTGTTTTGGACAGGACCCGACGGTGGATTTCGATCCGCGCACGACGCCCATGTGTAACCCCGTAGTCCTTTACGCTGGGGTTCGTTTCGTTTGAGTGGGCACCCACTGGATCGAGTGGCGCGAGAGCCGCGCACCTGCATCTTCGAGATAACCCGCCGCTGCAACCTGCGCTGTATCCACTGCGAAAGCCATTGCGGCGAGGTTTCGCAGCGCGAACTTCCGACTGAACGGATCCGCAGCACGGCGCGCGAGTTGGTACAGCTCGGTTGCCACCACGTCGACGTCACGGGGGGCGAGCCATTGTTGCATCCAGATTGGGAGGGACTGTGTCGCGCTTTTGCCGGGGTCGGACTGCGTACCGCCCTCATCACCAACGGAACCCTGCTCGACGACGAACGACTCACCTGCGCTCAGAATGCTGGAATCGCGGCGGTCGGCATTTCGCTCGACGGGCTGCAAGCCACCCATGACCGCATCCGGCTGCGCCCGGGCGCCGGACCGTCCCCTTGGCGCGAGACCGTGGCGGGTATTGAACGCGCCCTGCCTCGCATCGAGACCATCGTCATGACTGCGGTCAACCGACTGAATCTGCCGGAATTGCCGGCGCTGCGCGATTATCTGGCCAGCCTGGGCGCGCGGCGCTGGCAAATTCAGTTGGTCATTCCCATGGGCCGGGCTCTTGAAGTCGCGCGGCCATTCGTCATCGCCCCTGCGGATCTCGACGCCCTGACCGCGTTTCTCGTCGAGGCGCGCGCCAGCGGAAAGACGCCTCGAATCGACGTCAGCGACACCATCGGTTACTTCACCGAGCGCGAGATGGGCTTGCGCGGTTCCGCCGATGCTCCGTCGTTGTGGACCGGCTGCCAGGCCGGCATTCGCACGGTGGCCATCACCTACGACGGCCGGGTGCGCGGATGTTCCTTCATGCCGCCGGAATTCGATGCCGGCGATCTGCACGACGAATCACTCACGACCATCTGGAACGACGCCGAACGCTTCGCCTACAGCACGCGTTTCGATGCCAGCAAGCTGGCTGGTCCCTGTGGCCGCTGCCGGGTGGGCCCCCTGTGCCGCGCGGGTTGCACCACCATGGCCTACTGGACCACGGGCAGTATCTATTCAAATCCGTTCTGTCTTTTCCGCGCGCGCGGTGGTTGCGCATGAAGCCTCCACTCGTGCCGCTGACCGCGGTGTTGGAGCTGACCTTGCGCTGCCCGTGTCGGTGCCAGACCTGCGGGTCGCACGCCGGCGCTCCTCGGACCCGCGAGCTGGACCACGACGAATGGCTGGGCATCATCGGCTCGCTCGCCGATCTGGGCTGCCGCCGTATCTCGCTCATGGGCGGCGAGCCGCTGCTCTATCCGCGCTGGGGCGACCTGGTCGGCGCCGGACGCGCGCGCGACATGCTTGTCGATCTGATCACTTGCGGTCTGGGCGTCGATGAGAGCGTGGCAGGAGCGATGCGGGATTGCGGGTTGCAAGCGGTCACAATCAGCATTGACGGACTGGCAGACACCCACGATGCGCAGCGACGGGTGCCGGGCTGTTTCGAGCAGGCCTTGCGCGCCATCCGATGCGTCGACCAGGCGGGGCTGAAGGTGGGCGTGACCAGCCAGGTGAACCAAGGCAACTTGGCGGAACTGGAATCCCTGGCCCCTATTCTCGAGGACGCTGGCGTGATCGGCTGGCAGCTGCAACTGACCGTTCCGCTTGGCCGAGCCGAGGAGAACCGGCATCTCATTGTCCCGCCAGCCATGATGCCCGAGCTTCTGGCTGCGCTCCGCCGGCTGGCGCGAAGGCCGGGCCTGCGTCCGCACCTGACTGACAACATCGGCTACGCCACCAGCGACGACCTGAAATTGCGCACTATTCAAGGCGGCTTTCCGCGCCCGTGGCTCGGCTGCCGCGCCGGACTGGATGCCGTGGGCGTGACCAGTGACGGCCGGGTCAAGGGCTGCTTGGCCTTGCCCGATATCTGCACCGAAGGCAATGTGCGCGACCAGTCGCTCGTCGCCATTTGGAACGACCCGGATCGATTCAGCTACAACCGCCACTACATGTCCGCGCAATTGTCCGGTGCCTGTGCTGACTGCGAGCAAGCCCAGCGCTGCCGGGGCGGATGCACCGCAACCGCATACGCCATGCACGGCAGACCGGGGATCAGCACCCACTGCTTCCACTTGCACGACATCGGCTAGCCTGGTCGCGAATTCTTCGACAAGCGCGCAGGGAAGCAGCTATGTTCTCAAGCGGTGCCCCATGCGTGAGATCGTCGCTGACCAGAATCTGATTGCCGCTTGCGGCTTGTACTGTGGTGCCTGCCGCAAATATTTGCGCGGCCGCTGTGCAGGCTGTCGCACCAACGAAAAGGCCACATGGTGTGGCGTCAGAAGGTGCTGTCTGCAGCACGGCTATAAGAGTTGCGCGGACTGCGCCGATTTTTCAGACGTGAAGGACTGCAAGAAGTACAACAACTGGATCGCGCGCGTCTTCGGCCTGATCTTCCGTTCCAACCGCGCAGCCTGCATTGGGCTGATCCGGGAACAGGGCTATCCCGCATTTGCCGCTGACATGGCCGCCAAGAAGCGACAGAGCCTTCCGCGCTAGACTGGGAACCAGGCAGTCATGACCAAGTCTTGCGTCGCTCTTTTCGTCCTTCTATTTGGCTGCGGCCACGCTGCCCCAGTCGCGACCGGGCCTGCGCCCTCCGGCGAAGAGGTGGTGGAGCGGGGCGGGGAACTGGCCGACGTCGATGCGGCGCGCGCCACAGTGTCGGTCACCGCCGACCGGGTCGTGGTGTGGGGCGTGGCCGAGGTGCCCGATGGCTCACGCATGCAGATGGCGTTGGCCGGTGTGGACGCCATCACGCGTTCGGAATTGTTGAAAGCCATCGAGGTGCGCGTTTCGGGCGTGGTCACGTCGGTGGAAAGCAGTGACCCCGCTGGCCGCTCCGTGGTCGTGGAAACCGTCGAGGCGGTCAGCGGCGCACTCAACCCAGCTGGATCGCTGCCGCATGGATGGGCGCGCATACGGCGGGGCGACAAGATCGTGCTTCGCTTGTGGGCGCGGCTTGATGTTCCGCGAACAGTTCTCGAGGGCGCGATTCGGGCGGCCGTGGCGCGGGCAGGGCAGGGCGATGCGACTGCGATCATCGGCGGACTCACGACGCCGCCGATGGAAGCGACGACAAGGTAGCCGGTCGCTAATTCTTGCCTTCCTGGTCGGATGTTCAGTAGACTGCGGCTGTGTCGCTCCTCCGGGTCGCGCCATCGGTCCAGACCACGCTCGAAGCCCTCACCCAGGCGGCACGCCACGATCTCTCTTGCGCCTGCGGCCCATCGCAGCCACGGCAGCGGGGGCGCGACGGGCTGTGGATCTACCCGGCCGCGCTTCCCTCGGGCCAGCGCGTGCCCATGCTCAAGGTGCTGCAGGCCTCGGGCTGCGAGCGCTCGTGCATCTACTGTGTGGAACGTTGCGGGGGTCGCGGGCGATCCTTCTCTCTGCTGCCCGAGCAACTGGCCGGCGCCTTCATGGATCTGCATGGTCAGGGCCGCGTCTTTGGGCTGTTTCTTTCGTCGGCGATTCACGGCACCGCGGCTGCGACCATGGACCGCATGTTGGGAACGGTCGAGCTCTTGCGACGCCGGCACCGGTTTCGCGGCTACATCCACTTGAAGATGATTCCGGGCTGTCGGCCCGACCAGATCGACCACGCCATGCGATTGGCCACGCGCCTGTCGGTGAACATGGAGGCGCCCACGGCCGCACACCTGGCGCGCATCGCACCCGGCAAGAAATTCGAGGCCGAGATCCTGGCGCCTATGCGGCAGGTCAGTCGTGCCATCGCCGAGGGTCGTTTTGCGCGCTCAGGGCAGACCACGCAGCTGGTGGTGGGCGCTGCCGGCGAGGCGGATCGCGAAGTGGCGCACGCCGCGGCCTGGGCCTACCGCGAATTGAAACTGGCGCGGGTCTACTATTCGGCGATGCAGCCCGTGCCCGGCACCCCGGTCGCGGATCGGCCTCCAGTTCCTTTTGGCCGCGAGCACCGTCTGTATCAGGTGGATTTCTTGCTGCGCAACTACGGCTTTTCCATCGACGAGATTGAATTCGACAAGGCCGGCGCCTTGTCGCTGGAAGTGGATCCCAAGACGGCCTGGGCGCGTCGCCATCCGGAACGCTTTCCGGTCGAGATCAACACCGCGGTCCGGGACGAACTGCTGCGCATCCCTGGCATCGGGCCGCGCGCTGCCGAGCGCTTGGAGAAGATGCGCCAGCAGAGTCGCCTGCGCGATATCACGGCTTTGCGCGCAGCCGGCGCATCTTGGAAGGTGGCCTCACCCTTTGTGCTTCTCGACGGCAGACCCGCCGAGCGCCAAATGAACTTGTGGTGATCACGTCGGCGCCGAGTGGCATGTCTGGGGAACGCCCGGCGACGCCGGCGTAGGAGGTGACGCCGTGACCGCCGGCAGCGAAACGATTCCTGCCAACCCTGGGAATTGCAGATGTCCCGGACAAGACGTGGTAGTCGATAGACTCTCCGCCAGCACGATGCGAACGAAGATCATTGCACGAAGTCGCGTTTCACTGACGAGGAGGGCCGACATGCGCACGCTCCCCTGGGCTTTCGTCGGGGCCGGCTTGTTGTGCGCCTGTGGAGGCAGAACGCCTTTGGACATTCTTTCCATCCAAGGCCAACGTGTCTCGACCGATGCCGGCCTTGGCCCGGATGCTGCCTTCGGCCAGGATGCCGGCTTCAGTCCGGATGCCGGTCTCGGCCCGGATGCCGGCTTCGGCCCGGATGCCGGCTTCGGCCCGGATGCCGGCTTCGGCCCGGACGCCGGCCTCGGCTCGGATGCCACCCCATCACGCTGCGCATGGGAGATTGCTCCAGAAGTTCTGTATCCCGCGATGTCGAGCGCCATGTCCGTGGCTGCGGGGGACATGGACGGCGACGGGCATCTGGATCTGGTCGTCGGCAACCTCAACGGCCAGACGATAAGCATCTTTCACAATCAAGGCGACGGAACCTTCGCTACGCAGGTCACGTACAGGAACTTCCAGCCGCAATCCCTCGCGCTCGGGGATTTCGACGGTGACGGGCGGCCGGACGTCGTCGCCAGCAACGGCAATGGCTCTACCGTGACGGTGTTTCGCAATGTGGGCGGCGGCAAGCTCGACAATGGCACGAGCTACGCCGTCGGCGGCTACCCGAACGCCATCGCCCTGGCTGATTTCGACGGCGACGGTCACCTCGACATCGCAAGCGCCAACAATACCGGCGCATCGGTCAGCATTCTTCGCAACCTGGGCGATGGAACCTTCGCTGCACAGGTCGCCGTTGCCTTCGGGTCTCGGCCGCAGGGAATCGCGGCCGGAGACTTCGACGGTGACGGCCATCCCGACTTGGTGGCGACCAGTTGGGGTTTCTTGGGGCAGACCTGGGTGCCACCGATGGTGGGCGTGCTTCACAACAACGGTGACGGGTCGTTTGCGCTGCAGGCGACGTACACCCCAGGCTCCGTTCCCAACGGTGTTGCCGTTGCAGATCTCGACGGCGATGGGCATCTCGATTTGGTGGTCGGCGACGACTCATCCATGATCCGGGTGTTCCTGAACCAGGGAGACGGTACTTTTGCGGCACCGACCTTGCTCGCTGCCGGGTTCGGTCCGGCGCACGTGGCCATTGCGGATTTCGATGGCGACGGTCATCTGGACATCGCGACCGCGAACTACGAAGACATAACCCTGAGCCTGTTCTTGAACAACGGCGACGGAACCTTCGCGCTGTCGACCACGGTGTCGGTTGGCCAGTTCCCGGCCGGCGTTACCGCCGCCGATCTCAACGGCGATGGATATCCCGATCTCGCGCTCGCCAGCTTCGGCAGCAATTCGCTCGGCGTGCTTCTGTCGAGATGCCGATGACCCATCACCGACGGTGAGCGCGGCACAGAGGGATCGGCGATCCCATCGCAATGAACCCCGCTAGTACGCAGATAATACGTGCCCAATCGGGCCTGCACCACGGACGAACCAGGTTCGCGACCGCCCGCACCGGTGCGCCGAGAGTCGACCTCTTCACGGCGCTGGCGGCGTCGCTTGGCCGTTGGTGTTCTGACCCCAGCAGGCGATGGTCCCGTCGGTTCTCACACCGCAGGCAAAGTTACTGTCCACACTCACGGACGCAAAGGTACCTGTCGGCGGCGTGGCTTGGACCTGGCCCCAGCAGGCGATGGTGCCGTCGGTCCTCACACCGCAGGCAAACCCAAAACCCGCACTGACGGATGCGAAGGTGCCCGCCGGCGGCGCAGCCTGGCCAGAGTCGTTGCCGCCCCAGCAGGCGACGGTGCCGTCGGTTCTCACCCCGCAGGCAAAAAGGGTGCCCGCACTGACGGATGCGAAGGTGCCTGCCGGCGGCGTAGCCTCGCCCTGCCCGTTGAAGCCCCAGCAGGCGACGGTGCCGTCCGTTCTCACCCCGCAGGCAAAAATGGTGTTCGGACTGACGGATGCGAAGGTGCCCGCCGGAGGCGAAGACTCGCCATAGGCGTCGGTGCCCCAGCAGGCGACGGTGCCGTCGGTTCTCACCCCGCAGACTAAAGCACCAGACTGGCTCGCACTGACAGATGCGAAGGTACCCGCTGGTGGCGAAGTCGCGCCAGCGAAGCTGTCGCCCCAGCAGGCAACGGTTCCGTCGGTTCTCACCCCGCAAGCAAAAAGGTTGCCCGCACTGATGGATACGAAGGTACCTGCCGGCGGCGTAGCCTCGCCGTAGGAGTTATCGCCCCAGCAGGCGACGGTGCCGTTGGTCTTCACCCCGCAGGCAAAAAGGTTGCCCGCACTGACGGATACGAGGGCTACCGCTAGGGGCTTTCCATCGGGCGCGAGATCGTGTTGCAGGTCGGGTGCGAGGTCGGGCCGCAGGTCGGGCAGGAGATCGCGTGGCAAGTCGGGTGCGAGGTCGGGCCGCAGGTCGGGCAGGAGATCGCGTGGCAAGTCGAGCGCGAGGTCGGGCCGCAGATCGGGCGCGAGGTCAGGCAGGAGGGTGGACCGGAGGTCGGACGAGACATCGGGCCGCAGGTCGGGCGCGAGGTCGGCCTCCACACCTGCCAGATTCGGAGCGTCGGGGCGATCAGCGCCGCTATCGGGCGTCGGTGTGGGCGCATGTCCGAGCGGAGTGCGAAAGCACCCGATGCTAGCCGTGCTCACCACAAGCAGCGCAAGGCCGAGACAGCTTGTTCTCCGCAGCCCGGTGATCTCCATCCTCGGCATGTCCCGCGAATATCGGCACCTCGACCAAGGCAAGTCAAGCGACGCCGGCTGAACACGTCTTCGACACCAGATCCCAAGGGTGCCAACAGGTCCGACGTTGAGAAGGTCCTGGACAGCCTGGCAGCCCTCGGCATCCTGGCCGGCTACGAGTCCAAAGGCGCCCGCCGCTGGAAGCTGACGCGCGCTACGGCGTAGCACGGTTCTTGGCCGTGGCCGAGCAGTGCATTCGCGGCGGCTTGCCCAGGGCCGCGAAATGACCCCGACTAGCCTCGTCCCGCTGGAGCGCGTGGAACGGACGATCCTCATTCAGCTTGGGCGTAGGGTGAACGATTCCGACCTGGCCGCTTTGTATGGCGTGACGGTCAGCCGCCTGAACGAGCAGGTCAAGCGCAACATCGAACGCTTCCCCGAGGATTCTGGCTTTCAGCTCGCGCACGAGGAGTTCGAGACTTTGACACATCCCCAAATTGCGATCTCAAGAACGGAGTGGCGCGGGGGCGGCAGTACCTGCCCTACGCCTTCACAGAGCACGGCGCGGTCATGTCCGCACTCAAAAGGCCGAGGCGGCCGGCGCTACCTTTTCACCTTCACCGAGCAGGGAGGCCTTGCTATCGAGCGTGCTGCGCAGCTCCCGTGCTGTTCACGAGGCCCGGCTGTCTATCACTTGCGCGGGGTCCACGTCGCCCCGGAGTCGGATGACGTGTAGATGAACCCGCCGACGGGATGGCCAGTGGCGACGAGGTTGCTGGATACTGCGACAAGCTTCGTGCCGTCCGATGATGATGCCACCTCCTGCCAGTCCTGCCGGGGAGCAGTAGTCTGGGTCCAGGTCGCCCCGGAGTTAGATGACGTGTAGATGAGCCCGCCGCTGGCACCAATTTTGATACTCACGGCGACGAGATTGGTGCCGTCCGATGACGACGCCACGGACTGCCAGAACAGATCGGGAGCAGTAGTCTGGGTCCAGGTCGCCCCCGAGTCCGCAGATGTGTAGATCCCCTGGCCCGCGGCGACGAGCTTGGTGCCGTCCGCTGACGACGCTACAGGAGCCCAGCTCAGCCGGGGAGCAGTAGTCTGGGTCCAAATCGCCCCCGAGTCTGCCGACGTGTAGATGCAAGCCCCGCCTGTGTATGCACCGCCGGCGTCGGTGTCAGGGCCACCGCCCGAGGCGACGAGTTTGGTGCCGTCCGCTGACGACGCCAGGATCCACAGTCCCGGCTGGGGAGCAGTCGCCTGGGTCCAGGTCGCCCCCGAGTCAGATGACGTGTAGGTGCACCCATTTCCGGCGCTATCGAGGCCCGTAGCGACCAGCTTGGTGCCGTCCGCTGACGACGCCAGGGCGTGCCATGATTGCTGGGGAGCAGTAGTCTGGGTCCAGGTCGCCCCGGAGTCAGATGACGTGTAGATGAAGAAACCGCCACTGTGGACATCTATGCCCGCTCCAACCAGCTTCATTCCGTCCGCCGACGACACCACGCCCACAAGGCCTTGCTGGATCCTCTGGGTCCAGCTTGCCCCCGAGTCCGTCGATGTGTAGACGTTGCCGAAGGTGGCCACGGCGACGAGTTTGGTGCCGTCCGATGACGAAGCCACGGACTGCCAGTCCATACTACCAGCGGAGCTGCCGCTATCGCACCCGGTTGCAGCCGCGGTGACGACAAGCACAGAGAGCACGGCCAACCTCACCAAGACAGAACGCACGTGATTCGCCATGGGACCTCCAGGTGCACACGACCTAAAAGCCGATGACGCCGCATCGGCCACGCTGACAGCGTACCTGAAAACGACCGTCGAGAAAGCCTAGCTCAAAGATCATGTGGTAGCCGCTTTCTCGAATCGCTGGTACTCGTTCGATACGTGGCCGCGCGCTGTTGTGGCCTGTGGTTGTCTCAGTTGCGTAGAATTCTCTAGTGATTTCCGTGCCGGGGATGGGACTCGAACCCATAGGTCGCTTTCGCGATAGCGGATTTTAAGTCCGCCGCGTTTACCATTTCGCCACCCCGGCGTGCTTGCTTCTGTCTCGGTCCCGATTCTGTCGCTATCGGGCAGTATCTTTCCCATCGGCGACGGGAAGTCAACCAGCACGCGGCGAGATGTCGGTTCAGGTCGGATGGACTGTCGAGGCCCTGCAGCGCCCAGTCTGGCGGGGCGGCGCCAAGGACTGCGGGCAAAGCACCCGAAGAATCTATTGAAGATTTTCGTGTGCCTTCCGCTTTGTAGTAGCTTGGAATGAACTTGGCTCGCTTCTTCACATCGGTCCTGCCAGCGATTGCGGCAAGCCTGTTGTTTGCGGCGTGTGTGGACCTTACGCAGCCTCGGGTGAGCCAAGGCGGCCAGGTGTCCACCGACGCGGCAACCGGGGGCAGCGGTGGATCAGTCATCGCTGGCCTGGACGCTGCGAATGGTGGTTCGGGAGGTAGTGTCTCGGTCGGTGGCGTTCCGGCGGGCGGAACAGCGGTGGGCGGAGCTGGCGGAGCCACGACGATGGGTGAAACCAGCGGGACAGCGGCGGGTGGGCGGCACGAGCACGACCGGCGGAACAGTGGCCGACGCTGGGGTCACGCCGATGATCATCAGCATCGACTTCGTGGGTGGGATGCCGCCTAGCGATTCTGGCGTAACCGGAACGGTCGCGATGGCCGCTAGCGAATCCGCAGGAGTCAAGCTGGCTGCGAATTGGAACAGCGCCATCAGCAACACAGGCTCGCTGTCATCGCTGAAGTTGGCAGACGGCACCACCTCCTCCGGGTCCGCTACCTGGAGCACGCCGATAGCGAGCCTGGAGACATCCGCCACCTGGAGCCTCAGTTGGGCCGACTCCCCGGGCAACGTGCACATGATGAATGGCTACCTCGATCCGCGGGCGGGTGCATCGCCCGCGATTGTCACTGTCAGCGGCTTGGCCAGCCCGATGAGCAGCGGATACGACGTCTATGTCTATTGCTTCGAGGACATGACTTGGGCAGATACCCGCACTTCCAAGTACACGATCGACTCGACCACACATACCGTGAAACAGACCGAGCCACCGCTGGTCACAGCTTTCGCAGGATTCACGCTGGCGCCCGAAGCAGGTGCGGGCAACTACGTCGTGTTTACGAACGTGACTGGAACCAGCTTCACCTTGACTGCCACGCCGGAATCGTCGCCGCATCAGACCGTGCGCGCGCCGGTCAACGGCATTCAGATCGTTTACCCGTCCGGATCCTAGCCGCGTGGGGAGCCCGCCGGCCCGGGCCGCCCTGGCCTGTCCAAACGCGGTGTTCTTGGAAATTGGCGCGGTCAGGTCAGGGCTCAAGAGCACCTGCGACTTTCCCGACATTGCCCGACATTGCAGAGCACCCGACATCACCCGACATCACTTTCATGCCAATAGGAGGTTCCCAGCGCATTGCTCTTCGCCTATAGTTTAAGGTGAAGTTGGCGCGCGTCTTCACACCGGTCCTGCCAGTCATTGCAGCAAGCATTCTGTTCGCTGCCTGTGTAGATCTCACGCAGCCCCGGGTGATGAGCAATGGTACCGGCGGCCAAGGCGGCCAAACGTCTACTGACGTGGCAACCGGCGGTGGCGGCGAATCAGCCTCCGCTGGCCCGGATGCTGCGAGCGGTGGCACTGCCGCGGTCGGTGGCGCTGCGACGGGCGGAGCAGGTGGAGAGCCGACGACGGGCGGAACGAGCGAGACGGGTGGAACGAGCTCGGTCGGTGGCGCCAGCGTAGGCGGCGGAACGAGCACAGTAGGCGGAACGAGCGCCTTCGGTGGGACGAGTGCGGTGGGCGGAACGAGCGCGACCGGTGGAAAGAGCGCAACGGGCGGAACGAGCGCGGTGGGCGGAACCAGCGCGAGTGGTGGAAAGAGCGCAACGGGTGGAAAGAGCGCAACGGGCGGAACGAGCGCAGGCGGCGGGACGAGTGCGACTGGCGGAGCGAGCGCGACTGGCGGAAAGAGCGCGACCGGCGGAACGAGTGCCACCGGTGGAAAGAGCGCAACTGGCGGAACGAGCGCAGTTGGTGGAAGCAGTGCAGTCGGCGGAACGAGCGCAGTTGGTGGAAGCAGTGCAGTCGGCGGTACGAGCGCGGTCGGTGGAAGCAGCGCAGTGGGCGGAACGAGCGCGACGGGCGGCACGAGCGCAACGGGTGGAACGAGCACAACGGGCGGAACCGGCGGAACAGGCGCAACGACCGCGTCAACGATCATCAGTGTGCGTTTCGTGGGAGGACACACCAGCGGCGCCCCGGGTACAACCACGATGTCCGCCACCGAATCCGCAGGATTCAAGCCGGCCACTCATTGGAACAGCGCCACTGGCCTCACGAACGGCACGAGCCCGCTTTCATCGCTCTTGGCCGCAGATGGCAGCACGACCACGGCGTCCATTACTTGGAGCGCGCCTTCTATGTATACCGTTCCCTTCACCGACGGCTCGGGCGACGCGAATATGATGAATGGCTTCCTCCAGGCGAAGGACACTGACCTGCTAACGGTTGTCGTGACCTTGCCCAGCTCGATGAGCGGCGCATACGACGTCTACGTCTATTGCTATGGGAATATCGATGCTACGACTCGCACCTACCAATACAAGATCGACAAGGTCGCAACGCCTCACACCGTGAGCCAGACGGGACACTCACTCACTACCTTCCCTGGACACTCGCTGGCGCCAGCCTCAGGGACGAGCTCTGGCACCTACATCGTCTTTCAGAACGTGACCGGATCACCCTTCACTTTGACTGCGACTCCACTCTCGTCGACGGCCACGCCAGCGCCAATTCTGCGCGCGCCGGTCAACGGCATCCAGATCGTGTACCCGGCGGGATCTTAGGTTTCACTACAGGCTTCGCAGCCGCGCATCGGCCAGGCCGGCCGGTGTGCCTTGCATGTGTACACGTCGCCCGTCCACGCTCACGCGGCCTTCGGCGATGGCGCGAATCACGGCGGGATAGAGTCGGTGCTCCTCGGCCAGGATGCGCAGGCGTAGGGCTTCTTCATCGTCACCGTCGAGCACCGGGACCACGGCTTGGGCGATGCTGGGGCCGGTGTCGGTGCCCGCGTCGACAAAGTGCACGGTGCAGCCCGAGAAGCGCACGCCGTAGTCGAAGGCCTGCTTTTGCGCGTGCACGCCGGGAAACGATGGCAAGAGAGCCGGGTGGATGTTGACCACGCGATGGGGAAAGGCGTCGAGCAGGGTCGGCGTGAGGATGCGCATGAACCCGGCCAAGGCCAGCAAACCCACGCCATGCCGGCGCAACTCGTCCAATAGCGCACGATCGAAATCCGCGCGCGTGGCGAAGTCTTTATGCGAGCGCAGGAAGGTGGGGATGCCGGCTTTGGCGGCGCGCTCGAGAGCGCCACAGCCGGGCACGTTGGCCCCCACGACCACGAGACGCGCGGGGCCCATTCCGCCGCGCGAGGCAGCGTCGATGAGCGCCTGCAGGTTGGTGCCACTCCCGGAAGCGAGGACGCCTACCTTCACGGGATGAACTCCACGGGCGCGTCGAGCCGGTCAGCCACCACGACCTGGCCGATGATGGTGGCCTTCTCGCCCTCGGCTTCCAAGATCGACTGGGCCGCGTCGGCCGCGCCGGCTGGCACGGCCACCACCATGCCGATGCCCATGTTGAAGGTGCGCCGCATCTCCTCGGGTTCCACATTGCCCAGCTTCTGCAAGAGGCCGAACACCGGCGGCGGGGCCCAGGAATTCAGGTTGATCTGCAGGGCCAGTAGCGCGCCTGGGGGCAACATGCGCGGCGGATTGTCGACCAGGCCACCGCCGGTGATGTGGGCCGCGCCCTTCATCAGGCCGGCGGCAGCCAGCATGCGCAGTGCGCGCACGTAGATGCGGGTGGGCCGCAGCAGGGCTTGCCCCAGCGGCTCGTCGAGCCCCGCTGGCGTGGCGGCCAGATCGAGTCGGGCGTGGTCGAGAAAAGCGCGGCGCACCAGTGAATAGCCGTTGGAGTGGAAGCCAGACGAGGCCAGACCCAACAGCACGTCGCCGGCCATGATGGTCTTGCCGTCGATAAGGGAGGCTTTTTCCACCACCCCCACGCAGAAACCGGCCAGATCGTACTCGCCCGGCTGGTAGAAACCGGGCAGCTCTGCGGTCTCGCCGCCGATGAGCGCGCAGCCCGCTTGCTTGCAGCCATCGGCGATGCCGGAAATGACCTGCTCAGCCACGCCCACCTCGAGATGGCCAGAAGCGAAGTAGTCGAGGAAGAGCAGCGGCTCGGCCCCGCACACCACCAAGTCGTTCACACTCATGGCCACCAGATCGACGCCGACCGTGTCGTGTTTGCCCATGAGAAAAGCCAGCTTTAGCTTGGTTCCCACGCCGTCGGTGCAGGCCACCAGCAACGGGTTCTTGTAGTTCTTGGGCAGCGCGCATAGGCCGGCGAAGCCGCCGAGATCGGTCAAGACCTCGGGACGCATGGTGCGTTTTACGTGCCCCTTGATACGCTCAACCAGCGCGTCGCCTGCGTCGATGTCAACGCCGGCATCGCGGTAGGTGAGTTTCGCCTTCTTGCTATCGGGTGGATGTGCCATGGTCAACCTCCCTCGCCGCGGCCAGCGAAGATATACGCCCGCGAAAGCGTCTGCGGTAGTGTCACTTTTGCTCCGGCTTGGTCTCGCCCCACAGCGTCGCCACGATGCTTCGGCTGCCCGCGTCCGACCGGTGCTCACCCAGGTAGATGCCCTGCCAGGTGCCGAGTTGCAGGCGTCCGTTGGAAATTGGCAAGGTCAGGGTTGCGCCCAGTAGGCCGGATTTCACGTGGGCCGGCATGTCGTCGGCGCCTTCCAGGGTGTGGACGAAATAGCGAGCGCCGTCGGGAACGGCCCGATCGCTCCAATGGGCGAAATCGGCCCGCACATCAGGATCCGCGTTTTCGTTGAGAAAGAGCGAGGCCGAGGTGTGTTGTAGAAGAAGGTGTAGCAGACCAACCCGCAGGGACGCCAGTCCGGTAAGCTGGGACACGATCTCGTCGGTGACCAGGTGGAAGCCTCGGGGCCGGGCCGCCAACCGGATGGTGGTTTGATTCCAGTACAAGGGCTGGCCAGCCTTTTGCCGCATGAGGAGCCTGTTTGTAAAGGCGTAGATCGCGTAGGCGAAGGCGGGCTCTGCCCGCAGGAGCCAGAGCGCGGGAGGAGTTGGGAACCGTCCCAGGGTCATAGGTGCTAACCACGATTCTGCTGGGACTTTACGGCCAACGGCGCGATCCGGAGTCTCACCACAGAGAGCACAGAGGCCACAGAGGCCGGAAGGAAAGGGTTTCGGATCCGGATCCGAACCCTTCTTTCCTTCCGGTCCGTCTCTGTGCTCTCTGTGCTCTCTGTGGTGAAATCCGGGGCAAACCTGCCGAAAGACGTGGCTAGCACCTATGCTTCCCAGGGTTCTCATGTAAATCGGGAAGAAAGGCGTGTCGCCATCTGTTGTTCGCGTAGGATGATCCGCGGGAGCGCGGGCCGGCCTGGCAGGCAAGCAAGAGGAAAGGCACACCATGCGAAGAAAGATTCTGGTTCTTTCGGTGACGTTGACGGCAGCGGCCCTGGCCGCGGGGGTGGGACTGGGCGCGCGTTTCGCCTCGCGCGCGGTCGCGGAATCGGCCGCGCCGCCTGCGGCCATAACCCCCAAGACCCAGGTTCCGCAGGAGGCGCGTTCCTTGTCGCAGGCGTTCGCCGCCACGGCCCGGGCCTTGCGACCCAGCGTGGTGCGCATCGACGTCGAGATGGAACGGCCCAAGCTGTCCAACCGCAACTTCCCGCGCGACGATGTGCCGCCTGACATGGAACGTTTCTTCGAGCACTTCTTCCATTTCGGCGACGGGGAAGGTATGCCCATGCCTGGCCCAGGGCATGGCACCGGGTCGGGGGTGGTCATCGACGGCGCCGGCAACATCATCACCAACAGCCACGTGGCGGAAAAGGCCAGCAAGGTCACCGTCACCTTCGCCGACGGGCGCGAATTTCCCGCCAAAGTCGTGGGCGCGGATCCCAAGACGGATGTGGCGGTGATTCGCTTGCAGAATCCGCCCTCTGGTCTGGTCGCTGCCCGTCTGGGCGATTCCAGCGTCATTGAAGTGGGCGAGTGGGTGCTGGCCATCGGCAGCCCGCTCGGCCTCGATCAAAGCGTCACGGCCGGGATCATCAGCGGCAAGGGCAAGGTCACGCGCAACGTGCACATGTCAGGCGAGCGCATGCGCGAGTACATTCAGACTGACGCGAAGATCAACCCGGGCAACTCGGGTGGCCCTTTGGTGAATCTGCAGGGTGAGGTGATCGGCATCAACACCCTCATCAACGTGGGGCCGGGCGGCGCCTATGGCTTTGCCATTCCCATCAGCCAAGCCCGCCGGGTGGCGCAGATGATCATCCGCGACGGTCATGTGCGCCACGCTTGGTTGGGCGTGGCCATCGGCGACGTCAAGGACGGCGCCATGTTGGGCCAGGACGGCGAGTCCGAGCGGAAGGATCAAACGACCAAGTCTGGACCCGCGCGTGCGGCCTGGGTCAGCCAGGTGCTGCCCAGCGGCCCAGCCAGCCAGGCTGGTGTGCATGTCGGCGATATCGTCACCCAGATCGACAAGCAGAAGATCGAGGGAGCAGCCGACGTGGTGGACTACGTTTCCGGCCAGAAGGTTGGCGACAAGGTCAAGCTCGCGCTCCTGCGCGACGGCCGTTCCACCACGCTACAGGTCACCTTGGGCGAATTGCCGGCGCGGCCTGGTGAAGAGCCCGATGCTCAGGTCGAGAAGGACAAGGTCGGCGTGCAGCTGCAGACCCTGACACCCGACATGGCGCGCATGCTGGGCATGGATCCTGGAACCAAGGGCGTGGTGGTTAGCGGGGTGGATTCCGACGGCCGCGCCGCCAAGGCTGGCCTGCGTGCCGAGGATGTCATCGTCGAGATCGACCGCAAGCCGGTCAGCAGCGCCGAGGAGGCCGTGAGCGCCTTGCGGGCGGGGGGCAAGCCGGGGCACTTGCTGCGGGTCCGGCGCGGGGACACCTTCCGCTTCGTCACCATTCCGCCGCAGTAGGAAGCTAGCTGTTGAACCACAGAGAGCACAGAGGACACAGAGGTCGGAAAGGAAGAAGGGGTTCGGATCGCACAGGAGCCAACCCTTTCTTCCTTCCAATCCGGCTCTGTGACCTCTGTGCTCTCTGTGGTGAAAAAAGCTAACCAATCAGTGCAGGAGCGCTGTCGATCCTGCGGCGCGGGTCGCGTGGCGGGGCAACTCGATGGTGATCTGCACGCGGGCGTCAGCCCCGGAGGCCACAGGGCCAGGGAACCCATCAGCGAGCCAGCGAGCGTTCAATGGCTCGCACGGTCTCGACCATGGCCTTGATCGCGGGCGGCACGTCGATGATGGTCAGCGCACTCAAAGCCGAACCCGGGTATTGCTCTTCGCGCTGCTCGGCAACCGAGATGAGTACGCGCAAGGCCCGCTCTGGCGTAATGCGCTCCATGTCGCGGCCGGGCGGCGCCAGCCCCACCGACTGGACGCCCAGCCCGCGGAAGGCATCGAGCACGGCGCCCAGACTGGTCCGGAAGGCGTCCTCAGAGAAGCTGGTGGTCGCGCCCAGGCCAATGGTCAGGACGCGGCGCCAGGGCACCCGAGTGGTAAAGAAGAGAAGTTTCTCGCCGGTCGAGCCTTCCAGCCGGCCCTCGCGCAGAAGCCGCGACAAGCGACCGTTGAGCCGCCAATCGAGAAGACCAGCCGCTCCGCGCAGCGGGCGCACGTCGGCCCATACGGGCACGACCAGGGCATCCCCGCCTGGGCAGCGATCCCAGCGGCCCAGATCGATCGGGAGAAACCCAATTTGGCTGGCGGCCACCATGTCAGGGTGTCAGGCCAAGCAGACCCAAGGCCGAGTCGAGCAGCCCATTGACGAAGGCGGGCGCCTCCTCGGAGCCGAAGCGCTTGGCCAGCTCTATGGCTTCATTGATGACGACACGCGCAGGAACATCGGCCTGGCAGTGGGCAAGCTCGTAGAGCGCAATGCGCAGGACGTTGCGGTCCACGCGCGCCAGGCGTTCCACGCGCCAGTTCTGGGACAACCGGGCCAGGATGTCATCCAACTCCACCCGGTGCGCCCAAACGCCCCGGACCAGTGTGTCGGCCAGGTTCTCATCAATGGCTGGCTCTCTTGGCAGATCGCTCTCGCCGTCATCTTGAGCAACGCCAAATTCGCGCAGGTGGGCCTCCAGCGCCACGCCTGGATCGGCATCGTCCGCGCCCTCCATAGCGTACAGAACCTGAAGGGCCACCGCGCGGGCTCGGCGCCGCGGGGTCATCTTGGCATGGTCCAAGTCATTTGCGCCGGCGGGTCTGGGCGGAAGCGCCCTCGGCCCGGCCCGCCAGCTTGTCGTACAGGTTGGCCATCTCGATGGCGGCCATGGCGGCATCCGCGCCCCGGTTGCCGCCCTTGCTTCCGGCGCGCTCGATGGCCTGCTCGATGGTGTCGCAGGTGAGCACGCCGAACCCCACCGCAAACTTGGCTTCGGCCGCGATCTGGGCGATGCCGCGGGTGGTTTGATTGACCACCACGTCGAAGTGTGGGGTCGCGCCGCGGATCACCACGCCCAGACACACGATGGCGTCGAAGTTCTCCGAATCGGCCACTCGTCGGGCCAGCCCCGGCAACTCGAAGGCACCCGGACAACGATAGATCTCGATGTCCTCGTCGCGTGCACCCGTCTTGACCAAGGCATCGATCGCGCCGTCGATCAGCTTGCT
>Ga0182017_10000575_pt1 | contig 29098 bp, 23 predicted proteins | sample 712E3DmetaG_FD_120492 | JGI IMG/M metagenome (GOLD analysis project Ga0182017, IMG submission 120492) | Permafrost microbial communities from Stordalen Mire, Sweden - 712E3D metaG | ecosystem: Environmental > Terrestrial > Soil > Wetlands > Permafrost | place: Sweden: Stordalen | collected... | reverse complement strand
GCTGGCGGCGTTCATTCCCGAGATGACGCTGACCACGCCGGGTAGATCCCACACCCAGCGCAGGGCCCATTCTGCCGGCGACCAGCGTCGGGGCGAGCGCGCCCAGATGCGTTCCACCGCTGGCGGCACCTTGGCCAGCGCCCCGCCGCGCAGAGCCTCCATGACCACCACTCCCAGCTTGTGGCTTTCGGCGTAGCGCAGACCCTGCAGGCCGGCCTGGTATTCCTGGTCAAGGTAGTTGAGCTGGATCAGGCAGAACTCCCAGTCGAAGCCGTCGACGATGGCGCGGAAGTCGTCAGGCGAGCCATGAAACGAAAAGCCAAGGTGCCCGATGCGGCCGTCAGCCCTGGCGCGTTCCAGGGCGGCTAGGCCGTGCAGATTCCTGACCTTGTCCCAGGGCTCGGCCGCCAGGCCGTGCAGCATGTAGAAATCGATCCGGTCCACTGCCAGCTTGGCCAGTTGCTGGTCGATGAAGCGTTCCCAGTCGCTCTCCTGCTCGACCGCCCACACCGGCAGCTTGGTCGCCAACTGCACCTGGTGGCGCCGGCCCTGCAGGGCGCGACCCAGGAAGGGTTCGCTCTGCTGGCCGTGATAGGGCCAGGCCGTATCGAAGTAGTTCACACCCGCGTCGATGGCCGCGTGCACGAGGCGCGCAGCCGCTTCTTCGTCGATGCGCGCCGGATTACCAGCTACGGTGGGCAGACGCATGCACCCGAAACCCAGCGCCGAGATGGGGGTTCCCGGGATCTTGGGAAACCAGCGGTACTGCATGACCGATAGTCTGCCGGCTTCTGTGAGCCCTGGCCACCCTCGTGATCTTTGGCCGACCAGTCACCACGGCGGATTTGCACGAGACACCACAGAAGAAGCGGGCGTAGCGATTCGCCCACGCCGCCGCCGCTATCTCATTTCTTGCTGCAAAGCGCGGTCCAGCAGAAGCTGACCCGTACAAGGAGGCATGCGACTCATCTTCTTCTGAGCCGCTCACGACCCTGCGCCTCATACTTGTCGGAGGACACACATGCGACGCCTCTTTCCCTTCATGCTTCTTGCCTTTTCGTGGTTGCCCGTGGGTTCGGGCTGCCACAGCTCGGTGCGGGCAGACTTCGATCTCTCCGGCACCGAAGGCACCACGGTGTTTGAATCCGAAAAGAACTACGCGTCGACCACGGTCGACGGCCGCTATCGCATCTTCAACAACGGCTGGAACGCCCAGGCCTCCGGGGGACCGCACCGCCAGAAGATCTTCGTGAAGGAAGTGAATGGCAAACCCATTTTCGGTTGGGTCTGGAAATGGTGGGGAGGAGGGATCGACGTGGCGAGCTATCCTGAGATCCAAGTCGGCCACAGCCCTTGGGCCGGCGAGGTCGCCCCCAATTCAGGATTCCCCTTTCGCGTGGGTACAAAGAAACTTGTCGCGGACTTCGACGTGTCGATGCAAGCGTCCGGCTCATATGACCTGGCGTTTGAATTCTGGACCGTGTCGTCACCGCCTGTCAGGAAGGTCGGGATAACCCACGAAGTGATGATATGGCTAGCTGAAAACCGGCTGGGGCCGGTCGGAAGTGTGGTTGCGAAAGCGACCATCGGTGGCAATCAATTCCGCATCTACTTCGCTAACAACCACGGCGATATCTCGGGCGCCAGTTCCAACACCTGGACCATCATTTCCTTGGTGGCCGACAAGCCCATCCTGCATGGCCCCCTCGACATCGGCGCGATCATCGACTACCTGCTGCAGACTCGTCTGCTGGATGGCAACGTCTACGTCGCCTGTCTGGAGCTCGGGAACGAGGTGGCCTCCGGCTCGGGAAAGACCGAGGTCCGCAACTACGCGGTGCACTTGGAATAGCCGGACGCGGGCACGGTCAAGGCTGGCGTGCCAGGAATTGCGCTACTGTGCAATGACCCCGAAACGGACGTTGACGAATCCGGCATAGCCAGCCGTCTTCAGCACCTTGCTGACCACGTCGGAGTCGGTGTTCTTGTCCGCCAACAGGAGAATTCCGCTGGCCTCGGGTCCCTGCTCTTGCTCCGACTGGGCGCGGTTTCCTTTGATGCTGGCCAGCTTGGCGTACAGGGCTGGGATCCTGCCCTCCTCGTCGACGGGATCGGCCAGACGGCCCTTGGCGATGCGGGCCACCGGGACATCGGCGACCTGGATCACGGTCTGGGTGATCGAAATGGTCAACTGGATTTGCAGGCGCACCTGGCTCGACGATGCGGGCAGGCGCAGCTCGGACTTGTTCTCCACTTCGGTGGCTTGGGCGGCGTAGGCTGCGAGGAGGAAGAACAGCAGGTTCGACAGAATGTCCATCAGCGCTGTCATATTGAGGACAACCATCGGTGTACCACCGCTACTCGACCGGCCACCAAATACGCTGCGGCTACTCGAGCTCATTTCACCACCGTGGACACAACTACCGTGGGAAAGAGTCCAACCGTGCTCATGGTCTTCCCTTGCTTGGCCTCGTACTCACGGGCCGCATCCATGGTGTGGACCAGGACCTCGTATTTCAGGCCAGGTTCGGGGGTGAGAATGACCGTGTCCGACTTGGGGAAGTGCTGCTTGATGGTCCGCAACTCGCGAGTCAGCGCGGCGAAGTCATGCGCCTGCCCTCGCAAGGGGATGTGATGAGCCATCTGATCGAGCTCTTCCTGGGAGAAGGCCGTGCCCAGCGCCGTTATCTGAAATCCTTCCTTGTTGATAGACACGCTTACCGTCACCGCACGCTTCACATCGGACACGTCGCTGTCCTCGGCGGATTGCACCGGAACCGTGCCGTTGATGACCATGACGATGGTCGCGCCGAAGGTAGCCAGCAGGAAGAAGAGCAGGTTCGACAGAATGTCCATCAGCGCGGTCAGATTGAGCTGCACGAGCGCGACCGGGGCCTCGCCGAACACATTCGTGCGCGGGCCCGCCGCTTCTTCTTCGCCAGTGTCACCGCCGTCCGACATGGCCTGCTACCTTGCTCCTGCCGATCCGCCACGTGCGCCCCGCGTCTCCGGGCTCGTGAGCAGGCGATCCACCAAGGCTGCCGTGGCCTGCTCCATGCGGGTCATCTCTCGGTTCTGCTTGGCGGAAATCAGCAGGTAGGCGACGACCGTGATGGTGGCGACGGTCAGTCCGAAGAAGGTGTTGTAGAAGGCAACCGCCACACCCTTTGACAGGGCGGCCTGGCGGGCCGCCGCGTCCACGGCCTGCATGCCCGAGAAGGAGATGATGAGACCGTGAATGGTTCCGAGTAGTCCGAGAAGGGTGGCCAGGTTGGAGATGTGGGGCAAGGCCGCGGTCCCGCGTCGGAAGCGGGCCAGTTCGGTAACCGCACAGGTTTCCACATTGCGGCGGATTTCCTTTTCACTGCGGTTGGCGCGCTCGATCGCGGCCAGCATCATCTTCTGCAAAGGATGGTTGCCACCGCACAACTGCGCCGCCTTGCCGTACTCAGCCTGGTCCACATACCCGAGCACCTTGTCGCGCAGTCCCTCGATGTTCAGGCGAAAGCCCAGCCAGAGCGTGTAGATGCGTTGCAGAATGATCCCGACGGCGACCAGCGAGGTCGCCAGGATCCCGAACATGAACAATCCACCGGCCAGTAGTAGCTCAACAATCACGAGCATCAGATTCCTCCATAGGATGCGCCCCCGGCGGGGCGCGAAGAGAGGATCGCACGGCGCGATCCAGACCAGCAAGGAACATTCTCATTCAATCCAGACTCCGCTGTCGAAGTCGCCGGTTTGGCTGGCGTAGCCTTCCTGCGCGGCCTTCCAGGTGTCCAGGCTGGCCTGCGCCTTGCTGCGCAGATCCAGGGACGAGGCCCGCTTCTCCTTTCCCTTGGCTTCTTCCGCCTCGATCGCTTTCTCGAAGTCTTTCAGCGAAGCCAGCGGCTCCTTACCGATGCGCACGAGCTGGCGTTGCTTGACCAGATCCAGACGTGCCCGCGCCGTGATGGTCTCTTGCATGGCCACTTCCGCCTCGGCTTTGGCCACATCCCGGCGCGCATCGAGATAGTCCTGTTCGGCGCGGGTGACCTTGCGCAGGGCCGATATGCGTGCCGAACCCCCGGGAGTGGTGGACAGCCGTTTCTCGCTGCGCGCCTGTCGCTCGTCGAGCTGATCCATGGCTTCGCGCACGGCGCGCAGGCGCTCCACCGCCTCGTCCTGGCGGTTGCGCGCGATGATGACGTCGTTCTCCGCATCGAAGATCTCCTGGCGCGCGTCGCGCGGCAGGCGATCCCGTTCGGTTCGGCTCAGGCTGGGCGCGCTGGTGGCGCACGCCCCGAGGAGCAGGAGGACCAGAACCGGCCAGCGACGAGAGATCATTTGCCACCTTCCTTGCTCGCAGGCTTGCCCTCGGGTGCGGCCCCGAGTTTGAGCAGCACGCCTAGTTCGGGATGGTCCGCGGGGCCCCCCACGGTGGCGGGCAATCCGCCCGCCTTGCCAAGCTCGGCCTTGGCCTTGTCCACATGACCGTAGAAGGCGTATTGGGCGGCCAGGTTTAAGCGCGCGCCGCGATCGGATGCGTCGAGCGCAACCGCCTTCTCAAAGGCATCGGCCGCTTCTTGCGGTTCGGCCAGCCGCTGCAGGGTCACGCCGCGCAGGTTGTGGACATCGGCCCGCTTGGGGGCCAATGCCTCGGCTCGCTCCAGCAACAGCAAGGCCACGCCCAGATCCCCGGCGGCCAGGTGTAGCTCAGCCAGCTTGAGCAACGAGGGCACGTCCTTGGGATTCTTGAGCAGCACTTTGCGCAAGGGCGCGGCGGCCGGCAAGTCGGCGCCCGCGCGCGACTTGGTTTGTGGGTACATGGTAATGACATCAGGCATGGGCTCGCCGAGGAGACAGCTCCGCGCAGCCTCGGTCACGATCATGGCGTCCCTGGCCTTCTTGCTGCACACGGTGCGGGCCTCGGCGGCGCGCGCATCGGCATCGGCGGCTTGAGTCTCGATTGCGCTCTTGAGCTGCTTGCTCTCCTCCGCCCCCAGTCCGGGCGGCAGTTCGAGGCCACGCAAGAAGGTGGCGTACTTGGCGTAGGCGTCCGCTACCCGTGAGATTCCGGCCATAGCCCAGCGGGCGTTGCGCGAGCTAATCACCGAGGCAAAGGCGCGATCCACGGTCTGCAAGAGGCCCACCTTGCCGTCGACGGTGCCCACCACGTCGTCGGGTTTGGCCGCGAAGTTGCGGAATTGGGCGTAGGTGATCTCCCCGAGAAGGAAACGGGCGCGCGCCGCCGCCTCGGCGGCCGGGCCCGAGGTAGCGGGGTCGAAGGCCACGCGGGCCAGGGTGCGCCCTGCCTCTTCGTGATCGCCACGCTGATAGCTGAGATAGCCGCGGAAGAAGGTTGCTACGGTGCTGGTTAGGTTGCCGGACCCCAGCGCCTCCTCGAGCGCACTCAGGTTTCCTGATCGGGCGAGCAGCAAGAGCAGATCGTCCACGCGCGCGCTGTTGCCGCGCTCGGCGTACTTGACGATCTCTTTGGCAGCCACAGCCTCGCCCATCACCGCGTGGATCGAGGCCGCGGTGTAGAGACGATCCCCGGCTTCCTTGGCGTTCGGATTGGCGGCTACCGCGGCCGCCATGTACTTGCCGGCCTTGCCCAGATCGGCGATGTCTGAGGCCACGGTGGCCAGGGCAGAGAGCACGTCGATGCGTTTTGGCGACTGCGGATAGTCGACCAGGAACTGATCGCCGAGTTCGTAGAAGCGCTGGATGTCCCCATTGGATCGGGCGACCAGCAGGGTGTTGTAGAAGGCCTGTTCGCCCAGCTCGCTGCCTTTGTGCCGCTTGGCCATGTTGAGGAGCTGTTCCTCTCGGTCGCCGGTGTCGGTCACGGTCACTTCGGCCACCTGGCGCTGCGCCGCTTTGCTCACAATGTCGCGCAACTCGGCCTTCAGCCCCTCGTTGCCGAGGCGTGGATTGGCGACCAGGCGCTTGCCCAGGGTAGCGATGCCCTCGAGATCGTCGGCCTGGCGGAGCGAATCCAAGGTCAAGTGCGCGGCCGCCGCACCCTCGGTGGTGGACGGGTACTGCATGGCCACGGCAAAAAAGAGCTGGGCCGCGCGGTCGTATTCGCCCGACTCGTAAACGCTGCGAGCAAGGGACAGCTTGATGCCCATCACCGATTCGTGCTCGGGCGTCTCGCGGATGACCTGGCGACCCAGGGATCGGATGCCGGCCCAGGCCATGGCTCGCTCCATGCGTCCCAGGCCGGAATCCTCCAGCGCCTTCTGGAAAGCCGAGATGGCATTGAGCCGCGCCTCAGTGAGCTCCTTGGCGTCGCTGACGGTGGCCGCGATGTCTTCGTAGGCCCGTCCGGCATCGTAGTAGCGGCGGCTGGCCAGCAGCGTCTCGGCCAGGTTCTGTCGCATTGCCGTGCGCGAGGCGGCAGTGTCGAAACGCGCCAGGTAGGCGCGATAGCCGTCGGCCACACCGCTCAGGGTCTGGCTGTCCTGCGAATCCTTGGCCGCCACATGCGCCCGGGTGGCCAGATCGCGCGCGTAGACCTCGATCTCGTTCACCAGATTGTCGCGCTTGTCTGCGGGCAGGCGGTAGTCGACCAGCCGGGCGTCGAGAACACGCACCATGCGGCCTATGTCTTCGGCCGGTTGGTCGAACACCCGTCCCTTGACGATGCTGTCGTGTAGCCGGCGCGCCATCTCGATGGCGTCGTCATCACCCGGCGAAGCGTCCATGACCTCGCGGAGCACGGACACCGCCTGCACGCTCATCTCTTTCAGGGTGAAGCGGTTGGACAGCCGACGCATGGCCGCCAGATAGTCGAGCGACGAGGCCGCCAGGCCCCGGAAGTAGGGCACCGCCGGCTTGTCGGGGAACACGTCGGGATAGCAGTAGGCCAGGTCCACCAGGGCCTCACGGACCACGTTCAGGCTCTTCTGGGTGGAAACCAAGGCTTCTTCGTTCTTGGCCTGCTTGCCCCGATCGCGCAGCACTTGTTCAAAGAGGCGAACCGCGCCCTTGCAGTCCTGGCGGTTCACCCGCACCCAGCCCAGCTTGTAGCGGGCCAGGGCGTGCACGTGGCTGGTGGGCGCGGCCAGAATGAGGTTGTAGTAATGCTCGGCCTTGGCCAGGTCGTTGGCGTCGAAGGCGTGATCGCCGAGCGAAAGGTACGCATCGAAGCGATAGCGGCTCTTCGGGTAGGTGTCGATCAGCTTCTCATAGGTCTCGCGCATGTTATCGAATTCGCCCAGCTCGCGATACTCGTGCGCCATGAGGAAAGTGGCTTCGTCGGCCCGTGGGTAGCTGGGGAACTCGCGCAGAAGGCGGCTGTATACGCCGATGGCCAGGTTCTTGAGTAGCTGGGCTTCGGGGGCCTCGACCGCGCGCGACTCGTCGCCGCGCACCCGTCGCCGCTCGTACATCACCAGCCAGGCGTAGCGCGCCCGCTCGGTGTAGAGCTCGGCCAGACGCATGTGCAGGTCGGGAAGATACGAGGCACCCCGCGCCTTCTGGATCATGACCTTGGTTTGCGTGATGGCGAAGTCCACCTTGCGGCCGGCCTGAACCCACTGGGTGCCGGGATCGGACGGCGGCGGCTTGAGCGGAGGTGTCGAAGCGCAGCCCCCAAGCAGCCCTGCCAGTGCAGCCGAGACAACTAGTCGACGGCCCATCATCGTAGGCACCTGTCGTCGGAGATAACCGCGAAATCGCCGAGCTCGTCGGACCAGTATTCGCCGTCGAAACGGAAGAACACCTGGGACGAGCCGTAGGGCAACTCGCCGGTTCGCGCGGTCAAGTGACCCGCCCGGTTGCCACCTGGCTTCATCAGACCGGCGCCGATCTCGTAGTCAATCAGGCTCATCTGTTCGTCCACGCGCAGAAGTTCGTCCACCACGTGATCAATGGAGCGCACCAACCCTCGGTTCAGGGTCTCCTCGGTGTATGCCAGACGCGCACCGTAGAGGGTGCGCAGATGCTCGGCGAGCTGGTTGTCGCCGACCCGCGACACCATCGCGCTCTCGGTATGCAGGCGCGTGCGCATGCGCGCCCAGGGCGCAAGCCGAGTGCCCCAGGCCGCCCATTCCATGATCTGCGCATCCTCGCGCAGGCCTGCTCGATCGCGGGCTTTGCGCACCAGCGCCCCGTAGCGCGCGCGAAACTCGTTCACCGCCAGGTGAGCCGCGCGGTACTGACACAAGCGGCGCAGCGCCATGGCGCGAATCAGATCGCGTTCTGGGGCGAACACGCGTCGATAGATGGGCGCGCCCAGACCAACCACCATGCCCAATGCGCGCTGGTTGTCTTCGCTCGCGATGCGGTCCCAGGCCCGCTCCAGCAGCACCACATCCTGTTCCACAAGCGGCAGGTGCACCTGTGCGTACAGGGTCCACGCCTCCTCGTAGTTCTTGTGTTCGTAGAGCAGGCGGGCGAGGGCTAGGCTGGCCAGATTACGCACGTCGGCCGGTGCCGCGGCATTCTCCAGGATCTGACGCAGGAGTTTCTCGGCGCCTTCGTCGTTGCGCTGGGACACACGATCAACCGCGAGCAGGTAGCGGGCGCGCCATCCGTACATCCGATCAGTGGCAGCCAGCGCCTCAAGCCGCGTCCGTCCCCAGCCGCCGAAGCCCAAGCGCAGGTCGCCGAGCGCCTGCAGGTACTCGACGAAGTCCGCCACGTCGGATTCCAGGTCGCCGTACTGACTGCCATAGACCACGCCGTCGAGAAAACGCCATTCCTCGATCAGGCCGCGCTCGTAGAGCGGCCGCAGTGCCCCCAGGGTCTTGCCCAGCAGTTCAGGCGAGCGACGGCCGGTCAAGACCTCCAGATAGTATTCGATACCGGCCTGAACGAAGCCCAGGTCAACCAGCGCCCCCGCCAGGCGAAAGGCCGCCGCGTCCCGCCGCAGATCGGTTTCGGGCAAGGCCGCGTACAAAGCATAGAGCACGGCCGCCGCTTGATCTGTCTTCTTGGCGTGCAGCAGTTCCAAACCGCGATCCATACGCTCGTCGGCGTCCGCTGGCGCCTCGGCCGGCTGGTTCGGCGCAGCGGCAGGCGCAACCGCAGGCCGGGCCGGCGGAGCCGGAGCGGCAGCCGGCTGATTCGGCGCCGGGGCGGCGGGCGGGGCGGTGGGGGCAGGGGCGGCGGCCGCCAGCCACAACCAGGACAGAAGCAGCGTACTCATCGCTCGTCGCCTCCCCAGGCAAACGCCAACCCCAGAGACACATGCACCTCGTTGCGGGTATTCCAATGGTTGAAGAACACATGGTCGCGCACGTCTACGCAAAACGAGATATGCGGGCTGAAAAATATTCGAAAGATGAGCCCGAGATTGGGGCCGGGTCGATACGCATTCGCCAGCGTATTGGTGTAATGGGCCAGAGCCACGCCGAAGGGCACCGACAACTCCATGTGAATCACGCGCCGGTTGAACACGGCCAGTTTGCCGTAGAAGGGCTTGAGCACCAGGTCGGACGAGAGGATGAAATCGAGGGCCGAGATGTCAGTGGGCTGTACGTCGAAGTTCTCCAGCAGTTCCTTCTTCAGTCCTGTGTCGAGTTGCTTGTACACCCAGGCCCCCCGGATGATCTCCCAGGCCCAGGAATTGCTGATGTGATAGGTGAAAGACCCGCCGAGGGTCAGGCCCTTGTTGAAGGCGTTGATAGGCAAAAAGCCGGCCTCCACCCTCAGCTCGCCGCCCAGCCGGAACAGCCGACTTTGCACGGCGTAGGCCGCGACCTGTTCTTCGTCGAGATCATCCTGGGCATAGGCGGTCGAGGCGGCCAGCCAGACGATCGCAGACGCGAAAAGCGTCGGAGGCAAAACTGGGAAGCGTTTCATGCGTGTCTCCATGTCTAGGTGCCGGATGTGGCCAGCGCGATGGGATAGATGACGGTCACGGAGCCGCCGCTGGGCGACGGGAACTGCCAACGGCGAATGGCCGCTTGCATGCAACTCGTGGCCTCGTTGCTCGACAGGGTGGAAGTCTTGATCTTGACCGAGGTCACGGCACCGCCGGTGCCGATCACCCATTCGAAGGTGACTTTGCCCGAGAGGTTGGGGCTGACGATGAGCTGGCGTTCGTAGCAGCCCTGCAGTTCGTGGATGTGGGAATTGATCACACGCTGAATCTCGCCGCGATCCAGATGACCCTCCACCTTCATGGTGTTGGGCTTGGTCGTGACCTGCGCGCGGACCTGCCCGGTGGGTGCCCGCCCCAGCACGCGGCCTAGATTCTTTCCCACGTCGTTGGAGGACTTGGTCTCCAGGCGTCCGATGCCACTGCCGGCAGCGGCGAGGCGCAACGAATCGCCCGGCAGTTTGCCGATGGCGCCCGAGACTTTGAAACCGCCACCCCGCACCGGTCCCACGGCGTCCAGATTGCTGATGGCGGTGGCCATTGAGGTCTTGGGTCCCGCGGACATGCCACCCAGGGCGGACAGAAGTTTCTGCGCCGTGGCCGAGGTTTGGGGTGCAGGGGTGCTGCGCATACGGGGAATGTGCGCCAGCGCCACCCTGGGCGCTGTCTCGCTTGGTGCATTCTCACTGGGCTCAGGCTTGGCTTTCTTCTTCTCTTGCGTGGGTGGCGCGGCGGGAGGCTCCAACTCGATCTCCTTGAGCGCGATGCGGGCAAAACGCCCTTCTTTGCTGTCAACGATGTACTCGCGCCGTACCAGGCTGGTGAGACCGATGACGGCAAAGACGACCAGGTGGACCAGCAGGGAGAGGCCCCCGATCCACAGCATGACCTTGCTCAGCTTGAGGCGTAGAGGTGCACTGGGCAGGGGTGCCGCGGCGGGTACCAGGTGCACCAGGACGCCTTCGCCACTCGGCAGGGGAAAGACCACCTGCGTGCCAGGATCCAGCGGGACGCGGCCGCGCTTGTCGGCGCGGCGTCGCCACAGGGCATCGTCGATGGCTTGGCCGGCCTGCCGGATGGCCGCGTTTTTCGGCAAGGCATCGCTGAAAAAGGCAAAACTGCCTCGGCCAAGCGATCGGCCGAGCGGCCGATGCAGCCCAGGGAGGTGCAGCCGTTCGCCGCCATGCAGGTGCCGAAGCTTCGTCACGCAGCCATGGCGGAACCGGATGACTTCGACAGTGCGCTCGGTCGACGCGCTGGTCAGTCCAACCTCGCACAGGCCATTGAGCAGCGAGAAGGTTGGCTCGAAGGCTGTGTCATCGTCCTCATCGTCATCGTCGGGCCTGGCGCGAGCAGGGAGCGGAAGACTCGGCGCGGGCTTCTCGGTGGTGACCACGAAAAGCTTGGCGGCCGGCACTGCCTGCACCTGGGAGTGCGGAGCGGTGCCCAGGACCGTGGCGGTGGCAATCGCGGGCACGCTGTGCGCAGCGGCAGGGGGTGGCAAGGTGGGTCGCGACGCACTCGCGCGGGGAGGCGAGACAGTAACAGGACGCGCAGACGCCGCGGGCATCGATCGGGTGACAGGGACTGCATTCGCACTGGGTTTTGAGGGTGGCGGGAGGGCGGGCACCCGTGGGGAAGGCACTGGTGGCGGCCAGATCGCCCTTGTCTCATCGACCGCCAGGACAGGGATGACCGGTGGTGCTGGCGGGACGGGCCGGGTGAGGGTGAAGGTCGAAACCCGCGAGGGTGGGGATGGCGGTCGGGGTGGAAGCGGCGGAGGTTTCGGCGAGGTCGCCGCCGCGGGTTTGGGGACTGCGTGCACCGAAACCGGCGCCGGCGTCGCGTTCGCCTTGTGCAGCGTGATGCGCAATCGGTAGCGCCCGATGGAGATCTCATCCATCCCCTGGATGGCCCTGCTCGCCACCGCCACACCATTGACTTCTGTCCCCAGGGCACTCCCGCAATCCTCGATCCGGCAGCTGTCTCCGTCGAAGTGCAAGACGGCATGACAGGGTGCCACGTCGACATCCTCCAGGCGCACCATCACGCCGGAATCGCTCCCGATGGTCACCTCAGCTGATGTGAACATCAGCGAGCCCAGAAAGCGCGTCTCCTCGAACAGAATGACTTCGAGTGCGCCGCGTGAGCGAGGGGGCATTCCCGTCATCTCCTCCCCTTGCCCGGCGAAAGGATCTCCACCGTGCGCGGCCGGAAGCTGTCAGGTACTTGCACGATGCTCTTGAACTCGCTGGGTGTGCGCTGGAAGAGATAGATCACGCCCGAGGCGGACTGCCCGCGCAGCATACGCTCGTCGAATTCGATGCGCGATTCCTGTCGGACGGCTTCGCGCGTGCCCGCGCGGAGGTCACCCGACTGCGGCTTGACCTCAGCCACGGGCTTTGCGGTTGCCGACTTGCCGGCAGGCGCCGCGCCCACGTCCGCGGCCCTGCTGCTGCTCCCATTGCTGTGTTGGGCCGCGGGCACCTTGCCGTGCGAGCCGGACTTCCGTTTGCCAGCGGCGAGGACCGTGCCCGCCACGCTGCAGGCGATCCAGACTGCAAATAGGGACAGGATGATGCGATTACGCTGTGCTGCTTTCATTAGATCACTGTGGGGCGAGGAGAAGGAGGTCGTCGTCGGAAACGTGAATGAAGGCGACATTCGGGGTCTTGCTGTCCGGGGCAATAAAGCGGACCGGCACGGTCATGGCCTTGTAGATGGTGTTGCCATTCGGGGAATCGAGCGGCACTTCGCCCACATAGAGCAGCAGCGTATTCCATCCGCGGCCCGGGCGTCCCGTGGGTATCTCGCCGGTCTCGACCAAGGTTATGTTGCGAACATCCATGTGGAAGCAGGTTCGCAGGGTGTTTCGCAGGAGCACGCGAACGTCAGTCGTAGGCGAACCTGGCGGTGGCAGCAAGGCAGGATCAACGTCAACCACCAACTGGCCGCCCTGAGGTGAGTCCAGCGTGAACTCGCCCTGGCTGGTCAGCGCCATGGAGGCGCTGGGATCGTCTTCGGCCCCAGCGGGCAGCGTGGTTTCGTTCTCGGCCCATGCCAGCCGCGGCGGGGTTTCTCCCGAGAGCCGCAGGATCCACACCGTGCTGGTGCCCATCTTGACGTTCACGATGCGCACGCCCGGGAAGGGTTCATTCGGGGTGGCCTCCAGACGCGTGGTCTCGCCTTCGTCCACGGTGCGGTACTGATAGCCGTATTCCAGGTCGCGCGAAGAATCGTTGGTCCAGGGATCCAAGCCTTGCTTGACCTCGTCGCCGTTGCAGATGCCATCCTGATCGCTGTCGATCAACCGATCGTCAACCAGCGGGTTACTGCCCAGCCGAACCTCCACCACATCGGGAATCCCATCGCGATCGGAATCGGCCAGGTAGGGATCGGTACGCAGCACAGCTTCTTCGCAATCGTTCAGGCCATCGAGGTCGTGGTCGGCCAAGAGATCGGTTACCTTGGCGCAGGCCTTGAACGTTCCCGGTACCAGAGGATCGAACTCGCTGCCGGGTGCAGCCAACCGGGTTTCGATGCCATCCCCCACCCCGTCCCCGTCGGTGTCGGGATTCAGGGGGTCGGTGCCAGCCTTGGCTTCTTCTTCGTCGGACAGACCATCCCCGTCGCTGTCAGGCACCGGCGCCGAGCCGCGCAGCAGGGCGTTGCCGTTCATGACCACAATGTCGCGCAGAACCAGGCGGCTGCCCGGCCGGGCCACGTCGATGGCCAGAAAATCCAAGGTGGCGGGCGTCTGTTGCACCTGCTCCCCCAGTCCGGCGCGCGCCATGTCCCCCAGGACGTCGTTCGCTCGCTGATCCGTGCTGAGCGAGAAGGTGTGGAAGATGAGATCTTGCCCGCCGTGGTCGCGCACGTAGCTGCGCAGATCCGAGACGGAATTGCCGTAGAGTAGGCGCTCGCAGGCGGTGGCGGTTTGGGTTTTCGCAGGCGCGTTGCAGAAGCTGGCGGAAAATGCGTCGTCACAATCGGGCGTGCCCGGGGTGAGGTTCTGGGAAATGCACCAAGGGATCGGGATGGCCGGCGTGGGCGGCCCGGCGGCCACGAACAGCACCAGGTAGCGGGTGCGGCTGCGTGTCCCCGGATCCGAGGCCAGCAGATCATCCTCGATGATGGTGGACAGCACGCGCAGGGTATCGAGGTAGTTGCGCTGCGCCTGCCCCGCACTGGCCGCCATCGCTTCCACCGCCGCATCGATCTGCACCGAATCGGAAGAGAATCCGGGAAAGAACGTTCGCGTCTGCGCCCCCATAAGCAGCAACGAGACCGCCTGGTTGGGATCTCGATGGCGTCCCAAGAAGGCGTTCAGGGTTTGGAAGCGGTGGCCTGCGGGATCGCCCGCGACCATGTCGCCGGTGCCATCCATCACCACCACGGTCTTCTGGGGAAATCCGATGGCTGCGGGATCATCGGTGCACAGATTGCCCTCGAACGAGATCCGGTTCGCCTGGTTGGGGGCGTAGTTCTGACCGTACAGATTCGCATCCGTGCACGCCACGCCCAAGACCAGCGAGGCCACGAGCCACAGGGTGGAGGAGCATCTGAAATGGGAACCCTGAGAGGGTTCCCATACCCTCCCACGATGGTGCGCCGTCGGCGAAGCCGGCGGGCTCCCCACGCGAAAACTCAAGGCACGCCTCCCGCGCCGACACCGCGCACCCCGGGCGGGCCGCGCAAGATGGTGCCTGATCGACCGACAATCCACAGGTCGGCGGCAGAAGCCGCGTAGATGCCCACCAGCCAGCGACTGTCGGGCGTGGGAACGATAGTCGGATTCTGTCCACCCGGTAGCTCCGCGACGAAGCCCTCGTGCCCGACCACCCAGACGTCGCCGTCGGCCACTGCCACCCCACGCAGAAAAACACTGGGCAGTCCCTCGACCTTGGTGGCGCTGCCCGCGGACCAGAAGAAGTAGCCCCCTTCCACTCCCACGAAGATGGCGCCGGCCCCCGAGCGGGTGGCCCCGGCCAGTAGTTTGGTATAGCCGGGAAGAGAACTCGGCGTGATGCTCTTCGTGGGAAGGTCGATGTGCGACACCACGCCCAAGCTGCCGACGCTTTGCAGGCCGCTGTTGCTGTCCGTGATCGCGTAGTAGTTGTCGTTGCGAGGGTTGGGGACAACCGTCCAGACGCCACCGGCAAACACCAGCGCAACTCCCTGCTCGCCCACGGCTGCCGCGGCAACATCGTTCGCCCACACGGCGTTGAGCACGGCACTAGTGACAGGCACGTCCATGCTCCACACGCCGTCCTGTCGACGCAGGATCGTACCTTGCTCCCCCACGGCATAGGCCAGGCTGTCGCTCCAAACCGCAACCGCGCGCAGATTGGCCGTGGTGCCGCTTGCCTCGGGCAGCAGGGCCGTTCCGTCCCAGTGCAAGATGGTGCCTTGGTCCCCGACGATGAAGACATTGTCGGCCGCACTGCCCGATACGGCGTTGAAGTTGGTCGGGCCTGCGTCCACCGATTCCCACAGCGAGGCCAGCGAATCCGGGCCGGCGTCGCCCCGCGACGGGACGGTGACCTGGTCGCATGCCGAAGCGGCCATCAGTAGAAGCGAGAGAAGTGGGACGATGCGCATGGGAAAGAGCGACTAGAAAGCGATCCCCGCAGGACACTGGTTCTGCGCTTTGCAGAAGCAACCACAGATGATCTCGGCCGGGGCGTCTTTGGGGGAGGTGTCGTAGCCCATTTCAGAGCAGGAAGCGGGACAGCCGGGAGTCACAGTCTTGAGACGGAATTGATATTGGCCGCTGGCGGTAAAATCCCAGTCATCGGCACCCGCGTCGCGCACCTGTAGATAGTACCGATAGCCCGCGGTGCCTGCGTCCACCACCTCCCCATGCTTCCTGGATGCGAACGAGCATTCGGTACAATCCCCGTCGCCAAACACGTCGGTGACCGGCGCCGACGTCGGAACCGTACCGGCATAGGTCCAACTTTCGTGCAGGGTCAGATCATCGTCGCGCATGAAGAACACCGGCCGCACCGGTGATGGTCCAGGCTGCACATACTCAAAAACCAAGCCGCAGTCTTGGCCCGGACAGGGGTGGGAAAACCAGTACCAATCCTCATCGGTCTGGTAGGAGATGAAGCCGGTGATGCTGGTGCCCGCCGTGATCTGGGCCGTGATGTCCTTGGCCCGGGCTTTGTTGGGATCCAGGTTGGTGGTCTGGATGGGATAGGGGTTGTAGAAATTGTTGCGGCTGGCGGGATCAGGGCTGGCGTCGCCTGGATCGGGTTCGGGCACCACCTGCACGTCCAAGGCGTAGGAGACTTTCGCATCGTACTGATCGTCCTCTGCGTCGTGCACGATCACATAGACCGGTCCAGCGGTGAAGATCGGTTGCGCGGTTTGCACCAGGTTGGTCCCGTCGGCTCCGGTCTTCATGCCCCCGTCGACATCGCGCACCGAGAACAGGGTCACGCCGCAGGCGCTTTGACCAGGGCTGTCGGGCAAGGCCAGGCACAGGTTCGACGCCAAGCACTGCCGGCATGCGGTGGTGGTGCAGGCCCCGGCACTGGCGTTCACGCACTTGTGCGACCACTCGCAATCGTCATCGGCCGTGCAGGCAACCTTCATCACGCTGCAATCCGCATCGGTCTTGCACGGGCTGCCGGTGTGCGCTTCCACGATGTCCAAGGCCAGATCCATCGCGGTCGCAGGGATCCTCACCTTGGCCTCGATCACGGCGGGAGCGCTGGTGGCCCGCACGAGGAAAACATCGCGATCCCCTCGCGACCCAATGGCGCCGGTTTGCGTCTTGAACTTGACGGCCGTGCCACTGAAGACGGCTGCGCAGGGCGATCCAGGCCCCGCCAGGCAGGTCGCGGTCGCGGGGGTGTCATTGCGCACGGGGATTTCGTTGGCGTCAGTCTCGGGCCGGCCGCCCAGGGTGACGGTATATCCTGCCTCGGGGCGACGATCGGGGGCTGAGCCCTCGGCATAGCCGAAGGTGACGAACAGGGCTCCCGGCGCGGGCGCGGCCTGGGTGAGATCGAGAGGCGTGGCGGCAGGCGGCACCTGGCCGGTGCCCAGGGCCTTGCCCGTGCTATCCGCGATCTGGTAGGTCAGCACCGCCTTGGCCGCCGCCGGGTTGTTCACCTGGAAGGCCAAGATGGCGTCGCTGGCGGCCAGGGTAACCGCGTACACGTCGGAGTCCCCGACAAACGAAATGAAGCCGGGCAGGCCGTCGGCTGCTTTGGCCTGGGCGGCGGTGCCGTTGGGTTCATGGGTGTCGGGATCAGTGGCCAGAGCGACCTGCAGAACGTAGATGTTCGCGTTGTCAGCCGCGGCGTTACTAGCATCGCTCACGCGCAGGACATAGCTTCCGGGTTGGGGAATCGCGAAGGTTGTGACCACGGCGCTCTTGCCGTCGTTCGGGTTGGTGTCGCTGGCCACCGCGCCCGGCACCTCGGTGATGCCGTCCGCCTGAAGGAGACGGACCTGCAGGCTCACCTTGGTGAGGGACGAGGGATAGGCCAGGTTGACATCGAGCAGGTTCATGCCCGGTCCAACCTCAATGGAGAAGAAGTCCTGATCGCCGCGCGGACAGATCTGGCCCGATGCCTTGACGCCGGGTTGCAGCGGAATCGCGCTGTCCCCGCCTTTCGAATCGTCGAGAACGCACCCGTTTGCCGATACGTCGGCATCAGGCACCGCGTTGCTCTTCTTCGAGCTGCTGCACCCGAGCAGGGCGAGCGTGCCGCTAAGGAACCACGCAGTCGCGATTCGCATCGAAGACCTCCTCGCTCGGCGTGAGACCGAACGCTTTCTTGAAAGCCGTCATGGGAAGTACCATCTGTCCTGATGAGGGCGTCTTGACCTCGGGGTCGCGCCGGTAGCGGGGACGCGCACACGCGACCTGGTGGTTGCCGAAATCCTCTGGAGAATCCGCGGGGGCCGATGCCACACGGATGAGCACGGTGTTGGTTCCCTCGGGCAGGCCCGCAGCCGTGCCGGTCGGAGCCAGGGTGATATTGGTGACGGAAAAATCGTAACACAGGCGCCCAGGCAGGGCGCGATCGTCGCGCAGCAAGCTAATGCTGTAGCGGTAGGCAATGCGCGAGAAATCGGCCACGTCGTTGTGCAACGGATCGGTGTGAGCCTGCAGCTCAATGCCGTTGCGCGCCCCATCGAAGTCAGAGTCGTAGAGGGTGTCGGCGGCCGCGGGGTTGGTGCCCATCCGCACCTCCAGGTCGTCGGGAAATCCGTCAGCGTCCGAATCGATCAAGCGGGAATTCGTGCCAAAGTAGCGCTCTTCGCAGTTGAGCAATCCATCGCCGTCATCGTCACGTCGATCGGTGGCCATACTGCAGTCTGCATCGCCCGAAAACAGCGGATCGAACCCGGCGTTGCTCTGGCGAACTTCCAGCAGGTCGGAAAATCCGTCGCCATCGGTGTCAACCAGCGCGGGTGAGGAACCTGCCAACTCCTCCTCGGCGTCCGACAGCCCGTCCCCATCGGTGTCGACCACGGTTTCGCCCTCGACGGGCAGGGCGTTCAGGTTCATGGCGACCAGTTGCTTGAGCGCGAAGGTGCGGATGAACGAGGTGAAATCGATGTAGAAGAGATTGATTCGCTCGGTGGCGTCGAAGGCGCGATAGGTGCCGCCTGCGAGGCGGGCCATCTCGGCCAGCAGCTCTTTGGCCTCGAGTTGCACCGAGTCTGGGGTGTTGGGTGCCGACAGATACACGGTGTGGAGCGCGATCTCGGCCAAGCGCTGCTGTTTCTGCAGGCTGGCGATGTCGAGCACTGCTTGGCGAATATCGTCGGGCATTCCATGCTCCACACTGCGCGGCGAGGGCAAGCCGTCCGAGATGAACACCACCACGTAGCGAGCGCGGCTGCGCGCGGTCGTGTCCAGGGCGATCATATCCTGTTGCAACATCGCGTAGGCGGTTTCCAGGGCGCCCACGTAGTTGGTTTCGCCCACGCCGACGTTGAGCGCAGGCAAGCGCAGCATGACCTCGTCGCTGGACGCGGTGAAGCCGCCGAGCTGCCCCGAACTGTCGCGGGTCTGGATGGCCACGCTGCTTTGGAAAGTGATGAGACCGTATTCCACTCCATTTCCTGCCGGGTAGGTGTTGAGGATGTCCTCGACCGCGGTGGCCCGGCGGGTGAAACAAGCGGCCTGCGGACACGGATTGGGGATGGGATCCGTGATGTTCATACTCTGCGAAATGTCGACGATGAAGAGGATGCGCACAGGGAACTCGGTAGGCTGTGGGGTTTCGGTGCAAAACTGCCCGTGTATGCTCAACCGATCGTCGCGTACTTCCGGCGGGTGCTCTACCTGGGAGAGCGATGTCTCGGAACAGGCGAGCAACAGCACGGCCCCGAGGGCCACTTTACCGCGCATCTACGGGCCTCCGGCGCTCGGGGCGGCGCCAGCGCCTGCATCTGGGACCGGCAAGGAGGTAAGATCTCTGCAGTCTGTGGCCTGCTGGAAAGCCTCGGCCGGCTTCAAATCCATACAGGGCGAAGGGAGAGTAGGCGGGGGCGGAGGCGGAGGGCATGTCTCCTGCAGCGGAATCACGCCATCGGAGGGAGACTTGACCGCGCCGTCCACGAAGCGTACGTCCACGCAGCCCACCCGAATGCGGCCATAGTCGAGCACGCGGCCAACCGGCGCCTCGTCGAAGTAGAGCAACACGCGATTCACCCCCGGGCGCGAAGAGATGCCCTTGCCTGTGGTGAGCAGCTTGATGTGCCGTACGTCGAGATGGTAGCAGCGCTCGCCCGTGTCCTTGGTGAAGGGGGCGACATCGTAGAGGTAGCGGGTGGGCTGGTAGCTTGGGGGCGGCGCCACGTTCGGATTGGTGTGGGCCGTGATCTCGTCAAGATTGCGGTCGCCGTCGCTGTCCATATCGCCGAAGGCATCAGTCCGATCCAACGGATCCATCCCGGCGCGGAATTCCAGTCCATCGGGGATGCGATCCCCGTCGCTGTCGGGCAAGCGGGAATTGGTCTTGAGGAAGTCTTCCTCGCAGTCGCGCAGCAGATCACCGTCACGATCGCGTTTGCTAGAGCAGGGGGTGAGCGGCTTGTTGGGATCCAAGGGATCGAATCCCGAGACCCGGTTTCGTTCTTCAAATAGATCGGTGTAGCCGTCGCCGTCGCTGTCCGCGGGATCGCTGCACCCCGGGCCAGCCGTCACGCAGGTGTGTCCCGCCTGCTCCTGCGCATCAGTCAGCCCGTCACCATCGCTGTCGGCCTCCAGCCCGTCACCGGTATCGATGACCGACAGGTTGGTCGCCAGCACACCCGCCAGAGCATTCTCCTCTATGTACGGGGTGTAGTTGATGCTGAGGAAATCGATTTTCGAAGCCGAATCGAATTCGGTAAAGGTGCCCAGGCCGTGCTCGGCCATGGCGGTCATGAGCGCCACCCCGCCCTCCCGATCCAGACCGAAGGGCGCGGCCAGCGGATCAGACGCGGCCTCCGGGTCGTAGAGGAACGCCGTGTGCAGTCGGATCTCGCCCACGTGATAGAAATCCTGCAGCCCCATGATATCGTCCACCGCGCGCAGGATCTGAGGCGTCAGATTGTAGTCGGCTCCTGCCTCCAGGTCGGGATACAAAGAGGCCAGAGTCGGCACAGTGAAGGCCGTGGCCCAGTCCTTGCGGGGTACGGTGCAGATCAAGTAGTCGTCCTTGCAGACTGTCGCCCGGCAGTGCTGATGGGCGAGGCAGTCGCCGGTGCCACAGGGGGTGGGGCTGGCACTGCACTGGGGGTCGGGTGTGCCATCGGAGAAGAAGATGATGATGTACTTGGACCGGGCGATCTCGGCGGGAGAGCTGGTCGCGATGTCCTGGGAGATCATTCTATACGCGGCGCCCAGCGCGCCCTGGTAGTCGGTCAGGCGATCCGCTTCGGTGAGATCGATGTTGGTCAGATCGGGCGGATTGGCGAACCCCGGGGTCGCGTTGATCTGCGAGTTGAATGAAATCACCCCGAACAAGACAGCAGGGTTGGCTTGATAGCGCTGCAGCACCGCCGTCACAGCGTCGGAACGTTTATGCGATCGATCGGTCACGCTCATGGAGTCGGAGGTGTCCACCACGAAGAGAACCTTGACCGGGAACACCGCGTCTGTATCGGGCGACAGACAGATCTCGCCGGTCAGGCGCAGCTCATCATCGTAAACCGTGCCACCGGCTGTGCGGGCCGGTTCCAGACCCGAATCCGTGCATGAGAGTATCGCCACGAGCAGCCCGCTGGCCGCCCAGAACGGCGACGTCGGTGTGCGCTTGCTGGGGGAACGCATGTGCTTTGCCAGGTGGGTCACATCACCTTCTGGGGTTTCGTGGATTGGCGAGTGACGGGCGATGAACTGCTGTCGAGGCAGAGAGGGTGAACCTGGAAAGAGACCCGCTCTGCCCCGTAACGCACGACTAGCGACGCCGCCGCCAGAGCATCACCAGAGCAAACCCCAGGACAATCAACAGGCCCGCTGGACGCTGGCCCGAAATCGCGCAGCCGCTGCTCTCGATCGGAGCCCCTGTCACGGTCACGGACAAGGTGGCCTCAGCATGCTGGACCGATGGGTAGATGGTGTCGGGTGCGGCCAGGTCCGCGGTCAGAAGCAGGGTGTAGTCGCCCGGGTTGCGTGGGATGAGTAGGGGACGCTTGTCCGGATTGATGGGGGCGCACTCGTAGGCATCGCCACAGGCCGCGGTGCCTGCCGGGTTCGATACCGTGTCGCTCGACCCCGAGGGCTGGGCTTGGACGAACCACTTGTAGTTGACATTGACCCCCAGCCGGTTGGCATAGAGCGACAGGTTGATGGTATCGCCTGTCTGTGCCGTGACCTTTGGGGCCCCAACGATCTTGAACACCGTCGTCGGATCCAGACACTGGCTGGGATCGGGGTTCTTCGGGGCGACCAGGCAGAATCCGTTGTTGTCGCAGGCGTCACCCATGCCGTCGTGGTCCGCATCCTCTTGCCCCGGGTTCGCTACCAGCGGGCAGTTGTCATTCCCGTTGGGTATGCTGTCGCCATCCGCATCGGAATCGCAGTTGTCGCCGATCCCGTCGCCGTCGGTATCCGTCTGCTTGGGGTTGGCCGCCAGGGGGCAATTGTCGACCGCGTCCAAGATGCCATCCCCGTCGGCATCGGTGTCGCAGCCCGTGGTCACGTTGGCCAGGAACGGACAGGGATCGGTCCGGTTGGGTATGCCGTCGCCGTCGATGTCGGGGTCACAGGCGTCGCCCAAGCCGTCCCCGTCGGTGTCGGCTTGCGACTTGTTGGGGACCATCGGACAATTGTCCGCTTCATTGGGGACCCCATCGTTGTCCATGTCGGGGTCACAGGCATCGCCTATCCCATCCCCATCGTTGTCAGCCTGATCCTTGTTCGCAACGTGCGGACAGTTGTCGCACACATCGCCCACGCCGTCGCCATCCGAATCGGCCTGGTCGCGGTTGGGTCGGAATGGACAATTGTCGAAATCGTCCTCGTAGCCGTCGCCATCAAAGTCGTCCGAGGTGGAGTACGTGACACCAATGTCCGTGTTGTTCACCAGGACCGAACCGCCGCCGCCTCCTCCTCCGCCGCCACCATTGTTGTTCGGCGTGCCGCAGAACCCGGTGCCGCACTCACCATCAGTTTGCGCCGTCACCGGCAACGCCACCAACAAGACGGCGGCCACGAGATTTACCGAAAAGAACCCCGATTTTGTCATCGCATGTCTCCTTTCGTGGCCTGTCGGTTGGGCCTCGTCAGTCTACGAGATTAGAACAATCATAACATATCTGGCGGAACGGAACGGCCAATTCTCCTTTTGTTTTTCATACGTTAACCGACATTGTCGCACCCGTGGCATCTGTAGGAAGAATTACATTTCCAACTCGGTGAGTAAGCCAACTCACCATAGAAAGACGTCAATTCTCACCTGCCCCTCCAGAGTTTCCAGCCGCAGACATCGGTCGGACCCCTTGGGAACTTCTGGCAAGCGGCGCTAGTCAGCTTCCCGTCTGTGTCAAACTGAACCGCAGGAAATAGGAGCAGTAGGCATCGCTCGACAGCTCGACCAGATGATCGCCAGGCCGGGTGGTGTGGATGGGGATGGCGATGATTCCGTCTTCGCCTGCGTCTTGGAAGATGTCGACGCCCGCGCTGTCGTACAGTTCCTTCTCGTTGCAGCTCGGTTCCGAGACTTCCAGTCGCAGCGAGGTGCCGGGCGCGTGGCGATCGTCGAGATAGATCTCGAACTTCAGATCGGATTCGCCCATGGTGCGCACGATGAACCGGCGAGCGCTGGGGAAATTCCCGTCCAGGTAGTGGCTGGTGTCGAGCACACAACGGGCCGTGGTTCCGCAAGCGGTGGGAATGCTGTCTTCGCAGACCGTGCGATCGCGGCCCATGGTGAAGAACCATTCGTTGCTACAGGCGCTCAGCCCGAGCAGCACGAACGCCAGGGCGATCCGTCGTGTCACAGGGCTTCGACCTTCGTCTGGAAGTTTCCATTCAGGGTGCGGCCGGCTGGATCCGCCAGGGTGGTGCGGAACCAGCCCGTGATGTCCGCGTTGGCCGCGGGTTCTTGGTCGAAATGGATCTTGCCGATCTGCAGGGGGAAATCGGTGGTGCCATCGGATTCCACCCGCTGCACCGTCCCCCGCGGCAGCCCGTTCACCGGTGCGGTCATGTCGATGTCAGTGCCCGCCACCGGTTGGATATCGCCGATGCTCACCGTCACCTTCACGGTCTTGGCCAGCAGGGTCTGCCCGGACATGCGCAGATACTCGACGGAAACCTGGTCACCCACCCGGGTGGCTTGCACGGTGTTGAAGTCTAGTGGGTACACCTGGGACACGCTGCCGTACAGGCGGTTGGGTGGATCGCCACAATTGGCGAGACAAAGCAAGGGAACGAGAACCAGAGCTGCGCGCATCAGGGCTCCTTGGCAATGCGCAGGATCGCCTTGCTGGCCCCTGCGACCAGGTCGTAGTAACTCGACTGGAAGCCGATCACGGCCTTGCCTCCCGCAAAGGCCAGCGCGGTGTACTGGCCGTCGCTGATTCCGCTTTCGCCGCTGATCTTCTTGATGTTCCAGATCCCGGCGCTGCGACGGGCTAGATACAGGCCGTCCTTGTTCATATCGCAGCCCGTGCTCACGCCGTAGTCGTTGCAGCGGTAGTAGGCGATGGCAGGATTGCCGCCGTCGTCAAAGGCCAGAGAAGGGTAGTAGCCGGTGACCCCATCGCTATCCACTTCCTCCGCCGCGGTCCAGGTGCTTCCGTCACTGGATTCGCTGTAGGCCAGAAGCTGGCGAGCGCCATCGAAGTAGGCCAGGGCGTGCAAGCCTTGGCTGCTGACCGCAAAGCCGATCTGTTCGTAGATCGTCCCCACGAACAGTTTTTTCGATTCCCAGCCCAGGTCAGTTTCATGGTCCAGCCAGATGGTCGGCAAGTGCTGGTTGTAGTGGACGATGGCGGCTTTGCCCGCTGGCGAGAAGCCGAGACGGATGTAACTGCCACCGCCCCGGGCCACGTCCGCCGTGAAAATGGAATAGGCATCACCCCGCGCGAACTCCACATCCGAGCTGTTGAAGTCGACGTCCGCGAAACCGCCGTGCAGATCGCGAAACGCGATCGCAAGTTTGCCGGAGGCAGGATCGAGCGCCGCCGCCGGCCAGTAGCCCGTGGCATCGCCCACATTGCACACGTTCTGGGCTGCGCAGTTGGCTGCCTGGTCAGGTGGCATGCCGCTGGACGCGGAATCCGCGGCGATGGTGCGCGGCGTGCCCAGAGTGCCGCCGCTCACGCTGGCCAGCAAGAGATCCGAGGCCCCGCAGCGCATGGCCGCTGACGGACCGCCGGTGTAGGCGAGCCATGGCTCGCCCGCCTGGTCGAAGGCCAGGCCCACGCCCATCATGGCTGCGTAGGGCTGCGAGGTGGCGATCGTCCCGGCAAAGCCGCTGGCCGAGGGAAGCACCACGCAGATGTCGTAAACCGGGGCTGTGGCCGCCCGGTTTTCGATGGTGCAGGTGTCCTGGCGGCTGGTCTGGGCCAGGGTGGCGAAGGCCACCTTGGTGCCCGACGCCGCAGCCACCGTTTGGTAGCCCGCCGCCAGGCCGCATTCGGGGACATCGAAGAACTGCCACACCAGGGGGCCGGTTGCCGAGTCGACCCCTGCCACCGGTCCGTCCCGCTTGCCGGCCTCTGCATCGGGCCCGGCGCTGCTCCCCGAACAGGAGAAAGTCGAGCTCCCGACGATCGCAGTCAAGAGGATGATCGCGGTGCGCACCAACAGCTAGTGTCCACCCGACGTGCGGCTCCGTCAACCTGGTGGGACAAGGTGAACCAGGGTACCCAGGAGAGTCCGCATCAAGCGCAACGCAGCTTGCTGGCAAGAGATGGCGCTCGCATCGAGCGTGCGGTAAAGGCATGATGGCAACCATTGACGTGAGGCCGCAAGTCCACTACTAAGGGCCAGACAGTTCATTCGGGCTTCCTTGACGGAGCCCCCCATCACGCGAAGGACGCGTTCATGAAGACAATCACCGAGTTCTCCGGGATTCTCTTGCGACAGGCGGCAGAGGTGCAGCAGGTTTTTCGGGCTGCGCATCCGCTAGCCGAGGTACCGCCACCTGAGCCCACGGCGGTCGCCGAGCCCGCGGCTGAGGCCGCGCCCGCCGCGGAGACGCTGGAAGAGCACGAGCCTGCCGAGGAGAAGCTGGAAGACCCCGCGGCCGAGACGCAGGCTGAAGAGGCTGCTGCAGCGCAGGATGTCGCCACCGACGAGGACGAAGCAGATGATGAACCGGCCGGTGACTCCGCGCCTCAGCCAGCCGTCGAAACGGCAGCGCCCGATCTTGGCACCGGACCCGAGGCGGAGGCTGTGGCTGCGGCTACGCACATACAGGGCGATCGTCTGTCGCGCTTGATGGAGGCACTCGCGGTGGCCGGCAAGCGCACCGCCGGGGTGCGCTTGGTGCGCGTCCTGTCGGGCGACAAGCCGCCTGCCAACGCTCAGAAGAAGGGCGATTTCTACTACGTGCTGGACATGATGCCCCGACCTGAGGCTCGGCGCGATGCGGACTCGCGCGGCGATGATCGGCGTGGCCGCGATCGGGATGGCCGCGGCGGCGGCCGAGGCCCAGGCGGTGGTCCGGGCGGCGGCGGCCGAGGCCCGGGCGGCGGTCCTGGCGGCGGCGGCCGAGGCCCAGGCGGCGGTCCTGGCGGCGGCGGCCGAGGCCCGGGCGGCGGTCCCGGCGGCGGCCGAGGCCCGGGCGGCTTCGGCGGGCGGGGTGGACGCGCGGGTGGGTTCGATGCCCTTGGCCGCGACGCCGAGCTGCCCCGGGGTGATCTAGCCAAGGGAGGCGAAGGCTGGATGCTGACTCGCGCTCCTGACGAGCGACGAGGCGGCAATCGTGGCCCAGTGGATCCAACCCGACGGGAGCAAGCAGGCCGACCGCCGCGGGGACCACGTTTTGATGGCCGGGGACCCCGGCCGCCTGGTGAGCGGCCGGCGGGCGACCGGCACCCGGGCGACCGTCCACCGCGCGGAGATCGTCCGCCGCGCGGAGATCGACCGGATCGCCCGCGTAGCCCGGCTGGGGGCGAGCGCGCCCCCGGGCCAGGCAGCCAGGCAGCGCGCGCGCCAGGTCCCAGGCCAGGTGGCGAGCAACGTCCGCATCGGAACGGCGACGACGACCACCGGCGTGGCCAGGGCTGGTCTGCACCGATGCGCCGCCGTGGGGGATGGGATGAGCCGCTCGTGGTTGAAGCGAGCTCGGCGGCCGACAGCGTGGCTTTGCCGCCACCGCCTGAGCCCTCGGCGGTGGCGCCGGAGACGGCATCCCCGCCAGCCGTCGAGTCGGCCGAGTCCAAGAAGGAGTAGTTACTCGCGGACAGTCGTTGTCGGGCTTTGGCCCAAGTGAGGACAGGCATGCACGAGAAGACACTAGTTGGATACATGGTGGTCGTCTCAGTTACGCTGGCAGCTTCTGCGTTCGCCGGTCCAGCGCCGCCGCCGCCGGCGAGCGAGGCGCAGCGGGCCGCGCAAATCATCGAAAGGGCGCTGCAGAAACACGGCGCCGATGTGCATCGATGCTTCGAGAAATCCCTAGCGGACCGACTGGATGTTTCGGGCAAGGTCGAGATCGAGGTGGAGGTCGGACCGGCCGGCCGGGTGACTGCGACCAAACTACTGTCGCACGGGCAGGCCGTGCCCAGTGTGCTTTCGACTTGCGTGCAGAAGGCAGCCGCGGGTTGGACCATCGAGGGGATCGAGGCGGGTGCCAAGGTTGTGCTTCCGTTTTCGTTCCAGCCGCAGTCGAGCCAGTTCGTGGTCAGGGCGGAGGACGCGCCCGATTGCGGGCTTGGCTCTGCTCCGCCGGGCAAGCCCAAGCCGGGCCCGAAACGCGATGCCCCGTTCACCGTCAAGGTGTTGGCCGACGAGATCAACATGCGCGTGCAGAACATGGCGCTGACCCAGTTGAACATCGGCCCGGCCAGCCGGGTGGCCATGCACCGTCACCCGCGCAGCGCCAAGGTGCTCTACTTGCTCAAGGGCCATGCCCGCCTGCTGGGACCTTCCGGGGTGGCGCCCATCAAGCTGGACGAGGGTGCGCTGGCTTTCGTGCCCGCCGGCTATCCACATGTGATCGAAAACATGGGCCGGCAGAGCACGGCGGTTTTCCTGCAGGCGTTTGCCCCGCCCGGGCCAGAGCGCGTGTACCGCAACCCGACCGACGCGCGTGGCCGCGCCGATTTCGAGGTGATTCGCGACTCGGCGACCGCCAAGGAACCACCCGAGGGGAACCGCCACGTGCTGGTGGTGAACGCGACCGAGGCAGCGGCGGTATCGATTCTTGGGGGCAAGGGCACGGTCAAGGTTCTGCTCGACCCCAAGACGACCGGCGGCGAAGGCATGACCGTCAACCTGCTGGAGTTTGCCGCGAATGCCGAGCTACCTCGACATGAGCACGCCCGATCGACGGAGATACTCTACCTGGTGGCAGGGGAAGGCAAACTGACCGTGGGCAGCGAGGACTACCCCTTTACCAGCGACAGTGTGCTGTATCTGCCTGCTGGCCAGCCCCACGCTATCAAGTTCATCGCGCCGGAGAAGGGCGAAAAGGCTGAGAAACCCGAGAAGGCGGTGGCCGTGCAATTCCTGGCTTCGGCCCATGCAACCGGAGCGACGTCCAGCCCAGCCCCGGCCGCGCCAACAAAACCCGCGGCCAAGACAAGCTCCAAGCAAACCGGTGCCGTTCGATGAACTTCGTTCCGGCAACCAGGTACAGAAAATGGTGATTGCCCAGGGCCGGTCATAGGATAGTCTTCACGCCATGCGCGGCACTGTCGGGCCCCTATGGCTTGCCTGGCTTGCCGCCGCCGGCGCGGCGGGCGGATGTAGCATGTTTGACCAGGTGGGGGGCGGGAACCTGAGTTTCGATCTGCCCGTCACGCGAGATTTCCAGATTGATTCGACCGATCCCCGCTGGTGGCCAGCTCCGCCCTATGGCGTACCGGACGTGGTCTGTAGCGGTTCGGCGGCACTGGTGAGCGACTGCTGTCAGCCGCCCCCACCAATGGCCGCGGTAGACTGCCAGGCATACCCGCTAAGCTGCGGCGACAGCGGGAGGTGCGCCTTGGTTTTTGACTACGACGACGCGGTGGAGATCTATCTGGCGCGTGACGTACCGGCGCTGCAGCAGCAACGTGATCGGGTACTCACCCAGGCGACACTCGCCGCCATCGACACCACGATGGAGGTGGCCGACGCTGGCACCTTGCCTCTGCGCGCTGCTAGCCTCTGGGTTGCACCCGAGAACGCTACCTCAGATCAGGCAGCCGGCGCGGTGTTCTTGACCGGCATCCCGTTGAGGTTGGGGACCAGTCGGGTGGACCTCGCCGCAGACGCGCGGGATGCGCTTTCAGCCTTTCTCATGGATTTCAACACGCCGTTTGTTCTGATCCTTTCAGGCCACGTTGTGGTTGGGAGTGCACTTGTGCCCAAAACGGCACTCACGATCAACGTGTCCGGACAGGTGAACGCGAGTTTCTAGCGCGTGTGGGGAGCCCGCTGGCTTTTGCCGGCGGCGCACCATCGCGGGAGGGTATGGCGAGGCCGAGCGAAGCGAGCGGGGTGGGGGCATAGGCGTTAAGCGGCCGACCAGCGGAAGCCCAAGCATTCCGCCCCCTCGCCCCGCGAAGCGGGGAGAGGGTTGGGGCTAAGAGATCCCCGCGAAAAATCGAGTGGTTTCGATCAGTTAGAAAGCGACGCGCACCCGAAAACGTGATCTCTTTGGG
>Ga0182017_10000573_pt1 | contig 29123 bp, 27 predicted proteins | sample 712E3DmetaG_FD_120492 | JGI IMG/M metagenome (GOLD analysis project Ga0182017, IMG submission 120492) | Permafrost microbial communities from Stordalen Mire, Sweden - 712E3D metaG | ecosystem: Environmental > Terrestrial > Soil > Wetlands > Permafrost | place: Sweden: Stordalen | collected... | reverse complement strand
CAACTCGACCTCCGACACCCTCCACTACACCATCGTCCTGACCAACACCGGCAACGTGCCGCTGGCCGATCCGACCGTGACTGATGCCTCGGCAACCGGCCTCAGCTGCGATGGCGGCGGCGCCGGCACGACCCTCCTTCCGGCTGGGGTGATCACCTGCACCGCCACTCACCCCATCGTCCAGGGCGATATCAACACGGGTTCGGTGAGTAACACCGCCACCGGCACGGCGAGCTTTAGCGGGACCACGTACACCGTCACCGCCGCCGTGAGGGTGGCTGCCGCTCAAGGTCCGGCCCTGGGCATCGTCAAGACCGTTCCCGCCGGGACCGCCTTCAGCAACGTTGGCGATTCGATCACCTATACCTACACCCTGACCAACACGGGCAACGTGGCTCTGGACGGTCCTTTCAGCGTTACCGACAACAAGATCACCGACCCAAACTCGGTCAGCTGCCCGTCGACCCCGACCTCGATCAACCCCGGTGAGAAGATCGTCTGCACCGCCACATACAAGGTCACCCAGACCGACATCACAGCCGGCTCGGTGACCAACTCGGCCTCGGGTCAGGGCTTCTTCCACGAGAAAGCCCTCGTGTCCGACCCGGCAATCCTCAAGGTGGCCGCCGCGACGCCCGAAGGCACCGAGGTTGTCGGAGGCGAGACGGCAACGCCGGTTCGCTCGCCGACGCCGCCCGTTACGAGCTCCAGCGACACCTCCAGCGGCGACTCCGCGCCGCTCGGCTTGCTCATGCTCATCTGCCTCGCCTTCGGCGGCATCGGCCTCCTGGCCGTCGGCGCCCAGGGTCGGGCGATGCGCCGCTGATCCTGGTCATTGGGCCGCAATAGCGGCCAGTCGAACCAAGGAAACCGGCGGGCGACGACCCCGCCGGTTTCGTTATGCCGGCTCGATGAGGGCGGGTGTGGCGCCCGACGCCGGCAAACGTGCCGCCGGATACCGGCCGGCGCGGCGCCGCACTCGATGCGCGACCTGTATGGTTGACGGAGCGGCCGCTCTGCCCGGCCATTTTCGGAGGCGACGTTGAAGCAAGACCCGGCTTCGCGCCCCGCGCCGTCGCTCGCGCCCGAGCATCACTGGGCCGCCGCGGCGGGCTTGATCAGGCCGGCCCTGAGACCGGTCGGGACAACCGGTGCCGATGGCAGCGGACCGCTGGTTCCGGCTCGCAACGGCGCGGCCGGCCAGCCGATCGTGCGGCCCGGACCGGCGGGGTTGGCGATCGTGTACGTGCTGCCGGGCCGCGGCTTCGACGTGGTGGTCGGCGTCGATCATCTGCTGGCCTGGGGCGTTGGGGCCGACGAGGTCCACGCCGCGGCGATCGCCAACCTCGGCAGCTGGTCGAGCGGCGCCGCCTGGGAGGATGAAGTCGACGGGCACCGAAGGGTCGTCTGGTCGGACGCGGGCGAGGGCCTCGACGCGGCCCGAATCCTGCTGGCCGAGGTCCGCGCTCGACTGGCGACGGATCTGGGACACGCCCGGCGCATCCTCGTCGGCCTGCCGGAACGGCACCTGTTGGTCGCCGCCGCCCTGGTCGACGACGACGATGACTTCGCCGCATCGTTCGCCGACTATGTGGCCGACCGCGCCCGCGCCGCCGACGAGCCGATCGACGACCGAGTATTCGAGCTGATCGACGGCGAGCTGGTCGCCCTCGAGCCGTCGCCCGAGGGGTAGCGCGAATGGCGCGCCGTGGATGCCTCGATCGCCTGCGCGTACCGTCCCTCGATGGCGCCGGGGGCTGGATACTTGCCGGCCTGCTGGCCGCGTACCTGCTGATGACCACTCAGGGTCGAACGGTGCCGCTGGGCCCGGGCGTTGACTACTGGCCGGCCTGGGGCGCCACCGCCGCCGCCGGGCTGCTCGCGGCGAGTTTGCTGGCCTGGCGTCTCCGGCCGGCCAGACGGTGGCTCCGTCCAGTAGAGGCAGCCGCGACCCTGGCCATCGCGGCGATGGTCATGACGGACCTGACGATGACCTACCAGCCGCTGCGCGACCTGGGCATCTACCTCAAGGCCGGGGCTCATTTCGTGGCGGGGACGCCGGTCTACCTGCAGACGCCCATGACGGCGCGCCCAACCGACCTGACCGACTACCCGTTCCTATACCCGCCCATGACTCTGCCGCCGTTCGGCCTGCTTTCCATGCTTCCGACTCCGGTCGCGCAGGCCATCTGGGTCGGCTGCTCTCTGGCACTGGGCATTGCCGCGCTGCGAGTCTTCGGGCTGCCGTGGCGCTGGCTCGTTTTCGTGGCCGCCTGGCCACCTCTCTTTCAGGGACTGTGGGTTGGCAACGTTGCAGTGCCGGCGCTTGCTCTCTTCGCCCTTGGACCGTGGCTCGGCGAGGGCCTGGTGGCGGGGGCGATCTTCAAGTCGTACACGGGCCTGGTGGCCCTGTGGCTGGTCCGTGAACGGCGCTGGAGGCAGCTGGCGGCCGGCGTGGCGGTCGTCGTGGTCCTGGCTGTCATTACGTTGCCACTGACCGGCATCGGGTCGTGGGGGGCGTGGATCGAGGCCCTGCGGCTCTATCAGACCTCGCAGGTCAACGTGCCGGTGCTGTACGGCTTCGGGCTGCTCAAGTTCGTGCCACTCCCCGTCTTCGTGGCTCTGGCCGTGGCGGCGCTGGCGGCCGCGCTGCGCGTCTCCGGGCGCGAGTCGCTGGCGCGCTTGGGGACGGCCACGATCGTCGCCTCTCCCTCGCTCTGGGGGCACGGGCTGCTCGTCGCGGTGCCGTCGCTGCTGTCGTTGAGGGCGCCCTGGCTGTGGTTGGCGATCGGCGTCACGTCGGCGCCGGACGGGCTGCAGTGGTGGTGGGCGATCGGCCTGGTTGCGGCCTCATGGTTCGTCCCGAAGATGCGGCGAAGCCCGGCGGGCGTCGGAGTCGGCGAGGGCGGCGAGGGCGAACCGGCCGAGCCGCTCGATCCCCGCGCAGGCCCGTGGGGCGAGCGCGTCGAGCCCACACCTTGCGCGGAGGATGAGGCCCGCAGGCCTTCTAGCTAGAGGGGGTCGAGGACGGGCTCGGTGTTGGGGTAGCCGCAGAAACGTGCACTGTTGCCACGGATGTCTGGCCGTACACGTACGCGCAGCCGCTCGGATAGCCGATGGCCTGGATCCTGACCTGGTAGTCGCCTGGCAACAGCGGTTTAGAACCGCCGTTGCCCACCCCGACCGTCAGAGCCACGTTCGTCGTGCCGGGAGATGGCACCGTCCAGTAGTCGCTACCGTCGGGATAGGAAGGGGTCTTGCCCGAGGAGACAGTCTCGAAGACCAGTTTGTAGTAGCTGAACGGGACGCCCGAGTAGCCGGTCCAACTGAAGGTCACGGTGCCGGGCGTGCTGCTGATGCCCAAGACCCCAAGATCCTGCGTCGGCGGCGGCGTGACTACCAGATGGACGATGTTGGTCTGGGATCGAATGACCGTCTTGCCGCCGGACTCATCCACGACCTGCAGCCGGACGTTGTAGTTGCCGACCGGGATCGAGTCGGTCCAGGAGGTGTCGTCCGGGGCGGTGTTGCACGCCCAGTAGTCGGAGCCGGAGCTTCCGAAGTTGGGCGTCTTGGGATAGTCCGCATGCACCAGCTTGTAGTACTCGTTGCCGCCCGACCAGCTGCCCGTGTACTTTGGCCAGCTGAAGCTGTAGGTGCCGTCGCCGTTGTTGGTGACGGTCAGCGCGCCGAGGCTCGCCGGGCCTGTCGCCGTGGGCTTCGCGGTCGGCCTGGCGGTCGGGACCGGCGTGGGGACCGGCGTGGGGACCGGCGTGGGTTCCGCCGTGGGCGCTTCCGTCGGCTCGTCGGTCGGAGTGGGAGTCGGCTCGGCCGTCGGCGTCGCGGTCGGCTCGGGTGTCAGCAGCGCCGCCAACCGCCCGAGCGGCAGCCCCAACCTGGCGTCGAGATCGGCGTTGGCGACCAGCCATTCGCTGGCAAGTGCCTGCGCGGTGATGGGCCCGATGACCGGCGATCCGGCGACCATCCCGTCGGGGCTGAGCACGATCGTGGCGCTCATGCCCTCCGCGAGACTGTCCTGCAACTCGGGCCCGCGCACTTCCAGGCCATCGTAGAGGGCCAGACCCAGGACCTGTTCTCCGCCGCCCGAGGTGACGTGGCGGTCGATATCGAAGGCCGTGCCGGTGGCCTGCCAGATGACCGTTGCCGTCTCCACCTGATAGTCGCCGCCCGCGGGGACCGTCACGCGATGGTAGACGCGCCCGGTGACCTGGTTGACGTTCACGTGGTTGGGGTCGAGGGACTTGATCTGCACATCCGCGCCACCGGCCATGCGGACGTAGTTGTCGCCGAGTTGAAGCGTGGCCGCGCCGGCGGCCGCTACCCGGATCTCGTCGCCCTCGTGGAGCTGCATGCCGGCCGAGAGGACGCTCGAGGCGCCGCCGCGGATCAGCGTCGCGGCGTCGGCCTGGTTGGCCGTGGCCACGGTCCTGGCCGGCACGAAAATCGTGGTGCCGTAGATCAGCGAGGCGATCGCAACGGAGGCCGCCAGGCCGACCGCGATCCAGCGCGATGGAAGCACCCGAGTCGGAATGCGCCAGCGCATCGACGGCTTCAGGGCGGAGATGTGGCTCTCGCCGTCGGCTTCGCCCACTCCGGCGGGCGGCGGTGCATCCATGGCGCCGGGCGAGCCTCCCCATGGGGTCGCGGCGGCGGTCGCGGCCCAGCGTTTGCCGGCGCGGGTCGGATCCATGTCGGTCGGGGTTGTGGCGATGATGGTTTCGATGTCATCGGGGGTCGTGGCCGTCGCCGCGGCCGGGGAGAGATAACTTGCCCCGGAGAACGGTCGGAGGGCGTGGCGGCGATCCTGGAGCCGTTCGGGGGCATCGAGAGGGCGGACCGGCGGCATCGGAGCGGCGAGCCCGGTATCGGAAGTCTGAGCCAGGCCGTCGGCGGTCATGGGTGCCGGCAGGTCGCGCAGGAGACGCGCCCGGAGGCTCACCGCGAAGGCCGGCTCGGGCAGCTCGCGGTTGGCATGGTCGACTCGGGCCAGCCGGCCGGCGGCGGCCAGCTCGGCCGCCAGCCCGTCGAGTTGCTCGATCTCGTTCAGGTCGTCAGGCGACATCGGCCGACTCCTTGGCGACGGCCAGCCGGAGGGCCCGAAGAGCGCGATGCAACCGGACTGCCAGGGCCTCGCGAGAGCAGCCGAGCACGGCGCAGATCTCGGGCACGTCCAGGTCGTCGTAGAAGCGCAGGACGAGCACCTCTCGATGGGTGTTCGAGAGCCCGAGCAATGCATGCTGGAGCTGGTCCCGATCGAGCGCGGCGGCCATGGCGTCGAGAGCCAGGTCGCCCGGCACCTCGCCATCCTCGAGGTTGCCCATCGACACGTAGCGGCGGTCGCGGCGGACGTGATCGACGACGGCGTTCGAGGCCACGCGGTAGAGCCAGCCTCCGAAGGAATCGTTTCGGAAGTCGGACCGGCGCACGTTCTCGAGCGCTCGCTGGAAGGTCATCGAGGTGAGGTCCTCGGCCACGCACCGATCCTGGACGCGGCGGTAGATGAAGCCGTAGATGCGCGGCAGGTAGAAGTCGTACAACTCGGCGAAGGCGGCGCAATCCTCGCGCGCCCGGACGACGAGCGTTCGCTCGCGGTCGGCAGCCATACGGGAAGCGCCGTCACGTTCCATAGAGCAACGAACGGTACGGAGAGCGGGGCGGCCGAGCAATCGGCCACCTGTACTGTCTGGTACCGCCGCAAGCCACTTCGGGCCTGCCGGGCGGGATGACGACCGAGCGCCAGCAGGTCCGCTGTTTCTGGCTGGATCTCAGTGCCGGTGTCCATTCCCCATCGCTCACAATCGGTCGCTCGTTGCGGTTGGGTTTCGCCGCAGCAGGGCGTACTGCGTAGGAATTGCGGGGTGGAGGGGCTCCGACCGAAGTCGAAGCCCGCTCCTTCCGCCCGGCTCTCGCCGGAGTTGTCCGGACGACCCGGCGTCGTGGGCCGGATCGTCGAGGGGCCCATGGGGGTAGCCTGGGCCCCTCGGGTCAAACGCTCTACTGGCCCGGAGGCGTGGTGGGGATTGGCGTCGGCGTCGGGTTGAGGGTCGGCGTCGGGGTCGCCGGGGCGGCCGGGCCCGTGATCGACGCGTTGTTGGAGATCGCGAGAACGTTGGTGACGTAGCAGGCGGGCATCACTTCGCCGGGGACGCTGGCTGCGATGTCGTTGTAGGCGAAGACGCGATAGGTGTAGGTCTGGCCGTAGGCGAGAGAGCCCATTCCGGCAGAACCATCGTCGATCATGGACAGTTGGTTCACGTTGTCCGTGTACCACGGGGGCGTCTGGCCAGCTCCGGGGATCGGCGGGGTCCCAGTCCCGGCGACGCGGACGACGCCGTAGTACTGGAAGCTGGCGCAGTTGTACTTGGTCCAGGTGAGCTGGACTTTGTACGTGGGCGTGGGCGTCGAGTGAGCGGTCGCCGGCTCAACGTTGCCACCAAAGGCGGTTACCACGCTGGCAGTCAGCGTGATCGTGCAGACCGCCGGCTTGGTCGTCGGCTTGGGGGTTGCCGGCTTCGGCGTCGGGGTCGGCTCCAGGGTCGGCGTGGGGGTCGGCTCCTCGGTCGGCGTCGGGGTCGGCTCCAGGGTCGGCGTGGGGGTCGGCGTCGGGGTCAGAGTCACGGTCGCGGTCGGCGTCGGATTGTCGTCGCCGACGACGATCGGCGTCGCGCTCGAGGACGGCGGGACGAGGCTCCGGAGCACCGTTGCGCCGAATGCCACGCTCGACACCACGAGGATGCCGGCGATGGCGAAGGGGAGGGCGGCGGGGAGGCGGCGTCGGGAGACGACTCGCATGGGGCTCAGCGGCCGTACGAAGTCATCCTCGACCCTTGCGCTGGAGGGCGATTGCCCTTTCTCGGGATCTGGTCGGTTGTAGTCCATCGCTTAGCTCCCACTGGAGATGTGGTTATGAGTCCGGCGCGGAAGGTGATGCCATCCGCACGACAACAGAACGCCGTCGAGCAACGAGGATTACAGGCCCGTCCATCGAATCAACCAGAAGATAGTCCTGGGTCCGTTTGACACACCACCCGGCGAGAAGCCATGCTCGGCCGGACCAGTACAGTCGCGACCGATTCGGTTTGGTCGCGGCCCCAAGAACCGATCGGGGTAGCAGATGATCCGCCGCTCGAGAGCCACGCTTTCCTCGCTGCTCGGCCTCGCCCTTGCCGCCGTCTTCCTGGGGGGCTGTGGCGCCGCTTCGGCGACGCCGGCGGCGACGCCGCCCGGCCCGGGGCTCTCGCCGAGAACGACTCTCCCGGCCGGCTCTCCATCCGCCTCCGTGCCGGCCTCCGGCTCCGCGGCGCCGAGCGGCTCCGCGTCCGATGGCTCGCCCTCCGCATCGGCATCGGACCCGCTCAACCTGCCGCACATCGACGCCGCTCTCGAGGCCAACCTGCCGTCGAAGATCGGCGGGGTCGATCTCTTCAAGTTCAGCCTGACGCTCCAGGCCTACATCGCCTCGACGCCCGGCGCCGGTGAGGACGCCCTCTACCTGCCGTGGCTCGTGAAGTTCAGCAAGACCCCGGCGGATGTGAACATCGCCATCGCCACGGATCTGACGGACCAGGAGAACTTCATCGCCCACGCCATCGAGGTTCCGGGCGCCGCTGCCGCGGCGCTCAGCTCGGGCTTCGACGATGCGGCAACCAAGGCCGGCTGGCCGGTGAAGAGCCACACCAACTGGGGCAGCACCGGCAAGACGGTCCTGGAGATCATCGACCCCGCCGCGCAGGCAGCCGGCGGCCTCTACGACGCCTTCGTCTACGCCAAGGACGATGTCCTGTACACGGTCATCACCGACGATCAGGACCTGCTCATCGAAGCGCTGATCAAGATGCCCTGACCGGCGTCGGGCGCGACAGCCGTACAATCGGATCCATGACACGCCAGCCAGACAGACCGATTCGCGAGGCCTGGATCGTGGCCGCGCTGCGGACCCCTTTCGGGCGCTACGGCGGTGTCCTTGCCTCGGTCCGGCCCGACGATCTGGCCGCGGCCGTGATCCGAGCCCTCGTGGACCGGGCGGGCATCGACCCTGCGCTGGTCGAGGACGTGATCCTCGGCTGCGCCAATCAGGCCGGCGAAGACAACCGCAACGTCGCCCGAATGGCTGCGCTCCTGGCGGGGCTGCCGGTCGAAGTGGCCGGACTGACCGTGAATCGCCTGTGCGGCAGCGGCTTGCAGGCCGTCAATTCGGCCGCCCACGCCATCGCCGTCGGTGACGGCGAGGTCTTCATCGCCGGCGGGGTCGAATCGATGAGCCGGGCGCCCTATGTAATGCTAAAGCCCGAAACCGCCTACGAGCGCGGCACCCACGAGCTGGTCGACACGACGCTCGGCTGGCGCTTCGTCAATCCGGCTCTGGCGGCGGCGCACCACCCGTACGCGATGGGCGAGACCGGCGAGAACGTGGCCGAGCGGTTGGGTGTGAGCCGCGAGGACCAGGATGCCTTCGCCCTGAGCAGCCAGCGGAACGCCGCCGCGGCCATCGCCGAGGGTCGTTATCGCGACCAGCTCGTGCCGATCACCGTCGCCGGGCCCAAGGGCAGCGCGGTCGTCGTGGAGGCGGACGAGCATCCGCGGCCCGACTCGACGCCGGAAGCCCTGGCTCGGCTGCGGCCCGCCTTCCGCGAGGGCGGCACGGTCACGGCCGGGAACTCGAGCGGCATCAACGACGGCGCGTCCGCAGCGCTGGTCGTGGAGGCGGGCAAGGCCCGTTCGCTGGGCCTGGCGCCGATGGCCCGCGTCGTCGCCACCGCCGTCGCCGGAGTGGACCCGGCGGTCATGGGTCTGGGGCCGATTCCGGCCACTCGGAAGGCGCTGGAGCGGGCCGGCTTGACGGTCGGTGACCTGGATCTCGTGGAACTGAACGAAGCCTTCGCCAGCCAATCGCTGGCCTGCATACGCGAGCTGGGCCTGGACCCGGCGCGAGTCAACGTGGACGGCGGGGCCATCGCCCTGGGTCACCCGCTGGGGGCGAGCGGCGGACGTCTCGTGACGACCCTGGTCCACGCTCTACGCCGGACCGGCGGCCGCTACGGGCTGGCCTCGATGTGCATTGGCGTCGGCCAGGGGATCGCCACGATCGTCGAGCGGATCGACGGGTAGTCGCGGATGACAGCGCCGACGTCCAGGGCGCCCGCCTCTGGGTCGGTCGAGCCGGCCGCGTTCGCCATCGAGACTCATGAGCTGCGCAAGCAATTCGGCCGGATCGTGGCCCTCGCCGGGCTGACGATGGCGGTACCGCGGGGCGAGGTCTTCGGCTTCCTGGGGCCCAACGGCGCCGGCAAGACGACGGCCGTGAAGCTGCTGCTGGGTCTGTCGCGGCCCTCGGCGGGCCGGGGAAACGTGCTGGGGGCGCCGCTCGGTGATGTGGCGGCGCGGCGTCGAGTGGGTTACCTGCCGGAGCTCTTCCGGTACCAGGGCTGGATGACGGCCCGCGAGGTCCTTGCCCTCCATTGCGAGCTGGCCCGGCTTCCGCGAGCCGAATGGGAGCCGGAGATCCGGGCGGCCCTCGAACTGGTCGGTCTGGTCGAAAGAGCCGACGGGCGGACCGAAACCTTTTCGAAGGGTATGCAGCAGCGCCTCGGCCTGGGGGTCGCTCTTCTGGGTCGGCCCGATCTGGTCGTCCTCGACGAGCCGACCTCCGCGCTCGATCCGGTCGGTCGTCAGGACGTCCGCCGCATCATCGGCGCGCTCCGAGATCGGGGCACGACCGTCTTCCTCAATTCGCACCTCCTGACCGAAGTGGAACGGGTCTGCGATCGCGTGGCCATCGTGGACAGGGGCCGCGTCGTGGCCGAGCTGCGAATGGCCGAGTTGAATCGGGAGGGTGGCGTGAGGCTGCGTGTCACCGGCCTCGACGGCGCCGGCAGCGAGGTGGCGGCCGCGTTCGGCCCCGCCCGCGTCGACGGGGAGTGGCTTGCGGTCGACGGCATCGCCGACGCGGATGTGCCGCGCCTGGTTGCGCAGCTTGTGGCGCGAGGCGGTGCGATCCACGCCGTCGTCCCGACTCACCACACCCTGGAGGAACGCTTCATGTCGCTCCTCGGCGCAGACGAGGCGGATGGCCCGGACGAGGCCGATGGCCCGGACGAGGCCGACAGCTCGGACCGGGCCGACGCTACCCGCGCGCCGGCCGGCGCCGACACTCGAGCCGCGGCCCCGACGACGGAGGGTCGGTCGTGAACAGCGCCGGCTCCATCTTGATCATCGCCCGGCTGACGCTGCGCGAGGCCATCCGGCGCCGCCTCCTGTGGGCGCTGTTCGGCCTGACCGTGCTCATCGCCGTGCTCACCTGGTGGGGCTTCTCGCGCATCGCCGAGGCCTCGCCCATCACCGGGCCCGTGCAGGAACTCGGCATCTCCCAGGTGACGGTGGCGCTGGCCTTCATGTTCAGCTTCGTCCTGGCAATGACCGCCGTCTTCGCGGGGTCGCCGGCGATCGGGCCCGACATCGAGAACGGCCTCCTCCTCAGCGTCCTGGCGCGGCCGATCCGCCGCTCGGAGGTGCTGCTCGGCCGCTGGCTCGGCCTGGCCGGGGTGCTGGTGGTCTACGCCCTCGTTGCCGGGTGGCTGGAGTTGGGGGCGGTCGCGCTGGCCACCGGCTACGCGCCCCTCGACCCTTTCATCGCGCCGGTGTATCTCGCCGGCGAGGCCCTGGTGCTGCTGACTCTGGCCGTTGTGTTCAGCACGCGGATTGCGTCCGTGGCCGGCGGGGCAATGGCCGTGGTCGCGTATGGGCTGGGTTGGATGGCCGGCGTGGTAGGTGGCGTTGGAGAGGCGTTCGGCAACGACACGCTGCGCAACGCCGGCACCGTCGCGAAGCTGATCCTCCCGAGCGACGTCCTGTGGCGCGGGGCCGCCGGCGCCCTGACACCGCCCGAGGACGTGCTGACCGCAGGCGGTGTAGCCGACGCCGCGCTCTACAAGTTCAGCCCGTTCTCCGGGGCCGCGCCGGGCCCGTTGTGGCTGATCTGGTGCGTCATCTGGGTCGTCGGAATGCTGGCAATCGGTATCTTCCTGCTCCGTCGCCGCGAACTGTAGAACTGCCCACAAGCCACGCAATCAGCGAGCCGGGCCCGACGAAGGCATCGACCGGCAGACCGGCGCGCTACTTCTCGCTACTTATAGACCTGCCAGACGAAGCCGTAGCAGACGAACGCGACGCTGAGACCGATGAGGAGTCGCTCCAGGTTGCCGAACCGCTCGTGGAGGGCGATCGCTACCAGGGCGACCAGGAACGGCACGAAGTCCATGGCGTATCGATAGCCGTAGGTGGACGCGCCGCCGCCGCCGTAGAAGAGGAAGACCGGGATCGCGACCAGGATCACCGCGCCCCAGAGGACCTGGTTGAGCCGCTCGCGGAGGCCGGCGCCGACGGCGATTAGGATGGCCGGCGTCGTGAGCAGGATGGAGTGGCCGTCGACGCTCGGCACCAGCCAGGGGAAGGTGTCGCGCACCGAGAAGCCGCCGCCGATGAAGAGGGCCAGATTCGGCGGGAGGTGGGAAGTAGAGAAGAGCCCCTGGGCGCGCAGCGCCGCGAGCGGCGGCTCGATCCAGGCGAGGTCGTAGCCGGTCTCCAGAGGCGAGCCGAACCGAACCCAGTCCCACCACCCGGTGATCGCGATCGCCCCTATCAACGGCAGCCCGAAGGCAAGGGCCGGGACGGCGAAGATCCGCGCGGCGGCCGGCCAGGACCACTCACCGCCGGGCGCCGATTCGCCACGCGAAGCGGGGCTCTCCCCGGCCCGATCCCATGCCTCGGCCAGCAGCGCGACGCCGAAAGGTATGGCCGCCAGCAGCAAAGTCGGTCTCGCCAGCGCCGCCAGGCCGATCAACAGGCCGGCGACCCAAGCCCGGCGTCGGTCGTGCCATTCGATCAGCAGCAGGAAGGTCAGGAGAACAGCCTCGAGGTGGGCGAGGTAGTAGAAGTTGCCCTCGATCGCGAGCGTGAACAGCAGCGTGCCGAAGGCGCCCAGTGCGGCCACCCAGTAGTCGGCCGAGCCGCCCGGTCCGTAGCGGCGCGCCAGCGGCAGCGCAAGCCAGCCGGCGAGGATACCCAGCACGGCCGAGACGATCCAACGGGAGAGCGGCCAGAGGTCGTGGAACGGCACCAGCGCCAGGTAGGGGACCGCCGGCAGCAGGCTCATGGCCTGGTAGTGGCTGTCGCCGATGGTGACGATGTCGTTGATCGTGGTCAGCGAGCTGAGGTCGGAGCGACCGACGACGAGGTTGCTGGCGAGGATCATCATGTGGTCGGGCCCGAAGTCTGAGGCCTGGCTCCGCACGAAGGTCGCGGTCCCGTAGACAAAGGCAACGAGCAGCATCCACGCGATGGCGCCGGGGTCGTTGCCCAGCCGGGTGGCGCGGTCGCGAACCCACTCCATGACCCTCATGGAACCTGCCCCACCGTTCCGGGCCGGGTGAGGCTATGAGCCGCCGGGTCGGCCGTCGCGGCGCCTCGATCGCCCGCTGCAGGCCAGGGCTCGATGATGGAACCGAGCGGATGCAGGGGCCGACGGCCGGACCGTTCCGCGGCCCCGGCCTCTCCCTCGCGGCGCGCCATGCCCTTGATGAACCAGGCGGCGACTCCGATCGCGAGCGCCAGCTGCGGACCGGGCCACTGGCCGATGGACATCAACGCGGCCACGAGCCAGAGCCACTCGGCGCGGAGGCGCAGGAAGGACGGGATCGCGAACACGAACCCGTGACTCCAAAGCGACGGTGACGCGACCACCGATGCCAGCCCGAGACGAGCCAGGCCCTCCCGGCCGCGAGCAACCAGCGCCGCCAACAGCGTGACGGCCGCCACCGCCAGGAACGCCCACATCGGGAGGTAGCGGCCCAGTCCAACGCCGTAAAGCCCGTGGAGATACTGCTGCGACTCCTGGTAGGCCATCAGTCCGCTGAGCCAATCGCGCCACAGGTCGATGCCCGTGAAGGGCAATGTCGCCAGCATGAGCAGGAGCAAGGCCAGGAGCCCTCCGCCGAGGCTCCGCCAGGCGCGCTCACGAATCAGCCACAGGGACACGATTCCGTTCTGCGGCTTGAGCAGGGGGCCGAGCGCCAGGGCCCCGCCGTAGCGCATCGCCGCGCCCAGGACCAGCAGAGACGGGATCACGACGTTGCCGGTGAAGAGCCCTTGCTCGATGGGGGTCCAGATGAGGGCGAGCAGCGCCCAGCGCCACGCCAGGCCGAAGGCACGCAGCGAGACGAGCACCGCGGCGACCGACATCGCTACCCACAGCACGTCGGCTGCGTTCCTCGGCAGTTCCGAGAGCAGGCCGAAGAATGGCAGAGTCGGCGGCGCGTACAGGAACGGCAGGTACTCGAGTCCGCCCGAGGGATAGCTGTGGATCGCGGTCGTCGTGTACACGGCGCCGTGGTTCATGAACCCGGCGCCGGCGTTGAGATACAGGTGCAGGTCGCGCAGGCCTCCGCCCATCGAGCTCTGGAAGTCCGCAAACAGCGCAGTCGCGAAGACCTGGAGGGCCATGACCTCCGTCGGGCTGATGCCCCGTCGAACCACCAGCACGACCAGCGCGGCCGGCACGAAGACCGCCGCCCACGTCACATCGTCCTTGTTGCCCGGCGCGGTCTGCGCGAACTGCCACAGCGCGAAGGCGCCCAGGACCACGGGCCCCCACCACTCCGCCGTGATATGGCGTGCGCCCGAAAGCAGCCGCCTCCAGCGCGCAGCCCGCGCGATACCTCCGGCTCGACCAACTTGCATGCTCGGAATGGTGCCATGCCCGGCGCGTCGGCGTCCCGACGGCCAGGGACCCCGGGAGTACGGTAGGCTATTGCCGTGTCAAACAAGAGGCCGAATCCGGCCACCGAACCACTCGCGGAGGCCGCGAAGGTCTCTGGTGAGGCCCTCGACGGGCGTCTGGTTGTCGTTGTCATGCCCGCCTACAACGCCGCGAAGACGCTCGAGCGGACCTACCACGACATCCCGCACGGGATCGTCAGCAAGATCATCCTCGTCGACGATGTCTCCAAGGACGACACTGTCGAGGTCGCACGCCAGCTCGGCCTGGACGTGATCATTCATCGCCAGAACCTGGGCTACGGCGGCAACCAGAAGACGTGCTACGACGCGGCACTCGAAGCCGGTGCCGACGCCGTCGTGATGCTCCATCCCGACTACCAGTACGACGCCACCCGCATACCCGAACTAGTCGCGCCGATCCTGGACGGAACCAAGGACCTGATGCTGGGCAGCCGCTTTCTTGGCGATCCGCTGGCAGGCGGCATGCCCAAATGGAAGTACATCAGCAACCGCTTCCTGACCGGCACCGAGAATCTGGCGTTCGGGCTCCATCTGTCGGAGTACCACACCGGCTTCCGGGCGTACAGCCGCAGCCTGCTGGAGTCGATCCCGTATCGCCTGAACAGCAACGACTTCGTCTTCGACCAGGAGCTGGTTGCCCAGGCAGTGGCGTGCGGCATGCGCATCGGCGAGATCGCCGTGCCGACCCGCTATTTCGACGAAGCTAGTTCGGTCAACTTCAGGCGCAGCGTTGTATATGGTCTCTCGACACTGCGCGTGGTGACGAGATTCCTGCTCCATCGAATGCGGCTGCGCCGCTCCCGGAAGCTGGCCAGCCGGAAGCCGACGCTGCGGTGAGGAGACTCGGCACCAGCCTGGTTCGGAGCGGCATCGGCATTGGCATCTCGGTCGTCTGCGTCTACCTGGTCCTGCGCGGCGTCGACCTGGGCCAGACGGCGAGCTTGCTTTCCGGTGCTCGACCGGAATGGCTCTGCCTCGCCGTCGTCGGCGTTCTCGCCGACGTGGTATTCCGTGCGCTTCGCTGGCAGCGCCTGATTGCCCCAATCCATCCCGTGCCACTCCGGCGCCTGAGCGCCTACATGCTGGTCGGCTATCTAGCCAACAACGTCCTGCCGGCCCGACTCGGCGAGCTGGTGCGGTGCCACTATCTGGGCGACCGCGAAGGCATCAGCCGCAGCGCCACGTTGGGCACCGTGGTCGTCGAGCGGGTCGTGGACACGGTCGTTCTGGTTGGCATCGGCGCCGCCGCGATCCTCGTCCTGAACATCCGGGGAGTCGTGGTCAGCGCAATACTCGTCGGCGTGGCCGTGGCCGGGCTGCTGGTAGTGGCCCTGGCCGTGGCCCTGGCCGCCCACCGCCTGCCGGGCGCGAGCCGCATGGGGCTATACCTCGAGCGCTGGCCGCGCGTCAAAGGCGTTGCCCTGCGTTTGCGCGACGGTCTGCGCGTGGCGGCTCTGCCGCGAACGATCGCCGCCGCGGCCCTTCTCAGCGTGGCCGCGTGGAGTTGCACCGTAGTCGCGGTGCTGGCCGTCGGGCAGGCGCTCGGGATCGAGTTGACCGTGGGCGAAGGAGCGCTGCTGGCCGCTGGCACCAACCTCGCGACGGCCGTCCCTTCGGGACCGGGCTACCTCGGCACATTCGAGTACGCCGGCCAGACGATCGCCGCGGCCTTCGGCATCCCCGCCTCGAAAGGTCTGGCCCTGGCCGTGTTGATCCACGTCCTCACGCTCGTCATCGGCTCGGTGGGAGGTCTGGTGGCCCTGGCCCGACTGGGTTGGACGCGGCATTCAGGCCGTGACGCCGAAGCCGCGGCAGGCTATGGTGCGGATCACAATGGCGAGTGATCCAAGCGCCGCAACTCCGGACGAGGGGCGCTGGCTCGAAGGGGTCGGCCGCATTCTCGCCAACCTCGGTTTCGACTTGGTCGAGCCCGATCGAACCGGTAGCGACGACACCAGCCACCTGCTCGTTTCGCTCCCGGCCAAGCCGACGCTCCAGCATTTCGACCCCGAGACGATCGATTACTGGACGAGCGACGGCCTCCGCGGGCATGCCGCAAGGCTCGACCGCGAGACCCGCTTCCCGGTGGCTGCCGACTTTGCATGGGGCCGCGTCACCCTCACCGATCGGCTCAACGTCAAGAACGAGTTCCTGAGTTTCGGAGGCGCGCTGCGAGCCCAGCTGGCCGCCGACGCGACCGTCCTCGCCGATTTCAGCTCGCATGCCCCCATCCTGCGCTGGAGCGGGCATAGCCAGAGCACGGATCCGCTGGCCTCGGAGGTCGGCGCCTTCTTCGCCCGGATCAAGGTCCCGATCGACTTCGTGCCCGGGGCCGAGGGCCTGGTGTCGAAGGCGGCGCCGCGGACCCTGTACTGCGCCTTCATCCAATTCGTGCGCGAGCGCCTGACTCAGGCGCATGCTCTGCGTGAGGCCAATCGATGGCTGACGGATTGGAACTCGCGCGAGAGCCAGCGCATGGAGGCGGTCGCGCACGACCACTGGCGGGCGGCGGAGGAGCTGCGGCGGCAGCTCGGCGCCATCGAGGCGATCGCCCGCGAGTAAGCCCGCCCGCGGACGGCCCAGGCGGGGCCTCAGGGCGCCGTGGATCCGGAAGCGGCAGGCGAGGCAGAGGCAGCGGGCGCCGCGATCGCGGCATCGATGGCGGCCTTGATCTGGTCGTAGGTCGGGATGTAGCCGGCCGTGCCGACGTAGACACCATTCACGAAGACCGTAGGCGTCCCGCCCACCTGCTTGGGAGTGGCCGCGTCCTCGGCTGCAATCTCACTGTTGTGCTTGCCCTGGTCCAGGCAGGGCTGGTACGCCGACATGTCCAGACCGGCCGCTTTGCCGATATCGGACAGCTTGGTCGGCGTGAAGGCGGCTGGATCTTCCGAACCGGCCCCGTCGTTGGCGTATAGCCAGTCGTGCATGACCCAGAACTTGCCCTGGTCGGCAGCGCACCAGGCCGCGTTTGCGGCATCGCGCGAGGCGGTCCCGCCCCCGAGCCTATCGATGGTCAGATAGTCGTGCCAGACCAGCTTCGCCTTGCCGGTGGAGATGTAGTCGTCCACGAGGCTCTTCTCGGTACCGCCGACGGTGAACTTGTAGCAGGCGGAGCAGCGGAAGTCGCCGTACAGATCGACGGTGACCGGGGCGGACGGACTGCCCAGGGTTCGCCCGCTTACGGTGATGTTCGACGGCGTCCCGACATTCGGCTCGACCGGGCCGCCGCTCGCGGAGCCGCCCTTCGGCTGCACCGCCAGGGCAAGGATAACGACGACGACAGCGACGGCAACGAAACCGATGCTCCAGATCAGGAGCGAGCCCCGGCCGCCACCCGCCGAGCCGCCTGTGCCGGCCCGAGCCACGGCGCGAGCGGTGTCACGGCGACCGGCGCTCTGCCGTCCGGCCCGTCCTCGGCCCGATGCCGGCAGGTTGCCGTCCGACCGAGGGGCGCTGTCCGGTCGTTTCGAAGCCATTTCCTCTAGGAGGCCGCGGCGGATGTTGATGCGCCTGGCGCAGCTGAGGAGGACGGCGCCGGGGACCCGGACGTGCCGGCCGATCCGGAGGCACCGGTCGATGGGCTCGGCGTGACGCCGAGGGCCCTGTCGAGAGCGGCGGACACGGTCCCGTAGTCGTAGGCGCTGGTCGGCGTTCCGTCGACGATGACGGTCGGCGTGGACGACACGCCCGCGGGCGGCGTCTCGGCCTGCACGTCGGCGTCGTGGCTGCCGTTGTCGACACACGAGTTGAACTTGGTGAGATCCTGGATCCCGGCCAGCTTGCCGATCGTCTTGAGGCGGTCCTTGGTGAACGCGCCCGAGCCCTCGGAGTACTGGTTGGTAAAGAGCCAGTCGTGGTAGGGCCAGAACATGCCCTGGTCCGACGCGCACAGGGCGGCGTTGGCGGCGTCCAGGGATTCCGTGCCACCCGTGCCGGCGTCGATGACCAGCAGGTCGTGGTAGACGATCTTGGCCTTGCCGGTCTGAACGTAGTTGGCCACGATCTGCAGCTCGATGTCGACGGTGAAGTCCCGGCAGTGCGGGCACTGGAAGTCTTCCCAGATGTCGATGGTGTGGGGCGCGTTGGCGTTACCCAGCGTGCGGCCGTTCATCGAGATGGAGAGGGGCGTCACGGCGCTTCCGACCGGGGCGTTGGGCGAGTCGAGGGTCAGCAGCTTCGTCTTCGACTGGTTGGTTAGATACAGCGCGCCGACGACGACGACCGCCGCAACCAGGAGCGCGATGACGGTGTAGAGCATGAGCGGTCCACCGGAGTTGCTCGAACCGCGCGTCCCGGCCCGAGTAAGGCGGGCCGACTCACGGTTCGCCAGGCGTTGCTGCCTGGCCGAGCGGCGACTGGTGGGCGGCACGCTGCCACCGGATGATGAGCGCCCGCTCGGACGGTTGGATGTCATCGCGTCTTCCCTCGTGTGTCGGGTGTGAGGAGTTGCATGTCAGCCGAGTTCTTCGGCCGCGATGGAATCTGGGTTGGGCGTGCGCAGGTACACCCACAGGGCGACCAGGAATCGAATGACCAGCGACAGGCCGTAGGACTCGCACCAGATGCACACCGCCTTGATCAGGAAGATCTGGGCGAACTGGAACCAGCCCTCGAATGCCACGCCGATGAGCGACAGGCCGTAGTGCAGCAGCAGGAGCTTGTAGTTGCCGGTGCGCCACCAGGCGATGGCCAGGGTGAAGAGGGTGATCGAGAGGAAGACGCCATACACCGCCACCGGGATGTTGAAGAACGGGCGTGAGTAGACGCTGTGGGCGACATCCTCGCAGCCGTGAATCGGCCCGCACGTTGGTGTCCCGCCGGACAGCTCGGTGATCGACAGATACGAGGCGATTCCGAGGCCGATCAGGTCCAGGGTCGCCAGGACGAGTGCCGGGTGGATGCCCCTGATCCGTCTCCACATTGATGGCTGGGCCGGTATAGCGGCCTTGCTCTTGTCTGCCATTCCTCCTGCCTTCGTTTGGCGCCGGTCAGGGCTAGGGCTGCCTGATTCGCCCGCAGGCGCACCGGCCGAAGCGTCCGCATATGTTACTCGACATCGGCGGATGAGACCTGGTATCATCCCGCCGCCATGAGACCGAGTATCACCGCCGACGACTCCACCAAACGCATCATTCGAGCGCTCGAACGGGCAGGTTACCAGGCCACGCCCAATCGGCGCCTGGTGGCTCGGCTGGTTGCGTCCACCGGTGGCCACTTCACGGCGGCTGAATTATTGGAGCGTGGCCGGCAGGAGCGCGTCAACATCGGGCGGGCCACGATTTTCCGGGCACTGGACCTGCTCGCCTCCCTGCGCGTGGTCGAGCGGCTCGATCTGCCGACCGGGGCTCATGCGTACGTCCTGTGCGATCCGGACGAACACCATCACCACCTCGTGTGCTCGACCTGCGGACACAGCGTGGACGTCGCCGACGGCGAACTTGCCCGGCTTGTCGATGAGATCGGGCGGCGTGCCGGATACCGCATCGATGCCCATCGGCTTGAGCTCTTCGGAATGTGCTCGGCGTGCGCCTCGGAGCAGGCCGCGGTGCCGGGGCCGGGGAGCCCGGCATGATTCCCGATCTCGGCGGCCGTCGCGCCGGGTGGCCGGCTTTCGCCCTGGCGGCCCTGATGGCACTGGTCCCGCTGGGCTGCAGCCCCAACGTCGCGTCCTCGGACGGAAAGGTGAACGTCGTGGCGGGGGAGAACTTCTACGGCGACCTGGCGACCAGGGTGGGTGGCGACCTGGTCTCGGTGAGCAGCATCCTGAACGACCCCAACGTCGACCCGCACACCTACGAAAGCAGTCCCCAGAACGCCGAGGCGGTAGCCGACGCCACGCTCGTCGTCGAGAATGGGCTCGGCTATGACGCCTTCCTCGACCATCTCGTCGCCGCTTCGCCTCGCTCCGACAGGGCGGTGGTGGACGTCCAGACGCTCCTCGGGCTGGCCGACGGCGCCAACCCGCATGTCTGGTACGACCCGGCGACGATGCCGAAAGTCGCCCGTGTGGTCGCCGACGCCCTCGAGGGGCAGCGGCCCGACTCGAAGTCGACCATCGAGTCGAATCTCAAGACGTACACCGACTCATTCGCCCCGCTCACGGCGAAGGTCGCCGAGATCAAGACTCGCTACCCGGCGACGCCGGTCGCCTACACGGAGCCCGTGCCCGGGTATCTGCTCGATGCCCTCGGCTTCAAGGTCCTGACGCCGGGCGGGTTCGCGCGCGCGATCGAGGCCGGCACCGACCCCGCCCCGGTCGATGTGGCGGCCCAGAGCGATCTGCTGACTGGCCACCAGGTCAAGCTGCTGCTCTACAACAGCCAGGCCACCTCTCCGGTCACCGACTCGGTTAGGGCCCTGGCCGGGCAGTCGGGCGTGCCGGTGGTCGGGGTCTCGGAGACGATGCCCGCCGGGGCCGGCGGATTCGTCGCCTGGCAGCTGGCCCAACTCGAGGCCATCGAGACGGCTCTTGGAGGGGGCAAATGAGCACCGACGGCGCGAGACGCCACGATGGCCCGGCCTTGCCCGCAACGGATGCGGAACCGGCGATGTGCTTCGACCGGGCGACGCTCGCGTACGGCGATCGTGTCGTCTGGTCGGAGCTGTCGATGACGGTGCCGCAGGGCGAGTTCCTGGCGGTCCTGGGGCCGAACGGATCGGGCAAGACCTCTCTCTTGCGGGCGTTGCTGGGCCTCGCCCCGCTCGCGGGTGGCTCGCTGGATGTGCTCGGTGGACCGCCGCATCGCGGCAACCCGGACATCGGCTACGTCCCGCAGCATGGCGGGTTCGATCGCGACGTGCCGCTGCGCGGCCGGGATCTCGTGGCGCTTGGTGTCGACGGCCATCGCTGGGGATTCGGCCGCCTCTCGCGTGAAGACCGGGCCAAGGTCGACTCGGCCCTCGAAGATGTCGAGGCAAGGCCCTACGCGGACGTGCCGATCGGACGCCTCTCCGGTGGCGAGCAGCAGCGGCTTCGCATCGCCCAGGCCCTGGTCGGCAATCCCAAGCTGCTGCTGTGCGACGAGCCTCTGGCCAGCCTCGACATGCGCTACCAGCAGGAGATCACCGACCTCATCGGCGGCTGGTCGCGCGAAAAGGGCGGAACCGTCGTGTTCGTGACCCACGACGTCAACCCCGTCCTCGGCTTCGCCCATCGTGTCGTCTTCGTCGTGAACGGCCGCTGGGCGGCGGGCAGCCCCGACGACGTCCTCACCAGCGAGACCATGTCGGGCTTGTACGACGCGCCGGTCGAGGTCCTGCGGGTCCGCGGCCGGATCGTGGTCGTCGGCGAGTCCAGCGGCGCCGGCTTCGACATCGACGAGCCGCATCACTTCCCCGAGCCTGTGGGGGCGCATCACTGATGGACCAGCTACTCCACATGCTCAGCTACTCGTTCGCCCAGAACGCCCTGATTGCAGGGGTTCTGGTGGCCGTGGTCGCGGGCCTGGTCAGCCGCTTCGTCGTGGCGCGCAACATGTCGTTCGCCGTCCATGCGCTTGCGGAGGTCGGCTTCACCGGCTCGACCGGCTTCATCCTGCTCGGCCTTTCGCCCGTTCTCGGGCTGCTGTCGGGGTCGCTGCTCACCGCCCTGTTCATCGGCGGGCTGGGGCTGCGAATACGTGAGCGGGACGCGGTGGTCGGCGTGGTGATGGCCTTCGGCCTCGGGCTGGGCGTCCTGTTCATAACGCTGTATGCCCGCTACAGCACGGCGATCGCGATCCTGTTCGGAGCCATCACCACCGTCAGCCGCGGCGACCTGATGCTGCTCGCGGCGGTGGCGATCGTGACGATCGTGGGGCTGGGCGTCATGTACCGGCCGCTCACCTTCGCGACGGTGGACCCGATAGTCGCCGAGGCGCGCGGCGTGCCGGTTCGATTCATTTCTATTGTGTTCCTACTGATGCTCGCGGCCGCGGTCGCGGAGGCGGTCCAGGTGGTGGGCGTCCTGCTGATCCTGACGCTCCTGATCACGCCCGGAGCCACCGCGGAACGGCTGACGTCTCATCCCGGTTTCGCCACGGCAGCCAGCATCGGCGTGGCGCTGCTGGCCACGGTGGGCGGGATCCTGCTGGCCCTGCTGACCACCGTGCCGGTGAGCTTCTACGTAACGACGATCGCGTTCGTCTGCTACCTGGCGGCCAGGTTCGGCGGACCGGCGGCCGAGCGGCTGAGAGGGCTCGGCCCGACCAGCCCGCCGCCCGCCGCCTAAACGGTTTCGGGCGGATTGACGGGGCCGGCCGCAGCTCCCCGTACGGCAAGGTATTCCTCGAGCTCCGCGGCCGTGGGCATCCCTTCTCGCGCCCCGGAATGGGTCGTTGCCAGGCCGCCGGCGGCCACGGCTCGCTCCACGGCCTCGACCAGTGGACGCCCCTCGGCCAGGGCCGCCGCCAGCGCCCCGCAGAAGGCGTCACCGGCGCCGGTGCTATCGACGGTTGCCACGTGATCGGCGGCGACTTCCCAGACGCGGTATTCGCCGACGCGGGGGGCACGGGTCGGGGCGCGGTCGGCCCCCCGTCGGAAGTCCGCCGTCGGGGCCGCGGCCGGGGCGACCTTCGGCACTCCGTCGCACGGCTCGCCCGATACGACGGCGGCCTCCGCAACCTCCGGGGCCTCGGCGCGGGGCGCTATCACCCGATCGAGGCCGGAGTCGGCGCGCTCCACGACCACGACCCCCGAGGCGCCCAGAGTGACGATGACCGCCTTTCGGACGCCCGCTCCGTCAGGCCCGGCTTCGAGCAGGGATCGCCCCTTCACGGCCGTGTCGACGGTCGTGGCGTCGCCCTTTCGGCCGGTCCGTCGGGCCTCCGTCTGAAGTAGCAGCGCCAGCTCGGTTCGGTTCGGCGTGACGATGTCGGCCAGGCCGAAAATCGATCTGCCTATGCCGGTGGCCGGAGCCGGATTGAGGATCGTCGTGGCACCGGCGGCATGGCCGCAGACCAGCGCCTCGCGAACGACGTGGAGCGGGACCTCGTTGCAGACCAGCATGACGTCGCCGACCAGGGGGCCGAGCCTGGAAAGACAGTCCCGGACATAGCCGGGCTCGATGGCGCCGTTCGCGCCCGGCACCACGGCGATCTGGTTCTCGCCGGTCTCATCGACCAGGATCAGCGCCATGCCCGTCGGCTGGCCCGGCAGCGAGGCGACCATGGAGACATCGACCCGTTCGGAGGCGAGGGCGCGTCGGGCCTCGACCTCGAAAGTGTCGTCGCCGAGGGCGCCGATGAAGAGAGTGGGACGGCGCAGCCGCGCGGCCGCAACGGCCTGATTGCCGCCCTTGCCGCCGTGGTGTCGCTCATAGCTGCCGCCCGTGACCGTTTCGCCGGGATGCGGCAGGTGAGAAACGCGCGCGACCAGGTCGATGTTGACCGAGCCGACCACGATGACGCGGCCGCTCATGGGCGAGTGCCTCCCTCATGACTCGGCGATCGATCGGCGCCGGGGTCTGCGGCGCCTCAGCTCAGATTGTGCGTTACCGGCCGTCTCTTGGCACGCGGCAGTTTCCGCTCGCCGAAAAAAAGCCCCGTCCGGGCGGGGACGGGGCTGGGATGTGCGCGAATGGCGGGCTCGACCGGATTCGAACCGGCGATCTCCAGCGTGACAGGCTGGCATGTTAGGCCGCTACACCACGAGCCCGTGCCGACGGCGAAGGATAGCAGGTGCCGGGTTTGGCCGCGTGGCCCGTGTCGATGCGTGGCCCGTGTCGATGCGTGGCCGGCCGTGCAGGCGGTCTCCGGTCGGCCGGCCGTCTCGGGGGACGCGGAGATGGACGGTTGGAGTGTCAGCACTTTGCACTTGCCGCATAGCGGTCGGCTCCTGGCTCGACTTCGGAGTCGAGCTTGCGCCGGATGCGCATGAGTGACCGAGTGGAGCCGGTCTGGCGTCCAGGCGAGGGCCAAACGGTGCCTCCAGCGCGGTCGGCTGCCTCCAGGAGTCGCGTTTGGTCGAGATTGTGCGTATAACGCACGAGGTCAGCGCGTTGCGGAGTTCGCCGAAGGGACGGTGGGCCGATGTGTGCATCTCGTGCACGCGGAGCCGCGCGGCTGCCCTCCGGCGCCGGCCGGGCGGCTGCCCTCCGGCGCCGGCCGGGCGGCTGCCCTCCGGCGCCGGCCGGGCGGCTCCCCTCCGGCGCCCGGCCGGTCTCCGGCCCCGACCGCGGACGGGCCTTGCAGCCACGCGGACATATACTCGACGCCATGATCACCGATCGGAGCGGCGGCATCATCGACCTCCGCAGCGACACCGTGACCCACCCGACGCCGGCCATGCGTAAAGCTATGTACGAGGCGGAGCTCGGCGACGACGTCTTCGGCGACGACCCTACGGTGAACGCCCTGCAGGAGCGAGCCGCCGAGCTGCTCGGCAAGGAGGCGGCCCTGTTCGTCGCCAGCGGCTCGATGGCCAATCTCGTGTCGCAGCTGGCCCACCTGGGCCGCGGTCAGGAGACCATAGCGGGGGCCAGCACCCACATCGTGGACGACGAGCAAGCCGGCCACGCCGTTGTCGTCGGGACATCGATCAGGCAGATGTCGGAGAACCCCGACGGCACCTTCGATCTCGACGAGCTCGAGGAGGCCTTCCGTAATCCGGCCGACCCGCATGAGCCGATCACCGGCCTGGTTGCCCTCGAGAACACCCATGCTCACTCGATGGGCCGGCCGCTGAGCCTCGAGTACACCCAGACGGTGGCGCGGATCGCCCACGCCCACGGCGTTCCGCTCCACGTCGACGGCGCCCGCTTCTTCAACGCCTCGGTCGCGCTGAGCCTGAGCCCGAAACGTCTGGCGGAGCCGGCCGACTCCATCGCCTTCTGCCTGAGCAAGGGGCTCGCCTGCCCGGTCGGCTCGATGGTGGTGGGGAGCAAGGAGTTCATCCACCGCGCCTGGCGCGGCCGGAAGCTCGTCGGCGGCGGGATGCGCCAGGTCGGCGTGCTGGCCGCGGCCGGTCTCGTCGCCCTGAGCGAAGGGCCCGAAGGCACGATCGCGCGGCTGGCCGACGATCACGTCAATGCCCGTCGCCTGGCCGAGGGTCTGGCCGCGATGGACGGGATCGAATCGGCCGGCGGATTGGCGCAGCCGGCCTCCGGGCCGCTGGACCCGGGGCGCGTCGCCACCAACTTCGTGGTCTTCCGCGTCCACGGCGATAGGGCGGCCTTCCTCGACGCCCTCAAGTCCCGCGGCGTCCTGATGGTCGAGTACAACCACGGCACCGTCCGGGCCGTGACCCACTACGGCGTATCTGCCGCCGATATCGAACGCGTGGTGGCGGCCTGTGCGGCAGCCCTCGGCGAAACCGCGAAATTAGCCACGACCACCTCACCCCGGGAGCGATAGATGGCTGAACTCGTTCTACCTCGACCCGTCTCGCAGCCGACCGAAGGCCCGCTCGACGCCACCTTCTGGGACCTCGTCGAGGCCGACTTCCGCCGCTTGATCGCGAACCATCCCGTCTACGCCACGTACCTCGGGATTCACGACGACGACGGTCTCCTCGACGATGCCACCCGCGACGCCGTGATCCAGGAGATCGCCGACGCCCGAAAGTTCGAGCGCGAGGTGGAGTCGATCGACCCGTCGGGACTCTCCGAGAGCGTCCGCCTTGAACGCGAGCTGGCCCTCCACAACGTCCGGCGCGAGCTCTTCAATTCCGAGGTCCACCGCGTCTGGGAACGTCGCTCCACGGCCATGGACGGGGTCGGCGACGCGCTCTTCGGCATCTTCGCCCGCGACTACGCCCCGCTCGCGGAGCGGCTCGAGTCGCTGACCTCGCGCATGGAGGCCATACCGGTCGCGCTCGAGCAGTCCAAGACCCGGGCCACCGCGCCCCAGGTCCGGCTCTGGCAGGAGCTCGAGATCGACTCGGGCGGGCAGATGCCGTTCCTCTTCGACGAGATCAAGGCCGCCGGCAAGGGCGTCTTGGATGAGCGCGCCCAGGCCCGCCTGGACAAGGCAGTGGAGACGGCCAAGGCTTCGATAGGCGCCTACGTCGAGACGATCAAGGCCTCCATGGGCTCGACCGTTGAGAGCTGGGCGCTCGGCTCGGATGCCTACGACCAGCTCGTCGGGCTGCGCGCCTTCGACGGTCTGGACGCTTCGCAGATCCTCGAGATCGGGCACCGGCAGCTGGCCCTGAACAAGGCGGCTCGGGTGGAGGATGCGCGGCGCATCGACCCTTCCGTCGACGAGTCGGTCGTCGTCGATCGGGTCAAGTCGCACCACCCGGCGACCTTCGAGGAGGCCCTCGCCGCGTACAAGGACGCCATGACCCGAGCCCGGGCTCACATCATCGAGCACGACATCGCCACGGTGCCGGCCGGCGAACAGATCTCGGTGATCCCAACGCCTGAGTATCTGCGCACGGTCATCCCGTTCGCGGCCTACTTCGAGCCGCCCAAGTTCGACAAGCATCCTTCGGGCATCTACATCGTCACGCCGTCGGTCGGCGACGACCCCAACGCGATGCGGGAGCACTACTACGGCGGCATCAGCAATACCAGCGTCCACGAGGCGTATCCGGGCCACCACCTCCAGCTCTCCGCCGCGACGCGCCATCCGTCGTTGGTTCGGCTGCTCACCGACGCCCCCGAATTCGTCGAGGGCTGGGGCATGTACAGCGAGCAGATGATGCGCGAGCAGGGCTTCGACGACGGGCCCGAGTTCCTGCTGGCGATGCACACCGACGCGATCTGGCGAGCCTGCCGGATCATCCTCGACGTGCGCATGCATCGCGGCGAGCTGTCGGTCGACGAGGCCACCGCCTTCCTGATCGAGCACACCGGCTTCGAGCACGCCAATGCCCAGGCCGAGGTTTTCCGCTACACGTATACGCCTACCTACCAGCTCAGCTACCTGCTGGGAAAGGTTCTGCTCCTCCAGCTCCGGGCCGACGAGCAACGCCGTCTCGGCGACCGCTTCAGGATCAAGGACTTCCACGACGCCCTGCTGCGCAACGGCTCGCTGCCGATCAGCTTCCATCGTCGGTTGCTCGCGGCCGAGGCCGCGAACGGTGTCGGTGGCCTTGGCGCCGACCGCGCCGCCGGACGATAGCGGCCGAAGGTGCTCGTCGTCCCGTCGATTGATGTCGCCAATGGGCGATCCCGGCTGGTCTACTGGCCGGGTGCGTCCGCGGGTGTCGGCTCGCCCACCGATCGACCCGATCGAATCGCCGAGCGATTCGTGGAGGCCGGCGCCACGCTGATCCACATCGTCGACATGGACGGGGCCCGCGCGGGGCACCCGGCGAATCTCGAGGCCCTGGGCCGCGTGGCGTCGCGAGTCGCGGTGCCGCTTCAAGTGGCCGGGGGCATGGAGGGGGCGGACAACATCCGCCTCGCGTTCGCCGCCGGGGCTACCCGTGTGGTCGTGTCGATGGCCGTCGCGGACCGGCCGGAGTTGCTCCACGAATGCCTCGAAGTGGCCGGTGACTGGCTGGCTGTCGGGTTGGACCCACGGCCGGACCGCATTGCCGCGTATCCTTGGCACCGACCGGCGCCGCCGAGCCTGGTCGATCTGGCCGGAGAACTCGTGGACCACGGCGTCCGGCGGCTCGTACTATCACACGGAGGTGCGGTTCCGGACCTGGGGTTCCTGGCGGGGCTGGCGCGGACAATCCGCGTCGAACTGTTCGTGGCGGGAGGGTCCGTCGATCTGGATGCCATCAAGGGCCTGCGAGACGCCGCAATCGCAGGCATCATCCTCGGAGAGCCGCTCCTGTCCGGAGCCCTAGACTTCGCCAAAGCCCTGGAGGCCGCCGCATGATCCTCGCGTCCATCACGTCATCCGCTCGACGGCTCGCGACCCTTGGCGTCGTCGCGCTGCTGCTGGCCGGCTGTGCCGTGCCAACCGTCACCCCGACGACCCCGCCGTCTCCGCTGCCGACGATCCCGCCGACGACCCCGCCCTACACGCTGGGCCCAACCGTATCGGCCTCGCCTTTCGGTTGCCCGACCTCCGCGCCCGCGGCTCTGAGCGGAACCGCCACCGTCAAGATGACCACCAACTTCGGCGACATCGTGATCAAGGTGGACTCGACTCTGGGCGCGAACGCGGCCGGAGCTTTCGTGGCGCTATCGCGATGCGGCTACTACAACAACGTCATCTTCCACCGCGTCGTGCCCAAGTTCGTCATCCAGGCCGGCGACGGGGTGTACGCGCGGCTGCCGAACGCGACCTTGGACAGCAAGATGGGCACGGGCGGACCCGGCTGGACGGTCCCCGACGACAAGGTCACCACGACCTACAAGCGCGGCACCGTGGCGCTGGCGAGAACATCGTCCGCCAACTCCGGCAACTCGCAATTCTTCATCGTCCTTGACGACTCCGCAGCCTCCACGCTCGGCGCGTCGACGGCCAACAACTACGCCATCTTCGGCAACGTGACGGCCGGCCTGGACGTCGTCGACCGCATCGCGGCCGTTCCGCTCGGTGGCGAGCCCGATGGCAGCGGGGGCGCACCCGCGATGCCGCTCGAGCCGGTAGTGATCACCAGCACGATCGTGACCACGCCCTAGCAGAATTGAGACTGCTCGCCGTCCCAACGGCGCGCAACTGAGGAGATGGCTATGACGAAAGCGATAGTCGACACCGACAAGGGCGGCATCGAGATCGAGCTCAGCGCCACGAGCGCGCCCAAGGCCGCCGCCAACTTCATCGAACTCGCCCGCAAGGGCTTCTACGACGGCGTCGTCTTCCATCGACTGGTGCCCGGTTTCGTCATCCAGGGCGGCGATGGCGAATACGGGCACAACGACAGGCTCGACCGTGGGCGCCTTGGCACCGGCGGACCCGGCTACAAGTTCGCCGACGAGCCATTCGAGGGCGACTATGTCCGCGGCGCCGTGGCCATGGCCAACGCCGGCCCGAACACCAACGGCAGCCAGTTCTTCATCTGCCTGGACGACCTTTCGGGCGGGCGCCTGCCCAAGAAGTACACCCTGTTTGGCCATGTGACGAAGGGCATGGACGTTGTCGATGCCATCGCCGCAGCCAAGCGAGACAGCCGTGACCAGCCCAACGAGCCCACCGCGATGCTGTCGGTGAAGATCGTCGACTAGCACGCCGGCCGCGATCGGGGAAGGCCTTTGTGGCGTCTTGAGCCGATCGTTGCGCAGGCCGCAACGGACTCATCACCTAAGCCTTACTAAGTTGCGGGATTTTAACCCAACAACCCGCCAAAACCCTTGGAATGAAGGCAGAAAGGGCTGTAGACTTTAGAAGCTGCCAGTCAGCCTGCTGCCCCAGTTACAAGGTCATGGGTAGGTCGGGTTAGGGTAGTCGGTGCAGCCGACGTGATAGATGCCTTTGTAGCGT
>Ga0182017_10000572_pt1 | contig 29144 bp, 25 predicted proteins | sample 712E3DmetaG_FD_120492 | JGI IMG/M metagenome (GOLD analysis project Ga0182017, IMG submission 120492) | Permafrost microbial communities from Stordalen Mire, Sweden - 712E3D metaG | ecosystem: Environmental > Terrestrial > Soil > Wetlands > Permafrost | place: Sweden: Stordalen | collected... | reverse complement strand
CGGGTCAGCGGGTGTGGGGTGCACGGTTCACCGGCTGGGGGCCGGTGCCACACCGCCGAGCGGGCCGTCAAGGCAGGCTCTGGCACTGCGTGAGCACTGGTAGTATTCCTCAGGAATGGAGAAGAGCAAGGGGCAGGGGCGACGGTGTTGGCGGTGGGCGGAGATTGGCGGCGGGTGGTGGAGATGGGCAGGGAATGGCGGGAATAGCACGTCACAAGCAGCGAATAACGAGGCGAGGGGGGGCGAAAGGCGGCCGCCATGGGTGTGACTGTTCTTCGTGGGGGCGGAGGGGTTCGCGGCGTCGGCGACGAGTCTCAGCGCTGGACACGGATGGGGGTGCTGTGTCCTAGCCGCGCGCGCCAGCACGAAGCCTGCGGGTGGCTGGTTGCGGGCCGGACACGAGCGGTTCCCAGCACCGGCCGCTCGCGCAAGCCGCTTGTTCGTCGAGGTTCCCCCGCGCGCGCCAGTCTGGCCAAACCCGTTTGCGCGTCGCGGAAAACCGGTGGACGGTGGTGTGCCGCGCACGGCGCTGCTCAAAAGCAGCGACGCCGGGCTTGATGCGCGCCGCACTGCTCGAGAGCAGTGGCACCCGGCACCGGACGCAGCGCGTCATTTGAAACGGCCCCGGTAGCCGGCGGGGTTACTTCGCCGAAAGCAGGTGCAGCACTTCGTCCCGGCACTTCTTCTGCGTGACGCCGAGGCCGAGGAGGGCCTGTTGAGCCGTGCTGTTATCGTCGTGGAAGAGCGCCAGCAGCAGGTGTGCGCTGCCGATCGTCCGGGCTTCGAGCTGGTCGGCGATGCCCATGGCGCGCTCGATCACGTCGCGATAGTGCGGGCTGCCGGGCAGCCGGCCGAAAACCCAGGTATCTTCCTTGGCCCGCTGCACGAACTCGTCGACCTTGGCGCGGATCTTGTCCTCATGGACGCCGAACTTGCCCAGGACACGGGCCCCCATGTTATCAGCGTGCCGGACGATCGCGAGGAGGATGTGCTCGGTCCCGACATACTCCAGGCCGTACTCGTAGGCGATGTCGTTCGCCAAGTCGATCACGGCGCGGGCCTCGGCATCCAGACGTCGCAACGGCATCAGCTCGCCCTCTCAGGGAAGCTGCCAAAACTGGCTGACCCACTTATACACGAGGGACAGCACGGCGACAAGCGCGGTGAAGATCAACGTGACCTTGAGGAGCCGGAGGCGGTGGCGCAGCTCGCGGTCGCGCATCTCGACCAGTTGCTCGTGCAATTCGACGATCTTGCGGTCGATCCGGGCCTCGATCGTGTCCAGCTTCTCGTCCACACGGGCTTCGATCTCGTCCAGCTTGGCGGCCACGTACGTGTCCGCCGCCCCGCGCAATTGCTGCGCGACCGCGTGGAGCACGCCGACCCGCTTGGCGGCGTCGGGCGCGGCCGGGCTCGCCTCGCCAGCCTCGGGCGGAGCGAGCGGCGATTTTTCCTGCGACTCGAACAGCCGGCCCAGCGCAACCGACACGACGTCCCGTCCGACGTGGCGGACGCTGTCGAACATGCCGCTCAGGCGCGAAACGCGCGGCGGCGGCAGGCCGGGCGTGTCCGCCGGTGATGACGGGGGCGTGGGGGCAGGGCTGGGCGGCTCAGGCGGCGACATGAGCGTTTTCCGTCAAAGCTTGCCGTGCAACCAGTAGATCACCAGCAGAATCGTGCACCAGAACGCGATTTGAAGCAACTCGCCGGCCAACGGCCGGACGCGAAAGCTGACCAGTTGATACGAGAGGTACGTGCGTAGCAGCCGCCTATGTGGGTCGCTGCCGCGCAGGAGCGCGACGACCCGCCAGACGCCACCGGCGGTCGTGACGACGTAGTACGCCGCCAGGGCGATGAACAGGGACGTACGATAGATGAGAAACGGGTCTGGCCGAGACATGGGTCACCCGCTAACCGCCCGCGGGTCGGTGCTGGGCAGTCCCTCGAACAGCGCCGCACCAACCCGCACGAACGTGGCGCCTTCCTCGACGGCGACAACGTAGTCCTGGCTCATGCCCATCGACAGGTGCACGCAATCCGGTCTCACGTCGCCGCGCGCCCGGAGGTTGTCCAACAGCTCGCGCAGCCGGCGGAAATACGGCCGCGACGCTTCCGCATCTGAATCGTAGGGCGTCATGGTCATCAGCCCGCGCAGGTCCAGCCGGGGACAACGGGCGACCGCGTTCAGCAGAGGCCGGACGCTGGCGGGCGGCACGCCGGTTTTTGTGGCTTCGCCGGCGACGTTGACCTCGATGAGCACGTCGACGCGTGCATCCAGCAGCTCGGCCTGCTCCTGGAGGGTCAGCGCCAACCGCTCGGAGTCGAGGGAGTGCAGGATGCGGGCGTGCGGCAGCAGCAGTTTGACCTTGTTGCGCTGCAGATGGCCGAGCATGTGCCAGCGTGGGAGCGGCGGCGCGGCATTCGCGTCCGAATCCGCATCCGGCCAATCCAGGCGGGCTGGGCCACACTCCTGCGCCCGCGTGACGAGCTGCTGCACGTGGTTCTCGCCGAGGTCGATGAGGCCCGCGGCGAGCAGCCCGCGCAGGACGGCCGGCGAGACGTACTTGGTCACGCCGACCAGCCGGACGGCGTGCGGCGCGCGGCCGGCGCGCCGGCAGGCATCGGCGATGTTCTGCCGGACGCGAGCGACGTTGTCGCACAGGCGGCGCTGCCAATCGAGGTCGGTCATCAGTCCTCGCCCGCTCACGATTTCCATGCGGCGGCGGCTGGCACGGGTGGAGCCGCGCGCAGGACCATTCTATACTGTGCCGCAATGGACGGCACACTGACCAGCCTGCTGTACCGGATGGGGGGCGATCTGCCCGCCGTGCTCGTGGAGCTGCTGCTGATCGGGATGTGCGTGAACTGGTGCGCCAGCGTGCTGGAGGGCACGCGTGGGACGAAGCCGCTGCGCGGCGTGCTGGTCATTCTGGTGGTCGCGACGATCGTGGTCCGCATCCTCGTGGTGCACTTCGAGTGGGTGCGGCTGGAGTTGCTCTACCACTACGTGCTGACGGGGTTGGCATTGATCGCGCTGGTGGTCTTTCAGCCGGAGCTGCGGCGGGCGGTGATTCGCATGGGGGACGTGCGGTTCCGCCGCGGGCGTCAGCCGGAATCGCAGCTTGTGTCGGCGCTGGTGAAGTCGGCGGGGTACCTGTCGCGCAACCGGTACGGGGCGCTGGTCGCCATTCAGCGTGACGTGGATCTGACCGGCTGGGCCGAGAATGGGACGATGATCAACGCCGAAGTATCGGCGAATCTGCTGAATACGGTTTTCTACCCCGGATCGGCGCTGCACGACCTGGGGGTGATCGTCCGCGGCAACCACGTTCTGGCGGCCAACTGCCAGTTTCCCTCGCCGGACAGCGACGAGATCGACGCGGCGCTGGGCAGCCGGCACCTGGCGGCCGTGGGCATGAGCTACGAAACCGATGCGCTGGTGCTGGTGGTTTCCGAGGAGACCGGGGTCATTTCGCTGGCGGACAACGGCAAGCTGACCCGTTACCTGACGCTGGACGACCTGGCCGCCGAGCTGACGAACCGGCTCGGGCGGCGGGGCAGCCCGGCGGCGAACCCCATCGCGCGGTCCGGACGCACACTCTGGCATCGGTTGCGCCGCATGTTGGTCGTAGTGCCGATCACAGCGGTGCTCTGGTACCTAGCGGATCAGGCGACATTCGCGCAGGCGACGGTCAAACTCGAGCTAACGCTCCAACACGACGACCCGGCGTACATCGTCGACGTGCTGGAGCAGCACGGGCCGACCTCCGCGGCCGCGGCGCCGGGGCCCCTACGCCCACTCGACCAGCTCCATGCGGCCAGCGCCGTCTTCGACGCGACCTTCCGCGGCTCGGCGCGCAAGATCGACCAGCTCCGCAACAAGACGCCCGGTCAGATTCTCAAGCTCGTGTGGATTCTGCGCGGCGCCGACGCCGAGCCTGGCATGCACGTGCTGCAGCCGGACGACCTGAAGGAGCGCATCGACGGGCTGCGCGAAGTCCTGACCGCCGGGCTGACGGTCGACGGCAGTGCGTTTCTGCGGCTGCGATACAGCGTGGATCAGCGCGTCGTGCTACGGATGCGCGTGCAGCCGGACGCCGGCGAGACGCCGATCGCCGTCGAGCGCATCGTGCCGCCGGAAGTGACGGTGGTGTTCCGGCTCAGCGAGCTGGCGCAGTACCTCGGCCGGCATCCCGAGCGTGCGGAACTGGAGAAGTTTGCCGCGGAGCGCTTCGTCCGCGCACCGCTGGGCGATCTGCTGACCGGGCTCGGCCCGGAGGAAACGCGAACACTGGAGGTGCAGCTTGATGGCGCGGCCGGCGGCGTGCGCGTGGCTGGCATGAGCCCGGAGAAGGTCACGCTGACGGTCGGCGTGGTCGGGCAGCGGCGCGTGATCCCCAACGTCGTCGTGCAGCTCTTCGTGAGCCCCGAAGTCCGCGAAAAGTGCGACGTCGAGAAGGTGGACGCGAACGAGTGGCGCATTGACGTGGAAGTGTCGGGCCGCGAGTCCAAGATTCGCGGGCTGGGGCCGGCGGACGTTCAGGCTTTCGTGCACGTGACGCCCGACATGATCCCACCGGCGGATCAAGCGGCCGAGAAACGCCTGCGCTCACTGGACGTCATCATCCTGGCCCCCGAAGGGGTGCACGTGGTGACCGGGCGCCCGCGGACGATACGAGTCAACCTCGTGCCGCGGCCAGGGGCCACGCCGTGAGCAAGATCGAGCATCCGGAGCACCCGCGCGCCACCCCGCCGAAGCGCGCGGCGGCGCTGCCGATCCTATATCTGGACGCGGAAGTCGTGGTCGTGGACAAGCCGCCGCGCGTGCTCTCGGTGCCCGGGCGCGGCGACCACCCGAACGTGATCGACTGGCTGCGCGCGCGACCGGAACTTGCCGGGAACGATGCCGTGCGCGTCGTGCACCGGCTCGACCGCGACGCCAGCGGCGTACAGATGTACGCCCGCACGTTGCACGCGCAACGGGAGCTGGTGCGGCAATTCTCAGAGCGGCGCGTCGAGAAGGTCTACCTCGCGCTGGTGGCGGGCTATGTGCTCGGGGACGGCGAGATCGACTTTCCGTTGCTCTTTGATCGGCGACTGGGCCGCGTCCGGCCAGGGCGAACGCGTGGGAAGCTCGCACTGACGCGGTACCGTGTCGCGCAGCGGGTGGCGGGCAACACGCTTCTGGAGTGCCGGCCCGTCACCGGCCGTCTGCACCAGATCCGCGCGCACCTAGCCGCCATCGGACATCCGCTGACCGTGGACCCCGAGTACGGCGGGGGTCAGGCCGTGCTGCTGTCCAGCATCAAGGCACGCTATAAGCCGAGCCGTCGCCACGATGAACGTCCTCTAATCGACCGCTTGACGCTGCACGCCGCGAGCATTCGCTTCGCGCACCCGAGCAGCGGGGCCGTGGTGATCGTCGCGTCGCCGCTGCCCAAGGACTTCCGCGTGACGGTCGCACAGCTAGCCCGCCTGGTCTGACCACGTCGCGCGGCGTCGCGCCTCGCAGACGCGACGGTAGAATAGGGGCTGCTGCACCGCTGCCCGCCGAGATCGGAGACGTACCATCGCGTGCGATGACGAGCCCGTTGCCGACACACCGCCGCCCGAGGCCGGTCATGCGCCCGTGGGTGACGTCGGAGGAGCGCCGGATGCGTTGGGCGGGCAAGCCGCGGATGTGGAGAGCATCGCGGCAGAAATGCAGGCGGCGCTGGTGACGCTCGCGGCGCGCGAGCAGGAACTTCAGCGGCGTGAGCGCGCGATGGAGCAGGAATCGCGCCGCTCGGAGCAGAAAGCCCGTGCCGCTGCACGGGCCGAGGCCGGGCCGAATCAAGAGCAACTGACCACGGAGCGCACGCAGCTCGACACGCTCCGACGACAGCTCATCGTGGACGGGACCCGGCTGCGCCAGGAGCGGGACCAACTCGAATGGCAGGGGGATCGTTTGCGCCGCCGGTTCGAGAAGTGGCGCGCGCGGATCCAGGGGCAGCGGGCAGCATTGCAGCAGCGGGGCGCGGCGCTGGAGGCCCAGGAGCAGGAGCTGGCGGAACGCTCTGTCCAGGCCAAGCAGCAGGCGGCCCGAGTAGCAGCGGAACGCCAGCAACTCGATCGTCGGCAACAGGAGGTGCGTCAGACCGCCAGCGAACTCGAAACGCGGGACCAGAAATTAGCCGAGCAGCGGCGCGAACTTGAAGAACGCACGCGGTCGGTTGGCGAGCAAGAGCGCCAACTGGCGCGGCAAACGGCGGAGCTCGGAACCCGGCGGCGGGCGCTGCGCGACGAACAGGTCAAGGCGGCGGACGCAGCACAACGCCTGGAGAAGAGCGAGCAGCAGTTGCGGCAGGGGCTGGCCGCTCTCGACGCCGGCCGCCAGCAGCTCGCACAGGCCGAGGTGGAACAGGTGCAACGCCGCGCGACAACCGACGAGGCAGCGCGCCGCACCGCGAATGCAGAGCGTGAAGCCCAGCAGCACCGCGATGCCGCGCTGGCGCTGCGGGAGCAGAGTGAAGCCCGGGACGCCGAGACCCGGCAAGCGGGGCTGGTACTCGAGGTCGAGCGGCAGGAGATCGAGTTCCGGCACGCGGCGCTGGGGCGGGCGGAGCGCGCGTTCGACGCGCTGCGGGCGGAGCGGGAGGCGAACTTCACGCGGGTGCGGCACGTGCTCGCGGACCGGGCGGCCCAACTCGCGCTGGCCCAGCGAGCGCTGCTGGCGGCCCCACGGCGGTGGTGGCTCCGCAGCACAGCGCTGGCCACGGCGGCGGCGCTCGGGGCGGCGTGGCTATGGCTCGGGCAGCATCCGCCGTTGTTCCGCGCCACAGAGGAATTGCGGATTCGGAGCGAAAGCCCGACGTCGTTGCCAGCCGACGGGCGGGCGAGTTGGGCGGCGGGCGTCTTGGCGGAGCACAGCCGCGGCTGGCTCGATGCCCGCCTGCTGGGGGGCGAGCAGGTTCCGGAGGAGGCACGAAAGGCGTGGGCGACGGCTTCTGCGAGCGGCCGCGCGACCGTGGCCGCGGGCGAAGCCCAGATGGTCCTGCGACTCAGCGTCGTCGGTCTTCGAGCCGAGGCGGCGGAGGAGCTGGCGCGGGCGGCAACGACCGCTTACGCGCGGCGGGTCAACAGCGTCGCCGAGGACGCCCGGCTACCGCGGTACTACCGGGACTTCGTGCTCTGGCGGGACGAGCTGCAGGGCACCCTGGATGAATCGCGCCGGCGTCAGACCGTAGATCAGGCCGCTCTGGCCGAGTTGCCGCAACCCGAGCAGCGCGCCCAGGTCGTGGCCAACGCGGACCGGCTCCAGGCGGAAGTGAGCGTCGTCGGCACAACGCTCACGGAGCAGCGGGCCACCTTGGCGACGCTCCTGTCCGCCGGCGCGCCGCCCGCGGCCGTCGATCCGAATGAGCTCGAGGAAGCGCTGCGGCAGGATTCGATCTACGGGGAGGATCAGCGCGAGCTGCTAGCCGCCGGGCTGAAGTACCGCACCGAGCTGACGGTGGCCCTGCTGATGGCGACGGAGCCGCTGAAGGCGATGAAGCAGGCGCTCGCGGCGTATGCGGGGGCGGTGGCCGAGCAACGTGAGCTGAAGCCGCCGGCGGCCGTGGTCCAGGCACTCGAAGGGTGCGCGGGCGAGGTCAGCGCGGCGGATGAGCGACTGGCGACGTTTACCGACCAATGGCGGGTGTGGGCCGACGCCGTTCAGCACGCTGAGCTGGCGCGCGACGGCGCCGAGGCCGCGGTCCTGGAGCTGGTACAGCGGCAGAACGAGGCCGCGCAGGCAGCACACCAGTTCGCGCTCGACGCCCAGAAGTCGGTCGCGGACAACAGCGCGCGCCTCGAGCAGTTGAGCGCCGGCAGCGGCGGCACACGGGAGGCGGTGGTCGCCGCCGTACTGCGCGGCCACCATGCGGGCTGGAAGGCCGCGGTGGAGAAGCTGGGCGCCGCGGCCGAACGGACGGCGCTGACCGGCAATGTCGAGCTGGAGACGCTGGATCGTCAGCTCCGGGGGATTCGCACACGGCTGGAGCAGCGCCGCGAGCTGGTCCACGAGCGGCTGCAACTGGAGGCGAGCCGCGCGGCGCAGGAGCGATACGCCGCCCGTCTCGCGGAGACGCGCGGCCAGGTGGAGGAGCTCGAGCGCCGCCGCGAGGAGTTCGTGACCGGACTGCTCGGGACATTACAGCAGGTACGTGAGCTGGACGAAGCCGTACGCCGGCACGAGGAACTGGTCGGGCGTCTCCAGTACACGACGGCCCAGATCACGCGGCTGGAGTCGGAGCTGGCCGCGCTGGAGGAGAAGCTGGCCGACGCACGCCGGCTTGGTCCGAAGCCGGACCGCGTGGAGGTCGGCCCGTCAGCGGTGGCCGAAGTGCCGCAGGCGCGGCGGCGCGACGCGACGCTCGCGGGGCTGGGCACGGCGGCGGCGACGTGGGTCGTGTGCGTGCTGATGCTCGTCAAGGTCCCCCGCCGCGGCGCACAGGACGAATTGGCGCGGCTGCTCGCGGCCGCTGGACCCGGCGACCCGCAAGACACTAGCCCGGCCACGTAGCCGTTGGTTGTCCGGCGCGGCGGCCGGGCGGTTTCCGGGTCGGGGCGACCAAGGCCGTCAAGGGTGCCGAGCGGTTGGCGATGTTCCGGATAAAAAGGCCGCTGGCGCTGCCGAGAACCCAAGGGTGCCAAGTGTGCCAAGGTGTGTACCCCCCCTTTGGCATTCTTCCGATAACCTTGTGGAAAGTGCGAGGTGGCAGGTGACAGGTGCCGGGGGGCCATCAGAAGCTCTCAGCCATCAGTAGTCAGCTTTGAGACAAGCCGGGGGCGCGGGGCATCGGCGCGAGCACAGGATCAGTATTCATCGGAAACAGGCAGAAGAAAAGGCGGGGCGGCGAGATTGTCGGCGGCTGGCGGGGGCTGCGCGAGATTGGCGGGGTTTGGCGGCGGATGGCGGAAAAAGGCAACCGCAGAGACGCAGAGAGGCAGAGAAAACGCAGAGTCAGTCCTGATACCGCGGGCAGAATGGGCGAGTTGAGAGCGCAGGGGCTGACCGCAAACAGAACACGACCATCGGGACGGCGCGGAGGGGCGGGCTATTTGAGGCGGGCGCGGAGGGCGGCGACGCGGGCGGCGTGCTTTTCGGCGTCGGGGTGGGCGATTTCGCGCTCATGATCGGCAAGGACCTACATCGGCGCAGTTGGCAGCTTTACACGGCTGGGGCACGCAGCATAATCGGCGCCGACGTGTGGGGCTTTTTGGCTGACGGCGGCGGATGGCATGAACAGCGCGGTTGAACCATCGATCCACGAAGTCGATTTCTTCGGGCAGATCGCATCCGCGGCGAACATTCTGTTTGCGCAGGAGCCGGCGGCCTTCCCGTTCATCCAGGCCAGGGTCGAAGGGTTCGGAGCCGGCGTTGCCCGGAAGCAGCGGAGGGGCGTGCGTTTCTTCGAGCCCGACGGCAGGTGGCGTTGTGCGCCGGGGCGGAGCGGCTTGACGGGCCAAAAGGCATGCTCCGCTTACGCCGATGCAGTCCGTCATGACGCGGCGCAGTTGGCCAACGGTTCCGCGGTGGGGTCATTCCGGATCGCGAGCCTGAGTGTGGTCGGCCCGCGAGATTGCGCCACGGGGAGGGATCGCCCCTTGCATGGTGCGCGCGTGCGCGGGAGGTTGGGATTGGCGCGAACTGGCCCGGAGGATGTCGGGCCCGGTAAAATACTGATGACACGCGTTGCGTAACTCGTCCGGTTGGTCGGCGAACACGGCCAGCCCGCGAATCGACTGGTGGGGCACCGTGCCGGCGACCGATTTGACCGGTGGCCGGCGGTCGCTTACTATCCAAACACGTGCCAACGGTACGGCGCACGCGGGCAAGGTAGGACGGCGCGACGGACACCGATACTTGATCGCGGATTGGGGACTGACTGACGATGACGATGCCTGAGCCGATGACGAAACTGCCCGAGTTCCGGAAGCCACCCGTTGTGGAGGTCGTGTGTGGCGTGCTGATTCGGCCGATCGAGGCCCTGAAAGCGCCACACCTGGGGGAGTATTGGGCCAAAATCCGCGCGGAGTTCTCCGCTGTAGAGGAGCAACCGCTGCTCAGCCCGATGGTCGAAGGGTTCGGCGCCGTTCAGCCCCAGGCGTCAACGATTCAGGTGACGAGTGTGCCACCTCTACCCCGTGTCTGGTTCATCAGCCAGCGGGGCGACCGAGTTATCCAGGTACAGCGCGACCGATTCCTGTTTAACTGGCGACGGCTTGAAGCGAAGGATGCGTACCCGCGCTTCGATTCTGTCTATGGGGATTTCGCGCGGCACCTTGGCTCGTTCCGAGACTTCATAGCGGCGATCGGGGGGGCGCCGTTGGATGCGCAGCAGTACGAACTGACCTACGTGAATCACATCGACGGGGCACTAATCGGGGAATCGGTGGGTGAGCTGGGGCGCGTGTTTCGCGATTTCGCGTGGGTGACGGATTCGAATCGCTGGTTGCCCGTGCCGACCGACTCCACGTGGCGAACATCTTTCGACCTTCCTGGGCAGGCTGGCCGGCTTCATTCCGCCGTTCGGCTGCTCGTTGACGGCGGAACGCACCGTCGCTTTATTCGGTTCGAGCTGACCGCTCGTGGGATCGGGGGCGATAAAGGTCTTGAAGGCCCCGGAATCGAGGGTTGGTTTGAGACCGCGCATGAGTGGATTGTCCGCGCCTTCGCGGATCTGACGAGCGCGGAACTTCAGCGCGAGGTATGGGAACGTACTGATGTCTAGGGCGTCTGCACTGCAGCGAATACAGTCGTTCCACGAACCGTTGGAGTTCGAATCGTCCGCAACTTGGGGACAGATCTCACTGCGCGTTGTACCGGGGCCGAGCGGGTCGATCGAATCCGATCCGCCTGATTCGCTCGTCCGCGTTTGCCGCCGCTCGACATCGTCGCGGTTTGAGGAGGCAGACACCGAGGGAGCATTCTCAGATACGGCCTTCGCCATAAGACCTGCGTCGGGCTGGACTCAACCAGCGCTTCACGCGGCGCTCCTCGGGATGCTCGGTCGACTTGAGGGTGGCGAGTCGCAGGAATGGCCCGCGACCCAAGACTGCGGGTTCTGGCCGCGGGCTGCAAAGACTCACTTCTGTATTTCGCTTTGGCAGCGCGCTAGTCCGGCTGAGTCCGGCGGTTTTTGCGGCGTTCGCACAGCGCATACCTGGCAAGTGGCTGGGAGGGGCTATTCTCCTTTCGATTTTCCGCTCGTCCAGCGCGATGAACCGAGCATTGCCGACGAAGCGATGTTCCGCGCGCTCGCCGCTCTCTGGCGTCGTGACACGATGAACATCTCGTCGACGTCAAGGATGGCATTACACCCGGCATACCAGCGAATCATCGGGATGGGCTCGGTGGCCGTTCCCTTGATTCTGCGGGAGTTACAGGAGCGGCCAGACTGGTGGTTCTGGGCGCTTCGGGCGATAACGGGCGTCGACCCCGTACCGTCGGGTTGCCGTGGGTCGCTGCACAGCGCAGCAGCGGCATGGCTGGAGTGGGGTCGGGGCCATGGCTATCTCGCGAGCTGATCCATCCGGCAGCGACTTCCCGTTTCTGGATGGTGAGGGCTGGAACGAAACCAGTCCGCGAAATCCATCCTACAACTGCGTTGCCTGGGCGGCTTGGGATAACCACCGGTGGTGGCAGCCAAACCCGCCGAGAGACGGGTACTGGCCGCTCGGCGCGGACGACGACTCGTCCGTTGGCGCGTTCGAACGCGCATTCGCATCGCTGGGGTACTCGCCCAGTGAAGGCGGTGAGCTCGAAGATGGATTCGAGAAGATTGCATTCTACGCGATAGGGGGCGAAGTAACACACGCAGCGCGCCAATTGCCCAGCGGTCGCTGGACGAGCAAACTCGGTCGGAACATCGACATCGAGCACACGTTGCGCGGTCTCGAGGGTCCGACCTACGGGACGGTTGTACGCTTTCTCAAACGCCGCCGCACCGGCATTGCAGGGTCGGCGAGGTGAACGACGAACGCGTCATCGAACACCACCCACTCCGACGCGCGCGGCCTATCGCGGCGTGGGGGTTGTCTGGCGCTCGACGTTCGGATCGCTGGCGGGGTCAGCGGGGGGACGTGAGGAAATCGGAGGCGGCGCGGCGGAGGTTGGGGGCGGTGGCGGGGAGGGCGGCGGACAGCGGGGTATCGGGGGGCGTGATCACGATTATGCGCTGGAGGCCGAGGGAGGCGGCGAGGTGGTCGGAGGACTGGACGCGGGCGGTGCGGAGGGCGCCGACGAAGGCGATGGTGGGGACGTTGGCCGCGTGCGCGAGGCGGGCGAGGCCGGCGACGACCTTTCCGCCGCCGGTTTGATCGTCGAGGCGGCCTTCGCCGGTGAGGCAGAGGTCGCAGCCGCGGAGCAGGTCGGCGAGGCGGAGATGGCGGGCGACTTCGTCGAAGCCGCTCAGCAGCCGTGCGCCGAGGAGCGCGGCGAGCCCGGCGGGAAGGCCGCCGGAGGCGCCGCCGTAGGGCAGGGCGCGAATGTCGGGGCCGCCGGAGCGCTGAAGCACGTCGGCCCAGTGAGCGAGGCCGCGCTGGAGGGTCTGGACGGCTTCGGGCGAGGCGCCCTTCTGCGGGGCGAAGACAGGGGCGGCGCCGCGCGGGCCGAGCAGCGGGTTGTCGACGTCGCAGAGGACGTCGATCGCCAGGCGCGGCGCGGGCTTCGCGCGCAACCCGATTTTGGATTTTGGATTTTGGATTTTGGATTGGAGCGGACCGGACCCGGACAGAGTCTTCGCGGCGCGCGGAATTGTGTGACCTTTGTAGTGCAAAGGCGTGGGCGGACACAGGGCAACGATGCGGGCGAGCGCGCCGCCGCGGATTGGCGGCGGGAGCGCGGCGCCGGCGTCATCGGCGAACTCGTAGCCCAGTGCTTGCAGACAGCCGGCACCGCCATCGACGGTGGCGGAGCCGCCGACGCAGAGCAGGATGCGCCGGGCGCCGGCGGCGAGAGCCGCTTGCAGAAGTTGGCCGGTGCCGAAGCTGGTCGTGCGGAGCGGGTCACGTTCGCGCGGCGCGAGCAACGCGACGCCGGAGGCTTCGGCCATCTCGACGACGGCCAGGGCGGGCGTTGCGCGGCGGAGCCACCAGCGTGCGGTCCGCGGGCGGCCGAGCGGATCGAGGACGGTCGCGGTCCGCTCTTCGGCGTGCAGTGCTTCGGCGAGGATGCGTCCGGTCCCCTCGCCGCCATCGCCTAACGGGCAGCAGGTGATCTCGGCGTCCGGCCGCACGTCGCGGACGCCGGCGGCCAGCGCGTCGGCGGCTGAGCGCGCGTCGAGCGCGTCTCGGAATTTGTCAGGCGCGACGAGGATTCTCACTCGGCGGTTTCTTCGGGGGCCAGGTAGCTCGTCTTGCGGGCCCGTGCGACGCCCCGCCTCGAAGGGGCCCGAAGGAACTCGACGAGCCGTCGTCCGGGCGCCGTGCAGACGGTCGGCGCGAACCTCTCCAACGCGGTCCGCAGCAGCGTCGCAGTGCGAAACAGTGTCCGATACGCCCGCTGGATCTCCGCGCGTTCCGCGCGGGAACAGCCCGCGCGGCGCAGACCAACGACGTTCGGACCTACCAGCTCCATCCGCTCGATCAACATCATGAACGGCGAAACGTCCATCGTCACCCGGCTGCCGCCGCCGAGCATGGCCAGCTCGCCGATGCGGACAAACTGGTGCACGACCACGTTGCCGCTGACGAACGCGCGGCTGCCGACGTCCACGTGCCCGGACAGCAGGCCGCCATTGGCGATGATGACGTGGTCGGCGATGACGCAGTTATGGCCGACGTGCCCGGTGGACATGATGTAGCAGTGCGGTCCGACGAGCGTGGTGCTGCCCGGCGTGGTCCCGCGGTGGATGGTGGCGTGCTCGCGCACCACCGTGTCGTCGCCGACCTGCGTGAAGCTCGGCTCGCCGGGCCACTTCAGGTCCTGCGGCGGGTGGCCGACGACGGCGAAGGGGTGGATTTGGCAGCGGGCGCCGAGGGTCGTGCCCTCGGCGACGTAGCCGTGGGGGTACACGCGCGTGCCGGGGCCGATGCGCACGTTCCGCTCGACGATCGCGTACGCACCGATTTCCGCCGTCGGGTCGAGCTCGGCGGACCGGTCGACGATGGCCGTCGGATGGATGGGCATCGCGCCTACTTCTTCTGCGCCGCTTCTTCCACGTCGAAACGATCGAGCACCGCGGCGGTCTGCAGCGCCCGGTCGAGCAGCCGCTTCATCTCGCGGACGGCCGCGCGCAGGCCAACGAAGACGGCCCGCGCCACGATGCTGTGACCGATGTTGAATTCCTCAAAGCCGCCCAAGGCGGCGACCGGCTCGATGTTCCGGTACGTCAGCCCATGTCCCGCGTGCACGGTCAACCCGCAGTCCCAGCCGAGCTCCAGGGCGATCACCAACTCCTCGAGGGCGGCGGCCTGGGCCGGCTCGTTCTGGGCGTGCGCATAACCGCCGGTCCACAGCTCGATCGCTTTGAATCCGCACGCCGCCGAGGCCAGCACCTGCTCCTTGGCCGGTTCGATGAACGCGCTGGTGATGATCCCGGCTCCGTTCAGGCGCTTGACGACCGGCGCCAGCCTCCGCCGCAGCCGGGCCACGTCGAGCCCGCCCTCAGTCGTCAACTCCTGGCGATGCTCGGGCACGAGCGTGCATTGGTCCGGCTTCAGGCGGAGCGCGATCTTCACGATGCCCGGGTCGAGCGTCATCTCCATGTTCAGCTTGGTCGCGACGGTCCGCTTGAGCAGCTCGGCGTCGCGATCGGTGATGTGCCGGCGGTCCTCGCGCAGGTGGAACGTAATGCCGTCGGCCCCGCCGAGCTCGGCTTCGGCGGCGGCCCAAACCGGGTCCGGCTCATCCGCACGCCGGGCCTGGCGGACGGTCGCGACGTGGTCGATGTTGACTCCCAACTTGTTCATGGGCGTGCCTCTCCTCTGGAGCGGGCTATGGTAGCACGTTCGGGGAGGAGGGGCACCAGCGCACCGCCTGCACAAAGGAAGTGAACCCGGGAGGCAGATCTCCGCGGCACGCTCGTCAGACATTCTCAGGGGCCGCCCGGCGGGGCGGCGATCGTCACCGTCCCCCCGAGGTACCGCGACACATCCAGCCCGCCGGCCGCAACGGAGTAGCGGCGAGCGAAATCGGGGAGATTCTCGGCCGTGACCAACTCGCACGGGATCCAACGCACAGGCATAGGCTCGCGCTCGCTGGTCAGCGCCTGAACGGCCAACTCGACGGCGGCGTAGCCCAGGTCCCCGTCCAAGGGACCCGCCAGCGCCGCGGCGTCGCCGGGCGTTGCCACCGTACCGAGCTGTCCCCACAGCGGTGGTGCCGCGGAGAGCGTGGCGAAATGGAAATCCCGGTTCAAGCTGCGCAGCTTCCGCACCCATCCCGCCGGCGCTGTCAGCCACACATCCGGCTCGATCGTGACCAGCAACCCGGCGCTCGGGTAGAGGCCGAGCAGGTCTTCGACGACCTGCGCGGGCGAGCGGCTGCGGTCGGCCAGGTTCTCGTCTTGAAGAAGCGTGAGGCCGGCCTGGCTGCGCGCGGCGCTGGTAAAGCGCTGGTAGCAGTTGGTCGACAGGGGGCTGGCGCCGTCGCGATGGATGAGCAGATAGGCGTGGCGCGGGGCGGCGATGCGGGCCAACTCGCGGCCTAGCAGCTCGGCGGCCTCGGGCAGGTTCACGCCCACGTGTCCGTACACACGTTTGTCGTCGAAGCTCCACCCAATCGTGATGAGTACCGCCTGCGCCCGCGCGATCCGATCGAGATTGGCGCGCAACGCGGTCGGCTCCCGCGCGTCCGATTCCGTTACGTACAGGCAGACCGCCGCTGGCTGCTTCTTGAGCACGTCGGTCAGCGTCGCGCGCAGGCTGTCCGGAGTGTCTTGCGGGGGCACCACGCATTCGACGCGGATGGTGGGTACGGCCTTGGCGTACCGTAGCACCCCGCCGCGAATCCCGGGCCAGCGAGGGTCGTCCGCATGGGGGCTGACCACTATGATCGGCGCCCCTTCCTTGAGCAACGACCGGCCCGGATTGGTCCGGCTGGTGCGGTCGCATCCGATAACTAACGCTCCGGCAAGGAGATACAAGCTAATCGCCGCCGAAGCGCCGCGCCGTCGCCTGCTGCTGGCCGCCTGAGGGCCCATCGTGCGCCCGCCATTTTTGCCGTCAGGGAGTATTGCAACTGCCGTTTGCCGATTACGCTATAATAAGAGTAGCGGTACTTGCCGGCCAGCTCCCTGGTCGGCGAAATTGAGAGGTATGTCCATGATGCGCTTGGCAATCATCACGCTCGTGGTCGGTCTGATCGCACTTCCCGCCTGGGCGCAGACGAGCAACGCGACCACCACCGACCCGAACGCGCAGACGACGTTCCACCTCTCGGGCGGAACACCAGGAAGCTGGGTCGAAGCCGCCATCGCGCGCCACAAGACGTTCACCGACGCGCGCGTCAACGCCCGCCGCAGCGGGCAGACGTCGACGCAGAGCGAGTTCGGCTCCGGGTCCACCGCGACCACATCGGCGACCACCGGCGGTGCCAGCGATCTCCTGACGCAGCTCAGCAGTTCGCTCAACACGCTCGGCTCAGTTGGCTCCCTGAGCACGCTGGGCAACCTCACAGGCCTGCTCACCGGCCAGACCGGAACGACGACGACTGGCACCACTACCGGCACGACGACCTCGTCGAGCGGCACGACAATCGCTCAACTGCTGGCACTCCGCGACGCGCTGGCCGGCCAGAGTTCCAGCACCACGACCGGCACGGCCAAGAGCACGACGAGCGCCACGAACAACAGCTCGACGACCGCGAGCAACGATACGACGCATACTTTCGGCGGCGCCATCGCGCGACTGCCGAAGGCCTCTCAACTCCAGACGCAAACCACGACCGGGACCACAACGGGCACCGGGACCGACCAGCCGAAGTTCGTGGATCGGCTGATGGCGAGCTGGGCCACGACGTTCTTCACCGCGATCTCGGTGGGCTTCCAGACCACCGACTTCATCACCGCCCTGAAGAAGGGCTTGCAGCCGCTGTTCCCGGCTCTGGCCCAGCAAGGGACGAACACGACCACGAACACGAACACGAACACCAACACGAATACCGACACGAACACCAACACGAATACCAACACGAACACGAACACCAACACGAACAGTGGGCAAGGGAACACCGGCGGCATCGAGAACATTGCGGCGCCCAGTGGTACCACCACTGACACTGGTAGTTCAACGCTGTAGCATCTCTGCTGGCGGACGTGGCCGGCCCGGGCGACGGCCCGCGGCACGTCGCCGGCGCGAAGTGAAGCGCGTCTGGCAGCGCGCTCTCGTCGGCGGCCCGCCTCGGAACATCCAGAACACGCAGGTGGAACATGACCGGCGTCCCCGAACGGCACGAGAAGCTCCGGATCGTCGCGCGGGCAGCCTTGATCGTCGATCTGATCGGGTCCGTGGCGGCGGGCGGCTACGGGCTGAGCCTCCTTCATGACCGGCCCGACGCGGGATTGGGCTTTCTGGCCGGTGGCGCGGTGGGCGCATTCCTCGGTCTGCTTCTCTACTGCCAGTTCGTGCTCATGCACAAGATCGTCAACTATGCCTACCGGGCCTACGACACGCTCCTCGATGCCGCCGCCGTGCTGCGCCGACAGGAGGGGTACACTCACACGATCGCCGAGAACAGCAACTTGTCCGAATGGGCCAAACGCATCGTGCACCGCGAGAAGGACTTCGAGTTTCTCCGCGACAGCATCCAGGGGGCGATCGTGCGTCAGGACTGGGAGGCGGCCGAGCACCTCATCCGCGACGTCGACACCGTCTTCGGCTATCACGACGCCGCCACGCGCTTCCACGAGCAGCTCGAGCAGGCCCGCAAGGCGACCGGCGAAGAGCGGGTCGCGGCGGCCCTAGCGCGATTCGACAAGTTATGCGATGACGAGAAGTGGGAGCAGGCGCGCCGCGAGTGCGAGCGGCTCAAGACGGTGTTCGTCGGCGATGCGCGAATCGCGTCACTGGCGGACGAGATCGAAGCGCGGCGGCGGGAACACAAGCACAAGCTACTGGCGGATTACGACGAAGCGGTGCGCAACCAGGACGTGGATCGGGCACACGGCCTGCTCTTCACGCTCGACAAGTACCTCACGCCCAAAGAGGCGGAGGCGATCAAGCAGTCGGCACGCGGGGTCTTTCGGGCGCGGCTGGAGCAGCTTCGGACGCAGTTCAGCCTGGCGGTCGCCGACCAGGAGTTCAACAAGGCGATCGCGACCGGCGAAGAGCTGATCAACGAGTTCCCGAACAGCGGGTACGCCGGCGAAATCTCCAAGATGATGCCGGTGCTCCGTACGCGTGCCCAGCAGCCAAAGGCGCCTCATGCGGCCGCCGTCGCCCGCACCACACCCTCGTGACGAATTCGCGTGCCGCGTGGGTCGTCCGTGCTTCGTGGTGGCCCGGGCTCCGGGCCGCGTGAACCTGATCGGGGAGCACACCGACTACAACGAGGGCTTCGTCCTCCCGATGGCGCTGGAGCAAAGCACCTGGGTCGCCGCCGCGCCACGAGATGACGGACACATCCGGGTCGTAGCCACGGACCTTGACGACGAACGGACCTGGTCGATGCAGGACTGGAGCGCGGCGCGCTACCCGGCGTGGACCCGCTATATCGCGGGCGTCGCCGAGCTGCTGCACCGCCGCGGCGCCCGGCTCGACGGTGCCGATGTGCTGATCCGCAGCGAAGTGCCCGTGGGCGGCGGGCTCTCCAGCTCCGCGGCGCTCGAAGTGGCGACCGCGCTCGCGCTGGGGACGATCGGCGACCGCGTCCTCGGCGCTACGGAGCTGGCCGACTTGTGCCGCAGCGCGGAGCACGAGTTCGCCCAAGTTCCCTGCGGCATCATGGACCAGTACGTCAGCGTCCTGGCGCAGGCCGGCTGCGCGTTCCTGCTGGATTGCCGGACGCGGACGTGGGAGCACATCCCGCTCGACCTGCACGGACACACCGTGCTGGTCGTGAACTCCGGCGTGCATCACGCGCTGGCGGCGAGCGAGTACGCGCTGCGCCAGCAGCAGTGCCGCGACGCGGTCGCGTTTTTCCGGCAGCGCGATCCCCGCGTTCGGGCGCTGCGCGACGTGAGCGCCGACCTGGTGCGTCAGCACGCCGGCGACATGGACCGCGTGCTCGCGGCCCGCGCCCGGCACGTGACGACGGAAAACGAGCGGACGCTGGCCGCGGCCGCGGCGTTGCGGCGCGGCGATCTAGCGGAGTTCGGGCGACTGATGAGCGAATCGCATCGCTCGCTCCGCGACGACTACCAAGTCTCGTGCCCCGAGTTGGACCGATTGGTCGAGATCGTCGGGGCCGTTCCCGGCGTGCTCGGCGTCAGAATGACCGGCGGAGGCTTCGGCGGGTGCGTCGTCGCGATCGCGCGAGACGACAGCATCGCGGCGGTCGAGGCGGCCGTGCACGAGAAGTACGATGCGACCGGTGACGGTCCGGCGCACGTGATCCAGACGCGTCCCGGCGCCGGCGCGGCAATCGAGGTTTCGGGAGTATAGCGACGTGACCCCGGCGTCCTTACTGGCCAAACTGAGCGCGCGGCAGGACCTGACGCCCGATGAGGCGCGCGGGCTGTTTGACGCCGTCATGGAAAACCAGCTCGACGCAGCCACGTTGGGGGCGATCCTCACGGCATTGACTGCGAAGGGCGAGACCGTCGAGGAACTCGTCGCGGCGGCCCAGGCGCTGCGTAGCCGGGCGTGCCCCGTGCGTCTGCCGCCCGGTGTGCACGCGATCGACACGTGTGGGACCGGCGGCGACGGGCAGCCGATCTTCAACGTGTCCACGACGGTCGCAATCGTCGCAGCCGCGGCTGGCGCCACCGTCGCCAAGCACGGCAACCGCAGCAATGTGCGGCCGAGCGGGTCCGCCGAGGTGCTTGCAGCGCTCGGCGTGAACGTCGACGCGGATGTGCCGACGTTGGAGCGCTGCCTGGAGCAATGTCGCGTCGCGTTCCTGTACGCCGTGCGACTTCATCCCGCGATGAAGCACGCGGCCCCGGTGCGGCGGGCGCTCGGGACGCGGACGATCTTCAACCTGCTGGGGCCGCTGACGAATCCGGCGGGTGTCCGACGGCAACTGGTCGGCGTCAACCGGCCCGAGCTTGTGGAGACGATGCTCGCGGCGCTGCAGAGGCTCGGCGCGGAGCGTGCGATGGTCGTGCACGGGCTGGAGGGCTTGTGCGACCTGAGCATCGCCGGTCCAAGTCGTGTGGGCCGTTGGGATGGGCGCCGCGTGACGTTCGAGGAAGTGGACTGTCGTGCGATCGGCGCCATGCCGAGCAGCCTCACGCCGCTCCATGTCGGTAGGCCGGAAGAAAGTGCGGCGATGATCCGTACCGTGTTGGACGGCGAGCCCGGTCCAGCTCGCGAAATGGTCGTCTTCAACACGGCCGCGGCGCTGTGGGTCGCGGATCTGGCGACTGATTGGGCCGACGGCGCTCGTCGAGCCCGCGATGTAATCGACGGTGGTGCCGCGCGCGAAACGCTTCTGAATTGGGTCCGCCTCGCACGAGAATGTTCCGCGCGCTGACGGTTGGCGGCGACCGCCTTGCCCGTTAACGGCCCCCTACGGCGCGACGCCCGGAACTTGGTGCGCCACCGCTGCCGCGCCATCGACCGACACAAGCACCGTCCCGTCCACCGGCGACTGCGATGTGAAGGTGATCTCGAGCGCGTGCGTAGCGGAGAGGGGCGGGGCCGTCGTGATCTCAAGCTGTGCGGCCCCCGTGCTCGGTACGAAGTTGCCGAACGCGATCGGATTAACCTCGACATCCGCCAGCGTCGGCGAATACGACGCCGCGCCGTCGCTCACGGTCACAGCCGCGTTCGCAAACGCCAGCACGCCGGAACGGTAGATGTCGACCGTTACGCTGCCCTGCGTCTGCCCCACGCCGACCGTGCTGATGTCGCACGAGCCATCGAGGCGGATTCCGTCGCCGAGCCACAGGAGGACGGCGTCGATCGAACCGTTGATCCCGTGGTTCGCCCACGCCAGCGGGCTGTCGGGATCGGTGTCGATATTGGCGACGCCGTTGCTACGCCCGTACCACAGATCGACGGCACCGCGCACGGTCTCGCCGGCCGTCGCGGGCGTGGAGCAGCCCTGCTGGCCGAAGTCAATGTACGCAGCCGCGTTGAGAGTGCCCGAAGCGAACGCCACATGCGGGCAGTCGCCGTAGCGGTCCGCCCACGTCGGCCGCAGGTCGAATCGCACGTCGGCCAATGCGGCGCAGGCTCCGTAGACCGTCGCGGCGGCCACGAACTGCTGGACCACGGCGTCGACGGCGGCGACGACGTCTTCGGACAGCCCGCTGTCGCTCTCGGAGGTGGCCGGCGGCTGGTTGGGAGTTCCGGAGTCCGGGGATACGGTGGCCGATGGTGTCGAGCCCGGTGCGGACGGTGCGCCGGCTGACGGCGTCCCGGAGCTAAGCCCCCCCGCTGGGCTCGCGCCCGTGGGGGAACCCTGGGAGGAAACGTGTCCCGGCTGCGAGTTCCACCACGTCCCGCCGCGTGCCGGCGACGGCTGATCCTGCGAAAGCGGTCCCGGCGACGGGGTGTCGCCAGCCTCCGCCGCTGCGGTCTGATCGATGTTGGACGAGCTGTCGCTTCCAGGGGCCGGCGTGCCCGGACAGCCGCCGAGGGCGAGCATGGCGAGCCCCACCAGCGGCCCCACGCACCGCGCGCGCTTCATGTTTGCACTCCCTGTCACGGCCGACGAAGAAGATGAGTCCTCAGAGGGAGTTTCGCCGCCGGGCCAGCCGGTCCACAGATAATCTCGCAATTTTCCCCCCGGTCTGCGTGCGCAAAGCCCACCGGGCGTGTCCGCACGCTGGTGGGGCCGGGCTGCGCGAGCCGTGTGGCGGGGCCTATTCCTCTTCCACGTCCTTCGTCTTGTACTGCGCGACGATTTGCTGCTGGACGTTCGGCGGGACGATGTCGTAGTGCGACAGCTCCATCATGTAGCTGCCCTGGCCGCCGGTGACGCTCTTGAGCTGCGAGGCGTAGGTCGCGACCTCCGCCAGCGGGACCTGGGCGCGGACGCAGACCTGGTTCCCCGGGAGCATGTCCTGCCCGAGGATTTGGCCGCGCTTGCCGGCGATGTCGCGCGTGATGTCGCCCATGAAGTCGGTCGGCACCGTCACCTCCATGATCACGACGGGCTCGAGCAAAATGGGCTTGCACTGGGCGAAGGCCTCTTTGAATACCTGCCGGCCGGCGATCTGGAAGGCGATGTCCTTGCTGTCGACCGGGTGGGTCTTGCCGTCCACCAGCGAGACCTTGACATCGACGACCGGGAAGCCGGCGATGACGCCCTTCTTCATCTGCGACTGGACGCCCTTGTCGACACTCGGCCGGAACGCCTGGTCGATCACGCCGCCGAAGATCTTGTCGATGAATTCATACCCCTTGCCGCGCTCGTTAGGCTCGAGATCGATGGCGACCTCAGCGAACTGACCCGCGCCGCCAGTCTGCTTCTTGTGCCGGTACTTGACGTACTTGACGGAGCTGGCGATGGTCTCGCGATAGGGGATTTTGGGCGGCTTGGTGTCCACCTCGAGCTTGAAGTAGCGCTTCATCTTGCTGCGGATGACGGTCAGGTGCTGGTCGCCGAGCCCGCGCATGACCAGCTCGTTCGTGTCCTGCTCGCGCTGGTATTCGAAGCACGGGTCCTCTTCCGCGTAGCGGTGCATCGCGCCGCTGATCTTCTCCACGTCGCCGCGGGCCTTCGGCTCGATCGCCAAAGCGAACATCGGCGTGGGGATCTTCGGCCGCGGGATGCGTCCCTCGCCAGCCTTGGAGAAGAGCACGTCGCCGATCTTGAAGTCGAGCTTCGCGAACGCCGCCAGATCGCCCGCGCTGGCGCAGTCGATCTCGGCGTGGTCGGCACCGTGGAGCTTGAGCATGTGCCCGGGGCGTTGCCCGCGGCGGTCCCCAGCGACGAACACTTGTCCGTCGATCGTGAGCGTCCCGCTGTGGACGCGAGCTACCGAGTACTTGATGTTGCTCTTGGGATCGGTCGTGATCTTGAAGACCTGGGCGACGAAATCGCCGGCGGCTTTGGGCTCGATCGGCGTTTCCTTGGCCGCCTCGCCCTCGCCGACGATCAAGGTGCGCTGCTTGCCGACGACCGGCGAGGGGGCATACCACACGAGCGCATCCAGCAGCTCCTTGACGCCGACGTCGTGGCGGGCACACACGAAGACCACCGGGACGAGATGCCCCGACGCAACCGCCTTGCCGATGGCCGGCCCGAGCTTGTCGGGCGGGACCGAGCCAGTCTCCATGAACTGCTCCATCAGCGTATCGTCCGTCTCGACGATCGCGTCGATGAGCGCGGTGTGGCATTCGCCCACGTCCAGGACGTCGGCCTTCCCGGAATCGTTCGCCAGGCAGTCGATCACGCCCTGGCCGCCGTTGGTCGGCAGGTTGATCGGGTGACACTCGTTGCCGAAGCTCTCGCGCACGCTTCTGAGCACCTCGGCCAGTTGGACGTTCTCCGCGTCGATGCGGCTGATGACGATCATGCGGGCGAGACCATACTCCTTGGCCAGGTGCTCCATCCGCCGCGTATTGACGCCGACGCCGCCGAGAGCGGAGACGACGATCACCGCGGTCTCGACGGCCGGCAGGGCCGAGATGGCGAGCCCGCCGTAGTCCGGCATGCCGGGCGCAACGATGGCGTTGATCAAGTGCCCGTCGTGCTCCAGATGGAAGAGGCTCGAATCGACGCTGTGCTTGCGCTCCTTGGACTCGTCGTCGTAATCCAGGTGGCTGCTTCCGTCCTCCACGTTCCCGAGCCGGGTGGTCAGGCCCGCGCGGTGGAGGATCGCCTCGCCCAGGGTGGTTTTCCCGGCGGCGGCGTGCCCCACGAAAGCCACGTTGCGGATCTTCTCGACGTCGAATACAGCCATGCCCGAGCCTCCGGTCCGGCGTTCAGGGTTGTCGCCCCGTCCTGGGACGAAACAGGCAGTATAGCGGGCATGGCAGCGATTCCAAGTCGCCGGGGAACCGCGGCCCGGGCCCACGCGGCCGGTCGCGTTGCGCCGCGCATCAGTTCGTCGGCCCGCTTGACTGGCCGGAGCCCAGGCGCAGCACGCGGCCGGACTCCGGGCGGTGCGCCCCGAATTCCTGACGTACCGAAGGGGGCCAGCCACATTGCAGCCACCAGGAGAGCGGGGCCTTGTCAGGCACACTGGACGACCCCGCAGCCGCGGAAGAAAACCGTTCGCGAGGCCCTTGACAGCGGCCGCATGGGCGTTACACTCCATTAAGAGTGTTATAAGGCCCCTACAAGAGTGCTTTGGTTCCGATACGGCCTTTATAGGCCGTCGCCGGACCCAATCCAACGGTCATGGAGTACGACGATGATCGAACGAATCACCTTAACGGGCGGGCGGGGCAAGGACGGACAAGCGGAGCGGGTCGCAAGCGTCGATTTCGCGATGGGGAACGTCGTCAGCATCGTCGGCCCGACCGGCTCGGGCAAAACGACGCTCATCAACGATCTTGAGCTCTTCGCCGATGGCTCGACGCCGACCGGGCGGCGCGTCCTGATCAACGGCGTGACGCCGGCGGCGGAGTACCGCGATGATCCGTCGCGCAACCCGATCGCGCTCATCACACAGCACACGAACTTCCTCTCCGACCTGCCCGTAGGCGACTTTCTCCGGATTCACGCGGGCGTCCGGAGCCGCGACGGCGTGGTCGCGGAGACCGTTGTCGCGCAGACGCTCGCGTTCGCGAACCAGCTCACCGGCGAGCCCGTGCTGCCGGCGCTCCGAATGACCGAGCTGTCGGGCGGGCAGACGCGGGCGCTGCTGATCGCGGACGCGGTCATCATCGGCAACGCACCGATCATCCTGCTCGACGAGATCGAGAACGCGGGCATTTACCGCATGAAGGCGCTCGAGTTGCTGCGGCAGTACCGCAAGATCTTCGTCTTCGTCACGCACGATCCGTACATCCCGTTGCTCTCCGACTTCCGCGTCGTCATGGCCGCGGGCGCGATGACCAAGGTGATCCACAGCGGCGAGGCGGAGCGGCGGCTGGCACTGCGCGTCCGGACGGCGGATGACCTGCTGGCGGGGTTCCGCGAGCGGATTCGCAGCGGCGGGGAGTTCTCGGCCGACGAGTTGGAGGCGGTGGCATGAAGCTGGCCATTTGTGCGGGGCCGGCCACGTGCGGCAAGACCTCGGTGCTGCGGCATTCGACGCGGAAGTTGCTGGCCGCCGGCAGCCGCGTCGCGTTCCTGAAGATCGACGTGCAGTACGCGGAGGAGGACGAGGAGCTGGCCCGCGAGTTTGGCATTCCCACGAAGAAGGTCTACTCGGGTGAGCTGTGCCCGGATCACTGCAACGTGATGGTGCTGGGTGAGGCGCTGGATTGGGCCGCGCGAGAGAGCGCCGACGTGCTGCTCGTTGAAACGGCGGGGCTGTGTCTGCGCTGCTCGCCGTACGTCGACGGCGGGCTGGGAATCGTCGTCCTTGAAGCGACGAGCGGGATGAATCTGCCGCGGAAGATCGGCCCGATGCTGAGCCTGGCGGACGTCGCGGTGGTAACGAAGATCGACCGCGTGTCGCAGGCGGAGCGCGAGGTGTTTCGGGCTCGCATTCTGGACGCCGCGCCCGACATACGCGTCCGCGAGGTCAATGCGCTGCACGGCATCGGCATCGACCCGCTCGTCGAGCGAATGCGGGCGACGCCGGACGTGTGCGGCGAGCTGACGCTGCGCGGCAACCCGCCGGTGGGGACGTGCACGATCTGCGTGGGAAAGAAGACGGTCGGCTGGCAGTCGCACTTCGGAGTCGTGCGGCCGCTGGAGAACCAGACGTTCTACCGCGGGGAATAGGCATGGCCGGCGCGCCGCGCATCTACTTCGACAACGCCGCCACGACGCCGATCGACCCGCGCGTGCGGGCGGCGCTGCAGCCGTATCTCGACGATTGCTTGGGGAATCCGTCGAGCTTGCACGTGGAGGGGCGCACGGCGCGGGCCGCGGTCGAGAATGCACGGCGGCAGGTCGCGGAGCTCGTCGGCGCGTCGCCGCACGGCGTGGTCTTTACCGGCAGCGGCACCGAGGCGGACAACCTCGCCCTGGCCGGCGTGACGCGGGCGTTCGCCGGCCAGCCGGTGCACATCGTCACGAGTGCGATCGAACATCCAGCCGTACGCGAGACGTGCGCTTGGCTGGCGCAGCGCGAGGGCGTGAGTGTGACGTACGCGCCGGTCAAGTCGGACGGGATTGTTGATCCGGACGCTGTGGCGGCGCTGATCGACCGAGAGACGCGGCTCGTGTCGATCATGGCGGCCAACAACGTGGTTGGGACTTTGCAGCCGGTGCGCGAGATGGCGCGGGTGGCCCACACGCACGGCGTGCTGTTCCATACGGATGCGGTGCAGGCGGCGAGTTGCGTGCCGCTGGACATGCAGCGCGACGGGATCGACCTGCTGTCGCTGTCGGGGCACAAGCTGTACGGACCGAAGGGCATCGGGGCACTCGTGTGCGGTGACAGTGTGCCGCTGACGCCGGTGATTCACGGCGGCGGGCAGGAGCGCGGGCTGCGCTCGGGGACGGAGAACGTCGCTGCGATCGTCGGGTTCGGCGAGGCGGCACGGCTATGTGCGGCGACGCGCGGCGAGGAAGCGGCGCGCCTCGTGCAGCTTCGCGAGCGGTTGATCGAGGGGACTCGGACGCGCGTGCCGAACGCGTACGTGATCGGCGATCTGTATCGCCGGCTGCCGGGGCACGTGTGCCTGGGGTTCGCGGGGCAGGAAGGCGAGAGCATCAAGCTCATGCTGGCGCTGGACGAGGCCGGCGTGGCGGTGTCGACGGGGAGTGCGTGCAGTGCCCACAAGGCGTCGGAGCCGTCGTACGTGCTGACGGCACTCGGGTTCGACGCGTTCCGGGCGCGCGGCGCGCTGCGGATCACGCTGGGACGATTCAACACCGAAGGGGAAGTGGACCGGTTCCTGGACCTGCTCTCGCGAGCCGTCGGCACACTGCGGCCGATCACGACCCGCGCGGGAGCCGTGGCGGGAGTATGCTCATGACAACGGCGGATGTCGCATTGCCGGGGCTCGATTGCGGACTGTGCGGATTCAAACTGTGTTCGGACCTGGCGGCGCGGTTGCCGGCGCAGCCCGAGCTGCTGGAGCGCTGCATTCACCTCGCGCCCAAGACGGCGCCCGCGACCCTCCTCCGGCCACTCCCGCAGCGGGAAAGCGGCACGACGGCGGCAGCTACGACTGTAGCGGCGCCGCGGCGGGCCGCGGGGCAGGCGCTGCCGGTCATGGCGCGGGCCGAGCCGGAGCCGACGTGGCAGGACAGTCTCGGGCGCGAGTTCGACTTCTACCTGGAGCATTTCCCCGAGGAGCCGGGGCCGCGGGAGACCATCCTGCCGCACAACCCGCTGATCACGCGCGAGATGGAGATCAAGGTCGGCGACGTGCTCATCGGGCGGCCGCTGGGGATGTCGTGCGGGTGCCCGATCACACACTGCGGCGTGGCGACGGAAGTCGATCCGCGGACCGGCGTGATCGTGTGGTGCGTCACCGGCCCGCTACGGCCGCGGCAGGAGGGATTCAAAGACCTCGGCTACTACACCGCCGAGGCGTACGACGGGCTGATCCGGAAGCAGCGGCCGGACGTGGAAGTGAAGATCGGGATGCGATACTTCTTCCAGCCGCGGATGTGCATGCTGCAATGGCGGCACAGCGGGCTGGTGAACTTCATGAATCGGACGAAGGAGGGCTTGCAGGTGCGGCTGGAGGGGCTGTGGATCGGGTGAGGGCAGGCGGCGATCAGGCGGGGACTCACCGCGAAGGACAGAAGGACGCGAAGGAAACGCTCTTTGTCAGAACGCCGGAAGGAAAAGCCGGGGAATCGCCGTTGAAGACGGAAGGCCGCGAAGAGGCGGGGGCGGGCGAGCGTGGCCGGAAGCCAGGTATGGCGCGGGCGGGGCGGGCTGGTATAATTAGCGGGGGAGCGAACGATGACCGCGACCGCGACACAGCCGATCCGCGTTTACGCCGACACGTCGGTCTACGGCGGCGTGTTTGACGACGACTTCGGCACGTCCAGCCGGGCCTTCTTCGAGCAGATCGAGGCCGGCTGCTACCGCCTGGTGACGTCGCCGCTCTTGCGCGAGGAGTTGTTGGGGGCTCCGGCCCGGGTGCGGGAATGGTACGAGCGATTCGCGCCCGGCAGCGAGCAGGTCGTGGTATCCGAAGCGGCCGTCCTGCTGCAGCAGGCGTACCTGAGCGCGGGCATCGTCGGCCGGCTGTGGGAAGCCGATGCGCTGCACGTCGCGATCGCCACGACGAGCGGCTGTCGCGTGATCGTCAGTTGGAACTTCAAGCACATCGTGAGTTTTCAGAAGATTCCCCTGTACAACGGCGTAAACCTGACGCGTGGGTTCGGGGCCATCGCGATACACTCGCCGCCGGAGGTGGTTGAATATGAAGACCAAGACATTTGACTGCGTCGAGATGAAACGGGAAGCGGCGCTGCGCGTGCACGAGCGGCTGAAGGACATGACCGTCGAGCAGCAGATCGAGTACTGGCGGCAGCGCAGCGAGGAATTCCAGGGGGAACAGGAACGCTTGCGCGCGCAGGCGGGCGGGATTCACCGCGAAGGACAGAAGGACGCGAAGGACGGAGCCGTTCATTAGAACTTCGAAAACAAAGGCGGGGGCGACGCCGGCCACGACGGGGCGGCCGAGGGATTGAGGGACCAAGGGACCGAGGGGCGGAAAGCGAATGGCGGAGGGCGGATTCGGGGGCGGTGGGTTGGGTGACACGGGGCAGGTGACAAGCGACAGGGCAAGATGGGGGCCGCTCGGGTCGTCAGTTGTCAGCGCTCGCCGGCCCGCTACCGGAGCACGTAGGGGCCAGCGGTTGTGCCGGATCGGGAGCACAAGCACGGAGCGGCGCGGAGCGGACGCCCCGAATTATACGCATCCTGTTTATTTCTTGCGCTCGATCCAGCGGGTTCTGCAGAGCGACCGGATTCGCTCGGGGGTGAGGGCATTCCAGGCGGCGGAAGCTTCGGCCAGCAGGTTGTCGTAATCGG
>Ga0182017_10000569_pt1 | contig 29219 bp, 25 predicted proteins | sample 712E3DmetaG_FD_120492 | JGI IMG/M metagenome (GOLD analysis project Ga0182017, IMG submission 120492) | Permafrost microbial communities from Stordalen Mire, Sweden - 712E3D metaG | ecosystem: Environmental > Terrestrial > Soil > Wetlands > Permafrost | place: Sweden: Stordalen | collected... | reverse complement strand
TCATGACCGAGCTATGGGCCACGATCCAACCCGTCCTCGAACGCGTCACCCCCAGCGACGCCGCCGGCTTCTTCCGCCACTGTGGCTATGCAACGGAGAAAAAGTGAAAACGCTCTAGTGCAGTGTCTCACTGAAACTGCGAGACATCGGAGCCGCGACATTCATGTCGCGCGGCGGTCCCGCGCGGCCTGAAGGCCGCGGCTCAGCCCGTGATACGGTCGGTTTTTCCGAGACACTACGCTAGAGGACCAGCTTGTATCCGACCGCGTGGGCGGTCAGGAGGTGGCGGGGGTTCTTGGGATCGGGTTCGAGCTTGCGGCGGAGGCTGACGATGTGGTTGTCCACGGTACGGTCCGCCGGCCCGACGCCGACGCCCCAGATGCGCTCGAGCAACTCATTCCGCGGGACGGCCTCGCCGACGTGCTCGTGGAGCACGCGCAGCACCTCGGATTCGTAGTAGCCCAGCGGCAGCTCGCCCTTCGGCAGGATGACTTTCTGCCGGGTCAGGTCCACCGTCCGCTCGCCGACCTTGAATTGCAGCTTCGGGGCGGGCTTGCGCTCAGCGCGGCGCAGGGCGGCGTGCACGCGGGCCAGCAGCTCGCGCAGGCTGAACGGCTTGGTGACGTAGTCGTCCGCCCCCAGCTCCAGCCCGCGGACCTTGTCGACCTCCTGGCCGCGGGCCGTGAGCATGATGATCGGCATCGTGCCTCCGCCGGCCCGCAGGCGGCGACAGACCTCGAAGCCGTCGATATCCGGCAAGCCGATGTCCAACAACACCAGGTCGGTCGGCTTCTGGGCGGCGAGCTTGAGCCCCTCCGTGCCGGTCGGCGCGATCGCGACGCGGTGGTGCTCGAACTCCAGGTTGTCGCGCAGCCCAGCGGCCAACTCCGGCTCGTCCTCGATGATCACGATTCGCGGCATGTCACGCCTCCGAAAAAGGGCAAAAAGGGGTCGGGAGTCTTTTCTAAGAAAAGACTCCCGACCCCTTTTTTACGTCTTCGCGTTGGCCAGATGCAGGATGGCGATCGGACCGAAGATGAAGACCGGCACCGCCGGTGCCAGGCGCGCCAGCGCCGACTCCGTCGAGGTGCTCTGGGCCAGGAACGTGAACGCGAAGCAGCCCCCGGCCAGGAGCAGCGCTTTTCCCCCGGCCACCAGGACGTTGGCCGGCTCCCGCGTCAGGAAGAACGGAATCGCCAGCAAGATCATGATCCACATGAGCAGCGGCTGGTAGAAACGCACGTCCCGCGTCCGCGCGATCGCCGGCAGGTTCGGCAGGTTCTGCGTCTCGAGCAGCCGGTTCATCTGTCGGAAGCTCATCAACTCGGCCCACTGCGACGATTGCCGGAGCTGGATCTGCGCCGGCGTAAGCCGGAACGGGTACTCGTCGAGCGCCTCCCAACGCGTGGGCTGGCCCAGCTCCGGGCGCTCCGGCTGCGCCTCCAGCACCAGCCGGCTGCCCCGCTCCAGCTCCCAGGTGTGCCGCGCGTCGTTGTAATAGGCCGAGTCGGCCCGGATCAGACCGGTGGGACGGCCCTGCGCATCCGGCTCGATAATGTAGACGCCCTTGAGCACGCCCTGCTGCGCGTGCAACTCCTGGGCCTTGAGAATGGCGTGGCGGTCGTCGCGCACGCACAGCACGCGGACCTGGTGGTTGGCGGCGTGGTAGTCGCCGTACTCCCGCGCGATCTGCGTCGCCAGCGCCGGCATGACCACTTCGCTGTTGACCACCCACACGGCGGCCAGTCCCACCGCGCACAGCAGGATGGGGACGGCGAGGCGCTGCAGCGGCACGCCGGCGGCCACCAGCGGGGTCAGCTCGTTGTTGCGGAGCAGCATCGCGCAGGTGAAGGACGCCGCGACCGCCATCATGACCCCGCCGAGCTGGTAGAAGTACAGCGGCAGCTTGTAGCCGTGATAATCCGCGATCTTCAGGAGGGCGCTCAGCGCGGTGGCGTTGGGTTCGCCGGTGTACTCGTCTAGGTTGACGATCACGTCGGAGAAGACGTATAGGGCGATGCCGACCAGCAGCAGGATGATGTAGCTGCCGAGAAACGTGCGGATGAGGTAGCGGTCGACGGTGGTCATGCCTCGGCCTCCGCACTTCTCATCGTCGCACCCCGATCCGCAGAATCAGCAGGTCGGCCAGCAGCACCGCCGACAGCCCGCCCCAGGTCACAAGCGGCCCGATCTCCGTCGTGCGGACGTCTTCGCCCAACTGCCGGCCCAGCACGAGCAGGATCATCACGCCGAACAGTGGAATCATCGCCAGCGCGAAGGCCGCCAGGGCGCGCGACCCGCGGAAGATCACGCCCAGCGCGGCCCCCATCAGCACCGTCACGAGCGCACTGGCCACGTAGCCCAGGCGAAAGTGGATGTTCGCCGTGATCTGCCGCCCGAGGATCGCCATCGCCTTCTGCAGGCTTAAACGCTTGTCGTTCAACGTCTCGCGGTCGGGCTCCGGCAGCGGCACCGCCGGATCGAGCAGTTGCGGCGTCGTGTAATGTCCGGCCTCCGCCACGACCTCGCGCGGCAGCTCCAGCCCGTCGAGGCTCAACGTCGGCTTGCGGCGTGGCTCGCCATAGCGCCCGCCGCGCGGGTCGTATTCGAGCACGTCGTGCGCGGGCGTGCGAACGAGGTTGAACTCGATCAGGCATTCGCCGCTGGGCAGGGGTTTGGCCTTCAGCTCGATCTGTTCGGCTTCGTAGCGCGTCGGCAGGCCCTGGTCCTTCGGGCCTACCGCGACGCGACCGCCGGTGAGCGTCAGGCCCTTACGATCGAGTCGCACCGCGTCGCACTGGATCTTGTGCGGCCGTGCCCGCTCGTCGAGCAGCGTCAGCTCGCCGCCGTTTTTCAGTTGTGCGGCGCAATAGGTGTAGAAGTGCTGCACCGTCAGGGTGCCCAGGAACTCCTGCACCTGGCCGCGCAGCTTGGGTGCATCCCACAACGCCGCCCGCCAGCGCAGCAGGTCGCGCAGGTCGGCCCACGACAACTGCGGCGGCGCCTCGGTCGGTATGGTCAGCGGGCCGATGGCCTGTTGGCCGACATAGGCCTGGTCCCGGCCCGGATCGAAGAGCCTCCCCTCCGAGACCTCCAACATCACCTTGACCGGCGTCGTCCGCGTGTCGAACTGGCACACGCCATAGCGGGCGGCCGCGAAGCGAACCAGCTTGCCCTGCGTGTCAATGTTCAGGAAGGTCGGGTCGGTGATGACCAGGTAGTGCAGGCCGGGGCCGACCTCGAAACCGGCGGTCCGCAGGGCGGCGTCGGTGGCGCGCTGCACGCGGTCGGCGGTCAGCGTGAACTCCGCCCCGCTGGACTTCTGGCGATAGTTGATGAAGCCCTCGCGCTGCAAGTGCTGCGCGACCAGGTCGCGCAGGTTCGTGCGCGCGAAATCGCTGATCTGGCCGATGAAACGCGGGATGACGAAGTTCCCCATCAGCAGCATGAAAAGGGACACGAAGGCTGACAGCAGGACCGTAGAGCCGAACAGGCGGTGGATGTTGATCCCCGCCGCCCGGCACGCCACCAGCTCGTTGTCCGCTGCGAGGCGTCCGTACACCATCGTGGCGGCGAACAGCGCCGCGATCGGCAGCGTCAGCGTCAGCACGATCGGCAGCAGCAGCGGGATGAAGCTCAGCACGTCGGCGGCGGACACCCCCTCGTAGCGGATGACGTTGTACAGGCCCCCACCCATGGTGAAGAGCACGGTAAGCGCAGCCAGCGTCAGCCCGAGGGTCTTCAGCAGCTCGCGGAGGATATACCCATGCAGTGTAACCATGCGGTGACGCCGCGGCGGACGGCCGTGGCCGGTCGCCCTACTTTTCCGGCAGCTTCAGCTCCAGCCCCACGGGCAGCGCGTCCGGGTTTGGGATCTTGCTCTTGTTCAACTCGTAGATTTCGCGCCAACGCTTCGCGTCCTTCAACATGCTCCTGGCAATGCTGGCGAGCGAGTCGCCCTTGGCCACGACGTACGTGTGCGGTTTGCCTTTCGGCTTTGTCTCGGCCTCGCCGGCCTTCTTCTTCTCTCCCGTCGGCTTGCTCGTGCTCGCGGAGGGCTTTCCGCCGGGAGCCGGCTTGGCCGCTTCCGTCACGGGCAGCGGCCCCTCTTTGGGCGGTATGACCAGCGTCTGACCCACGAGCAGCACGTCGGGGTTGGTCAGATCCGGGTTGGCTTCCTTGATGCGCGGCCACAGGCTCCGGTCGCCCAGGTACTGCTCCGCGAGCGACGAAAGCGTGTCGCCCTCCGCGACGACGTGCTTTTTCACCTCGCGTGCCGGCGGGGGCGGGGGCTCCTGCAGACGTGCCAGCGGGCCGGACGGCCCCGTGGCCTTGGTCTCCGACGGTGGAGGCGGGAGAGCCACACCCGGCCGGCGGACTTCACTGCCGCCAGGGCTCGGTCGCGTGGTGGGGGACGGCTCCGAGGGTGGCGGGAGCGGCGAGCCCGGCCGCACTACCGGCTCTTCACCACCGCCGGTCAGCGGCGTCTCGACGCGCGGCGGGAGCGGCAGCGGAGCCGGAGCCGTCGCCGGACGCGTCGCAGGCCCCGGCATCGCGGGCCCGGTGGCGCCGCTTGGCCGCGGTTGCGGCTGCGGCTGGGGCGGCGCGACGGGCAGTCGCGCGGGCGCTCCCGTGGCGCCCGCCGGCCGATCGAGCGGCCCGGGCACCCGGGCCGGGCCGGTGGGACCGCTGGGGCGGGCCGCCGTCCCGGGCTGTGCCGGTTTGGGCTTCGCGGCCGACGACGCGCCGGGCGTCGCGCTCTTCTGGAGCGGCACGACGTCCGCCACGTCCTTACCGGTCTTCTTCCCCTGGTTCAGCATGAAGATGACCCCGCCGCCCAGCACCAGCAGGCCAATAATAAGTCCGATCTTCACTTCGGTGCGCATCGCAGTGCCTCGCCAAGCCAAGCTGCCCGGCCCGCGGACGGGCACCGGTCCGGCGCCGGCGTCACGCGAGTCGGGCAGCAGTATAGCACGGTCAGCGAAACCGATACAGCGCAGCGGGCGCTACGCCATCGCCACCGGCCTCTCGGTCTTCCGGAACCAATGGCCCGCCAGCAGCAGCGGCGAGCAGATGGCGATGGACGAGTAGCACCCGGTCAGCACGCCGATCAACATGCAGTAGTTGAACCCGCGGATGCTGCTGCCGCCGAAGATGTACGCGATGACGATGACCACGAAGACCGTGAACACGGTCATCAACGTCCGCGACAGCGTCTGGTTGATCGACGCGTTGATGATCTCCGGCGTGACGATGCCCAGGCGGCCGCGGGTTTCGCGGATGCGGTCGAAGACGACGATCGTGTCGTTCACGGAATAGCCGATGATCGTCAGCAACGCCGCGATGACCGTCATGTTGATTTTGAAGTCCTCGACCAGCAGTGCGCGGCCGATGCCGGTCGCGGCGATCCAGCCGCTGAAGCCCACGAACGCCAGGGCCAGCAGCACGTCATGGATCAGGCCCACCACGCCGCCCACGCCGTACATCAGCTTTCCGAACCGGATCCAGACGTAGGCGACGATCATGGCCCAGGACAGGACGAGGGCCATGGCGGCCTGTTGCGTGGCACGGGTGGCGATCTGCGGCTTGAATTGCATGACCTTGCGCAAGGTCTGCTCGGTACTCAGCGCGGTCTTGATGAGTTGCTGCTCGCCTTGGGCAAACCCGGCCCACCAGACCTGCGGATCGTCCTGGTAGCGAAGGTCGGGATCGGCGACCGCGATCACGAAACCGCTGTACAGCGGCTGGCCCCGGTCGTCCGTGCGGCCGGGCAGCGCGTGGACGCCGATCACCGTGGAGTCCCGCTTGGGCATGTCGGCGAAATCCGGCTGGAAGTGCATGTCGTCGAGGCGCTGACGCAGCTCTTCCACCGACAACGGCGGATCGACCTGCTCCAAGTCGATGGCCGCCCCGCCGAGGTAGTTCGTCAGATCGGCGTTGATGCCCGGCGGCAAACCGGGGACCACCGTGTCGAGCAGGCGATCGGCCACGGGGTAGGGCCGGTCCCCGACGCCCTTGAACACGTACGACACCTTCGGCTGGATCTTCATATCGTTGCCGATCGCGGTCGTGAGCGCGTACTCGAACAGTCGCATGTTTGTGGCCGTTGTGGTGACGTTCCAGGTGAGTCCGGCCTGCGCCGCCGCGCCCAGTTCCAGCACGGCGTTGACGTTGGCGCGGCCCAGGTTGTCGCAGGTCGACGTCAGCGCCGTGGCCAGCGCGTGGATTTTCTGCGCGAGCTGGTCGGCGGTCAGGTCGCCTTGGATTTGCAGCGTCACCGCGTCGCGGCCGGCGCTGGTCGACACGCCGCCACGGGCCAGCACGTTTTCCGCCTCCAGCGGTTCCGTAAGCAGGGCCGCCAGCCGCGGGCCGTCCACGCCGGCCAACCGCACGTTGAACGCCCCGAGCTGGTCCGTCACGGGCTCAACCGTCGCCTGGTCGAGCCGGCGGACCTCGCCGCCGATCTCCTCGGCCACGCGGCCAAGCCGCTGGGCGATGGCCACGTCATCCAGGCCCTTCTGCTTGAGCTCCAGCTCGGCCGCGACGCCGCCGAGAAACTCGATGTCGAAGACGTTGCTCTTGCCGCGGCTGATGAGCAGGATAACCCCGAGCAGCGTGACGCCTACCGTCACAGGCACCAGGAACTTGGCCATGCGGTACCAGTCGATGGTGGGCACGCCGATGAGCCGCAACATCTTCACGTCTTTGATGAGGTTGTGCTTCAGCAGGAAGTCGAAGAGAGCCCGCGTGACGAACACGGCGGTGAACAGGTTGAGGGCGATGCCCCAGCCCAGGGTGAGGCCGAAGCCCTTCACCTCCTCGCTGCCGACGTAGTAGATGATCACGCAGGTCAGGATCGTGGTCATGTTGGAGTCGAAGATCGTGGCGAAGGCGCGCTCGTAGCCGTTGCGGACGACCATGCGGAGGGAGGCGCCGCGGGCCTTCTCCTCGCGCATGCGTTCGTAAATCAGCACGTTCGCGTCCACGGCCATACCGACCGACAGGATCAGGCCGGCGATGCCGTCGAGCGTGATGCGGGCGCTGAGCATGGCCAGGACGGCCAGCGTGAGGAAGACGTTCATGAGCATCGCGACGACGGCGACGGTGCCGCAGAAGAAGTAGTAGCCGAGCATCACGACGATGACGGCGATCGTGCCGATCAGGCCGGAGCGGACGGCGTTCTTGCTGTTGGTCTCGCCCAGGCTGGAGCCGATGGTCCGTTCGGAGAGCGGCGTGTCCTTGAGGCGGGCCGGGAGCGTGCCGCCCTCCATCGTCTGCACGAGGTACTGGACCTTGTCCTGGCTGAACTCGCCGGTGATCTGGCCGCTCGTGCGAATTGCGCTGTGGATGTTCGGCGCGGAGTAGGCGACGTCGTCCACCAGGATGCACAGGGGCCGGTCGATGTTGTTGCGGGTGAGCGTCTCGAACATCTGCCCGCCGACCGGGTCGAGCGTGAAGTTGACGCACCAGCTCCCGTGTTCGTCGCGGTCCTGCCGGGCGCGTTCGAGGCGCCAGCGGCGTTGGGCCCGCTCGCCCTGCAGGAGGCCGTCGTTGGGGCCGAGCTTGCCGAGCACGTAGTAGTCCTCGCCCAGCTTGTCGACGACGTAGCGCGGGTCGTTGTGGTAGTCCTTGGCGGCGAGTTCCGCGGGCGAGTTCAAGTTGAAGAACTGGAGGGCGTTGTCGACCTTGAACCAGCCCAGCTCGTCGCCGGGGGGGCGCAGGCGCCCGTCCTTGAGCTGCTTGCGATAGCGGTCGTACTTCGTGACGTTGTCGGCGCTGGGCTGAGTCAGGATGCGGAACTCGAGCTTGCCGGCCCCGCGCAAGAGGCGCTTGAGGTCGGCCGAGCTGTCGAGAAACTGCCGGCCGCCGCGATAGATTTTGTGCTTGTCCAGCACGTTGTCGATGTGCGCCTCCAGATCGGCGTGCTCGCTGCGGATGCTGGCGAGGCTCTGCTTGCGGACCTGCGATTTCTCATCGAGCTCGATCACTTCCTGGAAGCGCCGCCGGTTGAGATTCGTGGCCAACACGCCCTCGACCGAATCCTCGAAGGCCTCGTTCGCGTCGCGGTAGGCATCCTCCAGCTCAGCCTGCGTCGACGCGGGCTTGGTGGTCGGCTCGGTGCTCGCCGGCTCCGTGGCTACCGGCCCACGCGCCAGCGCTTCCCGCGCCGCCCGCAGCGCGTCGTCCCGGGCGGCGGCCTCGCTGAGCAGTTCCAGGCGATGATTGGCAACCTGCTCGATCGCGGTGCGGCGGGTCGCATCGCCGCTGCTGCCCAGCGCCTGCGACGCCGCGTCGGCGGTCCGCCAGGCCAGGGCATGTAGCGCTTCCTGCCGCTCCGCGCCCGTCTTGCGCAGCGCCTGCTCGATCTCGCCGCGTTTTAGCTCTTGATTGAAGAGCTCATCCAGCGCCTTGGAGTATGCTTCCCGCCGCGCCTTGGCGTCCTTGGGCGGCAGGGGCATCTGCACCTCGATGCGGTTGCGGCCCTGCACGCGCCAGACCAGGTTGTAGACGCCGCTGGGGTCGACGCGCTTCTGCAACAGCGTTTTGACCCGCTCGGCCAGATCGGCGACGTTCTCGGCGCCGGTCGTGTCCACCTCGAAGATCAGCGACGTGCCGCCGGCAATATCCAACCCGGGGCGCAGCTTCTCGCTGGGCGGATAGATCAGCACCAGCCCGATAATCAGCACGACCCCGACAATGAACAGCCGTTGATTGACGTTCCGTTCGCCCATGAGCGTTTCCTCGGATGAATGTCAGAACGAAGGCCAAATTGTCGTCGGCCGGCTCGCGGGCCGGACACGACACCGCGCCGGCGCAGGCCCGGCGCACTTCGCATTCCCCTCAACTCAACTTGCGCTAGCGCCGCGGCGGTCCGGTCGGCGAAATGCTCGCCGCGAGGATGGTGAACGGAAAAACCACTCGGCACGGGGTGGGCTGGATGCCGTCCCCGGGTCCGGAGGGGTCCAGAAAACGGTGCCAGGCCAACGGGTCCGACCCCGACATGGCGCCGACTGGGGAAGTGCCGGACGACGGTTCGCGCTCCCCGCGCGCCACCGCGCCGTCGCGCCAACCGGCCGTCTGACGCAGCGACGCGTCATGCCAGGCGGCGGGCCAGCGAGGTGCCGGCGTGTCCGGCAGGATGTACGGTAGTTGCTTCGCCGCCCGCTTGCGGGCGGCCCAATCGCTGTCTGACTCGGCCGGCAGCCGGCGCGGTGCGGCGGTCCGGTTGGGCGGCCCCCCCAGCCACGGCCAGAGCTTCTGCTGGGCGGCCAGGAGAAACACCAGGCCGAACCCGGCTCCGACACGCAGCCAGTTGTTCGTTCGCCGCGGGAACATTCCCGTCATCCTCGCTGACGAGCCGTCCACCACGCGCGGCCGAGCTCGTGCAGCGCCGGAACCCGACGCACCAGCGGGCCTACTTGGTCTTGGTCTTGGTCTCGGCGGCGGCAGGTGCCGCAGCGGGCGCCCCCGGGGCCGCCGCGGCGGCTTCCGCGGTCGCGGCCGCTTCGACCTTGGGCTTCTTCTTCGCGGCCTTGGCCTTGCGGTGCGCGATCTTGGGCAGATTCAAGGCGCTCGTGCGGTCGCCCCAACGGTCCTGCTCGACAAGGTGAGCAACTCGCTCGGCGCGCGACAGCACGTTGCGATGGCGTTCCAGCGAGCTCTTCAAACGGAGCGATCGGTCAATCGACATAGGGCGTCTCCCTGTCCATAGACCCGTCAGTATAGACAATCCCTGCCACCCCCGCAACCCCGCCGGCCGCGGTCGGCGCGCCGGCATCCGGCGGACCCCGGCGCGCCGCCGTCCCGCCCCGGACAGTGGAGAAACCCGGCGATTTCGGGTAAGAGGGCGCTTGTGACCGGCAGCACGGCTCCATCCCGCGACGGACACGTGACGTATCGCGACGCCGGCGTCGACCTCGAAGCCGCCGACGCGCTCGAGGACCTCATCGCGCCGCTGGTCCGCCGCACGTACGGACCCCGCGTGCTGCCCAGCCACGGCGCCTTCGCGGGGCTCTTTCGCCTCGACTACGACGAACGGCTCTTCGCCCGCAACTATCGCGACCCCGTGCTCGTCGGGTGCACCGACGGCGTTGGCAGCAAGCTGCTCGTCGCAATCCAGGCCGGGCGCTACGACACGATCGGCATCGACTTGGTCGCGATGAGCGTCAACGACCTGCTCTGCTGCGGGGCCGAGCCGCTGTTCTTCCTTGATTACGTCGCCGTCCACAAGCTCCAGCCCGAGTTCGTCGCCCAACTCGTTGCGGGCGTCGCCACGGGCTGCGAGCAGGCCGGCTGTGCCCTGCTCGGCGGAGAGACCGCCGAGATGCCCGACCTGTACCGGCCGCGCCACTTCGATCTGGCCGGCTTCGCCGTCGGCGTCGTCGAACGCCAGCGGATGATCGCACGCGAGCTCGTATCCCCCGGCGACCAACTGATTGGGCTGCCGTCGAGCGGGCTGCATTCGAACGGGTTTGCGCTCGCCCGCAAGGTCCTCCTCAAGCGGGCTTACCTGCCGCTGGACGAGCCCGTGCGGGCGCTCGGCGAGCCGCTGGCCGACACGTTGCTGCGGCCGACGCGGATTTACGTCCGCCCGGTCTTGCGCGTGCTCCGCCATTACCGGCAGCAAATGATGATCACCGGGCTTGCACACATCACCGGCGGCGGACTGCCGGCCAACATCCCGCGCATGTTGCCGGACGGCTGCGAGGCCGTCCTGCGCCGCGGCGCCTGGCCTGTCCCGCCCATCTTCGGGCTGCTGGAGCACCTGGGCGTGACCGAGGCCGAGATGTACCGCGTCTTCAACATGGGCATCGGCTTTGTCCTGGCGGTTCACCCGCGGTCCGTCCGGGTCGTCATGCAGATGCTCCAGCGCGCGGGCGAGCAACCGCTCGTGATCGGACGGGTCCGCCGCGGTCATGGCGGCGTGGAGTTTGTCTGAATGTGCTGCGCTCGTTTCGCATCCACGCGTCGCGCCGGTCGAGCTCTGCCCGCCGCGGTGCTTCTGCTGGGTCTGCTAGCCGGCTGCGTCGCGGATCAACGCCGCAACCAGGTCCAATTCGAGACCGAACCCTGGAAGTTCAGCAACGCGGACGGCACGAAGATCACGACGGAGCACTACGAGATCTTCACGACGCTCAAGGACAAGGTGCTGATCGAGGCCCTGCCGGGCTTCGTCGAAGGTTCGTTCCAGCAGTACGAAAAGCTCGTACCGCCGGTACGCGAGCCTGAAGAGCGGATGAAGGTGTACCTGTTCGTCTCGCGCGGGCAATGGATCGCCTTCACCAAGCGCTTCACCGGCGCGCGGGCCCGCGTGTTCCTTCAGATCCGCAACGGCGGGTACTCAGAGCAGGGCGTCTCGGTCATCCAGTACGTCGCGCACCAGATCACCTTTCCGCTCTTCGCCCACGAGGGCTGGCACCAATATCTGTATTCGCATGTCAACGCGACCGTACCCGCCTGGCTCAACGAGGGCCTCGCCGTGCTGTGCGAGGGGCAGCGCTGGAGCACGTACGGCCTGAAGGAATTCGACGCGTGGTACAACCCCGCCCGCCGCAATGATCTGGCCGACGCGCTCATCTCGAACCGCCTGTACCCGCTGCGCAAGCTGCTCCAGACGCACGCCGGCGAGGTGATCGAGGGCAGCAGCCGGTCCGTGGCGACGTACTACGCCCAGCTCTGGGCGCTGATGCTGTTTCTGCGGGACGGGGAGAAGGGCAAGTACGCGGCGGACTTTCAGCACCTCCTGGCCGCGCTGGGCCGGCCCGAGCTGGACCAGCAGGTGCGGGCCGGCCACATCTGGTCGGAGCGCGACACGTTCAGCCCCGGCGAAGCGCTCTTTCGCGCCTACATCTCGGAGGACCTCGACACCGTCGAACGGGAATACGATGCCTTCATGCGCGCGCGGTTCCTCGGCGCACGCTGACGTTTCGTAGCAGGAGATTACCCATGTCCGAAATGCCCGCCGTCATCACGTTTGACGACTTCCTGAAGCTCGACCTCCGCGTCGGTACGATCTTGCAGGCCGAGGCACACCCCAACGCCGACAAGCTCATCGTGCTCCAGGTGGATCTGGGGGCGGAGAAACGCCAGCTCGTCGCGGGCATCCGCGGCCACTACGAGCCCGCGGCCCTCGTGGGCAAGCAGATCGTCGTCGTCGCGAATTTGGCCCCCCGCATGATGCGCGGCCTCGAAAGCAAGGGCATGTTGCTCGCCGCCTCCAGCGCGGACCACTCGCAGGTGATCCTCCTCACGACCGACCGCCCCGCCGCCGCCGGAGATAAGGTTTCGTAGCCGCCGCCCGCCGGCGTTACGTCTGCTCCTTGAGCTTCTCCGCCTTCTCCGCGGCCATCTCGATCGGGCCGACGTACATGAAGGCCTGCTCGGGCAGGTGATCCCACTTGCCCTCGCACAGCTCCTTGAAGCTCCGCAGCGTCTCCTCCTTCTTCGTGTAGTTCCCCGGAAAGCCGGTGAACGTCTCGGCCACGAAGAACGGCTGGCTGAAGAAACGCTCGATCTTGCGGGCCCGCGCGACGATCAGCTTGTCCTCCTCACTCAACTCCTCGACGCCCAGGATCGCGATGATGTCCTGCAGGCTGCGGTAGCGCTGCAGGATTTCCTGCACCCGCCGGGCGATCGCGTAATGCTCCGCCCCCACGACGCCGGGGTCGAGAGCCCGGCTGCTGGACCCGAGTGGGTCGATCGCGGGGTAAATGCCTTTCTCGGAGATCGACCGTTCGAGCACGATGAACGCGTCGAGGTGCGTGAACGTGGTCGCGGGCGCCGGGTCGGTCAGGTCATCCGCCGGCACGTAGATCGCCTGTACGGACGTCACCGCCCCCTGCCGCGTCGACGTGATGCGCTCTTGCAGCTCGCCCATCTCGGTGCTCAGCGTCGGCTGATACCCAACCGCCGACGGCATCCGCCCCAGCAGCGCCGACACCTCCGACCCCGCCTGCGAGAAACGGAATATGTTGTCGACGAACAACAGCGTGTCCGCCCCCGACTGATCGCGGAAATACTCCGCCATCGTCAGCGCGCTGAGCCCTGCCCGCAGGCGCGAACCCGGCGGCTCGTTCATCTGCCCGAAGACCATCGCCGTCTGGTCGATGACCGACTTGCCGGTCTGACCGATCTTCGCCTCCTGCATCTCCAGCCACAGATCGTTCCCCTCGCGCGTCCGCTCGCCGACGCCGGCGAACACGGAGAACCCGCCGTGCTGCGTCGCGATGCGGGCGATCAGCTCCTGGATAACGACCGTTTTGCCCAGTCCCGCCCCGCCGAACAGCCCGATCTTCCCGCCGCGGACGAACGGCACCAGCAGGTCGATGACCTTGATGCCCGTCTCGAACTGTTCCGTCTTGGGCGTCAGGTCGACGAACTCCGGCGGCTCGCGGTGGATGGGCATCCACTGCTTCGCATCGACTGGGCCGCGGCCGTCGATCGGCTCGCCCACCAAGTTGAAGACGCGGCCGAGCGTGCACGGTCCGACCGGCACCGAGATCGACTGCCCGGTGTCAAGGACCGGCATGCCACGCATCAGGCCGTCGGTGGAGCCGAGCGCGATGGCGCGGACCTTGCTGCCGCCGAGGTGCTGCGCGACCTCGCACCACAGCACCTCTTCGACGGTCTTTTCGCCGACCGGCCGTTTGACGTTCACCTTGAGCGCGTTGTAAATCCGCGGCAGATGCTGCGGCTCGAACTCCGCATCGAGCGTGGAGCCGATGACCTGGACGATTTTTCCGAAATTCTCGCCGTTCTTCGCCATGGAGCACCAAGTGCTGAGTCAACAGTCCGGCGGTCACTGGACCGCGTTTGCGCCGCCGACGATGTCTGCCAATTCGGTCGTAATCTGCGATTGCCGCGCGCGGTTGTACTGGCGCGTCAGCAGCTTGATCATGTCGCCGGCGGCGTCTGTCGCCGCTTTCATTGCGACCATCCGCGAGACCTGCTCGCTGACGATCGCGTCGTTGAAACACTGGAACAGCCGGATCTTCACCGCCTCCGGAATCAGCCGCGACAGCAGCTCGGCCGGCGGCGGCGAAAACTCAAACTGCACCGGCGCCCGCGCAGGCTCGCCGCTGGCCCGTGGCGGCTCGATCGGCAGAAGCTGCAGCGCTTGCGGCCGCTGCACGCCCACCGAGTGGAACTGCATGTACACCACGTCCACGCGGGCGACTTCGTTTTGCTCGTATAGCCGCATGTACCGCTCGGCCATCTCGGCCACGCGGGCGAACGCGATGCGGTCCTCGACGTCCGTGATCCGCTGCGCGACCTCCAGGCCCAGAAAATGCAGGTAGTTGATCCCCTTCTTGCCGACCACTTCCATCGCCGTCGCGATCCCTGCGCCGGAGAGCTCCTTGCGGCGCTCGATCATCCGCCGGAGCACGGAGGCGTTGTACGCCCCGCACAGGCCGCGATTGGAGCTGATGACGAGCAGGATGCTGCGGCCAGGCGCCGCGTTGGGTTTGAGCAGCGGGTGCTCGATGGTCTGCTGGCCGGCGAGGGTCTCAATCAGCTCCCCGATCTTCTGGGTGTAGGGCCGGGACGCGACCGCCCGCTGCATGCACTTCTGAAAGCGCGCGGTCGCGATGAGCTGCATCGTCGCCGTGATCTTGCGGATGTTCCGCACGGCCCGCCGGCGTTTCACGATGACGCGTGCTTTGGCCATCTTCTACCGAGTCCAGAGTCGCGAGCGGCGAGTAACGAGTGAGGACGAAACGCGTTACTCTTGACTCGCTATTCGTTACTTCTTGGTTTCCACAAACCGCCGCTTGAAATTCGCCACGATCTCCTTGAGCTTCGCATCGAGCGCGTCGGTGAGCTGCCGCTCCTTGATGAGCTGCGCCCGCACGTCCGGATGCTCGTCGCGGTAGTGCTTCAGCAGCTCCTCCTCGAACGCCCGCACCTGCGCCAGCGGAACGTCGTCCAGGAACCCCCGCACGCCCGCATGGATCGACAGAATCTGGTCCCACACGTCCATCGGCTGGTACTGCGGCTGCTTGAGCAGCTCGACCATCCGCCGGCCGCGGTCGAGTTGCCGCTGCGTCGCCGGATCGAGTTCCGTGCCGAGCTGCGCGAACGCCTCGAGCTCGCGGAACGCCGCCAGATCGAGCCGCAGCGAGCCCGCGATCTTCTTCATCGCCGGCACCTGCGCGTTGCCGCCCACGCGGCTGACCGAGATGCCGACGTTGACCGCGGGCCGCACGCCGGCGAAGAACAGGTCCGGCTCCAGGTAAATCTGTCCGTCGGTGATCGAAATCACGTTGGTCGGGATGTACGCGGACACCTCGCCTTCGAGCGTCTCGATGACCGGCAGCGCCGTCAGGCTGCCGCCCGACGTCGTCAGCTTGCGAATCTCGTGCTGGTCCTTGTCGGGCAGCGCCGCGAGATCATGCTGAATCGCGTGCTCGTCCTGCCGGCCCAGGTACACCTTGCCGTTGACGCCCTGCTCGATGTTCGCCGCCGTGCCCTTCCGCACGATGATCCGCTGCTCCGCCAGCTTGCACGCCCGCTCCAGCAACCGGCTGTGCAAGTAGAACACGTCGCCCGGGTACGCCTCGCGCCCTGGCGGCCGGCGCAGCAGCAGCGAGAGTTGGCGATACGCCTGCGCCTGCTTCGACAAATCGTCGTAGATGCACAGCGTGTGCCGCCCCTGCTCGTACATGAAGAACTCGGCCATCGTGCAGCCGGCGTACGGCGCGATGTACTGCAGCGGCGCGGAGTCCGACGCGCCCGCCGTGACGACGATCGTGTAGTCCATCGCCCCGTGCTTGCGGAGCGTCTCGACGATGCCGGCGACCGTCGATTCCTTCTGGCCGATCGCGACGTACACGCAAATGACGTCGCCGCCCTTCTGGTTCAGGATCGTGTCGATCGCGATCGCGGTCTTGCCGGTCTTGCGGTCGCCGATGATCAGCTCTCGCTGCCCCCGCCCGATCGGAATCATGCTGTCGATCGCCTTGACGCCCGTCTGCAGCGGCTCCTTCACCGGCTGCCGGCCCGCAATCCCAGGGGCGATGACCTCCAGCGGCCGGCGGTGCGGCGATTGGATCGGCCCCTTGCCGTCCAGCGGCCGCGCCAGCGGATCGACCACGCGGCCGACGAGCGCCTCGCCGACGGGCACGCTCAGCAGCCGGCCGGTCGTGCGGACTTCCTCGCCTTCCTTGATGTCGAAGTACTCGCCGAGCACGACGGCGCCGACCGAGCTCTCTTCGAGGTTGAAGACCAGGCCGGTCGCGCCGCTGGCGAACTGGAGCATTTCGCTGGCCATCGCCTTGGACAGCCCGTAGATGCGGGCGACGCCGTCGCCGACTTCGAGCACCCGCCCGATCTCGGTCGCGTCCAGCGCGGTGCGGTACTGGCTGATTTCCTGCTTGATGACGGTCGCGATTTCGTCTGCTTTAAACTTCATGGGTAGCTCTCAGCTTTCAGCTCTCAGCCGTCAGCCATCGGCCTGGCCTGCGGTGGCGCCCCGCCACTCGCTATCCGTTCGCCGCGCCGAGCGCAAGTCCGCGCTCGCTCCGCTCCAGCAACTGTGTCCGCGCCATCTGCAATTGCCGGCGCAGCGAGTAGTCGAACCGGTAACCGCCGATCTCCACGCTCAGCCCGCCGACAACCTCCGGATCGACGCGGCACGTCAGCAGCGGCCGTTTGCCCGACAGCTCCGCCGCCAGCGCCTCGACTTCCGTCTTCTGCTGGCTCGTCAGCTCCACCGCGCTGGTTACCGTCACCTCGACCTGGCCGGCCGCGCGCTCCTGGCGCACTGCAAAGGACCGCGCCAGCGCCTCCAGCAAATGGACGCGCCCGTGGCCGTTCATGACCTGGAGCGTATCCACCACGACGTCGCTGAGCTTGCCGCGGAACATCCGCTCCAGGCTGCTCCGGCGATCCCCCACGTCGATCGCGTTGAAGCCCAGGAACGCCGCGAAGCCGGGGTCCGTCTGCTCCAGGCGGGCCAGCTCTTCCACCTCGCGGCGAACCGCCTCCACCGCATTCGCCGCGCGGGCCAACTCGAATAGCGCCGCGGCGTAGATGTCGGCGATCTCCAGTTGCTTGTCGAGCGACTCGGCCATGCGCGCTCCGCCGTCAGTTCAGCTTCGCCTTGCCGCCGGCGCGGATCTCGGCGATCGACTCCGCTACCAGCCGCGTGTGGTCGGCCGGCGTGAGCTGCTTCCGCAGCACGCGTCCGGCCACGTCGGTCGCCAGTTCCGCCGTCCGGTCGTACAGGTCCTTGATCGCCGCGTCGCTCGCGAGCTGGATGTCCTTGCGGGCCCGCTCGGTCAGCTCCGCCGTGTCCTGCCGGGCCTGCTCGAGGATCCGCTGCCGCGCCGCGTCGGCATCCCGGCGGCCTTCCTCGACGAGCACGCCGGCCTCGACGCGGGCCCGGTCGAGCTGCGCCTGATAATCCGCCAGCAGCTTGGCCGCCTGCTCCCGCTCGCGCTTCGCCTCGGCGATGGACGTCGCGATGAACTCCTCACGCTCCTGGAGCACGCGCAGCAGCGGCTTCCACGCCGTGGTCCGCAGCAGGACCAGCAGCAGCACGAAGATGATGATCGACCAAACCGCGGCGCCCGGGTCGTACTGCAGCAGCGCCGGCTTGGCCTCTTCGCCCTGCGATTCGCCATGCGCCGCGGGGGCCGCCGCGGCGTGGCCCGCGGGCGCAGCCGGGACGGGCTGCGCGGCGGCCCACAGGGGGACGGCCGCCAGCATCAGGCCGGCCAGCATTCGTCGCCATTGATTCCGCATGGTCGCTCCCAATGCGCACTCCGCCCGGCGCGGGCGAAGGGGCCGGCTACGCCCCCGTCGTGATCTTGCTCGCGATGCCGTTGCACACGACCAGAGCGAAGAACGTGAATCCTTCGATCAGGGCGGCTGCGATGATCATCGCGATGAAGACGTTGCCGCGCACCTCGGGCTGCCGCGCCATCGACTCGACCGAGTTGCCCGCCAGATGACCGATCCCCTTGGCCGCACCGATGCACACCAGTCCGGCGCCGATCCCGGCGCCGAGGCCCATCAGCCCGGCGTTACTGAACAGAGGGGCTGTTTCCGCTAGCACGCTCAACATGACTGCCTCTCCTGTACACGCACTCGGATCAAGAAACCGTTCGTTCCGGCCTTAAGCTAAGCGGGGCAAGGCGCCGGCTACCTATGCCCATATTTCGGAGCGGGCGACCTTCCGCCGTCCGCTATCAGCTTCCGTGTCGCGGTCTGCGCTTAGTGCTCCGGCGCGACCGACATGCCCAGGAACAACGTGCTCAGGAACACGAAGATGTACGCCTGTAGAAACGCCACAAAAAGCTCCAGACAACTGATCGCCAGGCACCCCACGACGCTGATCGCGCCCACGGTGTACCCCATCACAACCGATTTGGACGCGAAAATGAGCAGCAAGATCGACGCCAGCACGATGTGCCCGGCCACCATGTTCGCGAAGAGACGGATCATCAGCGCGAACGGCTTGATCACCGCGCCGATCGTCTCCAACACGAGCAAGAACGTCCACATCGCCAGGTCCACCACGTCCGTCCAGTGCAAACCGGGCAGACAAAACGCCACCATGAATCCGATCAACCCACCCGCCCAAACGCCGACGCGCACGCCGGCCGGTCCCGCCAACAGCCCGAAGAACGCGGCCATGACGGCCCCTACCACCACGACGCCGACAATCACCATCAGCGGCCGCCACGCACTGTGCGGCTTGGGCCGCGGCCCGGGCTTGGCGAACACGTGTGGGGCGAAGCTCCACAGGTACGTCGGCAACGCGAGCAGCGCAGCGCGGCCCGGCGGCACCTTCGCAGCGGGTTCTGCGGGGCCGTGCGCCGCGTGCCCTTCCCCGCTTTCCCCCTCTTCATGCCCGTGGTGGCCATACGTCCCGGAAACGAGCCCCGCGTAAACCTCGCGCACCCCACTGACGTGGAACATGAAGAACGCGCAGATCGCCAGCCCGCCGGTGATCGCGATATTGCCCGTCGCCGTCCCGCCCACGCCCTGCACGCGCCCGCCGCTGACCAGGCGAATGATGTCCGCCAGCGGCACGAGCCCCAGCAGGTTGCAGAACAGAATGAAGAAGAACAGCGTCCACAGGAACGGCATGAAGCGGTCCGTCCGCTCCTTGAGCACCGGCTGCGCCACCGCCTTCCGGATGAACTCCACCAGGGCCTCGAGCAGGTTCATCACCGACCCGCGCGGCGTCGGCGGCAGCCCGGCCTCGGTCGCAACGTACGCCCGGGCCAGCCGCGGGAAGATCAGCAGGCACAGACCCGCCGCCACCAGCGTCATCAGCAACTGGTTCGTGAAGTAGAACTCCTTGCTCAGCGGGAAGCCCAGCAGCGGGATCTGGTCCAGACCGAAGTTCAGGTTGCCGGGCCACAGCCGGAAGAAGGCGTGGGGCAGAACGTGATCGAGGGGGTCGTGGCTGGCCAGGACGAGCACGGTGCGTCACTCCGGTTTAGGCGCCTGCCGCGGAAACACCCGCACGACGAGATACACGATCAGCAACGTCTCCACCACGAGCAGCAGCAGATAGAGAACCAGCAGACACACCAGGAACGACGGCACGTGCACGTGTCCGAACGCCTGGTAAGCCACGGCCAGCCCGCCGGTCGCCAACAAACGGATCGCTGTTCCGGCGAACGCGACCATAGGCGCATGCTGCCGCCAGTACGTCATGGTTACGCCCAGCGGAACCGCGGCCAGCACGGCGCCCAACAGGCTGATCGTCGCCGCCGCGTAGAGCGACTGCACACCCAGCGGCCCCCAGCGTTCGGCGGCCGGACGCAGGCCGACGGCCAGCGCGGCTGCGACGACTGCGAGCAGTATGCCGACCTGCAACAACGTGTACTTCATGACCGCTCACGGTCCCAGCCGCTTGGCCTCCCGCAGAAGGCGGTACAGGCCCAGCCCGGTCCCGACCAACAGTCCGACCAGCAGACCCCACGGCTGCCAGCCGTGGCGCTGCTCAAGCCACCATCCCAAATAACCCAGCCCGCCGATATAGGCCAGGAACTCGAACACGACGGCGTACATCCGCATCCAGCCCGCGGGCATTTCGGGCCGCCGGTGACTGTCCTCGTCCTCCGGTTTCGGCGCAGAGGCAGACATCGTTGCGACTGGGCTCCGCAGGCTCCGGTGTCGTCCGGGCGTTCAGACCGCGAAACACTCAGCCTATGCACGTTATCGGTAACTAGCAACTCGGACCTTTTCGGGGGGCTTCAGGCCGCCGGGCAATTCCGGGGGCTGCCACAGGGACGCACAGCAGCCGCGGCCGGTTGCCAACCGGGCGGTCCGCGGCACATTTACATCCCGGTCGCGGGATGGGTCAACCCCCTTTTCCTGAGCGGCTCTGGCCGCGCGGCCGCCGAGGCGTATACTGGTCGCGTTTGGCCCGGGACGGCCCCCCAATTGCCGCCGGTCCGGACACGCTCAAACGCCAGGTGCGAAACCCGCGATGGCCACCCAGCCCGCCACCGGCCCTACTCACCGCATTCTCGTGCTCGCGGACACCGCGGGCGTTGCCGAGGGTCTGCTCCCCGCTATGCAAAGCTACGGCCAGGTGCACCTCGCGCGGACCGTCGACGAGGCGGTCGCCGCCCTCCGCAACGAATCCTTCGACCTCGTCTTGGCGGGCAGCACGGAACTGCTCCCGCTGACGCGCGCCGCGGCCCATGAGCGGGCGGGCCGGATTCTCGAGGGCATCGCGCAGGGCGCCTGCACCGTCGCGCGGGACGGCCGGCTGATCTGGGCGAATGCGGCGTTGCGCCGGTATCCGCCGGAGGTGGCGGACGCGATCCGCCAGGTCTGCGTCCGCGTCGCGGGGGAGTGGGCCAGCGCGGCGCCCTCGCCGCCGGCCGGGCATGTGCGCCAGGAAGTCGTGCGCGTCGGGTCGGACTTCTGCTGCGATCTTTCCGTGTCCGTGCTGCCGACCACGAGCGGCAACGTGGAGGAAGTCCTCGCTCTGTGTACCGACACGACCGCCATGGCGCGGATGCGGGAGAAGCTGGATGCGGTGGACAGTGCCGGGCGCGAGCTGGTGGCGCTGAACGCGGACGAGACGGCCCTGCTCGAGGTGGGCGAGCGCCTCCAACTGCTCGAAGAGAAGCTGATCCGTTACTGCCGCGACCTGCTGCGCTTCACGCACTTCAACGTGCTGGTGCTCGACCCGAAGTCGGCGCGCTTGCAAACCGTGCTCGCGGGCGGGTTCTCCGAGGCAGCGCGGAACGTCGAGGTCTACGCCCGCGAAACCGGCAACGGGATCAGCGGATACGTGGCCGCCACCGGAAAAGCCTACATCTGTCGGGACATCTCGCAGGACCCGCTCTATCTGCCCGGTTTCGAGTGCGCGGCGTCGTCCTTGACGGTGCCCCTGCGGCTCATCGACCGCATCGTGGGCGTCTTTAACGTCGAGTCCGACCAGCCCGCGGCCTTCACCGAAGAAGACCGACAGTTCGCGGAGATCTTCGGCCGATACATCGCGGTGGCGCTGCACATGCTCAAGCTGCTTGCGGTCGAGCGGTGCGAGGTCGCGGGCCAGGTCGCCGCCGACGTCGTGTCCGAAGTCACCGAGCCGCTGGACGGGATTGTCTGCGAAGCCAGCCGCCTGATGGACGAGGCCCCGGGCAGCGCGGACGCCCGCGGTCGCCTGCAAGCGATTATCGCGTGCGTCGACCGCGTCAAACGCGTGTTGCAGGCCGCCGGCCGGCCCGCGGCGATACGCGGGCTGGTGCCGGAAGCGGTCGCCGCCGACCCGATCCTGCGCGACCGGCGCATACTCGTGGCGGACGATGAGGACATCATTCGCAACACCATCGCCGACGTGCTGACCCGGACGGGAGCGCTTGTCGTCACCGCGCGCGACGGGGACGAGGCCGTCGCGATGATCCACTCGCAATCGTTCGACCTCGTCCTCTCTGACATCAAGATGCCCTACCGCAACGGCTACGAGGTCTTCGCCGCTGCCCGCGCCGTCAACAAGGCCTGTCCGGTCATCCTGATCACCGGCTTCGGCTACGATCCCGACCATTCCATCGTGCGCGCCAGCCGGGAGGGCCTGGCGGCGGTCCTGTTCAAGCCGTTCAAGGTCGAGCAGTTGCTCGAGAACATGCACAAAGCGCTCGGCGCAGAGCGGCCCAAGAGCTGAGAGAAGGGGGCGCTTCCCTCGCGCGCGAACGCGCAGAACGCCCGCTTTTCCGGAGCCCGGCATGAACATCCATCTGCCGCAGAGACTGTGCCGCGATCTCCACGTCGCGCTCGAGCGCGAATGGCTGGTCACCAACGGCATCGGCGGGTTCGCCTCCGGCACCGTGGCCGGCGCCCTCACGCGCCGCTACCACGGCCTGCTGCTGCCCGCCCTCGCCCCGCCGGTCGGCCGCCGCCTGCTGGTCGCCAAGCTCGACGACACGGTCCTGCTCGACAATTACGGCTTCCAGCTCTACACGAACGTCTGGGAAAGCGGCGTGGAGGCGCCGCCGGGCGTCCGCTTCTTGCAACGCTTCGACCTCAACTGGAACGTGCCGACCTGGACCTACGAATTCGCCGGCGTGCGGCTCGTCAAGCGCATCTGGCTCGAGGCCGGCCGCAACGCCGCGTACGTGCGCTACGATTTGGATCCGCGCGCGCCGGACGTGACCTTGCAGTGCCGGCCAATCGTCAACGACCGCGACTATCACCAGCTCGTGCGCGGCGCCTACCGCACCTTCCAAGTCCACGCGACGGGCCCGACGCTCGAGGTCCGCGCCGACGGCGGCGGCACGCCGATCCGCGTCCGTTGTGCCGGCGACTCGGCCCGGCGCGCCCACTGGCGCCTCGATTACACCTGGTGCCACGGCTTTCGCCTCGCCGTCGAGGCCCTGCACGGCTACGAGCACCTCGAAAGCCACCTCGTGGTCGGCGTGTGCTCGGTGCCGCTGAAGCCCGGCCAGCACGTGACCTTCGTGCTCGCGACCGCGGCGGACAGCCAGGTGGACGAGCGCGACGCGTTACCGCGGTGCGAGCAGCGTGCCCGCGGTCTGCTAAACACGTGGGCCGGCCGCGCGCGCACCCCGCCCGAAAAGACCCCGGCCGCGGTGCGGCAATTAGCACTCGCCGCGGACCAGTTCATCGTGCGGCGTCCGTCGCCCGAGGAGCCCGACGGGCACACGATCATCGCCGGCTACCCATGGTTCACGGACTGGGGGCGTGACACGATGATCTCCTTGCCCGGGCTGACGCTCGTGACCGGGCGCTTCGATCTGGCCCGCCAGATTCTGCGGACGTGGGCCCGCCACCTCGATCACGGCGTGATCCCGAACCGCTTCCCCGACCAGGGTCAAAGCCCCGAATACAACACCGCCGACGCCACGCTGTGGTACCTGTGGGCCATCGACCAGTACGTCCGCGCGACCGGCGACGTCCAGACCGCCGCCGAGCTGTTCCCCGTAATGAACGAGATCGTCTCCTGGTACCGCCGCGGAACCTGGCACAACATCCGCGTCGGCCAAGACGGGCTCGTGATCGCCGGCGAGCGTGGCCTCAACCTGACGTGGATGGACGCCAAGTGCGGCCAGCAGGTCTTCACGCCCCGCATGGGCAAGCCGGTCGAGCTGAGCGCCCTGTGGTACGACGCGCTGTGCAACATGGCCCGTCTGGCCGACCTGCTCGAAAAGCCCGACGCCGAGTACATGCGGCTCGCCAACACCACGCGGACGTCCTTCGCACGGTTCTGGCACAACCGGCGCGGCTGCTGCCAGGACGTCATCGACGGACCCGACGGGTCCGACGCGGCCCTCCGCCCCAACCAGATCTTCGCCGTCTCGCTGTCCCACAGCCCCCTGCCGCGCGACCGGCAACTGACGCTTCTCAAGAAGTGCGAGGACCGGCTCCTGACCTGGTTTGGGCTGCGCAGCCTGGCCCCGCGGGAACACGGCTATCGCGGGCACTATGTCGGCAACCTGCCCGCGCGCGACGCAGCGTACCACCAGGGCACCGCCTGGGGCTGGCTGCTCGGTCCATTCGTCATCGCGCACTACCGGCTGCACCGCGACGCGTCGGCCGCCCGCGCGTTCCTGACGCCGATGCTCGGGCAGGTGTGGACGCACGGCCTGGGCTCGCTCAGCGAGATCTTCGATGGCGAGGAGCCCCACACCCCCCGCGGCTGCTTCGCCCAGGCCTGGTCCGTCGCCGAAATCCTCCGCGCGTGGTGGGTGACGCAGTAGAAACGGGGTCAGGAGCCGTTTTCTCGCTCTTGCACCGTTGCAGCGCCGCGGCAAGATACACCGCCATGAACCAACTCTTCGCCAGGAAGCCGCTTCAAGTCCTGCTCGCCGAAATGGAAGGCGGCAACCGCCTGCGGCGCATCCTCGGACCCGTCCAGCTCACCAGCCTCGGCGTCGGCTGCATCATCGGCGTCGGCATCTTCGTCACCACTGGCGCGGTCGCGCACGACCAGACCGGTCCGGCAATGATGCTCTCCTTCGTCGTGGCCGGCCTGGCCTGCGTCTTCGCCGCCCTGTGCTACGCGGAATTCGCCTCCATGGTGCCGGTGGCCGGCTCCGCCTACACCTATGCGTACGCGACGCTCGGCGAGCTGCTGGCCTGGATCATCGGCTGGGACCTCGTGCTCGAGTACGGCATCGGCGCCGCCTTCGTCGCCAACGGCTGGTCCGGCTACTTCCGGGACCTCATCAGCATGTTCGGCCTGCAGATCCCCACCGCGCTGACCTCGGCCCCCTTCGACTTCGACCTCCAAACAGGCTTGTTGCTGCGGACCGGCACCCTCTTCGACCTTCCGGCCGTCCTGATCTGCGTTGTCATCACCGCCATCCTGGTGAAGGGCATCCGCGAGAGCGCCAGCTTCAACGCCGCGATGGTCATCACCAAGGTCGTCATCGTCCTGTTCGTGATCGCGGTCGGCGCGTTCTACGTCAATCCCGCCAACTGGCATCCCTTCGCCCCGCACGGCTACACCGGCCTCAGCTTCTTTGGCAAGACCATCTGGGGCCAGCAGAACGCCGCGGGCAAGCCGCTCGGCATGTTGGCGGGGGCCGCGATCTCGTTCATCGCCTACATCGGCTTCGATTCGGTCTCGACGCACGCCGAGGAGGCCCGCAACCCGCGTCGCGACGTGCCGATCGGGATTATCGCCTCGCTGCTGATCTGCACGGTGCTGTACTGTGCCGTCTCCGCGATCCTGACCGGCATGGTGCCTTCCTCCGAGCTTGAAACCAGGGCCCCGGTGGCCGCCGCGTTCCGGCAGGTCGGTCTGTCGTGGGCACGGTATATCATCTCGGCCGGCGCCCTCGCGGGAATCACCTCCGTACTACTGGTGCTCATGCTGAGCCAGCCGCGTGTCCTGCTGGCGATGGCCCGCGACCGGCTCCTGCCGCCGGGGTTCTTCGGCGCAGTGCACCCGCGCTTCCGCACGCCGTGGAAGTCCACGATGCTCACCGGCTTCGTCGTCTGCCTCATGGCGGGGCTGCTGCCGCTGCGATTCCTGATGGAACTGGTGAACATCGGCACGCTGCTGGCGTTCTCCATCGTATGCGGCGCCGTTCTCGTGATGCGCCGCACCCATCCGGAGGCCGAGCGCCCCTTCCGCGCCCCGCTCGTACCGCTCGTCCCCATCCTCGGCATCCTCATGTGCCTGCTGCTGATGTTCTCGCTGCCGTGGGAGAACTGGCTGCGGCTCGGCGTGTGGCTGGTCATCGGCCTGGCGATCTACTTCGGCTACGGCCGGCGACGCAGCCTGTTGAATCCGCGCGCGGCCGCGACAGGCGGTAGGTGAATCGCCCCCACCGCATCGCTGTTACGCGACACCCAGGTATGCCCGGCGGACGCGGTCGCTGGCGGTCAACTCTGCCGCGGTCGCCTGCAACGCAATGCGGCCGACCTCCAGCACATACCCGTAGTGCGCCGTCTGCAACGCCATGTGCGCATTCTGCTCGACCAGCAGGATCGTTGTGCCCGTGGCGTTGATCTCGCGGATGATGTGAAAGATCGTCTGCACCACCTGCGGCGCCAGCCCCAGCGACGGCTCGTCCAGCAGCAGCAACCGCGGCCGCGCCAGCAGCGCCCGGGCGATCGCCAGCATCTGCTGCTCCCCGCCGGAAAGCGTCGCGGCACTCTGCGTCAGCCGCTCGCGCAGCCGCGGGAACAGCGTCAGGGCCCACTCCAGGTCGCGAGCGATGCCGCCCTTGTCGCGCCGCGCGTACGCCCCGATCGCCAGGTTCTCGGCCACCGTGAAGTTCGCGAAGATCCCCCGGCCCTCGGGCGCATGGGCCACACCGCGCCGGACGATCTCGTGCGGCGGTTGGCCGATGAGCGACTGCCCGTCGTACGCCAGCGTGCCCGCGGACGGCCGCAGCAGCCCGGAAATCGTCCGCAGCGTCGTGGACTTCCCCGCCCCGTTCGCCCCGATCAGCGTCACGATCTGCCCCGCCTCGATCGACAAATTGATCCCCTGCAGCGCGTGAATCGCGCCGTAGTGCACGTGCAAATCGCGGATTTCAAGTAACGCCATGCGACCGACCGATCACTCCGCGCTTGCGCGCCTTGTCACTTTGTCACCTTATCGCCGCCGAGGTACGCCTCAATCACCCGCGGATCGCGCTGCACCTCCGCCGGCGTGCCGACCGCGATCGTCACCCCGTAGTCCAGCACGGTGATCCGCTCGCAGATGTCCATGACCACGCCCATGTCGTGCTCGATCAGCAGAATCGTCACGTCGAACCGCTCGCGCAGCCCCCGGATCAGCTCCCGCAGCGCCAGCTTCTCCGGCGGGTTCATGCCGGCGGCCGGCTCATCGAGCAACAGCACTTGCGGGTCGGTCGCCAGCGCCCGCGCCATCTCCAGCCGCCGCCGGTCGCCGTACGGCAGGTTGCAGGCCAGCTCGTCCCGCCGGTCCTGCAGGCCGAACGTGGACAGCAGGTGCATGCTGCGCGCCAGAATCGCCCGTTCCTCCCCGACCTGCTGCGGCGTACGCAAGATCGTGCCCGGCAGCCCGTGCCGCGTCCGCAGATGGCAGCCGATCCGCACGTTGTCGAGCACGCTCAGGTTCCCGAACAGCCGGCTGGCCTGAAACGTCCGCGCGATGCCCGCCGCGGCCACCTGGTGCGGCCGCATGCCCGTCAGCACCCGCCCCGCCAGCCGCACGCTCCCCGCCTGCGGCCGATAGATGCCGGTCAGCAGGTTGAACACCGTCGTCTTGCCCGCCCCGTTCGGCCCGATCAGCCCCTGCAAGTCCCGCGGCCCAAGCTGCAAGTCGAAATCCGCTACGGCTTTCAGACCGCCGAACGCGATCGACAGGCCACGGATGTCGAGCAGTGGTTCCATCATCCAACCGCGACGGTCGCGGCCCGGCGGCGGCCGAGCGGCCGGTAGTCCCAGATTTCATGCACGCCGAACAAGCCCTGCGGGCGCACGATCATCATCACCACGAGGCTCAGGGCGTAGAGCACCATGCGGTAGTCGGCCAGGTTGACGCCCTGCCACAACGCGACCGCCCGTACCGCCTCCAGCGCGACGGTCACGGCCGCCAGCGTCAACGCCGCGCGCCCGCCCGCCCTTCGCCGCACCACCAGCACGAAGACGATCGCCACCAGCCCCAGCGGCCAGACGTGCGGCGGGCTGCGCAGCACTTCGGGCAGGATCGTCAGAATGGCCGCGGCCAGCGCCGCGCCGGAGATCGATCCCATGCCGCCCAGCACGACCATGATGACGATGTCGAACGACTTCATGAAGCCCAGCTCGCGCGGGTTCAGCGCCGTGCCGATCTCGTGGGCGAACAGCCCGCCCGCGATGCCCGCGAAGAACGCCGCCAGCACGAACGCCCGCACCTTGAAGCGCGTCAGCGCGACGCCCATCGCCTCGGCGGCCGTCTCATCCTCGCGAATCGACAGAAACGCCCGGCCGTAGCTCGACCGCTTCACGCGGAAGGCGACCAGCAGCGTGACGGCGGCAAACAGCCAGACCCAGAACGGCGTCGTGTAGAACGGCACGCCCGAGAAGCCCAGCGAGCCCCCCAGGTGCCGGGCCATCTGCCAGACGGACATCCGCTGGACGTCGGCCGCGAGATAGGGGATGTCGGAGTCGCTCTGCTGCAGCAGCACGCGCACAATCTCCCCGAACCCGAGCGTTACGATCGCCAGGTAGTCCCCGCGCAGCCGCAACGACGGCAATCCCACCAAGTACCCGGCGACCGCCGCCACCAGGCCGCCCGCCAGGCAACTGCCGACGAAGAGCGCGTCGCCCGCCGTCAGCCAGCCGTTGGCCGGCACCCCGCTGAGCACGCCGCCGTGCATCAGCGCGTCGCCCCACACGCGAAAGGAGGTGTAGTACGTGATGGCCGCGGCGGTATAGCCCCCGACCGCCATAAAGCCAGCGTGGCCGATCGAAAACTGCCCGGTGAAGCCGTTCACGATGTTGAGCGAGACCGCCAGGATGACGTTGATGCCGATGTTCATCAGGACGTTCGTGCGGAACGGTCCGATGGCCGGCTGCAAGCCAAAGTGCAACGCCGCGGCCAGCACGATGGCGGCCAGCAGGGGCAGCAGGCTGTACAGCCACGTCGTCCCGGCCGCCGCCGGCCGCGGGGCGACCCACTTGGCGTCCACACGTGTCATCCGCGCCTTTCCTCTAACCGCAGCGTTCCTCTGAGCACGCCGATACCCTGCTGAAGCGACCGCCGGATTTTGCTCGTGGACCGCACCCGACGCAAGCCGCCCCCCCCTCCCTCCCAGGGAGGGGTCGGGGGAGGGTTGGCACCCCGAACGGGTCGAGTTGCACGTCGGCCGGTGGGTGGCACGGCCGTGCTCGATCCGGCGGGGCCGCGGGCCGTGGCGTCGCGGGAAAGGGCGCGGGGCGCGCAGCGGGGGCGCGAAGGGCGGCCGGAACCGGCTTTTTCGGAGACCAGCACGCTTTGCACAGGCGCGGTTCGGGTCCGTGAGCGGGTCCGTAATCGGAATGTCTTTGGGTATCCCCTCTCCACATGGTGTGTCGCGTTGTGCAGGCGACGACGACGTGTCACCAGGCAATGGCCAATCGTCGGCCAGCGAGGCCGAACGAATCGCGTCGCGGACAGCGCGGGCAACATGGGGGTGGCAGGACGCAGAGTGGGCGCGGGATGCCGGATTTGGCCGGCGTGAGCGACGCCGGCGCCGTTGTGGGGGCAACGGTGGTCATCAGGCGAGCGCGGCAAGTCACCCCAGCGGGGTCAATCGCGGCTTGCTAGGCCGAACGAGACCGCG